>Ga0172370_10002796_pt1 | contig 24769 bp, 20 predicted proteins | sample LakKiv5m_FD_114538 | JGI IMG/M metagenome (GOLD analysis project Ga0172370, IMG submission 114538) | Freshwater microbial communities from Kabuno Bay, South-Kivu, Congo - kab_022012_11.5m | ecosystem: Environmental > Aquatic > Freshwater > Lake | place: Democratic Republic of the Congo...
TAAAATATTTTTTCTTTTTTTTAAAAGAGATCGGATATGAATTTCAAATAGAACATTGTAATGTTTGCGGAAAGAAGATTCAATCAGGTGATCAAGCATCCTACAATTATGAAAGCGGACTAATGTGTTCTGATTGCCGTAAAGATAGATTAACAAATTTTAATTTCTCAGAGGAACTTTTTGATTTGCTAATTTGTCTAAACAGCAAAAGAAATAACATTAAATATTCTGAAAAAGATCTGGATATGATTATGAAAATGCTTGAAAAATTTTTAATGTATCAATTACATGAATTCAAAGGATTGAAAACTTTTAATCTGAATTAAATATTTAGGAGGAAAAATATATATGAAAAAGAAAAACCTAATAGGTACAGTCTCACTTATTTTTATCGGCATTGTTTTCGGAGCCGTACTTGTATCCGGATTCGGCTGGGTTCGCCCAAGTTACGGCGATGTAAAAATAGGAGCCGATAGACCACCGGTTGAACAATTAAATGCCGATGCCGCTGCTTTCAATAATGCCTTCATTCAAGTAGCAGAGAAAGTAACTCCGTCTATTGTCCAAATTACGGTCGTCTCTTCGGTTAAAAAGGATCTTAGCAATCCGCATTTCTTTTTTCAATTTCCTTTTGGAGATAAAGATCAGCAACAAGAACAGCAAGGCGGCGGAAGCGGCATAATTATTTCTGATGACGGATATATCTTAACTAATAACCATGTTGTTGACGAGGCAAAAGATGTTACTGTCAAACTGCATGATAAAAGAGAATTGAATGCAACAGTTATTGGAACAGATCCTTTAACAGATTTAGCAGTTATTAAAGTTGATGCAAAAGGATTGCCTGCCGCTTATTTAGGAGATTCGGAAAAGATAAAAGTTGGTCAGTGGGTAATGGCTATTGGAAATCCATTATCGTTAGCTTCAACCGTAACAGCTGGAATTATCAGTGCTACAAGTAGAAATATAAATATTAATTCTGATCGTTATGCAGTTGAAGATTATATCCAAACTGATGCAGCAATAAATCCGGGTAACAGCGGAGGAGCTTTGGTTGATTTGAACGGTGCTGTTGTTGGAATTAATTCTGCAATTGCTACCAACGGATTTTCTCAAACATATATTGGTTACGGATTTGCAATTCCAATTAACCTTGCTAAATCGGTTGCAAATGATCTGATCGCAAATGGAAAAGTAAGCCGAGGCTATATTGGTGTCGAGATTAATGAAGTGGATGCTGCTACAGCGAAAGCAGTCGGTCTAGGTGAACCACGCGGAGTTTTAGTACAAAATATTGTTGAAGGGGGCGCTGCATCAAAAGCTGATATAAAAGAAGGAGATATAATTCTTAAGATTGATCAAAAAGAGACTAACCAAGCGAACGAACTGCAATCTTATGTTGCATCAAAGAGAGCAGGAACTGTTGTGAAGCTAACAATATTCCGTGATGGAAAGCAGATTGAACGGGATGTTACCTTAAAAGCACGCGATGGTGGTGATGACTCAAAGACAGTTACAGCATCAAACAAACTTAAAAAAGGAAAAGATGTTGATGCAAAAGAAATGTCGTTTGATAATATCGGTCTTACGGTTAGAAATTTAACAAACGACGAACGTGAAGAATACAATGTTAAGAGCGGTCTTTTAATTACAAGTGTAAAAAATTATGGTAAAGCATTTAATCAAGGATTAATTGCCGGCGCTATAATAGTTTCTGCCGATAAAAAACTAGTTAATTCTGTCTCTGATCTTAAAGAGATTTATGATAAAAAGAAAGGTGATGCAATACTTCTAAAAGTTGTTGATGGTAAAGGTAATTCACGTTTAGTCGGCTTAGATATACCAAGATAAATTAAATCATATCTTCTGAAAGAAAAGCGCTCATCATTTGAGCGCTTTTTTTATATTTGCACATAGCACATAAAAGAAAATTAATATGATAAAATACGTAACTGCAGGCGAATCACACGGTAAAGGATTAATTTCTGTGGTCTCTGGATTTCCTTCCAATCTTAATATTTCAGAAGGCTACATCAATGAACAATTAAAAAGAAGACAGGCGGGTTACGGGCGCGGACTTCGTATGAAAATTGAATCTGATACTGCCGAGATTATTTCCGGAGTTCGTTTTAATAAAACTCTTGGTTCTCCAGTCTCTTTATTTATTAAAAATAGTGATTGGGAAAATTGGACCGTTAAAATGAGTGTATTGGAAAAAAGCGGCGATGTTGAAAAGATTTCTATTCCCCGACCGGGACATGCTGATTTGGTGGGAACACTAAAGTATAATTATGATGATATCAGGAATTCGATTGAAAGATCAAGCGCAAGAGAAACGGCAGCAAGAGTAGCAGCTTGTTCAGTTGCACGCAAACTTTTAAGTGTATTTGGTATTGAAATAGGAAGTTATGTTGAAAGTATCGGCGGAATATTTTCAAAAAATAATTATTCTGATAAATTATTTGATGGTAAAAATGTTGACTCGCTGAGTGCGGAGAAAATTAATCGTCAATCTGATAAAAGCAGCGTACGAGTTTTGGATAAGTTACAAGAAAAGAAGATCATAAATAAAATTAAACTGGCCAAGAAAAATGGAGATACGCTTGGAGGAACATTTTTTGTAGTTGCTACAGGGGTCCCGGTTGGACTTGGAAGTTTTGTTGATTATGAATCGCGTCTTGATGCAGAGTTATCAAAATCAATAATGTCAATTCAAGCAGTTAAAGGTGTTGAAATAGGATTTGGTTTTGAAGCATCTCAAAGATTTGGTTCAGAAGTTCATGATGAAATTACCTTAAAAGGAAAACAGTTTACAAGAAGAACTAACCGCGCAGGTGGAATTGAGGGAAGTATATCTACAGGATTACCAATTGTCATTCGCGGGGCTATGAAACCAATTTCCACTTTAATGAATCCGCTTGAAACAATTGATCTATCAACAATGAAAAAAATAGAATCAAGAAGGGAGAGAAGTGATTTTGTCGCTGTTCCTGCTTGTGCTGTAATTGCTGAATCAATGGTAGCATGGACTATTGCAAATTTCTTTTTGCAAAAATTCAGCGGTGATTCAATAGAAGATGTTAAGAATAATTATATGAATTACAAGAGCAAGTTATTTAGTAGGACAAAACAAAACTTTTTCGGTAGATAGATGTTCAATATTCAGAAATTTGTCTTCAGTCCTTTCTATGAGAATACTTATCTAATCTGGGATGATAACACAAAAGATGCTGCTGTTATTGACCCTGGCTGCTATGACGATAAAGAGAGAAGTACGCTGGATGAATTTATAAAAAAAGAATTGCTGGAAATAAAATTTCTTATAAATACTCACTGTCACATTGATCACATTTTTGGTAATGCTTATATAAAAGAAAAATATAATCCGACATTTTTAGCACCCGAAAAAGATTTATTTATGTTAGACTTGATGATAGATACTGCAAAAAGTTATGGAGTTGAATTCACACCATCACCTAAACCGGATAAATTGATTGATAAAGACGAACCTTTCATTCTTGGTGAATCAGCCGGAAAATTTATTTTTACACCTGGACATACACCGGGTGAATATTGTCTTTTTTTTGAAAAAGATAAAATATGTTTTACCGGTGACGTTTTGTTTCGAAGAAGCATAGGAAGAACAGATCTTTGGGGTGGGAATTACGAAACATTGTTAGAATCAATAAGAACTAAGCTGTTCACACTTCCTGATGAAACAATTATTTATCCCGGTCATGATTCACATAGTACAATTGAAGAAGAGAAAGAGAACAACCCTTTTTTCAAAATGTGACAATTGATTTAACCGCTATTAATGGATAAATTGATTTTAGAAAATTGAAGGATGCAATTCAAAAGTAATGAAAGAGAAAAAGATATTACTTCAAAATAGTGCAGCTTTATTTGTTACTCTTTTTTTTGTTTATGTAGTTTTGTTTGAATTCATATTGCCCATTAACAAAGTACTACCGAAACCAAGCTTACTTTACGAGTCCTTCATCCATATTTGGTCGGATTACAATTTACTTCTCGCATTTACTACAACTACTTCGGTAATATATATAGCAATTGCATTAAGTATACTTTTCCTTTACACAGGAGCTGGATACTATATAAAATTATTAGTCGAATTAAAGTATTCTATTCAATCTTTCCAAATATTTAGATTCATACCGGTATTTTTTGTTGCAGTATTATTCAATTTTTGGCTACCGAATAATTTGTTAGCGGAATTATTATTTGGTCTTTTAATAGCTACGTTCTTAGTGATCATTAAACTGTTTGATGAGTCAAAGAAAATAAAAGAAGAATATTTACTTGTGGCTTGGAATCTTAACTTATTACAGAGTAGTATCTATAAAAAGGTTTATTGGAAATCTGCACTGCCTGCTTTGTCAAAATATTATGAAAAAGTACATCTTACACTTTGGACTTTAATTTTGATTTATGAATTTATAGATAACACTCATGGTTTTGGATTTATATTCCGTACTGCTCTTGATTACAAGGATTTTACGGCATTATATACTTTGGGTATAATATTATCATTGTTAATATGGTTCGGTAATTCGGTAATAAGATATGTTAATAATAAAATTATTTACTGGAGTGCCGAATGATTGAAGTAAAAAACATTTCAAAAGAATATTCAGACGATAACGGTTTCAAAAAAAATATACTGAAAAATGTTTCATTAGATATCCCGTCTGAAAAAATTACTTCTGTCATTGCAGCCAGCTGTTCAGGCAAATCAACATTACTGAAAATAATATCCGGATTAGAACAAACAACACATGGTGAAATAATTAAAAACGGAAATCAAAAGATTATATACATCCCTTCGCAATTATTTTCATTTCCTTGGCTGAATGTTGAAGAGAATATTTCTTTTGGCATACTCAAAAAAGATTCTGCTAAAATTCAAAGTATTATTAATTTTGTCGGTTTGGAAGGATACGAAACTTTTCATGCGAATAATAAAAGTTATGGGTTCCGTTTTAGAATAGCTTTAGCACGATCGCTGGCGCATAATCCAGCGGCTATTCTTTTAGACGAACCATTCAACCAAATGGATATTCAGACTAAAAAGGAAATATTATTTCTTATACGGGAGACACAAAACACATACAAGACAAGTTTTCTTTTAGCAACTACAAATATTACCGAAGCACTGTTCTTATCGGGAAAAATTTATTTGATGAAGAAAGATCCCGGAGAGATAATATCCGATCATGTTGTAGATCTTCCTCAAAAACGTGATGAATCAATTTATGATTCCGAAAAATTTATTCAGTTTAGATTACAAATTGAAAAATCCTTCAAGAAAATAGATTCACAAAAGTTATTTAGTCTTTCCATATAAGGAATTAACCTGTGAAAGAAAAAATTGATAAACTTATTAAACAGCGTGAAGAAGCAAAACTCGGCGGGGGAATTGATAGAGTTAAAGCTCAACATGATAAAGGAAAATTAACTGCACGTGAAAGAATTCAATTACTGGTTGATGAAGGAAGTTTTAATGAAATTGATATGTTTGTTACGCATAGAGCAAGTGATTTTGGTTTAGACAAGCAGAAAATAGCCGGAGACGGAGTCATCACAGGTTTTGCTAAAGTAAATGGCAGACAAGTAGCATTATTCAGTCAAGATTTTACTGTTTTTGGCGGATCGTTATCAGAATCTCATGCAGAAAAAATTTGCAAAGTGATGGATATGGCAATGAAGATAGGTATTCCTGTTGTTGGTCTAAATGATTCAGGCGGCGCTAGAATTCAAGAGGGAGTTGTGAGTCTTGGCGGGTACGCAGAAATTTTTCTTCGAAATACATTAGCTTCCGGTGTAATACCTCAAATTTCAGCGGTATTGGGTCCTTGTGCCGGCGGTGCTGTTTATTCACCGGCTATAACAGATTATGTATTCATGGTTAGAAATACAAGTCATATGTTCGTTACTGGACCGAATGTTGTAAAAACTGTTACTCATGAAGAAGTAAGTTTTGATGATCTCGGAGGGGCGGATACTCATGCAGCAAAAAGTGGTGTTGCACATTTTGTTTTTGATAGTGAATTGGAAGTACTGGAGAATATCAGAAAGCTTTTAAGTTATCTTCCATTGAATTGGAAAGATCTTCCCCCGGAAAAGGATTTTGATCTAACAAAAAATCTTATAGAAGAAAAATTAGACAATATAATTCCGGATACTCCTAACAAACCTTATAATATGAAAGAAATTGTTACTCTGCTACTTGATGATGGTGATTTTTTAGAGGTTCACGAAAATTATGCTCAAAATATTATCGTAGGATTTGGAAGAGTTGGAGGAGTAGCAGTTGGTGTGGTTGCAAATCAACCAATGGTCTTAGCTGGAGTATTAGATATAAACTCATCTGTAAAAGGTGCCCGCTTTATTCGTTTTTGTGATTCTTTTAATATTCCTTTACTTGTTCTGGAAGATGTACCTGGATTTTTACCTGGTACAGAACAAGAGTGGAATGGTATTATCCGGCATGGTTCAAAACTGCTCTTTGCATTCTGTGAAGCAACTGTCCCAAAGGTTACGGTTATCTTACGCAAGGCTTATGGCGGGGCTTATGATGTTATGAATTCAAAACACATTAGAGGTGATTTTAATTTTGCATGGCCGAGTGCTGAAATTGCCGTAATGGGTCCAAAAGGAGCCGTAGAGATTATTTTTAAGAAGGAAATAACATCTGATAAAAATCCTGAAGCTAAATTGAATGAAAAGCTATCTGAGTATATTGAAAAATTTACTAATCCTTACATTGCCGCAGAACGTGGATATATTGATGAAGTAATAATCCCCAAAGAAACTAAAGTCAAAATCATTCAAGCATTTCAGTTATTAAAAACTAAAGTAGATACAAATCCAAAGAAGAAACACAGCAACATTCCTCTGTAGAAAAGCTTTTTATGAAAGATTTGTTTTCATAACTCCTTTAATATCAATTACTAAAGTTAAGGAATATGATAAGTAACTTGACAATCCAAACGTAAGAGACTAAATTGCATCCAAAATTAATTTCGACGGAGTCTGTGTGAAAAAACTGCTATTTCTACCAATAGTTTTGTGTGTTACAGTTATTTTGTCCTCATGTTCAGTTCTAAAATCATCACAAAAATTTACAACACAAACTATAAAAGATACAGTACGCACAGTAGAAGCTTCATCTAATATTAATGAATTGTTGGAGAGTGCGCGCAAAGATTATGTAAATGCGCTTTATCAACAAAAGCTTGGTTTTAAGGTTGAGACTCTCAATTATTTTGAATCAGCATTATCCACGGTTAATAAACTTAGCTATTATCCTGAAATAGAAGAAAACACGACTTACGTTGAGTTAGAAAATTCAATCGTTGAAGATTATCAAAAATATATTGAAGGTCTGGACGAATTACCTGAAAATGCTTCCATCAGTGCCTTTGATGAATGGATGAATAAAAAAATACCGGATGTTATAGCTGAAGAGGATAGTACAAAACCCATTCCTGTGGAGAAGGGTGTTACAGTCGTAGTTGGTGATTTTCCATTAGAAGTTAATCGTTTTGTTGAACAGTATATAGAATATTTTACCGGAAAAGGAAGGCATTATATTGAAAGTTGGCTTTCTCGTTCAGGAAAATATTTCCCATTAATGGCTAAAATTTTTGAAGAAGAAAAAGTCCCTCAGCAATTAATCTTTCTTAGTATGCCAGAAAGTGGTTTAAGTCCATATGCTCGTTCGTGGGCAAAGGCAGTAGGGATGTGGCAATTTGTAAAAGGAACAGCACGCTTATACGATCTCAGTGTAAGTTTTAATATTGATGAAAGAAGAGATCCTGAAAAAGCCACACGCGCTGCAGCCAAACATCTTAGAGATTTATATTATTCATTAGGTGATTGGTATTTAGCTGTAGCATCTTATAATAGCGGTGAAGGAAGAGTTCGCAAAGCAATGAGAAGATCCGGATCAAGTGATTTTTGGGCAATTAGACCTTACCTACCTCGAGAAACTAGAAATTATATTCCACAATATATAGCAGTAACTCTTATTGCTAGTCAGCCGGAAAAATATGGCTTTACAAATATTCAGTATGAAAAACCCCACGAGTTTACCACTTATAAAATTAATGAGGCGGTTGATCTGGGAGTTTTAGCAAAATGTGCCGGAATAAGTGTTGAATTATTACGTGAGATGAATCCCGAACTCACTCAAAGTATTACTCCAGCTGATTACGATGGCGGGTATCCATTACGTATTCCAACAAAATCCTTCGATGCTTTTATTGAAAATTTGAAGAACATTCCTGATGATGCAAAAATTTTATATACATCCCATACTGTAAAACACGGTGAAAAATTATCTGGAATTGCTGCAAAGTATGATGTAAGCATAACACAACTTGCCGATTTAAATAATATTTCTACCCGGTCAAGGCTTCAACCAGGAACTGAATTAAGAATTCCGGTCTCCAAAATAAATGAGAATGATATAGCAATTAATACCGATATTCTCCCGGCAGTTGAAGAAGAAATAAAATCATTAGATGAAAATCCGTCTTATAAATTAGAACTTACCAATAATGTAGATCAGGATAAATTCACAAAGATGTATCAAGCGATGGCCGGTGATTCAATAAAATTTATCCAACCGGAAGGCAAATCACCAGTTATTTACACTGTTAAGAGTAAAGATAATTTAATTGATATTGCTGATTTATTCAACGTTCGTGTTACTGATATAAGGAACTGGAATAATCTACCTTACACATCTACAATAAGAGTTGGACAAGTACTTAATCTATATGTGCCTAACGAAAAGTTAGAATATTTTTCTTCCATTGATAAGATGAGTGAGCCAGAAAAGAATAATCTAATTTTTGTTAATTCAGGTGATACATGGGTAGAGCACCGTATTAGAAATGGTGAATCACTTTCAAGTATCGCCAACAGATATGGTGTTTCAACTTCTCAAATAAAGGAATGGAATAATTTAAAGAGCAACAGATTAGTTCGCGGCAAAAAACTAATGATTTACTCAGGGGATACGAAACGTATCGCGGGTAATTCAAAAAATTTAAATAGCACAAGTAGAATTACAAAGTATAAGGTTAAAAGAGGTGATTCAATTGGGGAAATTGCCGAGAAGTTTGGTGTTTCTACATCACAATTGAGAAATTGGAATAAACTTACCTCAAATAAAATTGTTGCAGGATCTATATTATCTGTTCATGGAAAAGATAATGCAAAATCAATCGGTGATAATACCAGCAGAAAAGAATCTAATGTTCTTAGTTATACAATTAAACCAAATGATACAATTGGTGAAATCGCGGAAATGTTCAAAGTAACAATTGCCGATATTAAACTGTGGAATAATCTAAGTAGTAATAAGCTCATTGCTGGGAAATCACTTTCAATTTATTCTGATATTGATGTATCTAAGGTTTCAAAATCAAAAACTGCTTCAATAAATAAAAATAATTCGAAAGAAGCATCTCTCAAAAGTTCGTCAACCTTTCATAAAATTAAGGAAGGTGAGTCCCTTTGGACAATTGCTAAAAAATACCAGGTACATGTTTCAGATTTGATTGAATGGAATAAATTAAAAGATGAGCGTGTTAAAATCGGTCAAAGTATAAGAATTCAAAATTAAAAAATTGTTCTATTAAATAATTTCAAGCTGTTAGGGGTGTCTCCCGATTCTCGGGACGTCTGAGAGTAAACCCTTGAACCTGATCTGGGTAATGCCAGCGTAGGAAAACGGAACAGGAATAGTTAAGTATAGCCGTTTTCCAAACGGCTTTTTAAATTCTTTTCGAAAGGAGAATTAAAATGAAATACTTAGTTATTCTTTTTCTTTTATTTGCAGAAAGTCTATTTGCTCAAGTTGTTGTAAAAGGACAAGTATGCAGCAGTGAAGATAAAACTCCACTCTCTTATGTTAGTGTCCAAATAGAGGGGAAGAAAATTGGCACAACAACAAATAACGACGGTTATTTTGAATTAAGCGGAGAAATCAAAGATGACGATATGATTATTTTTTCTCATGTCGCCTTCGAACCCTTCATCATAAGTGTATCCGAGTTTCAGCATGAAAAATCAAACATTATTTCCCTAAAAAGTAAAATTATTACAAGCCAAACGGTACTTGTTAAAGGTAGTATTGGCAACGAAGGAATCACACCAGTCACATTTTCCAAAATCAATAAGCTAATATTGAGAGAATCTTACACTGATCAAGATATTCCCGAATTATTAAGCTATCAGCCGTCTGTAACATTTTATTCTGAAAACGGTAACGGGCTTGGTTATAATTATTTAAGTATACGTGGATTTGATCAAAGACGAATTTCGGTTTCGATAAACGGTATTCCCCAAAACGATCCGGAAGATAACAATGTATATTGGTTAGATTTCCCGGACCTTCTTGAAAGCACAGAACTTATCCAAATTCAACGCGGCGCCGGTTCTGGAATAATTGGTTATCCGGCTGTTGGTGGTTCAATAAATATTATCACATCAACTTTTTCAGATAAACCGCTATATGAATTTTCATCATCATTAGGAGACTATAATACAAGAAAGTATTCGCTGCAATTTTCCAGTGGATTAATTTCAAATAAATATTCTTTATACACAAAAATCTCACAAACATTGAGCAGCGGATATAGAAACTCAAGTTGGATTAATTTTGTTTCATATCATTTAAGTGCGGTTCGCTATGATGAGAATGTTACTACGCAAATTAATTTATATGGTGGACCTATTTCCGATGGATTAGCTTACACCGGGTTACCAAAATTTGCAATACAAAATAAAGAACAGCGAAGAGCAAATTATTCTTATTGGGAAGCAAATGATAAAAATTATACATACACTCTCGATCGAAGACCTGATGAAATTGAAAATTTTTCCCAACCGCACTTTGAACTGCTAAATGAAATTAAATTCAATGATAATATTACTTTGAACAATACTTTGTTTTTAGTTTTAGGTAACGGATATTTTGACTACGACGGTTCATGGAGTATTTATTACAATGATTATTTCCGTCTGAGAGAAAACGGATTTGATACACTTAAGATTCCGACCAACGCTTTAATCAGAGCGCAGGTAGAAAATAAACAATGGGGATGGAATCCACGTTTGAGCATAAGACATAATAACGGAGAATTGATTTTAGGGGGCGAGGCAAGACTGCATAGGTCAGTTCATTGGGGAAGTATTGGTTATGCGGAAAATTTGCCCGCAGGTGTTACGAAAGATTACCGTTACTATTACTATGAAGGCGGTAAAGATATATATAGCTTTTATGCACACGAGAACTATCAGATTAATTCCGGTTTTAACATTCTTGCAGAAGCTCAATTGACCTATCATAGATATAAGATTGAAAATGAAAAGTATCTTGACAATGAATTTACAATAGATAACTTATTTTTTAATCCAAGATTGGGAATGAATTACCGCTTCTCTCCGGATTTTAATGTTTATTTTTCATTTGCAAGAATAACACGTGAACCCCGTCTAAAAAATTATTATGATGCCGCAGAATCAAGTGATGGAAAAACTTTTCCGCAATTTGAAACAACAGCATCCGGTGTTTACGATTTCAACAAACCTTTGGTTAAACCGGAAACCATGAACGATTTTGAAATCGGAACATCATATCGTAAAGGCAACATTTCAGCTTCAATGAATTTCTTTTATATGTTATTCAATGATGAGATTGTGAAACAAGGATTAGTTGACAGATTCGGTCAACCGGTAACTGGCAATGTTGACAGAACAATTCATTTAGGCGCAGAACTATCCGGCAGTATTAAGTTTACCGATAACATTGAATTTATTTTTAACGGCACTTATAGCAAAAATTATATCAGTAAAGGAACTACTTTTATTAAATACAATAAAGGTGAAAATATTATTCCGCTTGATATCAGCAGCAATAGAATCAGCGGGTTTCCGGATCTATTATTTAACGGGATGATCAAACTGAATTATGGAAATTTCTTCGCAAATATCTCGGCAAAATATGTTGGTAAGTTTTATTCCGATAATTATGCCGATAACTTTCAAAAATACCTTCAATTATATCCCGGCATAGTTGATGAATATGACGATGGTGCTGAAGATTATTTTGATAATGTTGTTCCAGCATATTTCACGGCAGATATTTATGCAAGCTATGAATTCAATTTATATCCTTTTTCCAATACGATTAAGATTTTTGGGCAAGTGCGTAATCTGTTTGATAATTTGTACGCATCATATGCAATTGGTAAAGAATTTTTCCCGGCTGCAGAAAGAAATTATTTATTTGGTATTAAATTAGGTCTATGATGAAGAAATGTATAATACTTGCTAATGGGCATCCTCCTAGTAAGAGTACAATCAAATTTTTGCAATCTAAAGGGTACAATATATTAATCTGTGCAGATGGCGGAGCTAATTCAGCTAAGATTTTAGATTTAATCCCTGAGTATATAATTGGGGATCTAGATTCCATTAGAACCGATGTTTATAAATATTTTAATGATAAATGTGAGATAATAAAAATTAATCGGCAGAATGATACAGATGTTGAAAAATGTTTGAAATTTGTAATTAGGAAAAAGTTTGATGAAGTAATGTTGCTTGGTGCAACAGGAGACAGATTAGATCATTCTTTCTGTAATCTCGGTATGGTATTAAAATATTTTAACGAAATTAATATCAAGATTATTCATCAAAGATCATTACTATCTGCATATACTGGAAATATTATTCTAAGTACTTTTCCTAATGAAATCATTTCACTTTACGGATTTGATTCTAAAACACGTATTAAGTCATACGGTTTAAAACACCCTTTGAGAAATATTACTCTTCCATTCGGACAAAAAGAAAGTACTAGTAATATTGCAGTAAATAACAAAGTGCAATTACGCATAACAGGCGGGAAAATTTTCGTTATACGTGATTTTGATTTATTGAGAAAACATGATCTCTTTTAGTTCACTCGATTTTATAATTGTATCTGTATTTTTTGCAATCCTATTTCTAATTGGTTTTTGGCCCAAGAAAGAGCATAAAGGGAATTCCTCCGAATATTTATTAGCTGGTAGAAATGTCGGTTTATTTCTTTTCATCATGACTAATGTTTCTACCTGGTATGGTGGAATTCTTGGTGTTGGTGAATTTACTTATCGCTATGGTCTGTTGAGTTGGTTTACGCAAGGGTTACCCTACTACATTTTTGCGATTTTGTTTGCAATATTTTTTGCAAAAAAAATTCGAAATGCTGAATTATTTACTATCCCCGATAAGTTAGAACAGATTTATGGAAGATCGGTAGGGATACTTTCTTCAGTTATCGTATTCATTCTTGTTTCACCGGCACCATATTTATTGATGACAGCAAGTCTAATAAGTATGATCTTCAACATTGATTTACTTTTTGCATTGCTCATAAGTTTTATTGTTTCTGGAATTTACTTGCTTAAAGGCGGGTATAAATCAGATTTATATACCGATGTCTTTCAGTTTTTTGTAATGTTTATTGGATTCATTGTAATTGTTTACATTTCCTTTACTCAAGTTGGTGATATAAATTTTTTAAAACAGAATTTACCACAAGAACATTTATCATTAACTTCTAATGCCCCACCAATTTACATTTTGGTTTGGTTTCTAATTGCACTTTGGACTTTTGCTGATCCCGGATTTCATCAAAGATGTTATGCTGCTAAAAATGGAAATATCGCCAAGTGGGGAATTATTATCTCAGTTTTGTTCATGGGTTTGTTTGACTTTCTTACAACAACGACCGGTTTATTTGCCAGAGCTTCGTTACCAAATCTGACAAATCCTGTTCAATCATTTCCACTGTATGCAGAAAAAATATTAGGCAGCGGAATGAAAGGAATATTTTATGCAGCAATGTTCGCAACAATAATTTCAACTCTTAACAGTTTTATTTTTTTGAGTGCTACTACATTCGGAAGAGATTTTGTTTTTAAGCTTAAGAAAAACTCATTTGTAGAAAAAATTCCAAATTATACAAGAGCTGGATTAATTCTTACAGCAATTGTAAGTATTCTAATCGCTTATTTTGTACAATCAGTAATTACTATTTGGTATTTGATTGGAAGTATCTGTATCCCTGGTATTATTTTTCTTGTCTTTGGGGCATACTATGAAAAAATAAGAATCTCAGAGACATTTGCTGTTGTAGAAATTATAGGAGGTGTAACTTCAAGTATTATTTGGTTTTTTGTTAAAAAGAAATTGAATAACGAATTTTTACAACAAATCGAACCAATGATAGCCGGATTATTATTCGTATTTGTTGTTCATATAATTGGGATAATTAATTTTAAGAAACGTGTTTTTTCTTCATTAAAGAAAGAATAACTGAAACAGCAATACATAGAATAATTATCCCTAAAGATAAAGCAGTAGATATGTCGAGATAATCAGCAACCAGCATTTTCAATCCAACGAAAGCTAGAATAACAGAGACACCATATTTTAGATATACAAACAAATCTACAATTCCTGCTAAAGCAAAATATAGAGCGCGGAGACCGAGTATCGCGAATATGTTTGATGTAATTACAATAAAAGAATCTGTTGTAATTGCTATAACTGCTGGAACAGAATCAAGATTAAATACAATATCAGCTGCTTCAATTAAAATCAAAGTTAAGAAAAGAGGAGTAATAAATAATTTGCCTTCCTGCGTCAAAAAGAATTTTCTTCCTTCATACTTTGGTAAAATTCTAAATGCTTTAGAAACAAATTTTATTAATCTGTTATTCTCCAGATCAATTTGTGTCTCTTCTCCAAAAGCCATATGATATGCAGCATAAAGTAAGAGAGCTCCAAAGAAATAAATAATCGGATGGAACATGTTAATGAGAGCAATGCCTGCCAGGATAAAAATTATTCTCATCGCTATAGCGGAAATTATTCCCCACTTTAATACATGGGGTTGATTCTCTTCTCTGATTCCCATTACATTAAAGATCATAAGAAAGACAAAAAGATTATCTACGGAAAGAGATTTCTCAACCAGATAACCGGCAAGAAATTCCAGCGCCTTTTGTTTCCCATCTTCTAAAAAAAGAAGAATGAGGAGATTAAATAGAAGTGCTGTACCAATCCACACACCGCTCCAGATCAGGCTTGTTTTTATACCGATCTTACCTTTTCTATGAGATGTGATGTTAAGATCAATATAAAACATCACTATGATTATAACTGAAAATATTACCCAGAAAATAAAATGATTATGCATATTGATCTCTTATGGAAGTAGAATTCCAACTGCAATCACCGTTGTCCATAATCCTTTTTTATCACCTTGAGCTGACTGAGTAATATTAAAAGTGTTAACAATTTTTCCGGACATTTTATAAACTTGTTCTCTTTCATTCCATGCTTTATCAGAATCGAAATCAATTCCTAAAGTGGTTGCAAGCATTGTAGCGGCAAGATCCTCTGCATAATCGCCGGCAACTTTTTCAGTTTCACCGTAAGGATGATGTTCTGATAGATAGCCATACATTTGTTTATCGGCAGGAATTGCTACACCAAGAGAGGATGCAATTAATCTGTTTGGTTCGCATGTTGCGTTCCTTGCCATTACACAATGTGTAATTTGCCCCGGCTTTAGTAATTTTAATCCTTGATCTTTGCTCAGTCTTTTACATCCGATAGGGAAGATGCTGCTGACCGAGACTAAATTACAGATTTCGATACCGGCGTTGCGAAGAGCAAGCTCGAATGAAGCGAGATACTCTTTATGTTTGCCGACACCTTTAGTAAAAAAGATTTTTGTTGGAACGTACAAGTTATAATCCTCCATTTTTAATTGCCTATTATTTTTATAAAATTTCTTTTCCCCACTTTAAGAATCATTGTTTTATCTAATCGAACTACTTCTTTAATATTACCAATTTTTTCTCCGTCAATTGTTACACCGCCTTGTTGAACTAAACGTCTTGCTTCACCTTTTGATAGCGCAAAGCCTACTTCAACTATTAAGTCAATAATTTCTAACTCCTTCTTGTTTGGATTCACTTTGTATTCAGGAATTTCATCAGGAAGACCTTTTTTAATGAAGATATTGTCAAACTCCGACTCAGCTTCAATTGCAGCTTCGGCTGAATGGTACATCTCTACTAACTTTCTTGCAAGAGTTCTTTTAATATCTCTCGGATTATTTCTCTTATCGGAAAGATTTTTTTTGATCGTTTTCAATTCTTCATTTGGAATATCAGTCGTTAATTCGAAATAAGGATAAATCAAGTCATCAGATATTGAAAGTGTTTTACCGTAAATATCTTTTGGAGTTTCATTTATTCCAATATAGTTGTCAAGGGATTTACTCATCTTCTCAACACCATCGGTCCCAATAAGCAGTGGCAACGTAAGAATCACTTGCGGCTGCATTCCAAACTCTCGCTGGATATCGCGTCCGACAAGCAAATTAAATTTTTGATCAGTTCCGCCTAATTCAACATCACTCTGAATTGCGACTGAATCCATAGCTTGGGCTAAAGGATATAGTACTTCGTGCATGCTGATCGGGACTCCGCCTCTATATCTTTTTGTGAAGTCGTCACGCTCCAACATTCTTGCAACAGTATATTTGGATGCAAGTTTAATCACATCTTCAAAAGTCATTTTGCCAAGCCATTCGGAGTTGTAAACTATTTTTGTTTTTTCCCGGTCCAAAATTTTTGATGCTTGTTCAAAATAACTTTTTCCATTTTCACGGGACTCGGTAAACGAAAGCGGCGGACGTGAACTATTTCTTCCTGATGGATCGCCTATCATTCCGGTAAAATCACCAATGATCAAAATAGCCGTATGGCCAAGTTGTTGGAACTGAGCTAATTTGCGTAATACAACGGAATGACCGAGATGAAGGTCGGGGCGTGTAGGATCGCATCCAAGTTTGATGTTGAGCGGTTTATTTTCTTTTATGGATTTTTCTAATTTCTGAACTAATTCCTCTTCCGGAATAATCTCGGAAGCGCCTCTTTTAATCAAGTCCATTTGTTCTTTAAGAGGTGGGAAGAGAGTTTTTTTATTCAATATTATCTCCTGAATAAGCTACTTAAATTTTCTTTGCATTTCTCTAATTAAATCCCGCTTGGCTATGTCTTCGCGTTTATCATATTGTCTTTTGCCGGTTGCCACAGCCAATTCAACTTTTACTAAACCATCCTTAAAATATAACCGTAAGGGAATTAATGTATTTCCTTTTTCCGTAACAGCTTTATTCAATTTTCTAATTTCGCTTTTGTTAAGAAGTAATTTCCTCTTTCTAACCGGATCGTGATTATTTATGCTTCCTTGTTCATAGACTGATATGTTCGCATTATGTAACCATACCTCACCGTTTGTGAGTGTTGCATAACTATCAACAAGATTAGCTTTGTTTTGCCTTAATGCTTTGACTTCCGTTCCTACTAAAACAATTCCCGCTTCGTAAGTTTGAAGAATGAAATAATCATGATTTGCTTTACGGTTGACGGTTATGTTCTTTTCTGCCGGACTCTCTGTCATAACTCTAAAATTGATGGCAAAATTTATTTTTATTGCAAGTTAATTGCAAGAATATATGGAAAATTCAAAAAAAGATTTTCTGCGCTAAAAGACTTGTAGAATTTTGGCTCGGTCGAAATGTTTGATTAAATTTTCATATAACTTCTTAAAGAATACTATGGCGGAAAAACATTTCTACGAACAAAAACAATATACAAAAGAATATTTACTTCCTTATTTCCAAAAACTGATTCCCGATTTTCACAAAAAGAAGGTTTTAGAAGTTGGATGTGCAGAAGGCGGTTTATTGGAAACTCTGCAAGAGATAGGAATGCAAGTGGCGGGAGTTGAACTTAGTCCCGAACGGGCCGAAACAGCAAGTAAGAAGAATTCCGCTGTTAAGATCATTGTCGGTGATATTATGGATCCAAAACTTCCGGAAATATTATCTGAAACTTTTGATGTAATTATTATGCGTGAAGTAATAGAACATGTACCCGATAAAAAAGCCGCTTTTGATAATCTTGGTAAACTACTTAATGATAACGGATTTCTGTTTATTAGCTTTCCTCCAAAACGATCGCCGTTTGCGGGTCATCAGCAAATTGGGAAAAGTTTCTTGAAGGTAATTCCTTACTTGCACATTCTTCCAAAATCTATCTTAAAACCAACAGCAAATTTATTTGGTGAAAATGCCGGTTATATTGATGAGATCAAGCTGCATTACGGCACCGGGTGTACAATTCACGAATTCGAATTTCAGTGTTCACTACAGAATTTCATTCCGATTAAAAAAGATTTTTTTCTGTTTAGACCCATATATGCATTGCGTTTTGGATTACCGACGATCAAGCTTCCAAAGATTCCTGTATTAAAAGAGTATATCTCGTTTGGGTGTGAGGCGCTACTTCAGAAAAAAACTTTTTAATTAACTATGCAATCAATATCTTTACACAAAATCTGAAATAGTTAGAGGTTATAATGTTAGAAATGCAGAAGAGACTCTCCAATACTTTTTATTCAATATTAAGTTTACCCTCAACGGCAATGGGTTTTGCTTTATCAATTCAGATTGCAGCGTTGAGTTGGTTAATGCGTACAAAATATAATTTAGATCTTCATGAAATAGGATTCGTTTGGGCGGCGGGACCGTTGGCCGGGATTATTGGTCAACCCATTGTAGGATTAATAAGCGATAAAGTTTGGTTCTGGAAGGGAAGAAGAAGACCATTCATTTTGATTGGCGGAACAATTGCTGCATTAATGCTATTTGCACTTCCAAACATTGATAGGATAAGCAGTTTTTTCGGCATGAGTAATATTATTGTTGTTGCTGTCTTTGTTGCTTTAACATTGGATTTGGCTATTAATATTTCATTTAATCCAACAAGAGCTATAATTGCAGATGTAACACCTGAGGGAGTTCCAAGAACAAAAGGGTATACATGGATGCAGACTATATCCGGTTCATTTGGTGTTCTTGCATATGCTCTTGGTGCAATCTTTGGAAATTATTTTTTGATCTACTTCGGAGTATTTCTTGTTTTAGTATTTTCTTTAATTCCTATGTTTTTTATTAGTGAACCGCGAGAATTAAAAACTGCTCAAGCTGAAGACGAACCTGAATCAAAAACCGATTGGAATCAATATTTGAAACTTCTATTTGCACATTCATTTTCGTGGATTGGTGTTCAGACGATGTTTGTTTATATGATAGGTTATGTGGAACAGAAATTAAATCCGTCTTCACCGGATGAAACCGGGCAAATATTATCAATATCATTTTTAATTTTGAATGCCGTTGGTGCTCTGCTTCCGGCGCTAGTTCTGGAACCAATTACAGAAAAGCTAGGGAGGGTTAAGACTCATTTATCGTGCGTAGCCGTTATGTCGCTTGCTTACCTAGGAATTGTTTTACTAGGAACAAGTTCTATGATTGTATGGATTCTAATGGCTGTTGCCGGAGTGGGCTGGGCGGCGATTGTGAGTTTACCTTTTGCAATAATGTCTGAAAAAGTAAATAAGAATCGTATGGGTTTATTCATGGGCGTATTTAATCTTTCGGTTGTATTGCCGCAATTATTTGTAAGCTTAGTACTTGGTACTTTTGTTCAAAATGCAGGAGACAAGAATATTATTTTTATTATAAGTGCAGTATCATTAGCAGTTTCCGCACTTCTATGGTTGATGGTTCATGATTCAAAAGCAAAAACTGTTGGTGAAAAGACATTTGTGAAAGGGCATTAATGTTAAATAAGTCTTTTAAGAGGAGAGGTAATTCAATGAAAACCTGGCAATATGTTTTCGTTTTGATAATACTTATATCTCATGCCAATTATGCTCAAGAAAAATCACAAAAAATCCAGGTTGATTTTAATGAAATCAAAGGAGAGTTAACGGCCAAGGATTTATATAAAAAAGATTTTGGTCGGTATGACGGTTATGAAATTGAACTCTTTGAGGGAGAAACGGTTAATTTTGTTGTTTACACACAAAAATTTCAACCGTCTCTTGCGTTGGTAAATTCAAAAGGTGAAATGTTTAAGCAAAGTGACAGAAATGATAAAGGTTATGGAAATATTGTAACTACTGTTCCTGTATCCGGGAAATATGTTCTATATGTTGTTGGGACTGAGAATTCTTTTGGGAGTTATGTTTTACAAACTGCGATAGCAGAACCAAATGCTTTAACGCTTGATAGTACATCAGATTTTTGTAATACATTAGATTTTTTAATTGCACACTCTATTGCATATTTCTTCTTATTAGAAAACCCAAATTTAGCTACACAACAACTAGTAAAATTGAATGATGCCCAAGATGCTTTTATAGGTGAAGAGGATGGTTCATATAATGCTACTTTTTATACGGGTGATGATCTTCAAAAAGCAGAGAATGTTTTTAAAACTTTAAACGATAAAACAAAATTGTGTGTTGAAAAAAATTGGCAAGTGAAATCCACAAATTGGCAAAAGGTGGAAGATTACAAGGAAAAATCCGTTTCATATACTGAGAATATAAAAGACAAACCAAGATATATTAAGATTGGTATTTATGATTTTACTTCTTCAAAGCAAAGTAACCGAACAAAATACAGCGTTGGTTTTGAAGTAAACCGGAAACATTAAATAAATTTTATAACTTTAGCTGAAAGGTTTATTGATAAGTAAGTACCAATTAAAGCAATCGCATAAATTTATTATTTGATAATACTGTAAGTACTAATAATTTAATATTAGTTTTAATAATGGGGATGTCTTTTGATTAAGAAAAGTATTCACTTAGTTAAAACTTTTGTAGGTTATTTCCGAGTACATAGAAAGATTAATCTTCTAAAAACTATAACTAATCCATTTCTAATAAGTGCACTTCTTTCGATTATTATGATCATTATTATTCCGCCAATTTTCAACAAATATAATGTTGCAATTCAAAATCAACATAGTATTATTCCAGAAGTTACGTATTATTATGCAGATCTAAATAGTGATGGTAGAAGTGAAGAAATTGAATTTAGGCAAATTAGAGAAAACTATTTGGGTGTGACAGTTAGAGAAAAAGAAAAAGTTATTAACGAATGGAACTTTGAAGGGAAATTTATAAAATCTAAAAATACATTAATCGCTAAAGCTGATAATGATAGTATTAGTTCGATTTATTTTTTATCATTTGAAAATAATAAGTTGTTTCTTAACTGTTTGAATCCATTTGAAAATAAAATTCTTTTTAAGAAAAAATTCATAGCTGATTTTACACCAATTGATAAAAATAACCCAGATATTATACTAAATAGCGGCATATCGACTAACCAAAATAAAAAAGGGATTAAAGAATTATATTTTTCTTTAAATGCTACTTATTCAAAGCAACCAAGAGGTGTGTATAAATATAATCCATCAAGTGATTCTATCTATTCTTCGGATGTTTCTTATGCAGCTATTCCTCAACCTATGCTTGTTGATACATCTGCAAGTGAAATGAAGTTATTATTTGCGAGTAGTGCATACGAAAACAGTGATTATAATGATCGATATAGTGATCATTATGCATGGTTAATGAGCTATAATATAAATCTTAAATTGAAAGAAAGACCAATACAAATAGGAGTGCACCCTTCAGAATCCAACTTAGTGACGATTTCTCATGGTAAAAAAAATTATTATGTGTGTTTAAACATATATACCGGTATAAATAATTTGCCGTCTACATTAACTTTATTTAATTCTGATCTCGAAGCTGTAAAGAAAATAGAATTCTCAAATGTACCAGAATGTAAAGAAGCGAGTTTGTATGTAAATAAAGATGAACCACAATATTTCTATTTAATAAAAGTAAACGGCGTAATTGAAAAGTATGATTTTGATTTAAAAATAATCTGGAAAGATTTACTACCAGCTTTTTTTACCACCATGTTTTTCAATGGAGATTTAGATGGTGATAATAAATCCGAATTAATTTTTGTTGGGAGTAATATGGATGAATTCATATTTGCTAGAAGTGATTTTTCTGATTATTTAACTTTTAGATATCCTGGAGCCTATAGATTCTGGAACTATTCAGTTAAACAACTTGATAAGTATAATTTCCAATTGATAGTATTTTCAAACGATGCAAGTCTTACCTTTTCCTATAAGTTTAACCAAGTGTATTATTTAAAATATCTGTTTTATGCCGGTATCTATGTTCTTGTTTTAGCTTTAATTTTATTGATTCAAAAGTCACAAAGACATCGAGCAGAACTAAAGTATATTGCAGAAAGAAGAATCGCCGAACTTCAGCTGAAGTCAGTCAAAAATCAAATTGATCCACATTTCACCTTAAATATTGTCAACTCAATTGGTTCATTGTTCTACAAACAAGACCGGGAGAAAGCAGATTACATATTTGGAAAGTACAGTAAATTATTGCGGTCAACCGTTTTGAATTCCGACAAAATTATAACAACTTTAAAAGAGGAACTCGAGTATGTGGAAAATTACATGGAATTGGAAAAATTTCGAAGTAACAATAAATTTTCATGGAAAGTGGAAGTGAAAGAAAATTTAAATATAGATATTAAAATTCCCAAAATGCTCATCCACACATTTGTTGAAAATGCAATTAAGCATGGTCTAAAACATCTTGATAAAAAAGGCAAATTGGTTATTTCTATCACTCAAGATTCTAAAGATTATATTGTAACTATTTATGATAATGGTGTTGGCAGAAAAAAAGCAAATGAAGTCGAATATGAAAACACTGGTAAAGGATTGAATATAATAGACCAGATTTTAAGTTTATATTATGAATTAACGAAAACAAAAATTTCTTATCAGATAGAAGATCTTATTGATGATAATTTGAATTCTCTAGGCACTAAAGTCTTAATTAATATACCAGTTGAATAAACATGACAAAGCAGGTGATAAATAAAATCAAATGTGTAGTCATTGATGACGAAAAAGAAGCGTGCGATCGGCTGGAAGCACTTCTTTGTAAGATTTCTAATCTAGACGTAATTGCCCAAGAAACAAATGCCGATAGCGGAATTAAAACAATAATTGAGTTATCTCCTGAAATAGTATTCCTTGATGTTGAGATGCCGAACAAGAGCGGTTTTGATGTTGTTAAAGAGGTAAATGAAAGCGGTTTGCAGCCTACTTTTATATTTGTAACTGGTTATAACCAGTATGCAATAAAAGCAATACGCAATGCGGCGTTCGATTATTTACTAAAACCGGTTGACATAGACGAGCTAAAGGAGGCGGTTAATAGATTTATTAAAACTCAAAAAGAAAAACAAAAAATTCTTTTGCCGGCGAAATTAAAATCCCTTTATAAACTAACCGATAGGGAAATTGAAATAATTAAGTTGCTGCTTGAAGGAAAATCCAGCAAAGAAATTGGGGAAAAGCTTTTTATAAGCAAGCACACCGTTGATACTCATAGAAGAAATATATTGGAGAAGGTAGACGCAAAATCTACCAGTGAATTACACTCAGTTCTAAAAAACCTTTTTTAGTCAATCAATTAGTATAAAATTACTCATTATTGGATTGACAACACTCAGCGTTGAGTATAAAATTTTATGCAATTAAAAAGTAGTTTATTTCTAAAAAATAACAAATGCCTTGTAATTTTTTAAACGCTCAATTGTAGTAGATTCAATTTCAATAAAGTTAAGGAAATAAGCTATGCCAGATCTAAATCTAATTATCATATTGCTCATTATCATATCATTAATAATACTTATAACTCGACCTTCAATGAAAGACCTAATTTCGGCACTGAAGCTTTATATTCAAAAAAAATGGATTGACATTTTTTTTGGTAATAAAGAAAACGAACCTCGTGAACCAATTATTATTAATGACCCTGATAAGTTAAAAGTAAGTCTAATAACATTTTTTGATTACACAGCTTCATCACGACAAGTGTTGAAGGTTTTGGTACAATCTGAACAAACAATGACACTTAAGGAAATTGTTTCGGAAATGAACAAATGGCGAAAAAAACACAAGCAACTAGAATTGGATAAAAGTATATATCAGAAGATTACTTGGGTTTTAATGGTAGCTGGGTTTATTAGTTTTAAGGATGGGCAGCATCAGCCAACTGATGTAGGAAAAGAACTTATTCGTATTCTGGAAAGGGCAAGATGAATTATTATAAAAGTAAGAAAGAACGATTTTTTTGTATAAAATTATTTTTGATCTTTTTTATTGCAGTACCTTATATTTATTCCCAACCACTACCAAATACGACAGTGATTGGGAAATGGGAAATCGGGGACTATGGTGTAGTAAGAATTGATAATAATATAGCATATTATGCAAATGGTTCTTATTTGGAGACAGTCGAGTTATCTGATCCATCTCATCCAATTGAGTTGGGAAAAATTATTTTACAAGCTAACGTTAAGAATTTAGCAATCAATGGAACTTACGCCTATGTAGCAACGCAGAAGGATTTGATAATTGTTGATATCTCAAATCCAGCTAAACCAGTAGAAAAAAATAAAATCAAGAATATTTATCCAGAGTCTATTTCTATAGATGGACACTACGCTTATGTTACTAGTGGTGTTACTGGACTTAGTATATTTAATATTTCTAATCCTGTTTCGCCTAGTAAAATTGGGGATTTTTACATAATTCATCAAAATGGATTTGGATGGGCACCATCCAACTTCGCTATTCGAGGAAATTATCTTTTCGTTGTTGATTTAGCTTCAGGATCCTCAGGCATA
>Ga0172370_10002806_pt1 | contig 24731 bp, 19 predicted proteins | sample LakKiv5m_FD_114538 | JGI IMG/M metagenome (GOLD analysis project Ga0172370, IMG submission 114538) | Freshwater microbial communities from Kabuno Bay, South-Kivu, Congo - kab_022012_11.5m | ecosystem: Environmental > Aquatic > Freshwater > Lake | place: Democratic Republic of the Congo...
CCATGAGTACTTTTGACCCATCCAACGGCGGCACCGGAATAAGATTAAACGCGCCTAACATGATATTGATCCTGGCGATGACCAATAAGACTGAAGACAAAAACAAATTATGCTGTACCCCATACAATTGAAGGACCAGAAGCGCCAGCGTCGCCACAAGAATATTCGCGGCACATCCGGCAAAAGCGACACAGACGATCCCTGCTCTAAAATTGCGTAAGTTCCGATAATCCACGGGGACCGGACGGGCCCAGCCGAATCCCACAAGAAAAAGCATCAATACGCCTAAAGGATCGATGTGCGACTTAGGGCTTAAAGTCAACCTGCCGGAATTGCGCGCGGTCTGATCCCCCCATAACTCGGCCACCCATCCATGAGCGACCTCATGAATAATGATCGAATACAACAAAGGAACGACCAGAATGATAAACGCGACCGGATCTCTCAATAAAAGCGATATCAACCCCATATAAACCCTTTCATGTTTTCACCATTATCCCAAAAAAACTCGCGAGAATCAAAGAGATTATCTCGACGCACAACCCGTACCCGCGTCCTGTAACTCACAGATCTAAGAGACTTCGTGTTTCTTCTTCTGAAATTCCCGGACAGACTCGGCAAAAGCGTCGATCAAATGCAGCATCTCTTCCTGAGTCTTGATCTTTGACAGCGTACTGCGTAAAGAACGGACCTGCGGGAAATTATGCGTATACCAGATATAAAATTTCCGGAAATCGATCACGCCGATCCGTTCTCCAAAAAACTGCACACTGGCGGCAAAATGTTGTTTCATGATAGTACCGACCTCGTCCAAAGAAGGCCGCGGAATGATCTTGCCGTGCTTAAGATATTCTTTGATCTCTTTGAAGATCCACGGATTTCCCAAAGCCCCCCGGGCCACGGCTACAGCGTCGCATCCGGTCTCATCGAACATTTTCTTTGCCAATATCCCGCTAAAAATATCTCCGCTGGCGATGACCGGGATATGCAGCGCTTTTTTGATCCGGCGGATAGCTTCATAATCAACGCCACCGCTGTATAATTGGTTTTTTGTCCGGCCATGGACGATCAAAGCTTTGATCCCGGCATCCTGAGCATGTAATGCGACGGAAGCCGCATCACGAGAATCCTCCCATCCGGTCCGTATCTTGACCGTAACCGGAACGGCAGATTCTTTGACCATGATCTGCAACAATTCCTTTAATTGTACCGGTGTTTTCAACAAACCGGCCCCTTTGCCGTGCGCGGCGATCTTCTTTTGCGGACAGGCAGCGTTAAAATCCAGAAAATCGAACGAATACTTTTGTAGTAACTCTACCGCTTTGGAAATGAAATACGGGTCTTTCCCCAATAACTGGACCCCCAGCGGCCGGTCCTGCGGGATCGAACTCAACATTTTCAGGGTACGTTTATGCGAATAATACAAAGACCGGACATCGATCATCTCCGTGCACGCGCACACACAGCCGAACGAACGGTTTAAAAGCCGGAACGGTAAAGAAGTGATCCCGGCCAGAGGAGCCAAAATCACCCGTTCCGGAATATGAATATTCCCGATTTTAAACATAGCGATGTATTGTATGAATAAATCTCAGGAAGGTCAAGAAGATAGAAAATGGAAAATAGAGAATGGAAGATGGTTTAAAACCATTAACTATTTTCTATCTTCCATCTTCTTGATTTAAAGAACTAGCCTACTTTCAACGCCCAAATCCCCGCTATCACCAAAAAAACGCCGGCGATCTTAAGCACACTGATAGTCTCGTTAAAAAACAACACTCCCAGCAGAAAGGTCAACAACGGATAACTTGCGGCAATCGGGACAATACGTGACGTCTCACCCTGTTTAAGGCCGTTATAGAAAAATAGCTGTGCCAGAAAACTTGCCAAAAATCCGCTCGCGACCAATAATGACGCTGATCGTACATCAACTGACCGGATCTCCTTCGGTTTCAGGAAGAAAAAACCGAGGATCAAACTACTCACGACGATCCCCATACACCGATAATACAGGCCGGTCAAAGGAGCGACCTTAGCCAATCCGCTCTTTTCCAGCAACGGGACAACTCCCCAAACAACCGCAGCGCATAATCCCCAGGCAATTGAATTCATAATTATTTCCTGTTACGTATTGCGCATTGCGTAATGCGTCGTGCGCAAAGACTTTTCTTAAAAACGCAATACTCAGTGCGCAGTACGCAATACTATATGCTAATAGGTTACTTTGCAATAAGCCTTTTTATCTCTTCCAAAAGCCTATCGATCTCGAACGGTTTGGTCATATACGTATCCGCGCCGATAACCCTTCCGATGATCCGGTCGGTGTCCGTATTCTTCGCGGTCAGCATAATGATCGGGACTTCACTTAAGCGCTCATGCTTACGTAATTGCCGGCAAACTTCTTCACCCGGCATTTTCGGAAGCATCAGATCAAGAATAATAAGGTCCGGTTCCAACTCGATCGCTTTCTTGAGACCTATTTCACCATCACCGGCGGTATGGACTTCATACCCGGCGCACTTGACGATATACCGGGTAGTCCGCAAAAGGTCTTCTTCATCATCGACGATAAGTATCACTGCTTTCTTTGGATCCTCATCACTCTTTTTGTGTGTCGACATCGTATTCCTCCAGATTGTTCCTCGTAATTATATCATATTGCTCCGGAGAGCAAGAATATATTCGACTTTTTCAACCCCTGAAAATGCTTTTCATTATTTGAGGTCCCGGAGATTCTACGAATCTCTCGTGGTAATCTTTGGCGCGGAAAAAACATAAAAGGCATTCATCACGGGGCGAAAATCACAGGAATTTTTGCTGAGGGGATTAAAATACCGTATGTTTCCCATTGACACTCGTACAATTGATGTTATCATAAATTTTTAAACCACTTCTGATTATCGGGGAAATAGAATGGATATTAGCGAAAAGATAAAACACAGCCTTAAAGGACGAAAAGTCGCGTATTTCTCTATGGAAATCGGGATGAACCCGCAATTTTCCAATTACAGCGGAGGGCTGGGGATCCTTGCCGGCGATACCGTTAAATCCAGCGCTGATCTGAATATGCCGATGGTCGCCGTGACTTTGATAAATAAAAAAGGATACTTTCGCCAAGAATTGACCCCGCAAGGCAAACAGATCGAATATCCCGATGAATGGCACCCTGAAAAATATCTCATTCCGGTCTCCGAGCATGTTGAATTAAAGATCGAAGGAAGGGTCGTTAAAATAAAAGCCTGGTTATATCTGGTAGAAAGCTCAGCCGGCGGCCGCGTGCCGGTATTCTTTCTCGATACGGATGTCGAAGGAAATACTCCGGAAGACCGGGAAATGACCGCCTATCTCTACGGCGGAGATCAAACATACCGTATTAAACAGGAAATCGTCTTGGGCATGGGAGGCCTGAACCTTCTTCACGCTCTCAATATCGAAGTAATGAAATACCACCTCAATGAAGGACATGCCAGTTTCCTTCTTTTAGAGTTGCTGCAATTAAGCAACATGGACATCGAAAAGATCAAAAACAGATGCGTCTTTACCACGCATACGCCGATCGAAGCCGGACACGACCATTTCGCCAACGATAAAGTAATGAAGATCCTTCCGCCGACGGTCCCGCTTGAGACGATACAGAAATACGCGGGAAAAGAACACCTCAATATGACGCTCTTGGCATTGAATCTATGCGGGTATGTCAACGGCGTGGCAAGAAAACATAGCGAAACAACGCGCAAGATGTTCCCCGGGTATGAGATCCGCTCCATTACCAACGGTGTTCATCCGGTAACCTGGACTCACCCGGTATTCAAACAACTCTATGATAAATATTTACCCGGCTGGGCCAACGAACCTGAGCTGCTTGTCCGTGTCGGAATCATTCCCAATCAGGAGATCAAACAAGCCCGGGCGGCGGTAAAGAAAGAATTCATCGATTACGTCAATACCCTGACAAACCAGCAATTCTCTCCGGATGTCTGCACCATTGGATTTGCCCGGCGGGTCACGGCATATAAACGCCACACGCTCATATTTTCCGACCTTGACCGCCTGCGGACTATTACAAAAAAATACCCGCTACAAATCGTTTTCGCCGGTAAAGCTCATCCGCACGATGAACCAGGCAAACGCATGATCGAAGAGATATTTTCATACATAGAAAAGCTAAAAAACGATATTAAGATCATTTATATCCCGAACTATACGATGGATATAGCCAAAGGATTGACTTCCGGCGTAGATATCTGGCTGAATACTCCGCAACGGCCTCTGGAAGCATCCGGGACCAGCGGCATGAAAGCTATTTTTAACGGTGTCATTAATTTCTCGGTATTAGACGGCTGGTGGGTCGAAGGATGTATCGAAGGCGTCACCGGCTGGGCGATCGGCCCGGGATCTGACGTAACGCTCCCGCCTGAAGAAATTCACGTTCGGGAAAAACACGACCTCTACGGCAAACTTGAATATAACATTCTGCCGCTTTTCTACGAGCGTAACGATATGTGGTTATGGTTGATCGAAAATTCGATTGAAAAGAACGCGCACTACTTCAATACGCATCGTATGATGCGCCGCTACATGAGCGAAGCCTATTTTATCAACGGAACATCCTGCCTTTAGGAAAGTACTTAGCTGTTAGTCCTTAGTACTTAGTAACTCGTAAAATCACAAAAAAACAACCGATTCAGTATTTATAGTTTCTTGACTACTGACTAATAACTAATGACTAAGTACTGATTACTTATTCCGTCTTCTTTACTACTTTTTCCACTTTCGCCGGCAGGATGACTATTTCTACCCGGCGATTCTGTTGTTTGGTCTTGGGATCCTCATTGGAAGCAACCGGACGATACTCGCCGTAACCGTTGGCGGACATACGCTGAGGAGCGATCTTCCCTTCATCGACAAAATAATGTACCACTGCCAAGGCGCGGGCAGTCGACAATTCCCAATTCGATTTCCAGCCGGAATATTTGATCGGCACATTATCGGTATGGCCTTCGACCGCAACCGGAGAATCCGGGACATCTTTATTCAGGACTTCCGAGACTTTTGCCAAAGACGCTTTTGCGTCATTCTTAATGATTGCCTTCCCGGAATCAAAGAAGACTTCCGCAAGAAAGGTCAATACGAGTCCGCGTTCGGTCATTTCCAATTTCGCTTTATAGTCTCCGAGTTCTTTTTCAAGACTCTTAGCTAATTCTTCTTTTGCCAGCTCTAAAGAAGACACCTGTCCTTCCTTCTCCTTCACGGCCGAATCTTTCTCATCAAGAAGCTTCTGCAACCGGGCAATCTCCTTCTGCAACTGGATCTCGCTGTCAGTCTTCTTAAACGCGGCACATCCGCTGATAGTGACCATTAAAATACCCATTATGAAACCCTGCGTTATTCTATTCATAAAAACCTCCTTTTTAATGAGATCGAAACTTTTCTCGATCTTCGCGAAGAAAAAGTCTCAGATCGAATTATGTGCCCTGGATTTTTCTCGAGCCCGTTTCCCGCGGGCGAAGAAAAAATCCGTGGCTACATTAAAATTAATGAATGCTTATTATACATAAAATACGATGTAAAACAAGAAACAAGATTAGAAACGATACACAATGGATATTCAATAGATACATGATAGATATACATTGATATACCATGGATACACATTGTAAAAAAAAGATTCAAAATGTTCTACAACGTGTATCTATGTGTATCGCGAAGCGAATATCAATTGTATATCAGTTTTCTAACGTTTCTCAGAAACAGCCGACTGGCTCGCCTTCCTAAAGGTATCGACGAATGTATCGACATCCTCTTGCTCGATGCCCAAGGCTACAGCTTTTTTAAAATATTCCGAGGCTTCCGCGGTACGCCCCTGAAGAAAGAACACTTTACTCAACAAGAAAACATAGCGCGGCTCGTCCGGTTTTAAGGATACCGCTTCCCGGATGAAAGGCTCTGCTTCTTTGAACCATCGGATCTCTACATATACGCCGGCCAACGCGTAGTGATATTCCGCGTTATCAGGTTCAGCCGCAACGGCTTTCTTGAAATAGCCGATCGCGTCTCCTCTGCGTGTATCCTTCAAGGCTATTTTACCTTGCAAATAGTCGATTCTAGCATTGTGCGGAATGACTTTTAAAGCCATTCTGAGCATCTTATCCGCCCTAACAAGGTTTCCTCGTTGCAAATAAGCTTCAGCGAAATCAAGCAATGTGGCCCCGTCAGACAGAAGAGCTCTTTCAGAAACAGGAACGATCGATGTCGTTTCTTGTTGAAACCGCGCCAACAAATGGGAATTAAAAAGATAAATAGAGTAATTGTACAAATATTTGGGCGCGCTATATTCAAGAATATTGTGATCATCCGTATTAACCACGGCGCCTTTTGAAAACAGCTTCGCCCCGTATGTATTCATCCGGTACGCGGTCAACAAAGATACGGGTGAATTATATCCCAGAAAAGCAAGATCCCGGGAGATCTTATCACTGGTGACCTTCCCGGCTATCTGATCATGCTGCCAAACAAAAGGTTTGCGCCGCCCCAATAACACGACATCCGATTCAGTGGTTTTCCAAACCGAAACATACGGGAACACGCTCGTAAAAGTCCTTACGATCATCTGCACGTCTTTAGGAGACATGTGGTATAAATGCATCCACTGGCACATGATGCCGTCGCGCGTCAAACGCTGTTCAGCCAAGCGGTAAAAATCAACCGTAAAAAGCGAGGCCACTCCTTCAATCCATGGATTAGAAGGCTCTGAGATGATGACATCGTATGTCTGTATATTTTGCAAAAGGAAATTCCTGCCATCTTCATTTTGAAGGTGGACTCGCTGATCAGGAAGGACCTTTTCGTTCTCTTTCTCGAACAATCGTGACGCGTCTACCACCGCACGTTCTATCTCAGCGACATCTATTCTCTGTACAGGAAAATGCGCGACACATGAAACGGTAACACCGGAACCCAAACCGATGACCAATACATCCTTAGGAGAATCCGCGAAAAACATCGGTAAGTACCCCGCTAACATCTGCGTTGCCATGTCATCTATCGAAGTGGATGCATCGACTTTCCCATTAACCGTTAAATAGGTATTTTTTCCGCGTTTACCGACAGCGACCGTACAATTGACCCCCTCCTTATAAAATAAACGTTTATGGGTCTTATCCTGAATATAACGCAGATGTGCCCGGCTATCGACCTTACGCACATAATCTATCAAATACAGGCCGTGCATAAAAAATGACTCCGGCCATGGGAAGTACGTCGAAACAACCACCCCCAAGCAACATACACTCGATAGAACGATACTCACCCAACGCCTCGTCAAGGTCTTATAACACATTAAAAGGACAACGATAGCGACCGCGATATTTAAGGCAGCTCCCAATACGATACTTTTATGAATGCCTATCCAAGGAATTAAAATGAAACCCGTAGCGAATGCGCCGATGATATTGCCTACGGTATTTGATGAATATAAGATCCCGGTGGATCTTCCGATGTCTTTTTCACCACCAAAATAAAAGCCAAGGCACGCCGGGAATGTCAATCCGATAAAGAATGTCGGGATGAACATCAACAGACCGGAAATAAAATACGTCCCGATCTGAATAAGATAATAATTATTACTGACTAATTTCTGCCATTCGATAAAAAAAACAGGGATCTGATATATCATCGGCAATAATCCGATGACGGTAATTCCAATCAATAATTCCAGTACAATGAACGTCTCTATCCGGCTGCGTACCCTATACGGAAGAAACGAATAACAAAGGCTGCCCAGGAATATTCCCGTCAAGAAAGTCGCCAACATGATCGTAAACGCATATACCGAACTGCCGATCAGCATCGCCAGAATCCGGGTCCAGCATATTTCATATACCATCGAAGCGATTCCCGAGAGCAAAAGCCCTGCTACTATCCATTGTTGCACTACAGAGAATGAATATACGGGCGGAATAACATCCTGAGAGATAGTATGCTCTAGTACCCCTGCCGGGCGTTTTTTACCCACAACCCCTAAAGTCACTGAAAAGATACCGATACCCAGATTCAATAACGCAGTCAGCGTAAAAAGAGACCTGATCCCGATATTCGGAAATAATACAAAACCGCTGACAATAACACCTGCAATAGCCCCCAACGTATTGATCGCGTAGAGAACGGAAACAGACTTCGCTGCCTGCTGACGGTCTAACGCATAGAATTTCGACAACACCGGCAAGGTCCCACCCATACAAATCGTCGGAACGAGCAACAAAATAAAGGAAAGAAGAAACCGGAAAAGACTGAGCACATAAAATGACGGATGCCCTGCCTGATAGAAACCAACGTACAAGACCTCAATGAAATGCTTGAAAAACGGTGTGGCGTAACACCACACCCCGATAACACATTCCAAAATACCGTACAGGATCAACGGATTCCCTTTGCGATCGATAACCCGCCCCCAGAACCAGCTGCCGATCGCCAATCCACTCATAAACGCGGCTAATACGGTACTCAACGCGAACGTCGTGTTCCCAAATATCAAACGCAGGACCTTAAACCACAGATTCTCATATATCAGGCCGCACGCGCCGGACAGTAAAAATAAAATAAGTATTATAAAACGATTAGCGATTAGCGAATAGCGTTTAGTAAAAAACCGGCAAAAAATACTTATTGAATTAAAGCTGTTTCCCATTTCTACCTTCTATTTTATTCCCGTATCCAACATCTTCATATCATGCTATACGCTAACCGCTATTCGCTATACGCTGTTTCTTCGGTACTATATCAAACACCGTGATCTCCGGCCGGGCAAAGAACCTGATCCGCAAATGGCTCCCTTCCATCCCGAGACCTCTGTTAACATACAAAATAGTATTGCCGACCTGATATTTCCCGGCCTCATATCGTTTGCCGAATTTAGACAAGGTTACCAAAGCCCCGTAGCCCGGCAACGCGACTTGCCCGCCATGCGTGTGGCCGCACAGATAAAGGTCGACCGGATAATTCTTCAAAGAATGTATTAAGCGCGGCGAATGAAACAGCAATATATTAAACCGTTGGGGGTCGGATTTTCCAAGGACTTTATCAACACGGTCAAAATATTTATAATCTAATCCGTATATCGAAACCATCTCCGTGTCTTTGAGGACATCTGCCTTTTTCTTATCGAGCGGTACAAAACCGGTCGTGCCAAACAAATCGACTCTCCGCCAATACCAACAATCATCATTGCCCTGAACCGCGAATTTACCATACGGAGCATGCAATGCCGCAAGCGTCTGTTTAAATAACGGCAACGCGCGGGCCGCGTTGATCGTATCGCCGGTAAAAACGATGATATCCGGCTTCAGGCCATTGACGATCTGCGCGAGACGCGGTTCAAGCCGGGGCTTAAGATCCGTATGCGTATCAGAAAAATGAACGACCCGGAATGTCGTCTGCTTTAATTTATTCGTATACAGCGTGACATAATTGATCTGTATCCAGTACGGCTCGATAAAAACCCCGTACATAATACTCAAAATCCCCACGATTGCCGCAATAAATACCGCGATTGCCGGTTTGGTTAAAATTTTGTAACGTTCTATCCGGGGGGTCAAAAACAATCGTGCCAACAAGTATACGGTTCTAATATACAAAGCGGCCAATACGCCTAAAAAGATCCTTAAAGAAAGAAATTCTTTGAAAAGCATACCTGATTATTCACGGGCTTAAACCCGTGGTTTCTTGAATGACCCCGAAGCAGAAGAAATCTGCGGAGGGGTAATCTTTGGCGCATTCATCCATGGTCTGAAGACTTCTGCGCGTCGAGTGGAGTCTCCACAAACCATCCATACTCCCTCCCCGAAGCAAAAAAAATCTGCGGAGGGGATTAAAAAGGCAGGCTCAATCCGCCCTCAACACGTTGTTCACTCTGATTACCGGACACGCGAATAAACCATTCGGCGTGTTTCTGCAAGAATGCCCGGCTGAACATGACCATAAATCCGATATCTTTGCCCTGCATGTCTTTCAATTCAAAGGTGAGCGAATCTTTTTCATTTAAATACAAGCATGCCTGAAAGTCGAGCCGGCAGAGCTCTCCTTCTTTATACTCCATATGAAAACTCAAACTGCCTGAACGGCTTAATCTCCAGGCACCATATAACGACACTGATTGCACACGCCCGGCCCCGGCGACACCGACGCCGACCCGGTATCGAATAACGCCCGCGGAAGCGTCTACCACCGGTCTTTCCAGCTGCGCTTTAAACGAAAAGAACGAATCGCTCTGAATATCCAACCGGTAGGTGATACGGCCGGCGGCAAGGGTTTCCCAAAATCCTTCAAAACCAAGCGTATGGACCTCTTTCTTTTTCCGCGTCTTCAAAGACATCGAACGATAGGAATACGTAAGAGTGTTGCGCCGGCTTTCCCATACGCCGGAAAAAGTCAGCGTGTCAAATATCGACTGGCGCTTCTGCACCAAAAATGTCAAACGGTTCTGCCGGTCCGCCTGCCAGCGGCCCCGCAGCACAATGGCCTTTATTTCAGCGGGTACGGCGTTATCACAGGCTTTAAAAACCACCGTATCTTTTGTTACCGCTTCAAAATATCCATGAAACGATATCGAGGCATCAGCGATATCGAGAAACGAATAACGCAACACGTGCTCTTTGGTCAACGACCATATTCCTCTTAAAGAAATCCGTTGGGGGGTCCGCGCCGCCGGCTGTGCTGAAAGGTCCTCCTCATCCGTAACGATATAGGCAAGCTGATTATTCTCTTCCACGGTCCAATGGCCGGGAACAAGGGTCTCCTTTGTCTTTTTACCTTGAGAGCGAAGGCTTATGGCAAGCTGGTTCGAACGCGTAAGGTGATACCGTACTTTAGGCATGCAGTGTTTCCTGAATATATTCTTCCGGTAAACGGCAATCGTGAGCACCCTGAACGATCAACGAAAGATACGTTTCCTGCGGAACACCTTTGATTCTTTTCGCGCGGATATAACAAAGCGCGTCATAGACAAAATCTTCCGCGTCTTTAACTTTGATTATCCTTTTCTGATATAACCGCGGCGATTCTTCATACTGATCCAGGGCCGGGATGTCCTGATCGTCGATGCCATAGAGCCCACCCCAGACAACGCTTCTTTTCGCGTGAACGATATTTGCCAGGGCTCCTTGCAACGCGTCAGGGTCCTTATCAAAAGTAAACGCGTATTCCTCCAAATATGCCGGTTTAATGAATACACTTGAAGGGCACAACTGCTTCATGTGCGCGTGATTCATATTCGAGCCGTAAGCGAAGTAGTAAATCATAGTTATACGGTGACAAGTAAACTAGTGAACAAGCGACAAGTAAAAGAAATCGATCGTAAATCTATTCCCGTCATCTGAATCTCGAATTCTTGCGTCACTTGTTACTTGTTCTCTTGTTCACTTGTTCTCTATTTCTGCGAACAACCTCTTAATAATCATTGTACCATAACTTCCCCTCGGTAAGGTACAGTATAACGTCAACTTTCTTTTGCCGGCGTGCATATCATCCGCATCTGAAATCACATTCACGTCTTCCGGAAATAGAACAAACATCCGTTCAGTCCCCTTAAAATACGCCTGTCGTATCTTTTTAAGATTGAACAATGACGCGGTCAACTCCCACTCCTTTAATAAACCCGCGTACAGGATCTTTACCCCTTGGTCCGGTATGACGAGTTTCCCGGAAATAAGCGGCATCTTGACCTGACGAAGATACGCATAATCTTTCGGATCAAGATGACGATAGAAAAGATAGTCTTGGACCGGTCCGGGAACCACGGCGATGTCTTTGTTCGCGAAACGCGCGACCATCCGCCGGGCGGCCTCATTCCAGAGATACGCCTGATACGCGGAAAAAAACAACGACATCTCTTCCGCGGGGATCTTCTGAAGCACTTCAATAAAAGCTTTCGGGCGCTTCATCAATATCTCAAAAGCGATCCGCTCAAAACCGCTTTGCGCCTGACGGCGACAAGCCCGCCAGTCTCCCCACTGTTGAAACAGCTCCTGTTTTCGCTGCGTCTGGGCCCGGTTATCTTCGGCAGTACGCCGGGTACAATATATTTTTAATGCGCCGTTATAATGTTTACGGACGATCTTCTCGGCGATAAAACCCTGCACGGGGTCGTAACTGCCGAAACGCTGGTCATCGAAATAATTCACGCAACCAAACTGCCGGACCTCCGTCAAAACAGCCATCGCCCGACGCGTTTCCTCATCGGAAAGATCGCGGGAAACAATACCAAAGCTATTTTCTTCGATAAGGTCGGGCCCCATCGGCCGATCGATATACCCCAAAAACGTTATCGATGAATGCGCGGTATGCAACGCTTCCCCAGGATGATATCCATGGATAGTTATGTATTGGCTGGTAACGGCAGTGCGGTCTTTTCGCCCGCCATACGCAATGGATTCAAAGGGAATGCGCGACTGCCGGGCTATCTTTTGTAACTCCTCGAAAGTATTGGCATTCTTCTTCTTAAAAAGGCAGAGCGCATAAGGCCCCTGCTGTAAAAGCGGGATATCACACAGTATCTCATCAACGACAAAATCTTCAGGAACAGTCTTGATCTTCATATAAGAGAGATTAAGCCGCGGAGAGGAATTCAACGGCTTTCTTGATCTGATCGACCGACGCGGGGCTGTGTGCTTCAATGACTTTAAAAACGTTCGGTTTCAAATAAGGAAGGATAAAAGAATACTCGATAGTGCCGGTAAAAGGAGCTAAATGATCATGCAATTCAATGACATCGTGTAAATGCATTCCCTGCAAATAATCCCCGTAGCTTTTTAAATACGCCACATGAGAAGACAAACCTAATCGATGATTTACTTCGGCATGGCCGGCATCATGCCAGTACCGCAAGCCCTTGTCATAAAAAGCCTGCAGAAAAAACCCTATTTCTTCAAAATTCGGTATCTCATTAGGATAATAGCGCGTTTCCACGCCGATCTTGATACCGGACTGAAACGCGTGATCCATGATCTCTCTTAAACTTTTCATCGCCGCTTCAATATACGGCACTTTCTCCCGTTCACGTAAAGAAATAAAATCCTGCAGGACTTTCTTATACGCCTCATCCTGCTGTTTCATATCGTGGCACAAACGGATAAGCGTCTTCGACTGCTCTGTTACCGTCTCGACCGTCCCGGCATGCACAACCACCGCCTGCGCGCCGAAACGGCACGCGGTATCAATGGTATGCTTCGTATAATCCACCGATAACCGGCGTTCCTGCTCATCAAGAGACGAAATCCGGTATAGATCGGTAAAAAACCGGCCTCTAACCGGGTCCGGCGACGGAGAAAAGTTATGCACGCTCAGGACCTTCAGTCCGAATTCCGGCAAAAGTTTCTGGAGTTCATCCAACTGCGAACGGGTGAAATTATAACCGATCTCGATCGCGTCGACACCGGTCAATTTGATCTCCGTCAGCATCTTCCGCACGTCAAAACGGTCAATTGAATACCAACTTGTCGATAAAGCGATCATATTGTTAGAGTAACGTTCCTTAATATTTCATGCATCAATTTCCAATAACCAAACTCCAATATCCAATAAATTACCAAGTGGGAACCCTCCCCGAAGAATGAGGGGATAATCAATTACCAATGAATAAAGCAAATATGTTAAAAAACGTACGACGTCTCATTGGATATTGGTAATTGGTTCCCATTGATTGGTAGTATTGGTAATTGAACATTGATAATTAAAAGACCTCAAAAAATCTTTATTTCAACCGTACCGTATAACACGGCACTAACCGTACAGGCTGATACGACAACTTTGATTTTCGTAACCCGGCCAGGCCAAGGTCCTGTTCTAAATTAACATAACGGTATTCGGACGCTTCTCTCGACAAAAACTCATTCAGCATAGCCTGATAGAGGCCGGTGATCGCCGGATCGGCCTTTAGAACATGCATGACCATCGTTTCAGGATTTAACTTCCCGGCCAAAGCCACTGCTTTTATCTCTCCCTGTATAGTCATCGCCCCACCCACGAGGCGCAGCGATTCAAAATTCGTCAGAAGTTCTTTAAACGCGGTCCGCTCATGATCGAGATTTTCTATAGTATCACAATTCTTAGCCCGGCACCAGCGTTCTTCAAAATCAGCCCACGCGCGGCGATGAGACTGAGTCAGAGCACTATATTCATACCGGTTTTTTGATTTGAAGTTCTTTATTAAATTCCTTTTTCCATCATATTTGGTGCCTTTCAATTGCACCAGATCTTCCGTGGAATACAGATAATCGGCATTATCCCGGTCTTCAACAACAGAAACAGCCGGATTTCCACTCAATATCTTCGCCAATTCTTCAGGAATACGGATAAAGGTGTGTTTTGTCTGCTCAAGAAAACTCAGCATTACTCCCGTCGGGGCCGGGGTATTTCTCGACATCAACGGCATAAAAAAGCACGTTTCCGCGGCAACCTGAGCTTTTAAAATAACCGCGGCTTTATACAATGACACCTCAAAAGCGTACGCGCCTCTCCAAGCATAGAGATTACTAAAAGTGTATTCTGATAATTGCGGTGAATTCTCCGCCAATACTTTGTCAAAAACACTTTTATCGTCGAACTGTAGTGGTCTAAAATCAGGGTATTGAGGAATCATGACTCTTTTGGCTAACGTTCATCAGCTGAGCAATTTCAAATCGATATCGTCTTTTGTCTAGCAATAATGTAACCTGCAAATTTAATTACCAATGTTCAATTACCAATACTACCAATCAATAACCAATATCCAATGAATATCAAAAATACACAATTCTTGTCCTTCCTCTATTGGTAATTGGTTATTGGTAATTTATTGGATATTGATTATTGGTAATTGGTAATTAATAATGGTTGTAGATTTTCTTCTTTTCTTCACAAGCCTATAAGCTACCGAGCTTTCGACCTTACGAACTGTTTCTCCTTATGAGGTACCCGGCCGGAATGTTCGACCATTTTCCTCAAGGCCGGATTTACCTTTTCAGAAAGCAAAGCTTCCAATGAAAGCGGTAACCGCAACGACCAGTTATATTGACTGATCGTCCCCGGACGATTGATCGTATATTGATACGGATCTCCGTCAAAAACATCTTCCGCCGCATATAGCCAATCGATGATCAGCTGAATACTGTACAAAGACTGTGCCTGTAAATTTGCCGCTAACGCGGCGCGGATCAAACCGGCATCGGCTTTTTCCCGGCAGTGCCCCTTCATCTTCAATTGTTCCCACAGTTTTTCTTTCTCCCGATACGTATTAAGATACGCGCCGATAAAATCTTTTATTTCTGAATGCGGTTTGCCCAATACCGCGGCAAACGCATCAACGGATGTGATCCCCGGCAGCCATCGAAGCCGGCCATGTTTAGACAACGCTTCATCAAAAAGCCGTTTCTTAACCGCGTCATACGATATCCCACGACCGGCACACATGCAGATAAAACCGGCCTCATCCACGGTTCCCGCCTCATTTTCCCACCAGGCAGCCCAATTAGGAGTATCGTGAGTCGACAAAACCGCGACAGATAATTTACGGTACTCTTGGGGAGTTAAAAAATCATGCGTCTTATCCCAATCTTTTACCCAACGCTGCACGTCGATCCCGGGAATACGCAGGTCTTTAAGCGTATCCGTACAAACTCTAGGAATGACACCCAGGTCTTCCGCGCAATACGACAACGGTGTCTCCTCCATCATATGTTTTAAAATCGTACGCCCGTGATGCTCCCACTGATGCTCATCAGACGGGTCAAAAAAACCGTTCAAACCTTGATTGACCATCGGTTCCTGTACCGGAATGCACCAAATACGGAATAATCCGACAACGTGATCGATGCGCAGAATATCGTAAAAACTCTCCGCGTAGCGCAGTTTTTCTTTCATGTACCGGTACTTTTTGACCGCGATTGCCGGCCAGTTATACGGCGGCATTCCCCAACGCTGCCCTTTCGCGCAATACATATCCGGCGGCGCGCCCGAAGCCAACTCAAGTTTAAAAAACTCCTGATGCGCCCAGACATCGACACTATCACGGGAGACTAAAATAGGCAGGTCTCCTTTTAATAACACCGCGCGCGCGGTTGCGTACGCTTTTATACTCTTAAACTGCTCATAACTATGCCACTGCACCCACTGGTGGAACTGAAACGCTTGAAAATATTCCTTCTTGAAACGTTCTAATGCCTGCGCGTCCCGGTTCTTATACGGCTCGTCCCATTCATACCACGGTTTACCGTTTTGATTATCCTTAATGATCTTATACAGCGCGTAATCATCTATCCAATAATGATTGTCCCTGACAAAATCCTTAAAAGCCGGAGTATTTGCTTCTGTATCATGAGAAAACATGCCCCAGAGCAGGCGCATTTTCTCGGTCTTGATCTGATAATCCACGTATTGGCTGCCGGCCGGATACGTCTTTTTCAACTCTTCAATCGTTTTTTTCAAAGTTCCTTTAGCGGCCTGCGGAAACATCCGCAATGAAGCATACACCGGGTCCAAAGCAAAAGAACTGATGGAATCGTACGGACATGACAACGCGCCCATCTCATTCATCGGCAATAACTGCACAATAGACGCGCCTATCTTAGAACACCAATCGACAAGCAACTTCAGGTCTTCAAACTCGCCGATCCCGACACTCTGTTTGGAATATAAAGAAAACAAAGGAGCTAACACTCCGGCACGACGTACCATCTTCTTCCTCCTTCTTTGCAAAAACCCCTCTATAGAATAAAAATACTATCGTAACTGGTATGAGTGTGAAAAGCAATAGGAAAGTCAAGAAAAGCTCGTAAGCTGGTTAGCTCGGGAGAGGAATAAGAAGTTTAATCCAAAGATACAAAGATCCAAGATTCTAGATGAAAACATGGATTATCTTGCATCCCCTTCGGGGATAATTCACACGATATTTATCGCATCTCTTCGAGGCGCTAAATAGGTGTTCATTATCTAGTATCTATATACTCTGAAAAATTAATTCTTCGCTGATATCTTCTTCAGTAATTCTTTTGCCGGCTCAGCTTCGTCAAAACGATTGGAGATCTGTAACGCTTTCTTTAAATACTCTATTGCTTCCTGCTGTTTCCCCAATGAATTGCATACGACGCCCAGATGGTACAAAATCGTCGGATGCTGCGGCGCGAGCGCGTGCGCGTCTTTAAGCAACCCTAAAGCATTTGCCATTTCGTTCTTTTTATAAAAAATCCATCCTTTGGTATCGATATACGCCGCGTTGGAGGGCGCAAACGATACTGCCTGTGCCGCGTACGTCATTGCTTCGTCCGGACGGTTATTCTCGACTAAGATCATCGCCAGATTATTCAAAACCGTCGCGTTTGTCTGGTCTTCATCGATTATCGCTTTATACGTCCTGATCGCGTCATACGACTTCCCCATCGCGTGATACAAAGAAGCGAGGAAGATCTTATCCTCAATACTTTTAGGGTTATTCTGGATATTCTTTCGGGCCATTTGGATCGCGGTATCTTTATCACCTTTCTTAAAATAAATACTGCTGAGAGTGCGCACTATGATCCGGTCAGCCGGCGCGAATGAATGCGCTTTCTGCAAAGTCCTTTCAGCTTCATCCAATCTGTTTTGCGAGGCATAAAACATCCCCAAACGATAATAAGCGAATAAATTCTGAGGGTAATGCTCCAACAATTCCTTAAACGTCTTCTCTGCCATAACCGACTGATTATCCAGCTGGTACGTCGTTCCCAAAAGGTCATAGAACTTCACGCTCTTGGGGTACTTCTCCAATAATTCTCTATAGAGCGCGATAGCTTTTCCGTAATGCTTGCTTTCGATATAGACTTCCGCGAGTGATTCTTTAATAAAAGGGATCTCCGGCTTCAAAGTCTGCGCTTTTTTATACATCTCTTCGGCCTGATCAAACTGCTTCAATAGTACCAGCGCTTTGCCTTTCTGAAAATACGGCAGACTCCATTCGGGTTTTACCTTAATGACATAGTCGAGCTCTTTGAGGGCTTTCTCCGGTTCATCTTTTTCTATATACGCGCTTCCTAACACCAATCGGACATCTTCACGTTCCGGGCTCAACGAAACCGCTTTTTCCAGGTAATCGATCGCCGGGTCAGGCTGTCTCTTGCCCAAATAGGCGGTCCCCAATACCAGCAATAAATTGCTGTTTTTATTCTGCTGAATATTCTTTTCCGTAAACAAAGCGATTGCCTTGTCGAACTGTTTAATACGGTTATACAACGAACCCATGTTGATCTTTATTCCGATATAGTCTTCGGGGACGCCTTTTAACCCTTTTTCATAATGCGCGATCGCCCTGCCGATATCGTTCTTCTGCTCATAGACATACCCTAACCGCTGATGTATGCGGATATTCTCCGGCTGCAACGCGACAATCGGAAGTAATATCTCCTCGGCAAGGTCGTACGACTTCGTCATAATATACGTATCGGCTAATTTCAAACCCGCAGACCATTGCTTATCATTCAAAGATACCGCTTTTTTCAGTTGTTCGATACCCTCTTCGACGTTTCCTTTCAAAATGAAAACGCTGCCCAAGATCTCACGGGCGATCGCGGGTTCCCGCGTGCTCGATACAACCGCCTGTATCTTCTGAATAGATTCATCATACTTATGTTGGTACATAAGAAGGATTGCGTCCGATAATTCACGCTGGGTAGGATTCTCCGAAAAGAATTCGTAAATGTCCGTTTTTTTAGCGATTATTTCCGGAGAAAAATCCGTGGGGCTTTGTTTGATCTTAGGCTGTTCCTTTTTACGGGAGATCCCCAGGCTCTCGATCAGACGGTCTCCCCACGATAAAGGGACGGCAAAAACAACCTCGGAACACAAACATGTCGCGATGCACAGAAAAAAAACCTTTTTATTTTTCATGTTTTTCTCTCTTTCTTGCCTCCTCTATTGTAACATGACCTTTTTATAAAGTATATCCTCACGTGCTATGCACGTTCTGAACATTCCCGACCCCTTTCAGGGTATTCTGCTAAACGACGAAAAAAAAAGGCAGAAGCGTTAACTTCTGCCTTTTTCTATTGCCTGTATGTAATGAAAAAATATATCCTATCCAATACGCGTCTTTTTTCTTGATCTGAATCCTGCGAAGCCCAACAAACTTAACCCTAAAAGAGTCACGGTCGCCGGCTCAGGAACAATCGTCGGAGCAAAAATAAGCTCTACCGGGTCATTACCGCACTCAGTCACCCAATGCATCCATAACGGTTGTGAAGGATCCCAACCGATCGCTGTCATCGGGATTTGAAACTCATATAAATAGTGCGCGGAATCTCCGGTCAAACTACCGATCTGCCCAGCCGCAAAAGCTAACCCTACCGGGGTAATATTCGTTACTGAAGGATCGATGGTCAATTGCGTCGATACAGAGCCGACCCTCCCGTTAGCATCAAACGTTCCACTGTTAAAATCATTAACATATGCCATATAATTCGAGTAATGTATCGCCCATGGGTCAGCCAAAGCCGACTGCGCTTGATAAAACGCGTCGCCATAGCGCAAACTCGTGCCGACATCCGCAGGATTACCCTGTAAAGCCGTCGGTTCGCCGGTTGCTTCTGTCCCGACGATCGGGTGTGAATTCGGCGGAACAACGACATCATCACCTGTGCCAAGTATCCCATCCGGTCCTGCCCATGTCCAACCCGGGTCATTCGGATAACCGGCGGCCGATGTGATCGTAAACTCGTCCAAATGATACAAGGCCGGCGTTGTTAGGCTCGTGGCGTTTATATCATAAACATGCATCGCATATTCAAATTCATGGTCCTTAAGTCCGGTATGCGTATTCCCGGCTTCCGCTGGATTGAATGTCCCCAAGTCAGTCGTCACAAAACTTGTTGAAGTCTGGTATTTTCCCGTATCAAGAAACAGATCGCCGATATCTTCACGATTGGCAAACGGACTCGCTCCGGTCACCACGGCGACATAAATATTAGTCGCGTCATAATTAAAATACATCGCTTCCCCGTCAACTCTATTATACGTTGAATACGCCGGGCCGACATACCACGTCGAGGTCAAATTCCCGTCCAATAGATGATCATACCCCGCGGCATTGTCTTCAGTCCGATAAAAATTAGTCGTTGTCGGCGTGTGCGCGTCAAAATAACCAACAGAACTCGGGCCAAAATGCACTCCGTCCGCCGTATACGTATTATCGCTGATGTTTACGCCCCAATCCGATATATCACCATCTGCTGTATACGGATACACAACCGATCCCGCAAAAAATACCCCACCCAAAATCGCAAGTAATACAAATAACCTCTTCATTGTTCGCCTCCTAAAATATTGTTAAATAATGTTATTAATGCACTGTTTATAAAGCAATTATCTTGCCAAAATCAGCCCGATAGACATATAAGCAATATTAATTGTAACTATTTGAATACAAATAAGTTAAAAAGTACACAACATGTATGTCCACACAATTAATTAAAATGCGGCAGGTATTCCTTTGTAAATATATCCGACATAATCAGTATATATCATTAGTATTGGTAATCTAACGCGTTGATATTGTTAGATTTGTGAGTATTGTAAATGGAGTCGACGAGACACGTCTGGCAGAAAGGATTAATTATCCTGATTTTTTAATTCAATATCGTACTTTTTCATGAGATCGTAAAGAGTTGGCCGCGTTATCCCAAGCATCTTGGCAGCAGAAGTCATGTTGCCTTTGCTCTCGTGCAATGCTTTAATAATGAGGTTCTTTTCAATCTTAATACGCGCGTCTTTGAGTGATAAGGTCTCGTCCCCACCGGCAGAGATCTCGGATTCGGAAAAGCCTAGCTCAAATGGATAAATATATTCCTCTTCAGCCAAAATAAGCGCTCTTCTGACCTTATTTTCCAGCTCACGGACATTACCCGGCCACGCGTACTTTTTCATGACTTCTTTAGCGTCCTTGCTGAACCCTTTTACAACTTTACCCGGCACTTCATAAGCAAATCGGTTCATAAAATGTTGAGCCAACGTCATGATATCTGACGGCCGTTCACGCAAAGGGGGCACGGTTATGGTAATTACGCTTAATCGATAATACAGGTCCTCTCTAAAATGCCCGTCTTTGATCTGTGTTTGCAGATTTTGATTTGTCGCGGCGATAACCCGCACATCCAGCTCAATAGGCGTATTCCCTCCAACGCGTTCAATGATCCTATTTTGCAGAAAACGCAGCAGTTTGACCTGCAGGTTAAGGCTTAATTCTCCTATTTCATCGAGAAAAATAGTCCCGCCGCCGGCAGTTTCAAATTTCCCGATACGTTTGACATGGGCATCGGTGAAAGCACCCTTTTCATGGCCGAAAAGTTCACTTTCCAATAGATTCTCCGGGATAGCCCCGCAATTAATAACGACAAACGGGTTATCTTTACGGGCACTGTGTTCGTGAATAGCACGGGCAACCAGCTCTTTACCTGTCCCGCTCTCTCCGGTGACCAATACCGTTGCTTCAGTCGGAGCAACCCTGCGGATAAGTTTAAAAACATCTTCAATAGCCACGGATGTCCCGACCATTTCGGAAAACATGGATTTTCGCTCAAGTTCCTGCTGTAACCCTCTATTTTCCATCTCAAGCTGCTGAACATGCAAAACTCTCTTGAGAATGACCTTCAACTCGTTGACATCAATCGGTTTTAAAAAAAAGTCGGTCGCTCCCCGGTTAACCGCCTCTAAAGCGAGCTCTTTACTTTCATTCCCGGTGATCATGATCACCTTCAAGAATGGGTTCTTACCTTTGATCTCCGCTAATATTTCTATGCCTTCTTTCCCGGACATATTCAAAGTATCTAAATTCACGTCAAGCGCGACGATCTGCGGTTTACAGGCTTCAACCGCGCGGAAAGCCTCTTCTTTCGACGAAGCCGTAATGATCTCATACTCCTCTTCCAGAGCCCACTTTAACTGGCGCAAAATAGCTTCGTCATCGTCGACGATCAGCATCTTTGGTTTTGTATTCATCCTTTATACCTCGCAATAAATTACCAATTTCCAATTATCAATACTATCAATCAATATCCAATGTCCAATTACCAATTATTTCGACTCAGTATTTCGTATTATAGCACTGATTATCAATACCAATTCTTTAGATTCTCCAATCAGCCATTCTAATTCTTTCTTAAGCTCTTCTTTATGAGCTAAACCGACACCTTTAATAAGACGCAGCCAATGTACTGTCTCGCGGGCTTCTTTTCGTGATATGACTAATTTATTTAAGAAATCTTTCTTTGTAGCAGTTCCATTCGCCTCTTCTAAGTTAGCCCCGATTGACCCACTAGAACTAATCACTTGACTGCCATATTCAATAGATGCAGTTGTTCTTGGAAGACAATCTATAAGCTTTGCCACTCTTATCGCTAAATTCAGCGCTCTTTCGTATATATCGAAATCTTCTCGTTTGCCCATTCTTTAATTGCTCCTCATACATTGATCATTGGTAATTGATAATTTATTGGTCATTGGATATTGGTAATTGGTTATTGGTTATTGGTTATTGGTTATTGGTTATTACGCGCATCTTCCTACTTTACAGGGAGCCTCACAGAAAACTCCGTCTCAACACCTTCTTTACTGCCGGCAGTAATTGTCCCGCCATGCGCCTCAATGATCGTCTTACATTGATACGATCCGATGCCCATGCCTTTCTGTTTCGTGCTGCTGAAAGGCCGGAACAATTTAGTGTCGATAAAATCTGCAGACATCCCCTTGCCATTATCCGTGACTTTGATCACCACCGCGCCTTCATCGGTAAAACCGGCAACGCGCAATATCCCGTTGTTCCCCATGGCTTCCAGGGCGTTGGTGATCAGATTCAAAATGACTTTATAAAGATACTGCGGGTCCGCGTATACCGTCAGAGAATCCTCGGCTTCCAAACGCACGCTTACGTTCTCAAATCTTCCCTTACCGAGGTCCTGTAAGACTTCATTGACCAGGCCTTTCACGGAATGCGTTTCTTTATGCAGTACAAGGTCGCCTCGCAAAGCTCTGAATTCATCGATGAGCTTCTGCATCTTATCCACTGTCGTCTCAAGCGTGAATAGCGCGTCCGCCTGAAACTTAGGATTGCTGAATTTGTCCTTGTTGGATATCAAAAGCGAAATATTATAGACATAATTCTTTACATCATGAATAACGAACGACGAAAGCTTGTAGAGAGACTCCTTTTTTTCCGCGTCGTGCAGCCGCTGATACGCGATACAATTCAGAATGGCTCCTGACGCCTGCATACATAAGACTCTCAACAGCTCTTTATCCACAAAAGAAGTAAACGGCGCCGCTGATCCTTTCGATGAATCGCAAAAACAGATCAGCCCGATGATCTTCTTATCTCCATACAAAGGAGCAGCCAGGCTACACGTCCGGTCAATAAAAAAACGGTGCGCCAGCGGATACCGCTCTACAAATCCATTGGCAAACGTTTCTTCAATACTGAATGCCTCGGCACGGCGTAACACCCAGTCGGCAAAATCCTGCTCAAAGGGGACTCCTTTATCAAAAAGTTCAACCTCGACCTTCGCGCCGTTCATCAAAGTACCAATAAACTCCTGGACATGCTGTTTTATCGTGTCGACCTGCGTATCCAGCGAGATCTTATAGGTGAACTCTTCCCATACTTTCTGCCAGTCGAACTTCTGGCGGGTTAAATACCGCAAAAAGAACAATTTCACGCGTTGGATCGTCGAGGAAGATGCTACTAAAAAGAAAATCACAAAGATGACGAACCCGGTCGTCAAAAAAGAGAAAAGTGTCGACAAGCTCCATCCGAATAATTGAAAAAGTTTTATGAACGCGCCGATAAAAAAAAGATAACCCCCGATAAGAAAGAGCGTCAGAGAAGCGTTCACGGCAGTATCTTCTTTCAATTTAGCGATCTGTATACCGTGCCGTGTCGTCGCTAATAGCTGCGCCGCGCCAAGACACACGCTGAACGATGAATATAACAACACCTGCAGATTAAAAGCCAAAAACAATGCCGAAAATATGGCCAGGAGCAGGTACGGTGCGAGAAATAATATCGCGGACGCAAAGATCATGCGAACGCAACGTTGACGCGACAATGAACTTCCGCGTTCGATATTCGACAAAGTAAACGTGCAGGTCAAAATAAAAAGTATGAAAAAATATCGTCCGATACCCGTTACGGGTGCTTCATACCACTGCGGGCCGTGAAACATAAACGGCTTGACCCATAACAAAAGAAAAAAGAACAAAGAAACGATACCCAAAATAGGAGTCAACACGATCCGGTACCATGAATATGACTTTAAGGCAATCAGCGAATTGCTTAACATAAGCCATAAGATCATGACCAGGCACAAACCGAAACCGATAACCATACCGGCGAACGGCACCTCTTTAAGAAACAGGAATTTCCCGGCCTCAACGACAGCAAGGCTTCCTAATGCCAACCCCATAAGAAGATTGGCGATATACTTCTTGCGGAAAAACCGCACCATCCCCGCGGTCAGCAAGATCAAATTCACGCCGATTATGTACTGTAACAGTTGAGTATTACTCATTCTTTATATTACCGATATACGTTGATATACGCTTCGCGATATTAATTGATATATATGGATATTTGCTTCGCGAAACACGTCCCTTACTCTCTTTTCCAGATTGCCACGGGGCTATGCCCGTGGATAAATAGCTGAGCGAGACGTCGCCCCCACACGGATAAACGACAGGAACCCACG
>Ga0172370_10002813_pt1 | contig 24712 bp, 21 predicted proteins | sample LakKiv5m_FD_114538 | JGI IMG/M metagenome (GOLD analysis project Ga0172370, IMG submission 114538) | Freshwater microbial communities from Kabuno Bay, South-Kivu, Congo - kab_022012_11.5m | ecosystem: Environmental > Aquatic > Freshwater > Lake | place: Democratic Republic of the Congo...
GGATTTCACGCGGACACAGCGGTGGATGGGCGTGGCAGCGGCGCTGGCTACCTTTGCCGGGCTGCTGGCGTATGCGGTCGCGCTGGCGATCGGGTTGATGACGCTGGGGAAATAGGGGACAGTCACCTATTATTTCACCGCTTACTCTTTCAATTCTCTTCACTCACTCAATACGATGGCTTGCTTCCATTCACTGGCAGGTATTGATAGGCATGCCGTCGAATAAACCAGACCATGACACCGGCTGCCGGACAACGTATTACCGCCATCTGGCAACGCATGATGGCATCCTGCACGGAACCGACCGACGAAGATTACCCGCACATTGGCGGCATGGGGGTGATGGTATGCGCGGCATGGCAATCACTGGACGGGTTCCTCGCCTGGGTGGAAACCCAACCATACAACGAGGAGCGCTGGCTGATTCGCGATGCGCCCGATTTACCTTTTGCTCCCCGGCATTGCAGATGGGTATCGGGACGCGCTTACCGTACATATTGCCAACGGCTCCAGGTTTATAACGCCTTTGGGGAACGCAAAGCGCTGGCTGGTTGGTTGCGCGATCCGCGCTTGTGCGTGAGCGCCCGCCAGGTGTGTGTGCGGCTGCAGCGCGGGTGGTCGTTGGAACGCGCGATGACCGAACGTATAGAGCCGCGGATTGTTCATCGCCGTTATTCCGTTGCCAGCATTCCGGTCGGTGCGCGGTTTGGACGCATTACCGTTATTGGCCCTTGCGTTCATCACGTGTATCGGAAAAACGTGTATGTATACCTTTACGAATGCCGTTGCGATTGCGGCGTGATCAAGAATATCAACGGCAGTAATTTACTGACCGGCGACATCGTCTCCTGCGGATGTTTTCGGAAGGAGGTTGCCGGTCAGCATCAACGCACGTTCAATGTCAAAACGCCGAAATCTCCGGATTACCGCTTGTATCGTTTGTGGCGGATGATGACGGATATCTGTTCCAACGCCAGGCATCTTCGCTACCAATGGTATGGTGGGCAGGGGATCAGAGTGTGCGTCGCCTGGGCACGGGATTTCGGCGCGTTCCGAGAATGGGCGCGCCAACACGGGTATACGGACACACTATATTTACATCGCCGAGATTGCTCGGCGGATTTCTCCCCGGAGAATTGTTATTGGGAGAAAGGCAGGCAACGCGCCTCTTTTGCGCGTTAGCTTTTACACACGATATGAAATTCTGAATTTGTGGTATACTATAAGTGAAAATGGCCTCGTTTCCGAACTGTCACCGGAAGGTGCGCGTTCCCGGCAATCGCCGGGATAGGAACGAGGCCGATCTTTTTCTGACTGAATATGCTCGCATCAGCAGGTCTCCCCCTCTCTGCCGAACTCCCATACAATGATTGCCGCCATGCAGAAGAACGGAGTCGAGCCTTTGTCAAGTTTGAAACCAGGATCGCCGGATTCATCGAGGAACATATATGTGGTTGGCTGATCGAGAGCGGTCACAGGGGTATTATATCCGATAATTCGGTGACACTGCACCGAATAACAATTTGCAGAACAACCATTTGATACAGTATCTCTGAAATCACCAGGTTGTACTGGGTGGCTTTCCGGGTGCGGATTTATAGAGACTGGCTGGGGCACTGATTATGGTGTTCGTTGTGTATTGTTGCGGATAAGTGAAGCATGGCTTTATCTATGGTATAATAGCCATTGAAGGTGATGATGCGACAGTTACGAGTCTATCTGGATACCTGTGTGTTCGGTGGGGCGTTCGATAACGAATTCTCCCCGGCGACGCAAGCGTTTTTCGCACAAGTCCGTTCAGGACGCTTCCGCCCGGTCCTCTCGGCACTCATTGAAGATGAACTGTTGACGGCGCCGCTGCCTGTCCGCGCTCTGTTGGATGAGATGCTGCCGTATGGTGAGATGGTCTATCCGACGGCAGACGCCTTGCAATTGCAGGCAGCATATCTGACTGCCGGCATTTTAACTCCGAAGTGGGCTGATGACGCTTTGCATGTCGCATTGGCAACCGTGATGCAATGCAACGTGATCATTAGCTGGAATTTTCGACATATCGTGCATTATCAAAAAGTACCGCAGTACAATGCGGTCAATATGCTCAACGGTTATGGGGTAATCGCCATCAATACCCCAGCGGAGGTATTAGTTTATGACGAATAAGCAGAAGCCTTTTGATTGCGTCGAGATGAAGCACAAAGGCGCGGAACTGGTGCAAGCTCGTCTGGCAGGGATGACGCGTGAGGAGCAATTAGCCTATTGGGAGAGACGGGGCCGCGAATTGCTGGCACGTCAGCAGGAGGTCATCGCCAGGAAAAAGGCATCGTGAATGAAGGCTGGATTATTTCAGGTGAGGGAGGTTACAAACTCTCCCTAAACCGGGGATCTGCGTGGATCTGCGCTGTACCGCTATATCCTGTATAATACCTCCATTCGATACGCGACCAAACGCAAGGCGGGGTTGCCATGTTGGAACAGACATTCTGCCACCTCCCCGGCATCGGGCCGAAGACGGAAGCGGGCTTCTGGGCGGCGGGGATCAACGGTTGGACGGAAGCGGCGGGACATCCTGCCATGCCGGCGCGCAAGGCGGAGATGATGGCGCGGCAGCTTGACGAATCGCGGGAGCGGCTGCGGGCGGGGGACGCGGGGTTCTTTGCGGAACGGCTGCCGGCCAATCAACACTGGCGGCTGTTTCCGCACTTTCGCGAACGGGTGGCCTATTTCGACATCGAAACCACCGGCCTGGGGGCGTATGGCGACCACATCACCACCATCGCCCTCTACGACGGGCGGGCCATCCGGCATTACGTGCATGGCGACAATCTGTTGCAATTCGCGCGGGACATCCGCGACTTCGACCTGCTGGTGACCTTCAACGGCAAGACCTTCGATGTCCCCTTCATCGAGGCCGCCTTCGGCATGCGCCTGGCCACGCCGCACATCGACCTGCGCTATATACTGGCAAGCCTGGGCTATCGCGGCGGCCTGAAGATGATCGAGCGCGCGCTGGGCTTCGACCGCGGCGAGCTGGCGGACGTGGACGGCTACTTCGCCGTGCTGCTCTGGAACGATTACCAGCGGAAGAAGAACCAGGCAGCGCTGGAGACCCTGCTCGCCTACAACATGGTGGATACGGTGAACCTGGAAGCGCTGATGGTGCTCGCCTACAACCAGAAAATCGCCCAAACCCCCTTCGCCGCTTCGCTGCGCCTGCCCACCCCATCTGCCCCGCCCATCCCCTTTGCCGCCGACGCCCCGACGGTGAGCCGCTTGCAGCGGCAGTATATGCGGGCATGGTAAAGATGCAAGTTAATGAAAAATGAAAAGTGTAAAATGAAAAATGTAAAATGCTGTCCGACAGTAATGGGTTAGTGCTTGCTATCAGTATTTTGGGAAATGAGAGATAAACCGTCGATTGCGGAATAATGCCTGGCGTTATGTGTCATGAGTGGGATATCCAGTTGCACCGCCGTTGCCGCGATCCAGGCATCGCCGCAGGTGATAATCAACCCCTGCTGTCGAAGTGTTTCAGTAATATTAGCCCAAAGAGCACAGAGACTGCGGTTTGATGGTTGAATGATAAATTGCTCCATAAATTTTTCGTAATAAAACCGTCGCGTCGTTCCCCATTGCCGCGCCAATGCCCAACGATCCATCTCGGCGATCGTCATGAATGAGACAATGAGAGTCCTGTTTTTTAATAACGGACGATAATACTCCGCTCGCGTGTCGTCCTTCAGCAGATATGAAACTACATCGGTATCAACGACAATGCCGGTCATAACGGCTCCTCGTTCAGTGTGCCTTCCCTGCGCCATCGATGGATCGTTTCTACGAATTCATCGATATCATCCTCCTCCGGCCAGATATCTTTTCCACGAAGGCTTTCGATATCTCTGACCGGCTGCACTCCCTGTTGTGCGGCCAGTGCTTCCACACTGCAGGGGGGCGCCCAGAACGCCGCATCGGCGCGTTCCGGTTGCCTCTTGATCCTTCGATGCTGCCGCCGGCCCTTACGCGCGATGAATTCGGCAAAGTCACGCACTTCCCGCTGCTTCTCCTCCGGCAGAGCTTCGATAAATTTGACGATTTCCTCGGTGGTCATGTTCATTACCTCACTTCCAGTATACCACATTCACGAGTTGCTACTTACGCAAGGTTATGATGGATACACCCCCTCGATTCGGCATGTATCATACATGGCTTGCAAGTTTTCTTGCGGCGTGCGCGGGGCGAGGGCGTTGGCCTCTTTCAGGATGAATTTGCCGCCGTCCATCACGCCGGAGCGCAGGATGCGGCGGGTCTCCGTCGCCACCTCGCCGGGCGTGCCGCGCAGCAGCAGGTCCACATGCGGGCCGCCCAATATCTCCACCTCCGGTCCCAGCTCGCGGCGAATTTTCCCGTGGTCGATGGGAAAGCCGGTGTCGAAGGAGCAGGCGTTCAGCTCGTCGCGGACGGTGACGAAGTGCCGGCTGGAATCGCCGCAGAGATGGATGTGCGCCGGAGTACGGGAGATGGCATCGGTGGTTATGAATTTCTTATGATGCGGCAAGATGAATTCGCGATAAGTTTCGCGCGAGAGCAGCGCAATGCTGTCGTCGGCAAACCAGATATAATCTCGTTGCGGCGGCAAGCCCAGGTAAGCGCGCCAGGCGCGCTGGCGCGCCAGCACCGACTCGACGATGTAGTCCAGCAGCTCGCAGGCGTAATCGGGGTCCTCGTAAAGATCGAGGCAGAACTCGGTGGCGCCGCGCAGGTTGCACGCCACCGTCATCGGGCCATCGAAACCGAGCGCCGGCGGGGTATCAGCCACCGTCACCGGTCGGTCGTGAAAGGTCATCGCGGCCGCCATTTCGCGCTGGCGCTCCAGAAAATCCCTCACCCGCGCCATGAAGCCGCCGAAGGGATCGGGCAGGCCGCGATCGAAGAGCATCCGCTTGTTGTCGTCGGTGAGGAAGGGCCGCGTGTCCGGCCCATCGCCGTCGAGGTATACTATCGGCGCGCCGAACCAGGCGGCGTCGTAACAGTTCTGAAAGGAGGGCGAAACCGACCACTGCTCGGGCAAGCCGCACTCGATATCCGCCGGTATGTTGTGGCGAAACCAGTACTGGAACTCCAGGTTCACCTCAAGCTGAATGACCGCATCCTCGAAGTAGTCGCGGAAGGTATAACCTTTCAAATTCAACGCGGGATCGAGCAGGATCATGCGGGGATTGGCGGATATCGTCATCGGCACGCGCGCCGGCTTGCCGGCGCGGTACGCGGCCCAGACGGCGGCTTGCTCTTCATTATGGCGCGAGTAGTCCATAATTAACCCATAACCGAACACATCGGCTTTCCACCAGGCTGACCACGTTAGTTATTCATTCCGCCGCGGCAGGAATCCTTCCCCGCCGGGCGAAAAGATAAGGCTGGAGCGCGGAGTTACCGCGCGAAGTATTGCGGAGGTTAATCATGGCACGACCGATAAGTAAAGTGGCCGCGGGCTGGTGGGACTACACCACACTGGACCCGGATATTTTGAACGACGCCGCCCGGCTGACGCCGGAAGACCTGCTGGGGTTGTCCCGGCCCGGCTTTCAAGTGACTTTTCACGACACGCTGGAGGATTTCTACCTGGCGGAGGCACTGGAATACGTGGAAGCGTGGCGGCAATCAACGCCGGACAACCCGACCGGCATCTGTGGGCCTATCGGGCCGACCGAGCAGTTGCCGCTGGTGGCGCGCATCGTGAACAGCCTGGGGATGAAGCTGCGCGATGCCCATTTCTGGGGCATGGACGAATGGGTGGAGGACGGCAAGCCGGTGCCGGCCACCCACCCGCTGTCCTTCGCGAAGGCGGACATGGAGCTGTGCTTCCACCGCATCGAGCCGGCCTTGCGTATGCCGGCGGAAAACCTGCACTTTCCCATTGGCGACCTGGATGCCTACAGTCGTAGTTACAACGGTATCCGCTGCGTGGTGATGCAGGGCGGCCAGGGCGAGGTGAAGCACTGGGCGTTCAACGATCCGCTCCGCCGCGAAGGCGCCTACCAGCACCATCCTCCCACTCCGGCGGAGTACCGCGCGCTGACCACCCGCGTGGTTGACCTGCATCCGATGACCGTCATCCAGAACGCCCGCACTTCCGGCGGCGGCAACGTCTCACGGGTGCCCACCCAGGCGGCGACGGTCGGCCCGCAGGAGACGTGGAAGGCGGAACGGGTCTCCATCTGGCAGGCCGGCAACCACGACAACCCCTTCGGCCAGCGCCTTACCGCGCTGATGATCTCAAAGCGGATTCCGGACAGCGCCGTCCCCATGTCCCTCCTCGCCGACCACCCGAACGTGCACTTCCACTACTATCGCTTCGGCATCGGCAAGGTGGAAGCGGAAATGCATTGAACGTTGGAAGAGTGGATGGTTGGATGGGTGGATGAATGGTTAGGTGAATGAAAAGAGAGTGGGGAATAGCTGCATTCTAGCCCCACTCTCCCATCCATTCATCCATCCTTCTACTCATCTACTTATCCATTCATCTATTCATCCACTCATCCAATCTTCATCCTTCCAACATCAAAACGCCACCGCCAGGGCGGCGAAGACGGCATCGCCGCTGCCGAGGATATCTTCGGCATTCTTCAGCGCGCCTTTCGTGTAGGCCAGATTGACGACGCCGATGGGCGAGCGCCACATGACCGAATAGTTCCCCCCGCCGTCCAGATAATTGGCGCGGACGGCAAAGTCCTTGCTGAAGTTTTGCGTTACGCCGCACCATACCAGGTCCGCCGAGCGACTGCCGGCAGACAGCCCGGTGGCGGTGATATTCTGGTATGACGTGTAGACGGTGGTCTTACCGTTTAGCTTTTTCGACGCGCCGACGGTGCTGCAGCGTGTTACAAAGTCGCCCTTCAATTCGATCCAATCCGGCGCGCCGGTAAGCAGCGGATTCAGCCTGGTCTTGCCGTCATCGCTCTGGTAGCTGTAGTCGAAGCCTAATTTCACGTCGCTCGGCAGGTCGATCACCGCGCCCGCGCGGGCGCCGTATTTGGCTTTCGATTCGCTCTCGATCATATTCATCCCCTCGAGCACCATTTCCACCTTGCTCGAGTCCATGGGAATCACGCTGACGCCGACGGTCGTGTTGCCGCCGACACGCTGGGCATACGACAATTCGACCGCCTCGCCGTTCGTGCGCGCCGGCATGCCGGGCATGCCGGCGATGGCAGCCAGGTTCGACTCGTATTTGAACTGCGAGATACGCAGCAACCCCGGACCGAGCGCGGTCATTCCGGACGCGAAATCAGCGCCGACCTCCAGCTCGCCGAAGGTGAGCTGCCCGGTCACCGCTTCGCCCCCGGTGCGATAACCGGCATCGCGCAAGGCGAGCGAATTCGGGGCGAAGGAGGTCAGCATGTCGAGTGTCGGATCTACCCCGCTCATCGACACCCAGCCGAAGGCCAGGTTGCTCAATTTTGCCAGGTCGGGGCCCGGCGCCGGCGCCGTGCATGCCGCAAAGGAGGCCAGCAGGAGCAAACCCGGCAAAACAAATGCAAGAATGTTACGCTTCATGGGCATATTCCTTTCTGCGATGTTGTGGTATAATGGTTGCCAATGGTCAGGCAGGCGATCAGTTTTTTTGCTTATCGGCGCCTGCCGTTATCTCCGTGGCGTTCGCGCGTTAGACGGAGCAACTAAAAGCCGCAGAGTTATTCCATAATTCCGCGGTAAATTACAAACATCGCATCTTCGATCCAGTCATCGGCCAGGAAGCGCTGAATCTGAAGCATTTGCAATTGTTGCCGACCGGTATTTTGCACGTATAACCGCAAGATACTTATCGCAGTATGCATCATGTATGCAACAACGCTTTCATCGTCGATCGGGAATGCGCCCGGGCGGTATGAGGTCGCAATGCGGCTCTCATCCTTCCGGAAGCATAATGAATTGCCGGGCGCCGGCGGCATCCACGCCGCGGCGCGCCTTCCTATCGTTCTTTCCACCGGAGAGAGCGATGGCCTGGTACTCCTTCGGTCTCTCCTCTCGTCATTTTCATCCAATGCGATGCCGCGCGCATCGACGGAGGTGAAGTCGCCATGACCGATCGACGCGCGGTGATTACCGGCTTCGGCATCGTTTCCTCGCTCGGACGCACTTTTGACGAGTTCGGCCGGCGGCTCTTCGACGGCGAAACGGCGGTCTGTGAGCTCGAAGGCTGGGATATTCCCGACGAGCGGTATCGAATCGGCGGGCAGATCAAGGATTTCGATATCGAGCAGGAGCTGCCGGATGCCGATACCAAGCGATTGATGCGCTATTCGCAATTCGCCCTGGTCGCGGCCCAGCGCGCCATCACCGACGCCGGACTGCGTCTGGAGGCCATCGATCCGTTGCGCATCGGCACTTCGTTCGGCACCGCCGCCGGTTCGCTGGGCGAAGCGGTGCAGACGGAGGTGAAGCGTTATCTCGCCCGCGGCGATCGCGGCATCAGCCCGCTGGCCTGGGTGGAATTGACGCCCTGCGCGTGCAGCACCCACGTGTCGATCCAATACAGCCTGCGCGGTCCGATCACCACCCACTCTTCGGGGTGCGTGAGCGGCATCGATACCATCACCTGGGGCGTGCAGCAAATTCGCAAGGGGTTTGCCGACGTGATGGTAGTGGGCGGCACCGATGCGCCGTTTTTTCCCTTCATGTGGGCAATGATGTGCCGCAGCGGCCTTCTCGCCCCCGCGCCGGAAGACGGCAAGCGGATTCCCCGCCCGTTTTCCCGCGATCATAACGGCATTGTATTGGTGGAGGGCGGCTCGGCTGTCATTCTGGAGAGCGAGACACATGCGCGCTTGCGCAAGGCGCGCATTTACGGCGAAGTGCTGGGAGTGGCGAATACCGAGGAGGCGCGGCCCATCACCCGGTTGGATGAGACCGGCGAGGCCTTTGCGCAGACCATGCGCTATGTGCTGGACGATGCCGGTCTGCCGCCCACCGAGATCGACTGGGTGCTGGCGCACGGCACCGGCTATCCCGTTGCCGATGTGTCCGAGAGCCTGGGTATCGAGACGGCGATGGGCAAGCACGCGTTCAACATCCCGGTCAGCTCGATTCGCGGCGCGCTGGGCCAATCCTTTGCCAGCGGCGGCGGCTACCAGGTTGCCGCGGCCTGTCTGGCGATTCAGCACCAGCGCGTGCCGCCCACGCTCAATTTTACACAACCCGCGGAGGGTTGCAGGTTGGATTACGTGCCCAATGTCCCGCGCCATACACGCATACGACGCGTGCTGATCAATGCCGCCGGCGTTGGCGGCACGCATGGCGGCCTGGTGATCTCGACGTATGCTAATTGAACGAAAGCCCTGAGAGATAGCGGCCACGAGGAGACGGGGAACCGAAAATGCCGGTGAATGCGGAATATAAATTAAGCATAAATAACAATCAACATATAACCGATTATTCTCAGGTTATTCTCAGGGGCTGTTGCGAGCGGTGACAGATGGCGGCATCATCGACATTCTGGGATTTTTACGCGGCGGCGGGGTATGACGCCTTGCGTGTGCTGATTCCCTACGAGGAGTTGCAGCGCGCGGTGGTGGAGGCGGCCGTGCTGTCGCCTGGCGAGCGATTGCTGGTTGCCGGCTGTGGTACGGGAAATCTGGAATGGCTGGCGATGCAACTGGTGCCGGATCTGCGGATCGACGCGGTTGATTTTTCAACCGCCATGCTATACCGCGCGCGAGACAAATGCGCGGCCATGCCCGAAGTTCGGCACTACCAGGCGGATTTATGCGCTGAGCTGCCGCTGCCGTATGCCGCCATCGACGCCGCGGTCATGTGCAATGTGCTGTATACGCTGCCGGATCAGACCGCGGCATTGCGCGAAATTAAACGCGTGCTGCGTCCCGGCGGGCGGTTGGTGTTGTGCGACCGTCAACCATGGTCAACGATGCGGCCTATCATGCGCGCGCATTTCGGCGCCTTGCGCGAGCTGCGGGCGGCCGCGCGCTGGGAACGCCTGCTGGAGACGCTGGCGGCCTTGCCCTGGCTGGCGCTGGTTGCCGCCGCAAATCTCAAAATTGCACGGCGCCATAAAGACGGCGCTTATCGATATTTATCGGAAGAGGAAGCGAAGGCATTGTTGACTTCGGTCGGCTTTGAGATCGAGGAAACGCGGCCCGTGTATGCGGAGCAATGCTGGCTGCTGCGCGCGATTCGCTGCCCGACCGTACATGATGAAATCGCGGAACTACACGGCGAATATGCCGCCGGGATGCGCGGCGAATACGCCATGAGGGTACTCGGCAAACACGCCGCGGGAATGCACGGCGAATACGCCGCGGGAGATCGACCCGCGTCATGACGGCATTACAACTGATCCTGTTTGCGGCGACGGCGTATAACCTGGTGCTGGTATTTCTTATCCTGCGAAACACCCGCACGCACCGGGTTGGGCGTAATTTCGCCTGGTTCATCCTCACCACCGCTGCCTGGAGCGCCTGCGTGGCTACCATGCAGTTCTATTTCCTGCGGACTGTCGCACTCGAGCTGGCGCGGGCAACCTTCTTCATCGCCGTCTTCATGAGTTGGAGCGGGCTGTGGTTTTGCGTGGATTTCCCACAAACCTCGCTGAAGTTCCGTAAATGGGCGAAAGCGCTCACTTTGCTGGGCATACCCTGGCTAGTGCTGCCGTGGACATCCTTGATAATCAAGGATGTCAAGTTCCCGAGTTATGGCATCGAGACCGTTAACGGGCCGTTGCTGGCGCCTTATTTCGTGTGGCTGCTCACCTGCGTCATCGCCAGCGTTATTCACATTGTTTCGAAAACAAGAACGCTGCGCGGCATGGAACGCCAGCGCGTGCGTTTCGTCCTGCTCGGTATCATCGGTTTGGCCGTCGCCGGCATGGTGCCCAATCTGCTGCTGCCCTCGATTACGGGCAACAACCAGTATGCGCAGTTGGGCGGGCTGGTAGGATCTCTCTTTCTCACCACCTCGACCACGTATGCCATCGTTCGCTACAGCCTGCTCGATATCACGGTAGTGCTGCGGGTGGGGTTGATATACTCGGTCACCATCGGCTTCCTTTCACTGGCCTTCGCCTCGCTGGTGCCGGTGCTCGAAGGCACGCTCACCACCTTCTTCCACTTCCCCTCCAGCATCGGCAGCTTCCTGATGGCTTTCATTATCGCGCTGGCTTTCCAACCGGTGCGTTACCAGGTACAGCGGTGGGTGGACCAGCGTTTCTTCAAGAGTGTTTATGACTTCCGCGTGGCGCTGCGCGAAGCCGGCAACGCGCTGGCCACCGTTACCAGCAGCGAAGCCCTGCTGGCGACGCTGGAAAATGCCCTTGTCCGGACACTGCGCCCGCGCGGCATCGCCATTTTCCTCCACGGGCATGTTGATATGCTGGAGCCGTCTGCCGTCAGCGGGCAATGGGATAATCTGCCCGAGTGCCTGTTCCCGGACAACCCAATCCTGCGTTATGCCAGCCTGACGGATGACGTACTGCTCGCTGACGAACTCTTGCGCAATGAAAATGAAAATGAGCCGAGCGCGTTGGCCGCCTTCCTGCGGCAGACAGGCATTACGCTGGCAATCCCGCTCATTGCCGCCGGCCAGCTCACCGGCATCATCTTCCTCGGAGAGAAGCTCTCCGGCGACGTATATACCACCGAGGACATCGGGCTGCTGCGCATCCTCGGCAAACAGGCGACGGTGGCCTTTGATAATGTGCGGAATTACGGCGAGATGGAGCGGATGAACGCCTATCATGCCCGCCTGCTGGATATCATGCAGGACGGCGTTATTGCCCTCGACCCACGACAGCGCATCATCACCTTCAACGACGCCGCCGAGCGCATCCTGGGCGTGCCGGTCGGAGGGACGCTCGGTAAACGACTGCCGGAGTTGGGCATCACCCAACTGCCCATCGACAGCCTGGGCGAACAGGGCGAGGAGCTGGACATCACCACCGGCAGCGGCGATGTGATTCAGGCACTGGTAACGGTGACGCCGTTCATTCGCCGTTGGGAAGTCGAGCACAGTCACCTGGTAGTCATCCGCGATCTTTCCACGCTGCGCGAGCTGGAGCGGCAGAAGCTGCAGGCGGAACGCTTCAGCTCGATGGGCGCCATGGCCGCCAGCCTGGCGCATGAAATCAAGAATCCTCTCGTCCCGATCAAAATGTTCGCGCATTTATTGCCATCCCGTTATGATGACGCGGAATTTCGGAAGGAATTTCGCGATACGGTCGTGAATGAAGTAGAACGGATCAATCGGCTTGTTGCGCAGATGCTCGACCTGGTACGCAATCCGGCGGCGGAAAAGGGCATGGTCGATCTGCGGGAGGTGATGCAGCGCCTGCTGACCATCCTGCGTCCGCAATGCGAGCGCCAGGGAGTAACGGTTCTCGTCGAGATCGACCCCAATCTGCCGTTGATCGTCGGACAGGCGGGGCAACTGTACCAGTCCCTGTTGAACGTATTGACGAATGCCATACAGGTAATGCCGGAAGGCGGCGAGCTGCACATCATGCTGTCGGTGGTAAACGATCGGGTCACCTGCCGTATTTCCGACAGCGGACCGGGCGTGCCGAAAGAGGTGCTCCCGCATATCTTTGAACCGTTGTTCACGACCAAGGTCGACGGCCATGGGCTCGGCCTGGCGCTAACCTACCAGTTCATCCGCGCCAACGGGGGTGAAATAATCGCCGATTCACCGCCCGGCAAAGGTCTGATCGTTACCGTCGCACTGCCGGTCTGGCCCCGGCAGGAAGCGGAGCTGCTATGTTCTTAGTCAGCTACCTGGCACACGATACGCAATATCTCGAAGCGGTTCAGGAACGTCTGGCGCTGGCGTCGCCGCCGATGGGGCTGGTCACCGCTCGCGCGTCCCCGGAAGCGATCAATCACATTCAGACACTGCCCATCCGCGCGGTCGTCGTCGATATCTCCTGGCCGCGCGAGACGATCGCGCTGCTTGCCGACAGCGTCCGGCGGCTGCATCCCGACCTGCCGCTGCTTGCGCTCACCCCCACGGCGAGCGAGGCGGCATGGTGGCAGCTCGCCGATGACCTGCTGCGCCTAGACGAACCGCTGGAATTGTTCGTGCATCGTCTCACGCGCGGCCTTGGCGCAAGTCCGCAGCCGCGGGAGATGCCGGCGCCCTCTGTCACAAGCGCCGGGCAGCCCCTGCTGGAGCGGCGTTCATTGCTTTCCGCCGCTCAGTTTCGGCAATTCGCGGAAATATTCTCCGGCATGGACGAGGGAACGCTTACCGAGTCCTTTGTCGCATGGGTGCAGCAGGCCTGCCAGACGAGCCGCGCGGTTATGCTGTTGCGCGATACGGAGAGCGGCAACTTCGTCTGCCGGGCGCAGCGCGGGCTGCCCTCCTCGCTGGTGCCGCACTGCACATTTTCACAAACCTCGCCGCTCTGCCGCTGGTTGGCAATCTCGTCGCGCATCCTGACCAGGGACCATGCCGACGATCCTCTTGCCAGCGAAGCGCTGGCGGAGTTGTCGCTGATGCAGGCCGACGCGGCGGTGCCGGTATTGTTCGACGGTCAACTGGTGGGCATCCTGGGCATCGGTCCCCGCCTGTTCGGTCAGGGATACATGCCGGTCGAAATGGAGGCGCTGTTCGCCATCGGCGGTCAAATTGCGTCCTCCGTGCACCACTGCCGCCTGCATACCGCCCTTCGCGGGCAGCAGGAGATGACGGAACATATGCTGAGCGTAATTCCCACCGGCGCCCTGGTGCTGGGGGAAGATCAGCGTATCGCTTTCGTCAATAACGCCGCCGTCACCATCCTGGGGCAGTCGCGAGCTTCCCTGTTTTCCGCCGATCTGCGTTCGCTGCCGTCGCCGCTGGGCGATCTGGCGTATGAATCGCTCTCGCAGCGAAAAGACCTGATGCGGCGCGAGCTGGAGGTTTCGACCATCCCGCACCCGCTGGCGGTGTCCTGTTATGCTCTCGCCACCACGCCGCCAAGTGCCATGCTGCTAATTGAGGACCTGACCGCGCAAAAACGCCTGGAAGTCGAACACGAGCGCCGCGTTAACCTGGAAGTGCTGACCAACCTGGTGCACTACCTGGCGCATGAGCTGCGCAATCCGCTGGTAGCGCTGTCCACCTTCAGCGCGTTGGCGCCGGAACGCTCCGACGACTCCGATTTCAAGGAATTCTGCGAATCGGTGTTGCAGGGCGAGATAGGGCGGGTGAAACTGATTCTCGAGCAACTTTTAGTGCTTACCGATCACGTCGAGCTGCAGTTCCGCAACATGGATCTGATGCCCGTGCTCGAACGCGTGACCGGCACCGAGGAGATTAACGCCGCGGTGGTCACCTCCTTCCCGGTGGGGCTGCCCATGCTGTATGCCGACGAGCAACGGCTGGAAACCGCGCTTACCTGTATCCTGCGCACGGCGATCCGCCTTTCCTTCCACCAGACGCCGGTCACCATGAAGGTGACCGTAGAAGACGCGGCGGTGTTGATTCACGTGGAAACACCCATCGCTCCCGGGGTAACGCCGGAGCAATTCCTGAGTCCCTGGCAGCAATTCATCGAGCTGTCCGAAGAGGACGTCGATCTCGGATTGGCGACTGCCCAGTATATCTTCGAGCAGCACGAAGGCATCCTGAAGGTATCGTCCAGTGAAAATGTATTAGCCATCGCGTGCCGGCTGCCGTTGCGCGCCGACCGCGATAATCACGGTAAGGAGAACAGTCATGACGCACCACAAAGTGCTCGTCGTCGATGATGAGCGCGGGGTACGCGAATCCATACGTATTCTGCTCAAAACCCGTTACGATGTTTCCCTGGCGGTGTCCGGCGGCGATGCCATCGCCAAGTTTCCCGAGGTGCGCCCGGACGTGGTGCTGCTCGACCTGCGGTTGGGCGACATGCACGGCATCGAGGTGCTGCAGCAAATCAAATCGGTAGACCCGAACGTCGAAGTGATCCTGGTAACCGCCTACGCGTCGATAGACACGGCGCGCAAGGCTCTCCATCTGGGCGCCTTCGATTATATCACCAAACCCTTCGATCCCCACGAGCTGGAAAATATCGTCGCGCGCGGAATCGAGCGCCGGAAGGAAACGCTGCAAAGCACCGCTACGCTGGAAACCATTCAACACGACCTGCAGTCGCTGCGCCGGGAAGTCGAACAGGCCAAGCATCGCATCTCCACCCACGTGCGCGATACTATCTACGCGCTACTGATGAGCCTGCAATTACGCGACGCATACAGCGGCCAGCACAGTATGTCGGTGCTGTGGCTCGTGGATCACTTCGGGCAATACATGGGACTGCCGAAAACCGACCTGACGCGGCTGAAACGCGCCGCTCTGGTGCACGACCTGGGCAAAATCGGCATCTCGGAGGACATCCTCAATAAACCCGAGCCGCTCAATGACGCCGATCGCGCCGCCATGCAGCACCATCCGGTGCTGAGCGCGGAAATCATCAACAATGTCGAAGCGCTGTCCGACCTGACGCCCATCGTCCGCGCTCATCACGAGCGCTGGGATGGCCGCGGTTATCCCGACAGGCTGGCCGGAGAGCAAATTCCCTGGGAAGCGCAGTTGCTGGCCATCTGCGACGCCGTGCATGCGATGAGCGGCGACCGCTGCTATCGCATGCGGCTGCCGGAGCACGAAATCAACCGCGAATTGAGCCGGCAGCGCGGCAAGCAATTCAAACTGGAATTCACCGATATGATGCTGGAAAGCAAGCTGATTCACGAAATCTACGTGGCAGAGGAAACCGGCATCATGGTGCTCAAGCTCGAACAAATTCGTGAGGTGCTGGAAGAATCTCAGGAGCCGAAGGATGGCAATCCCCCCGCGGATCAGGATTACCTGCACGACATGATACAACTCGGCATCTCTTGATTAGTTTTGAGTTTAAATCCCTACATCTCGTTTACATCTTCCCAGCGGATGCGCGGGGGGCGGGGGGTGGGATTCGCGGTGCGGGGGGCGGTAAGACGGCAGGCGGCGAGGGCCTGGGCTTTTTCCGGTTGGATTTCGGACAGGCGGTCGGTGACGAAGCGGAGTAGATCGGGGGCATCCAGGCCGGGACGCGCCAGCTCCCGCAGGCGGGCGTAGGCCTGCTCGGCGATGCGGCAGTTGAAGGTGCCGGGCAGATCGGCCAACGCGGCGGGGGGGAGCTGCAATTCCACCAGGATGTCGATAACCGTCCAGAAATGCTGCGCGCGGCGTAATTCATAGATGATGAGCGCCTCCAGCTCGCGGGCGACGGCCATCAACAACCGGTGGGTAGTCTCCGGCGCCTGCGCTTCGGCAACGGCGCGCACCAGCGGCAGGTCGTCCACCGCGGTGATCGCGCACCAGGCGGGCGCGCCCTCCTGATCGACCAGCGCCCACTCGATGAAGCGGTCCCGGACGCCGCCGGCAAAGTGAACCGCGCAGCCGGCCATCTCCTCGCCGGGTTGCTCGAATCGACGCATGAAACGGTTCACCAGCTCCCGCTTCACCTCGTGCGGCGCATGCAAGCGCAGCCGGTCCGCGTGCGGCGCGTTCAGCCGTTCGCGCAGCTCGCGCCAGAGCGCGCCGACAGGCATACGGCGGACGGCGCAAAGCTGCAGCACCAGCAGCGCGGTGAGAATGCCGTCCGGATAGGGTGTGCGTCCCAGCGCGAGAAGCATTCCATTGCCGTCACCAGATAAGAGCAGCCGATCGAGCTGTTCATGCACCAGACGTTGGTATTCTTGCGGCGCCGGCTTGCCGGACGCCCGTCGTTCCGCCTGTCGCTCTCCATCGAGGAAAGGCAGGCGCGCGGCTTCCGCGCCATTACGAGCAACAAAAAGTCCGCGGCCATGCAGCCGCGGCGGATCGCCGGCAAGCTGCCGGTAATCCGGCGTGCGCATATAGGCGGGCAGCGACAGGTGATTCGGCGGATGGATCACGCGGTCGGCGTATTCCGGCCGCTCGACCAGCCGGTCGAGGGCGCGGGTCATCTCGCGCGTGCGAATAATCAGACCCGGCTCGCCGGGATATGCCTCATTGAGCAGGAAATCAGCCAGCAGCGTGAATAGCGCGCTGCCGGACAGGAAGACGCCGTTCTCATCTACGATGCCGACGCGACCGCCGTCCGCATCCAGCGCTATGCCGATCAACGGCTTGCGTTCCGCCCGCATTTCCCTCACCAGTCCCGCCAGCTCGCTAATCTGCGGCGGCTCCGGGTTGGCGGCGGCCAACTCGCCGAAGAGCGGGTCGTGAACCGTGTGATATATCTCGCATGGCAACAGCAGCTCATTGCATAGCGCGGGGAGCATGCCGCGCGTCGCCCCGTACATCGCGTCGATGATAATCAGGGCATCGGGCGCCCGCCAGTAGGCCCGCAGCACTTCGCGCGCCGGCTGTTCCTCTCCCTCCGCATCGGTCAGCGGATAATGGATGGTAGTCAGCAGACTTTCCAGATAGCCGGCGCCGGGGGAGATCATAGTTACCTCGCCCGGGAGATCGGCGGACGGTTCTTCGGCGGCCAGCAGCAGCTCCGCCGCGCGCCGGCTAACCTGCTCGGTCCATTCCATGGAAGGCAGCGTTCCGGCGGAGGTGAGGTAAAGCAGACCCTGATACTCGTGCCCGGTGTAGCGCACCGCGCCGGTCTCCTTCACCGGCAGCGTGGACGCGGTGCAGGCCAGAATGCCGGAGCCGGCGCCGATCCCCACCACTCCCGTCAAGTGCGACACCAGCGCCGGGGTGGGGGTATCGCGCGCGCAGAGCTGCACCGGCTGTCCACGCGCGGAGAGCGCTTCCGCCGTCATGCGCGCCAGGCGGTCGGCATTCACGCGGCTGTCATAGCCGACGATAAGCGGCAGCGTATGCAGTCCCTCCGCTCGCAGCTCATCGGTGATGGCGCGCGCCACCGCGCGCAGACGGCGCTCCGTCACTTCATCCCCTTCGCGTCCGCGCCAGCCATGCTGATCGATATCGGGATAGGCCATCTCCGCGACGCTCATGATTCGCCACGTTTGCGGCAGCCCGCTTACGCGGCGCGCCAGCATGCGCAGGCGGCGGACGGCATCACGGCAGCGCAGCAGGCGTCCCCGTCGCGGCTCGTTAACCGCTTCCGCCAGGGGAGGCAGCACTTCCTCGCGCAAATCTTCGCGCAGCGCTCCCCACTCTTGACGATCGAGCAATGCCTGAAATGCCATCTCGACCGTGCGCCGCACTCGCCGCCAGGCCCCTTCCTGGTTGGCATCGCCGCGGTCATGCCCACCGTCCACCAGGATAAGCTGCAGGTTGCCCCAGGCTAATGCCGTCAGCGGCGCGGTAACCTTGCCGTCGGGCAGGCGACCCAATTCGTCGGGCCAGCGATCGAGCACCGCCAGCGCCGCGCGGGGGGGCGGATGGCCATCCACCCCGGCGCGCACCAGATCGCGCCGCGCCTGTGCCAGCGCCTCCCATGGTGATGAAGGATCGCTCATTAATACTCCTTGCTGTGCTGAGATGGGCAGGCAGATGAATAGTGATAAGTTATAAGTAATAAGTGATAAGTGATATGAAACGATAAGCAGCGCTCGATTCGATGACACAACCACTTATAGCAGATGTGCCAAAAAACCGGGTGCCATTCACTTACCACTTATCACTCATCCATCCACCCTTCCTTCATTTTCCCATCCTACGGCAAGTTAAGGCGAAAGCGTAGCGAGCAGGAAGCACAAGCATCGACAGCGAAGGTGTATTGTAATGCGCGGGCGTCACTCGTCGCCCGCAACGGTGGAGGCAGGCATGGCGCGCGTTCTGTTAACCGTGCTGGGACTGGGTATACTGGGAGCAGGCATCTGGTTGATTATTATCTGGTGGGCCGCGGTCAAGGTTTTCCTGCTGGCTTTGCTGGCGCTGGGCCTGGCGCTGCTCGGTCTGGTGCTGGTAATTTTCGGCGTCAGCGAGCTAGCCGGCGCCATGTCGGGGAAGAAGAAGGAATGAATTGTAGTTTTGAGTTCTGAATTTTGAGTTATCTACTACTCCGTCAAGTCTCGGGTGAAGCTCAAAACTCCCAACAAGGAGTGGCTCGTGCATATACTCTCTCCCTGGTGGCTGCTGCTGTTCCTGCCGCTGGCCGGATTGCTGATTCTGCTGTATCTGCTCAAGCTGCGGCGGCGGAATTACGTCGTACCGTCCATTTTCCTCTGGGAGCAGGCGCTGCAGGATCTGCAGGCGAATGCCCCGTTGCAAAAGCTGCGTAAGAATCTGCTGTTGCTGGTGCAGTTGATCGTGCTGCTGCTGGTAATACTGGCGATGATCCGTCCGGCCATGCAGTGGCGGCAGGCGGGCGGGCATGATGTGGTGCTGGTGATAGATGTCTCGGCGAGCATGCGCAGCACGGACGTGCTGCCAAGCCGCTTCGCGGCGGCGAAACGAGCGGCGCAGCGCGCGGTGGAGGCGATGGGTACGCAGGACCGCATGATGATTGTAGCGGTGGGCGGCGGCACGCGCCCGCTGACGACCTTCACCACCGACAAGCGGAAGCTGCGCGAGGCGCTCAACGCGCTGCAGGTTACCGACACGCGGGCCGACCTGCGCGGCGCCCTCGAGCTGGCGGCGGGCCGCCGCAACACCGGCACGCCGCCGGACGTGGTAATCTTCAGTGACGGCGCCGTTCCCGCGGTGCAGCTTCCGGCTGATTTCAAGCAAAAAATCAATTTCGAGAAGATCGGCAAACACTGCGATAACGTGGGCATAGTGATGATGAGCATGCGCCGTCGCGTGACGCAAAAGGCGGACTTCGAAGGCTTGATCGGCATCCGCAATTTCAGCGACGCGAAGAAAACCTTCACGCTGGAGCTGGCGCTGGATGGCCGCCTGCTGGACGCCCGCGAGATCACGCTGCCGGCGAAGGGAATGCGCACGGAGGTGCTCTCTCGGCTGCCTTCGGCTTCCGGCGTCTTGAGCGCCCGTCTGGATTTGCGTGATGATCTGCCGGTCGATAACGAAGCCAGTCTGATTCTGCCGAAGGTAGACCCCGTTCCGGTGGCGCTGGCGTCTACCGGCAACCAGTTTCTGCTCACCGCGCTCGAACTGGATCCCACGCTGGAGGTTACCGAATACAGCGCCGCGCCCGTCGCGCTGGACCGAGGCGCCGTGCTGGTGGCGGATATGACGCCGGTGACGAGTATACCGGACGGCGTGTCGGCGCTTATCATCGGGCAGGAAGTATCTTCACTGCCCATCACCGTGCGGAAGACGGTAGAGAATCCCGCCATCGTGGACTGGAACCGGCGCCACCCCGTTATGGCCTCGGTAGACCCGAGCGAGATGCATATCGGCGCCGCCCAGGTGCTGCGCCTGTCCGGCGGCGCCGAGCCCTTGCTCGAGATCGATGCCGGACCCATTGCCGCCGCCGTTGAGCAGGCAGGACGGCGGATAGTCTATCTGGGATGGGACCTGCACCGCTCCGATTTTCCGCTGAAGACCGCCTTCCCCATCTTCATGGCGAACTGCATGAACTGGCTCTCCGGCGAACGGCAGCGCGCGCAGGCGGTGAACGTCCGCACCGGCGATCTGGTGCGCCTTCCCATGCCTCCCGAGGTGAAAACCGCCCGGCTGAAGATGCCGGATGGCCGCCGTGAGGAGCTCGAAGTGGAAGGCAGCGTGCTGGCATTCGACCGGGTGCGGCTGGCCGGATTGTATCGATTGACCGGAGAGGGAATCGAGCAGCAGTTCACCGCCAACCTGTTCGACGCGGAAGAATCACAGCTTACTCCTCGCCCCTTGAAACTTACGACGGGCCGGGGAGAAACCCGCGAAGTGCGCGCGCGCGGCGCGATGCAAACCGAGAAGGAGCTCTGGCGCACCATCATGTTGCTGGCGCTCGTGCTGCTCTGCGTCGAATGGTGGATATTTCACCGGAGAATAGGATAGGGAGTTTTGAGTTTTGAATTTTGAATTTTGGATTTGAGTTATCGGCCGAATGAGAAGCGCCGGAAGATTAAGCTTGAAGGCTTGATTTCGAGTGAGTATTCGGTAACCATGTTTTTCATAAACAGATAACTTAAAACTCAAAACTATCTAGCCACTTCCTTGAAGAACTTCACGATCATCTCCGTTGCGTCGCCGGGCCAGGTGTGGCCGCCGTTGTGGAGATGCCAGATGACCGGCTGGCCGGAGGCGCAGGGCCGGTAGCTGGTGTAGCCGGGCGACCACTCCTGCTTCCGGTCACCGCAACCGTTCAGCTTTTTCCACAAATCTCGCGTGCGTTTGGCGTCGTTCGGTTTAACCGTGGTGTCGGCCCTCCCCTGGATGATGAGGACGGGGCGCGGTTTGGCGGCATCGCGCACGAAATCGGCAGCCCCGGCCACGCAGGCAAAGCCGGCGAAGACTTCGGGCCGCTCTACCAGCAGTATGGCGCAAAAGAGCGCGCCGTTGGAAATGCCGGCGGCATAAATTCGGCGATCGTCCACTTTGAGTGTCCGTTGCAGATCGACGAGGAGGACGTCGATGAATTCCACATCGCGATCTCCGTCGCGGTCAGGCCCGCCCTGCCAGGCTGGGACGTCTTTTCCGGCGCGCTTGCTGTATGCCGGCGACCCCAGCGGGTAGACCACGGTCGCTTCCGGCCATGCCTGGTGAATTTTCGTCGCGGCCATGGAGAGCGGCGAACCGCCGAATCCGTGAAACGCAAAGACCAGCGGCGACGGGGCGGTATCGGCATGCGCGCCCGGAAAGACCAGCGCCTGCCGTTCGACGTCGTTCACCGTCACCTTGAAGATCAGCGGCTCGGCAATGGCGCGGGCGGCGAGCAATATCAACAGGATCGACCAGTGAATGCGCATGAGGCTCATATACCCGTTCTCCCCGTAGCCAAAGCGGTTTCACACAAGCCCTCTCCCCCCGGCCCCCTCTCCCAATCCTGGGCGAGAGAGAGGAACATAGTTAGCTACAATTCACATTACACTCCCCGGAGAGGGCTTGAGCGAAAGTCCTGTTACACTTGCTGCTGTCCATTCGACCCGGCTCCGGTCGATTCCTGCGTTCGGCGTAACCGTTAAAAATATTAAGAAATAATAAATTTTTATCATTTTGACCCTTGCGACCGCTTATCCTCGATGCTATACTAATCAGGGAGTATGTCGTGGGAGAGCGAACTTCGGCAAGTCCCGGCAGTCCGTTAATAGCATCGTCTTCGATATACATACCTTATCGGCATCGAATGCCGGAGTTACGAACCCGGCAATATATCCGGAAAACGGGAGAGATAACATTGATAAATGTCATGACCTTCGTGAACGGCAGTAATCTGTTCGGCACGTTTAAACACCTCGAAGTCTTCGTTGATGATTACGAAGCACTGTACCGCTACATTTTCAGCCAGGCCGTCGATGCCTGGCGTACTACGGTAAACGCTCCCACGCTCACACCTATGCGGCTGGTGCGCGTCTACTGGTATGTGGTAGACAGCATGGACGAGTGGGACCTGGGCAGCATGCGCAGCCGCCAGTATTTGCATGAGCGCTTCGTCGAAGACCGCGACATCCGCAGCCGCTGGCTGACGGAAACGGCGCGCGCCAATGCGGGACGTGGCATGGAGGCGGGGCGCCTGGAGCAAATGGCCTTCGCCATGTGCTTCGACGACTTCAAAAACTGGTACGAGAAAAAGCAAAGCATCCTCAGCGGCATGAATCGCTTCTACCACGCGGTCGAATCGGCCTCGGATTTCATCGATATCCGCCGTTGCGGGCGCTGGAAGGTGGACCTGCTGCACAAGAACATCACCGAAAAGGGCCTGGACGCCGGGTTGGCGGTGGACCTGGTGGCGTTCCGGCCGCAGTATGACATTGCACTGCTGGTAGGAGCGGATACCGACGGCATCCCCGGCCTGGACTACATCAAGGAATCCGGCAAGCAAGCCCTGGTAATCGAATTCAACCGCGGCAGCAGGCCGGAAGGCAAACCCAAACCGGCGGCGACGCGGCTGAAACTGTCCGCGGACTGCGTCGTGCCTATCTACGAGGCGGACCTGCTCCGGCTCAACCTGGCCAGCAAAGGCGACGTGGAAGACGAATCCGAAGAAGATTTCGTGGTTCGCGATACCAGTAATGGGTAGGTTGGGATTAGGGGTTAGGGGCTTGGCTCATAACCCCTATCACTCACTCCTCCCGCAGCAACAGCGCCAATCCCAGCAGGCCGAAGATACCGTCGGGCGCCCAGGCGGCGAAGATTGGGTGAAGCCGGCTGGTTTCGGCCAGCACCTGCGCCCACTGCTGCGATACGACGAAGCAGAAAGCGATCACCACCGACAGCAGCAGGCCGGTATAACCGCCGGAGCGGCCGAAGTGCACGGCCAGCGGAATGGCGATCAGCACCGCCACCAGCGCGGCCAACGGGGCGGCTACTTTACGATGCAGTTGAAAGGTGAGCTCGGCGGGCGTGAGCGTCATCCCCATGCCGAAGCCGCCGCGCAACCCATTTACCATGTCCTTCAACTGGATTAAAGTCAACTCGTCCGCCGTGGAGGGTTGATCGCTGATGTAAGTCATGAAATCATCTGTCAAGTCCAGGTAGCCCTCCCCCGCAACCTCGCCGTGGATGATGATGCTGCTGTTTTCGGTGAAGGTATCGAACTCGGGTTTTTTGTGCGTAAACGGATCGGACTTCACCAGCCATTTTCCGTTATGGTATTCCGCCACCGGCGCCCGCAGCCAGGTTACGCGCTGTGGCTCCAGTTTACAGATGATGACGCCATACAGCGTTTTAGTGGCCGGATCGACCCGTTTGACGTAAATGAACTGCTGTCCCACGCGAAAGACGACGTCGTGAGGCACGAAGGCGGCGGGAGTAGCCCGGGCCAGTTCTTGAGTCAGCTTCACCGCCTGGTGCGTGGTGCCGGGGACGACCATTTCCTGCAGCGTGAATAATCCGGCGGAGAAGATGAGACCCATGATGATGAACGGCGTCACCAGCCGGAACAGACGCACACCGGACATGCGCAGCGACATCAGCTCGCGGTCGCGCTCCAACCGGTTCAGCGCCAGCGCGGTGCCCAGCAGCAATGACGCCGGCGCCGCCGTCATGATGACGCTGGGAAGCCGCAGCAGCAAAATAAGCAGGATTTTATCCCCGGGCGAGCCGGTATACAACATGCGCAACAGCCCGTAAAGCCAGTTGCCCACCAGTAACATGAGCACCATCACCCCGCCGATGACGGCGGGCACGAGCATCTCTTTCAACAGGTAACGGTCGATACGGCGCATGAGTGGCGGTTGATCCTTCTCGTAATATGCCCATTCCGTGGTTGGGATATTCACTATTATTCCGCGGCAGCCACGCGGTTCCTGTCGGGTTTATCCCGGCGCAATCAACCTTGTGCTTTCTTTACAGATCAGACAAATCCACATCAGCCGGAGCAGTGGGGGTCGAGTAGAGGGCTCTATACTTACTGCTGCATCGGTGGCTCTGATTGCCGGACTAACGCGCCGGAGGCGTCGCCCACCGAACAACTTGACAGTCGTATAGGCCCCCCCTCACAGAACCGGACGTGCAGATTTCCCGCATCCGGCTCCCCAGACGCTACCGCACAGGCGGGGAATCATACCACCGGTGCATGATCTTCGGTCGGGGAAGCGGGAAGCGATCGAGATAGCGATCAAGCCAGTCCCATATATCAGGGGTCGGCTTCTGGCTCCGTCGCGCCAATGAGCGCACCAGCAACTGCAGGGCACGTTCGTAGTATCTGGAGAGCGCAGGGAAGTTCCCGCTCACCCCATAGTAC
>Ga0172370_10002814_pt1 | contig 24711 bp, 18 predicted proteins | sample LakKiv5m_FD_114538 | JGI IMG/M metagenome (GOLD analysis project Ga0172370, IMG submission 114538) | Freshwater microbial communities from Kabuno Bay, South-Kivu, Congo - kab_022012_11.5m | ecosystem: Environmental > Aquatic > Freshwater > Lake | place: Democratic Republic of the Congo...
GAAATTTATTGATTCCCTCGCGGACAAAATCATGGTCCTGAACAGGGACCGCACCATCCATCGGGTCAACAGGGCCTTTCTAATCGCCAATGACGTGACCGAAGAAGCCGTCCTGGGGAAGCCCTGTTCCCAGATCACCCGCCATTCCTTTGAGACCTGCAACCAGGGCATGCTCATCTGCCCTTTTGACAAGGTGATTGAAACCGGAAACAACTACTCGGTGATCCACCAGCATGCGGTCCAGGATGGACGCATGGTGTTTGAAGAGATCATGGCGACGCCTATTTTGAACGATGCGGGTCAGATCGTTCAGGTCATCGAAGGCATTCGGGATGTGACGCGACGGGTCGGACTTCAGGAGGCGGTGCGCCGGAACAAGGAGTACTTGGAGAACATCATCGCCAATTCTTCCGACATGATTATCACCACCGACTTGCAGGGAAGAATCGTCACCTTCAATCCGGGGGCCGAACACATGCTGGGCTACCGGCGGGAAGAGGTCCTGGGGACCGACGTCGAAACCCTGTGGAAGACGCCCGAGGAGCGGCGTCGGCTCATGGCCGAGGTAAAGGCAAAAGGATTTGTCAGCAACTATCTGGCGACGCTCATCGGCAAAGATGGCCAGGAGGTCGAGATCAGCCTCTCCCTGTCCGAGCTGAGGGACAATGAGGGCCGCGTGTTAGGGACGGTGGGGATCAGCAAGGATGTCACCGAGGAAAACTGCCTGCGCAGACAATTGATCCAGCGGGAAACCGAACTGCGAAAGGCGAATGACTTCATGAACAAGATCATCCAGAGTTCGCCCAACGCCATTATGGCCACCGATATGAAGGGAAACATCATCATCTGGAACCAGGCCGCTGAAGAGACCCTTGGCTATACGGCCGAGGAGGTGATCGGCAAAATGAACATCGACCGCATCTATCCCGCGGGAATGGCCAAGAAGGTCATGCAGATGATGCGCAGCCCTGAACACGGTCCGGTGGGCAAATTGAGATCCTACCCCATGGTCTACGTCCGGCAGGATGGCGAGGTCGTCGAAGGGAACCTTTCCTCGGCCATCATCTACGATGCGGATGGGAAGGAATCCGCCTCCGTCGGCATTTTTGTGGACCTGGAAGAACGCCTGAACATGGAACGCAAGCTGCGGCAGACCCAGGAACAGTTGTTGCAGTCCGAAAAGCTGGCCGCCATGGGACGACTGACCTCGCAAATTGCCCACGAGCTGAACAATCCCCTATACGGCATCATGAATACCCTGGAGCTGCTTAAGACCGAAATCTCCCCCCAGAACAAGCGGCGGAAGATTCTGGAGATGGCTCTTTCTGAGACGGAAAGGCTCTCGGACATGCTTCGAAAGATGCTCTCATTTTCCAAGCCCGACGAGGAAACCAGGCAGCCATCCGACATCAACCAGATCCTGGATGAAATCCTGCTTTTGCACGAAAAACAGCTTAGAGAGCATAACATTGCATTGTCGGTCTCGCTTCAGGAGGGCTTGGGCGAGGTCTACGCCTCAAAGAACCAGCTCAGACAGGTCTTTCTGAATATGATCGCCAACGCCAGGGACGCCATGCCCGACGGGGGGACCCTCACGGTCGCGACGCGCACCACCGATGGGATGATCCAAATCGAATTTTCGGATACCGGGACGGGCATTCGGAAAGAAAACCTCAACAAGATCTTTGACGCATTTTTTACCACGAAAGACAGCATCAAAGGCGTAGGGCTCGGCCTGTCGGTTTGTTATGGTTTTATTCGGGACCATGGCGGCAATATCGAGGTATCCAGTAAACTCGGCTCCGGAACCACCTTCATCATCACCCTCCCGCTTTACTCACAAGAGGGCCATCAGTCCGCATGAACCAGCATCCGGTTGGGTCGCTTACACGTTCTCGACTGAAAGACGCTCAAAGACCACGAGCCTTCTGCGATACGGAGAATGAGGGATGGCATAGGCGATGTCCTGGACCAGAGCATAGTCGTCGGAAAAACGGGCCAGGGCCTGACCGATTTCCGTGTCGCAGTTCGGGCCTTTCATGAAGATGGCCTGCCCACCCGGTTTGAGGCACCTCCGCGCCCTGGCCAGCGTGCTCCCGATCGGCTCCACCGCACGGGTGATGATGCCCTGCACCGGCCGATCGTAGGATGCATAGATCTTCCCCGCATGGATCTCGATCCCTTGGAGGCCCAGGGCCGAAATGACCTCTTGAAGGAAGCGCACCCGCCGGTGTCTCCCCTCGGAAAGGATGATGTAGGTACGGGGAGAAATGATCTTGAGGGGAATGCCGGGCAGACCTGCGCCCGTACCAATATCTAAAAGGGGGGAAGGTAGCGGCCCGCCCAGCAGACTGGCCGGCAGCATCGAATCGATATAGTGCTTCCGCACCATGCTGTCAAACTGATAGATTCGGGTCAGATCGTATTCCGCGTTCTTTGCGCGAAGCAGCCGGTGATACGCCCATAGCTGTTGGTATTGGCCCTCTGTGAGGGGCAGGTTGCTCCTTTCAAACCACAATTTCAAGGCAGGCAGCCCTGGGGGAAGCCCTTTCGGCGAGGGTCTCCCCTTAGGAGAAAACCGCAACTTTGGGCGATTGGACCGAGGTCCCATGGATCCCTTCCTAACCTTTCCAAAACGAACTCTAACGACAGAGACCCTTGATGTCCTCTATGAAGACAACCATCTGATCGCTGTAAACAAACCTGCCGGTATGCTGGTCCAGGGGGACCGGTCGGGGGATGAGAGTCTCATGGATGTTGTCAAAGAGTATATCAAAGCACACTATCAAAAACCAGGGAATGTCTTCCTGGGTCTGCTCCATCGGCTGGACCGACCTGTCTCAGGGGTAGTCCTCTTTGCGCGCACCTCCAAGGCAGCCTCGCGGTTGACGAAACAATGGAAGGAACACCAGGTGAAGAAGACCTACTGGGCCGTGGTGGAGGGGGCAATGAAGCCGCCTCAGGACACGATCGAAGGGTACCTCAGAAAATCCGGTAAGCGGGTGCTTCGTACGAATGAGGACACGCCAGGAGCCAAAAAGGCCTTCCTGGCATACAGAACCCTTGCCCGGGCCGGGGATCTTTCCCTTGTGGAAATCGATCTGGTCACCGGCCGAAAGCACCAGATTCGCGTCCAGCTCGGCCAGGCCGGCTGCCCGGTGGTGGGGGACGTGAAGTATGGGGCACATGGAATTTTGCCGGACAAGACCATCCGCCTTGTCGCTCGTTCCCTGAGCTTTTCGCATCCGGTGACTGGACGCGAGATGACCCTTTCCCTGGATACGAAGGCCCTTGAGGAGGAATTCTTCCTGTCATGAGGGGACCTTGCTGGCCACAACCCCAAATGGGTCCCGCAACGGGGCCCTACGAAACACCTGCGCCAGAGGTTTCACGGGGCGCATACAAAAAAGTTTCAGAAATGCTCAAGGAATGCCTTCCCCGTGCTCTTGTTCGCTTCGGGTGAGCAACGATATGGGGAAGGTTACCTCAGATAGGTCCTCGCGCCTGCGAACCGTGCGGCGAAATAGGGGGCATCCAGGGAGTCCTTCCCAATCGCCTTGCCCCGGCCCGGGGCATGAATAAAGGCCCCGTCACCGGTATACATCCCCACATGCGAGACCCCCTTCCCCTTGACAGAGGAAAAGAAAACCAGATCTCCTTTCTGTAGGGCGGTCCGGTCCACCGGCACGCCGCATGCGAACTGCTCCCGTGAGGATCGAGGCAAATTGAAGCCGTTGAGCTGGTAAACGGCCATCACCAGCCCGCTGCAGTCAAAACCGTCACTCGGCGAGGCCCCCCCCCATTGATACGGAATCCCGATAAAGCTCTCGGCCGTTTCAACGAGGTTGCCCCTGAGCGCCGCCGCGCCGAGGGACGAAAGCCTGGCTGCCGGCTGCGTGTTCGGGGCCACGATGTAATACTCCCGAATGATCCCCTGGGACACGAGGGCTTGAGCGCTTGCGACGGCTTCGGCTCGATTGGGGAAATCTCCGAAACGGACCTTGAAGAAACCGGAGGCGTCCCGATAATAGTAAGCAGAAACGCCGCGCTCTTCCAGGGATTGGGTAAGGGCCGCAGCGTTTGCCACATCGGAAAACGCCCCCACCTGGATGGTGTACCGTACCAGAGGCAGTTCCGGGCGGGGTACATAGGTGGGAGGGGGAACTTTTACGCCGCAGGCCGGCAACAGGGCCCCCAGCAGGAAAAAGACGCAGGAGCTCTCCAGAAACGATTTCAGGCCTCTATTTCCACGCCTTCTGTCACCCAATGCAGGAAAATACTTGAGACAAAAAAAGGGGTTGCGACCATGACGCAACCCCTTTTTTATATGATGGCGGGGACGGCGAGACTCGAACTCGTGACCTCCGGCGTGACAGGCCGGCGTTCTAACCAACTGAACTACGCCCCCGTAACCCACTGCGTACGCTCGAAACCCGGGCCGTTCGAAGCGGTCCACTCCTTTTTAAGCTGCCCCTTTGCGGTCAGGCACATCCCCACTCAAGAACCGATCCCCATGCCTGAGCGGCTGGTAGGCGGAACGGGATTTGAACCCGTGACCCCCGGCTTGTAAGGCCGATGCTCTCCCGCTGAGCTACCCGCCTGGGACACAAAAGAACGGGCAAGACACTAACGGCTCCGTTCCTTTTTGTCAAGGGAATTTGCGCAACGCCGGAGGAAAGCCGCTCAGTGTGCCCTGATGCCTGCCTGGGGGTTTTCCTCTACCTTTGGAACATCCGTGAAGCAGAAAGGCTTGCAGGCCTCTTCCGGGGCGAACAGCTCCTTTCCCTCATCTACGATCAATGCCTCCCGAAGCACCTGATCCATGTGTTCCACAAGGACCAGTTCGACCTTCTTGAGGATTTTCTTGGGGATCTCCACAATGTCCTTCTTGTTATCAATCGGAATCAATACCTTGGTCACCTCGCCCCTGTGAGCGGCGAGGATCTTCTCCTTGAGCCCTCCGATCGGAAGGACCCTCCCCCGCAGGGTGATTTCACCGGTCATGGCAATGTCCCGGTTGACGGGATAACGCGTGAGGGCCGACACAATAGACGTGGCGATGGTAATGCCGGCGGAAGGACCGTCCTTGGGAATGGCTCCCTCCGGGACATGGACATGAATATCGATCTTCTCATAAAAATTGTCAGGCAGTTTCAGATTTCTCGCACGGGACCGGACATAACTGAGGGCGGCCTGGGCCGACTCCTGCATGACCTCCCCAAGCTTTCCGGTCAGGACCAGATTCCCCTTGCCCGGCATGATGGTGGCCTCGGTCTGAAGCAGTTCCCCCCCCACGTCCGTCCACGCCAGGCCTGTGGTCACCCCGACGCAATTTTTCTCTTCTGTCCTGCCGTAACGGTACTTCGGCACACCCAAATATTTGTTTACGGACTGGGCCTTGACCGAAATCGTGGTGTCTTCTCCCCGTCTGACGACCTCTTTGGCGACCTTTCGGCAGATGGAGGATATCTCCCGCTCCAGATTCCGGACGCCGGCCTCGCTGGTGTAGTTTCGGATGATCTGCAGGATGGCGCTGTCGGTAAAAACGATGTTTTCAGGCTTAAGGCCGTTTTGCTCGATCTGTTTTTTGACCAGAAACTGCTTGGCGATGCCCAGCTTTTCAATCTCGGTGTAGCCGGGGAGTCGAATGATTTCCATCCGGTCCTGCAGAGGGACCGGAATATTGTGGAGGTTATTGGCCGTGGTGATGAAGAACACATCCGAAAGATCGTAATCCAGGTCGAGATAATGGTCGTTGAAGGCCACGTTCTGTTCCGGATCCAGGACCTCCAGGAGGGCGGCCGACGGATCGCCTCGGAAATCCGTGCTCATCTTGTCCACTTCATCCAGGCAAAAGACAGGGTTGTTCGAACGGGCCTTCTTTAGGAACTGGATAATCTTGCCCGGCAACGCCCCGATATAGGTCCTTCGATGCCCTCTGATTTCGGCCTCATCCCTGACCCCGCCCAGAGAAAGGCGAATAAAATTTCGTCCGGTGGCGCGGGCCACCGACCGTGCCAGGGATGTCTTGCCGACCCCCGGCGGCCCCACCAGACAAAGTATAGGGCCTTTGATTTTCTTGGTCAGGCGCTGCACCGCCAGGTATTCCAGGCTCCTTTCCTTGGGTTTCTCAAGGCCGTAATGGTCTTCGTCGAGAATGGCCTCGGCCTCCTCAATTTCGAGCTTTGACCGTGTCTTTTCGAACCACGGCAGATCGATGATCCAGTCGATATAGTTGCGCACCACGGCGGCCTCCGCCGACATGGGGGACATCATCTTGAGCTTCTTGAATTCCTGTTTCAGCCTTTGGTGGGCCTCCTTGCTGACCTTTTTGCCCTTGATCTTCTTCTCGAGTTCTTCCAGTTCCGCCTTGAAATCGTCCTTCGTCCCCATCTCCTTTTGAATGGCACGGATCTGCTCGTTGAGATAATAGTCCTTTTGGGTCTTCTCCATCTGTTTCTTGACCCGCGTCCTCAAACGGTGTTCCAGTCGCAGGATATCCACCTCGCTCCCCAGCTTTTCAAACAGCTTATTAAGCCGCTGGGTCAGTTCCACGGCCTCAAGGATCTCCTGTTTGTCCGCCACCTTCAATGCGAGATGACCGGCGATGGTGTCGGCCATGCGGCCCGGATCATCGATCGAGATCACGGCCGAGACGATTTCTTTTCCGATCTTGTTGTTGAACTTCGCATACTCCTCGAAGCTGTTGTGGATGGAGCGCATCAAGGCCTCAATCTCAGGGCCTTCGGCAGGCCGCGTCGGCCGCTCGCTGATCTCCACCACTAAAAAACCCTGTTTATCCACGAAATTTTCGATGACGCCCCGCTCTTTTCCTTCAATAAGGGCCTTGACCGTCCCGTCCGGCAACTTTAGAAGCTGCAACACGGCCCCGATGGTTCCAAAGGCAAAGATGTCTTTGGGGGAGGGGTTGTCCACCTTCGCGTCCATCTGGGCGGACAGAAAAACCCGCTTGTCGTGGGAGAGGGCATATTCAAGTGCCTTGATGGATTTATCGCGCCCCACGAACAGAGGCACCACCACGTTGGGGAAAACCACCACGTCCCTCAAGGGGAGAAGCGGGTAATAGCGCCTTTCGGCATCATCCATTTCAAGAAAATCCGTTGTTGAAGCAGTTACCATATGATTGTCATCCAAATTTGGCCTGTTTCTCGTATAACAACAGAGGGGACTCCCCCTTTGTAACAACGTCCTCATTAATGATACATTCCGTGATTTCCGGCATGGAGGGAATGTCATACATGATGTCCAGCATCACGGATTCGAGAATGGCCCTCAGACCCCGTGCGCCGGATTTCCGTTTGATGGCATCCTTGGCGATGGCCAGCAGGACCTCATCCGTAAATCTCAATTTGACGTTTTCCAGCTCAAACAGCTTCTTGTACTGTTTAATCAGGGCATTCTTTGGCTCTCTTAGAATGCGAACCAATGCGTCGAGACTCAACTCGTTCAACGTGGCAATGATGGGTATCCTCCCCACAAACTCAGGGATCAGACCGAATTTGATCAGGTCTTCGGGTTGGACTTGGGACATGATCTGGTTGGTGTCCATATGCTGCTGGCCTTTGATATCCGCCTCGAAACCGATCAGCTTTTGTCCGAGCCGATTGCTGATAATCTTGTCCAACCCGTTGAACGTGCCACCGCAGATGAAAAGGATATTGGTGGTATCCACCCGCACGAAATCCTGCTGGGGGTGTTTTCGGCCCCCCTTTGGCGGCACACTGGCCAGAGTTCCCTCGATGATCTTAAGGAGGGCCTGCTGGACCCCCTCTCCCGACACGTCTCGGGTGATGGAGGGACTGTCCGACTTCCGTGCGATCTTGTCGATCTCGTCGATATACACAATTCCTTTGGTAGCGGACTCCACATCGTAATCCGCGAATTGAACCAGATGCAGGATAATATTCTCTACGTCTTCACCCACATACCCCGCCTCTGTCAACGTGGTGGCATCGGCAATGGTAAAGGGGACCTTCAGAATCTTGGCCAGGGTCTGGGCGAGCAGGGTCTTTCCCGAGCCTGTAGGTCCGATCAGAAGGATATTGCTTTTCTCGATCTCGACACCGCCGGTGTCCGCCTTGGTGCTGATCCGTTTGTAGTGGTTGTGAACGGCCACAGAAAGGACCTTCTTCGCCTTTTCCTGCTCAACCACATACTGGTCCAGGATCTCCTTGATCTCGGCGGGCTTCAACAGGTGACGGACCTCTTGTCCTTCCTCCTGGCTGTATTCTTCATCGATGATCTCGTTGCAGAGCTGAATGCATTCATCGCAGATATAAACGGACGGACCTGCAATGAGCTTTTTGACCTCATCCTGGCTTTTTCCGCAGAAAGAACAGAGGAGGTCGTCATTGGAAACGTCGTTTTTACCCATGAGCTATACCTTTTTACACCGCAACACCCTTATTCGGTGCCGTCATATGATTGACCCTTACCTGCCACGTCCGCAACCGATGCATCACCTGGAGTGAGAGTCGGTTGCGGCCATTAGGCCTTGCCGCCTGTCGAATCCCTCATCTCCCGCTTGCTGATGACCTTGTCAACGATCCCGTATTCCTTGGCCTCGTGGCTGCCCATAAAATAGTCGCGTTCCGTATCCCTACGGATCTTATCAATATCCTGTCCCGTATGACTCGCCAGAATCTGGTTCAGGCTATCTCGAATCTTCAGGATTTCCCGCGCCTGAATGTCAATGTCCGTAGCCTGCCCCTGGGCCCCCCCCAAGGGCTGATGGATCATCACCCGGCTGTGAGGAAGGGCATAGCGCTTCCCCTTTGTCCCGGATGCCAGGAGGAGGGCCCCCATGCTCGTTGCCTGCCCCATACAGATGGTTGCGACATCGGGTTTGATGTATTGCATGGTATCATAAATCGCCAGTCCTGCCGTAACAGAACCTCCTGGTGAATTGATGTAGACATTGATATCTTTATCCGGGTCTTCTGACTCCAAAAAGAGCATCTGGGCGATGATGATATTGGCCATGGTGTCTTCCACCTGCTCACCGATGAAAATGATTCGATCTTTCAACAGCCTCGAATATATATCATAGGCCCTCTCTCCCCTGCCCGACTGTTCTATGACCATTGGTATTAGCATAAATGTTACCCTACCCCCTCTTGACGTTCCGGTTTCGGGCTCAACGCCTCCCTTGGAACCTCTGAAATCGTAGCATGATCCGCCAGGTACTTCAATGTTTTTTCCCTCAGGACCTCTTCCTTGAGGTTATCCACCTGACCCCGAGCCTCGTAATATTTTCGAACGGTTTCCATATCCTGTCCCATGTGCTGGGCCAGGTCCCGGTACCCTTCCTCGAGATCCGCCTCGGTCACGGCAATGTTTTCCTGTTTGGCGATTTGTTCTAGGATGAGCATCTCGCGAACCCGTTTCTCGGAGACGGGTCTGAAGTCTTTCTTCAACCCTTCTTCAGACAGTCCCATTTTCTGAATGCTCGCTCCACCTCGTTCCAGATTGTCTCTGAAACGACCGACGGAGAAATCGGTCTCGGCCTGCACCAGGACCTCGGGAAGTTCGAAATGAAGACCTTCCGCGATCCGCTCGATCAATCGCTGTTTGAGATCCCTGTCGATCCGCCGTTCCTCCTGAGAGGTAATGGCCTTACCTACCTCCTTTTTGAGGGCATCGAGGTCGTCAAAATCAGAGCCCAGGCTCTTGGCAAAGGCGTCGTCTAAGTCCGGAAGCACCAACTCCTTGACGTCCAGAATACGCGCCTGGAATTCAACCCGTTTTCCGGCGAGCGCCTTGTGATAAAAATTGGGTTCGAATTCGATGGTAAAAACCGCTTCCTCATCCTTCGACCGTCCCATAAGGGCCTCATCAAATTGGGGATGAAAATCGTGGTTTCCTATCTTTACCAGAAAGTTCGCCGACTGAATCGCCTTGATGGGTTGGCCGTTTTCAAAGGCCTTGTAGTCCACAATCGCGTAGTCCCCTTCGCGAATGGGCCTATTTTCCTGGATGGAGGTCAGTTTTCCGTTGGCTGTGCGTATCTCCTCTAGCCGCTTCTGAACATCCTCCTCTTTCACTGTCAGGATTTCCTTTTCCACCCCAACGCCGATGTGGTTGGTGACCTCAAACTCGGGACGAACATCCAGAAGAGCGGAATAGACAAAATTCTCGTCCTCTTTCAGCGTTTCTTTCTCCAGTACGGGCTGGCCTAACGGAAAGATCTTTGTCTCATCCACCGCCTTGGGAAAGGAGTCCGTGATCAATTCCCTTGCGACATCGTCTCTGACCTGGGTCCCATAATAGCTTTCAAGAATCTTGCGCGGGGCCTTCCCCGGACGAAACCCTGGAATCCTCACACGTTTTCGAATATCGCCGTAGGCCTCGTTCAGTTTCTTCTTGACTTCCTCTGCATCAATCTCCACCAGCAGCTTCTTCTTGACAGGGCTGATCTCTGTTAGGGTGGTTTTCATGATTTCCTCATTCATGTGGCGGTTGATAGTCTCCTGCACGCATCCATCCGTATTTGAGGGCGACGCCCCCACAGAGGTGCGCCATGGAGTCAAGTGAATTCCAAAATAAGAATGTTTTCGTTGAATTCAAGTCAGGGACCGTTGGCAAATCGTTCGTTGACCCCTGGTCCTTCGGCGGCGGAAGGTCCACAACAGGAAGCCTTTCGCCGTGGTCTGCCCCATGTCCCCCACCTTGCAAAGAGGTGCATGGCGTCGGCGCCCCTCCTGCGAGGCAAAAACAAAACCTTTACGTTAGATGATGGCCCCAACCTGTTTGCATATACCGACAACCCCAAATAAATGCAAGTACGATTTTCGGCATCCCGTTTCAGAAAAAACGGGAACAGTCCCCTTTTGAAACAGCAGGTCTATTTCTTGATGTAAAGGGAGCTTCGTGGTACGATTGTCCCCTCAGTTGGCCAATGGGCCGTCGTTGATAGCGTCGGCGTTCACCTGGTATTTTCGCTGGTGAGGAGCCAAACCAATGAAATTATTTCTATGCCTGCTCGGCCTCGTGCTGATTGTGGAAGGTCTCCCCTATTTCGCAGTTCCCGATAAAATGAAAAAATGGATCGCAATGATGCAGGACCTTCCCAATAGTCAGCTCAGGGTGGTGGGGTTCCTGGCCATGGGCATCGGACTTCTTCTCACCTATTTTTTCAGGGAATAAAATCGGTTGACTTTAAAACCCAGTTTGTTTAGGGTACCTGTTTTGAAATTCTAAGGATGCTTGAGACAGAAGACTATAATTACGACCTGCCGCAGGATCTCATAGCACAGGTGCCGGCCCCCCAACGGGATCATTCGAGACTGCTGGCCATAGACCGTTCAAGCGGTTCTTTCTCGGACCATCGGTTTTTTGATCTATCTCGGCTCCTTCTGCCTGGAGATCTCCTGGTGGTGAATGACACCCGGGTAATCCCTGCCAGGCTTTTTGGCCGAAAAGAAAGCGGGGGTCGCGTCGAAATACTGGTCTTGGACCCCTCAGACTCGGGATTGGAACTCGACCCCAGGGGGGCTGACGAACGGCTATGTCTCCTGAGGGCCTCCAGGCGGCCCAGGCCGGGAAGCCTCCTCTCCTTTGCCTCGGATGTACTCGGAGAGATTGTCCGCGTCCACGGCAACGGGCTGGTCACCATTCGGTTCAAGGGCGGTCGAAGGATCAGTTCGCTTCTGGACGATCAGGGGGTCATCCCCCTGCCGCCCTATATCAAACGTGGGCAGGATGCGGCCCTCCAAGAACTTGACAAGGACCGGTATCAAACCATATATGCCGCAACGAACGGCGCCGTTGCGGCGCCCACCGCTGGATTGCACTTTACCCAGGATCTCTTTCGCAGGCTTCGCGAAAGGGGCGTCTCCGTGGTTCCTTTGACCCTTCATGTGGGATACGGCACGTTTCGCCCGGTCAAGGTGAAGGACATCAGGCAGCATCGGTTGGGGTACGAAAGCTACGCCATTGCCCCTGAGACGGCGGAAAGCATACGTGCTGCCAAGGAAGGGGGAGGCAGGGTCGTTGCGGTAGGGACAACGGTGGTACGGGCACTGGAAAGCGCCGCCGCCCTTGATGGTTCGGTGGCCCCCGGCAAGGGAAAAACGGATCTTCTGATTACGCCGGGGTTTGTTTTTCGCGTGGTGGACGCCCTGATCACCAACTTCCATCTGCCGAAAAGCTCATTGCTCTTTCTGGTCTCGGCCTTTGCCGGTTTTGAGCTGATCAAGAGAACCTATGCGCACGCTGTTGAGGAAAGATACCGGTTTTACAGTTACGGCGATGCCATGCTGATTGTGTGAATTGAGGGATTGAGGGATTCTGAAATTGTGGAATTGAGGTTTTTGGAGGCCGTGTGTACTATCCCGCCCTGCGGAAAAATTTGAGAGGGAATCTGATTAAACCGCAAGGCGCAAGGACATGTATAGACCTGTGTTTCATCGCTTGTTGATAGTCTACAAACAACATACCTTTGCGTCTTGGCGGCTTTCTGTGAAAATTTTAGGGGATGAGGGATTGAGGGGGTGATGTCGCCCCGACGCCGGACGGGATGTGGAATTTCGGATTACACACAGGGCCACAGGATGCAGGGTCAGGACCGGGGAAATTCGAACGCCGCACGGGTCCTTTGAAACGCCGGTCTTTATGCCGGTCGGAACCCAGGCCTCGGTTAAGGCGGTATCGCCCGAGGACCTGACGGGCGCAGGCGTCCGTATCATCCTGGCCAACACCTATCACCTCTACCTCAGGCCGGGTCACCAGGTCATCGGCCGGCTGGGCGGCCTTCATCGATTCATGAACTGGGCCGGCCCTATCCTGACCGACAGCGGGGGGTTTCAGGTGTACAGTCTGACCCCTTTGAGAACCTTGACGGAGCAGGGGGTGACATTTCGATCTCATATCGACGGGTCCACGCACTTCATCGGCCCGGAGGAGGCTATTGACATCCAGGAGGCGTTGGGTGCAGATATCATCATGGCCTTTGACGAATGTGCACCCTACCCTTCCGAGTATGCCTATGTCCAGAGGTCGGTCCGGCTGACGACGGACTGGGCCGGAAGATCGCTGGAGCGAAAAAAAAGGACGGACCAGGCCCTGTTCGGGATTGTCCAGGGGGGGATGTACTCGGATTTGAGGGAGATCAGCGCCCGGGAACTGGTAGCCCTGGGATTTGACGGATATGCCCTCGGGGGACTCTCCGTTGGCGAAGATCGAACCACACGGGAACGGGTCATTCAGGAGACCATCCCTTTTCTTCCGGGAGACAAGCCCGTCTATCTGATGGGCGTAGGCACGCCGGAAGACATCGTGGAGGCCGTCGCCCTGGGCGTGGACATGTTCGATTGCGTCATGCCCACGCGAAACGCGAGGAATGGGACCCTGTTCACCACAGCAGGCCGGATGACCATCAAAAACGCCCGGTACGCGCAAGACGAAAGGCCGGTGGATTCGGCGTGCTCATGCTATACCTGCGCCAACTATTCGAGGGCGTACCTGAGGCATCTGTTCATGGCGAAAGAAATATTGTCTTACAGGCTAAACACCATCCACAATCTCGCCTATTATTCTCGTCTCATGGCGGACCTTCGCGCGGCCATTCGAGAAGACCGGCTGACGACATATCGGGCATCATTCTACGAACTTCAAGGAAAAGGGATCGGTTGAAAGGAGGGTTTACAATGGATTTTTTGGCATATGCGATGGGAACGGGCGGCAAGGGGGGCACAGGCGGGGAAGGGGGCGGATTTACCGCGTTCATACCCCTTATTCTGATGTTCGCTATCTTCTACTTTTTACTCATCAGACCCCAGCAGAAAAAGGCCAAGGCCCACAAGCAACTGCTCTCATCCATTAAAAAGGGGGACCATGTGGTCAGTTCGGGCGGGCTTCACGGGATCGTGACCGGCATCGCGGATGACGTGGTGACCATGGAAATCGCGCCCAAGGTCCGTGTCAAGGTATCGAGGGGTTCTATTGCCGGCGTGGCCGGAAGGGAATCATCACCAAAACCAACAACTTGATATCTAGGAGTCGCACGTGTTGAAAAGTCTAAGGTGGCGCAGCATTCTCGCCCTGCTTGCCATTCTGGCGGCAGTTCTTTATCTGGTTCCCTCTCTCAGCGGAGGGCTCCCCGCCTGGTGGTCAAGCTTTCTGCCCAAGGAAACCATTCATCTGGGTCTTGACCTGCAAGGGGGTATTCATCTGGTCCTCGAGGTTCAGTCGCAAAAGGCCGTTGAAAATCACCTGGAGCGGGTCGTGGAGGACCTGAAACGGGATTTGCGCAAAGACAAGGTTCGATACCTCGATCTGAAACGGAATGGCCTGAAAGGTGTCGATATCCTGTTGATGCGTCCTGATGACAAAGACCTCCTTATGGGCATGGCAACGACCGGTTATCCCGATTTCAAAGTGGAACCGCTCCCCGACGTGGACGGCAAACCGGCGTTTCTGTTCGCTCTGGATCCCAAGGCCAAAGACCGGATCATGAAGATGGCCGTGGATCAGGCCCTGGAGACCATTCGAAATCGAATCGACCAGTTTGGGGTCAGCGAGCCGGATATCCGTCCTCAGGAGGGGAACAGACTTCTGATTCAACTGCCCGGCCTCAAGGACCCCAAGCGGGCGATCGCCCTCATCGGCAAGACGGCCCTCCTTGAATTCAAGCTGGTAGACGAGGAAAACAGCGTGGAAGAGGCCCTTCAAGGGAAGATCCCGCCCGGGGATGAGATCCTGTACCAGGTGGCCGTTGATCCCAAGACTGGACGCCAAACGAAGATCCCCTATCTCCTGAAAAAACGAACGGCCCTCACCGGTGAGTATATTACCGACGCCAGGGTCCAGATCGACAGCCGGTACAATGAACCCTATGTATCCCTTTCCTTCGATGCGAGAGGCGCCAGGATCTTCGAGCAGGTGACGGAACAGAATATCAAAAAGCGGCTGGCCATCGTCCTGGACAACAAGGTCAACTCGGCCCCCGTCATTCAGGACAAGATCTCTGGTGGAAAGGCCCAGATCACCGGCCGCTATACCATGGAGGAGGCCAAAGACCTGGCGATTGTGCTCAGGGCCGGGGCGCTTCCTGCGCCGGTCAAGGTGATTGAAGAACGGACCGTTGGACCGTCGCTGGGGCGGGATTCCATCGAAAAGGGGTTCAAATCGGTACTCATCGGTGGTCTCGTCGTGGTCCTCTTTATGGCGATATACTACGGTCTGTCGGGAGTGATCGCCGACCTGGCCCTTCTCCTCAACGTGGTCTTTATTATGGCTGGACTTGCCTTTTTCGGGGCCACGCTCACCCTTCCCGGCATCGCGGGCATCATCCTCACCATCGGCATGTCGGTGGATGCAAACGTCCTCATCTACGAGCGGATCCGGGAGGAACTGCGGCTGGGGAAAACGCCAAGGGCCGCCATCGAAGGGGGATACGGCAAGGCCGTCATTACGATCCTGGACGCCCAGGTGACGACCCTGATCGCGGCCCTGGTCCTCTTCCAGTTCGGGACGGGTCCGGTGAGGGGGTTTGCGGTGACGCTCAGCATCGGGATCGTGGTAAGCCTCTTTACGGCCATCTTTGTCACTCGGATTATTTTCGATTACCTCTATATTCAACGAAATATGAAAAAGATCAGTATTTGAGGATGTAAGGCTTCGGGGTGCTGCAGATACGCGAGCAGCCGAAAGGTTCATCCGATGCAAAGAGTTAAGCGTTTTGCACCGATGTGCGACCATCCGATCAATAACTAACGAGCAAGCGGAGCCAGCATGATGGAATTTATTAAGCCAGGGACTCATTTCGATTTTATTGGAAAGCGTTACATCGCATTCGCCGTTTCCGGATTGATGATCATCACCACGATTTTTATCCTCCTCTGGAGGGGGGGGCCCAACTACGGCGTGGATTTTTCAGGGGGTATCGTAATCCAGATCAAGCTCGATCAGAAGCCGTCGCCCACCGATATCAAAAAGGCCCTTCGGTCCGTTCAACTGGAAGACAGCATCATACAGGGGTTCGGTGACACCAATGAGGCGGAATATCTGATCCGTATCCGGCAGACCGATGTGGAATTGACCGGCCTGAGCGACCGTGTGGAGGAGGCCTTGAAGGCGGAATTTGGAAAGGGTGTTGAGATCCGCCGCGTGGAAATGGTAGGGCCTCAGGTAGGGGAAGACCTTCGCCAAAAGGCCCTGTTCGCCATCTTCTACTCCCTTCTGTTCATCGCCATCTATATTTCCGGGCGATTTGAACTCAAGTGGCTGATGTCTATGATTATGGCCCTCTCCCTGGCATTTGTGGTGTACATCGCATCCAGTTTTGGCATCAGCGTCACCTGGCTAATCTTGATCGCCCTTCTGGTCACGCTGACCCTGTGCCTCTTTCTGAACCTCAAATATGCACTGGGGGCCATCATTGCCCTCATCCATGATGTGATCATTACGATGGGGGCCTTTGCCCTGACCGATCGAGAGATATCCCTTTCCATCATCGCAGCCTTTCTCACCCTCGTGGGGTACTCCCTCAACGATACCATCATCGTCTTCGACAGGATACGGGAGAACCTGCGCCGGTTCAAGAGAAGACCCTTCGAACAGACCATGAACGCCAGCATCAACGAAACCCTCAGTCGGACCATCCTCACCTCTTCGACGACCCTGGTCGTGGTGGTGGCCCTTTTTATCCTGGGCGGGGGCGTGATTCATGATTTTGCCTTTGCCTTGCTGGTCGGGATCGTCGTGGGGACCTATTCCTCCATCTTTGTGGCCAGCCCGATCCTCCTTATTTGGGAGGGGAAATTCGGCAAACGGGCGAGGAGAAAGCGGGATTGAGTCCCCCTGAAGGCTCTGTGAGAGAAGGCCCGCCCAATCTGTTGAGGTCGCCGATTGCTGACAAAGAGCCAGAAAAAGCAAGCCCAGCGCAGACGAACCTTCTGGCTGGTCATCCTGCTGGTGATCAGCGCCGCGGCAGGGGGGTGGTGGCTGTGGCAAAACAAGGCAGCAGAATCCCCCCGATTCGAGTTTCTGAGCCTCCGCGTCAATCAGGATACTCGAAAACTTCTTCCAGGAGAAACCCTTACCCTGCACCCCGAGGACAGGGTTAGAATCCTGTCTGTCTCCACCAACATCCTGTTCAACCTGAACGTTCGCCTGTCCGCCGAGGGCCTTGACGTGAACGCACTTCTCTACGACAGCCTGCCCCTCAACGATCTTCTGCCCCATCAGGATGCCTTTGATCGCTACCGGTTTGTCATTCACGTGAAGCACGCCAACCTGGATATGGGACAGGTCGTCTGGATCATCGAGCCTTACGCCGAAGACTGGCTGGAGAAGGCGGACAGGATCATCGACCCTGATCGTCGAATGGCCCTGCTTGAGCGGGCCCACGTCCTGATGCCCGGAAACAGTCAAATCAAGCACCGTCTGATGGTGGAGTACAAGGCCCTCAAACAGTGGAAAAAAGCAGCGGCCATGATCGAAGAGACGGCAGGCAAGACGGATGATCCGGCCCTGTTGACGGAACTCCTTCACCTCTACCAGGAGATGGACGATACAGAGGCCGAGAGTAAGACCCTCAAGAGACTTATCGAATTGAACCCGGGCGATATTGACACCAGAAGGCTCTATGCAGAAAAGCTGGAAGATGCCAAAGACTGGAGCGGGGCCATTCGAGAATATGAGGCACTGTCCAAACACATGAAAGAGGGGGACAGAATCGCGGTTTTTAAACACCTGGGATACCTGTATACCGAGACCCACGCCTATGAAAAGGCTATTCAGGCCTATCTCGAAGCGGCAGAACTGGATCAGAAAGACGCGAACCTTCATTACAACCTCTCTTACCTGTACGACAAAATCGGCCAAAAAGAAAAAGCAGATTTTTATCTGGACAACGCGCTGACCCTCAAGGCCGACGACCTGGAGGGACGGATGAAGCTGGCCGAGCACCTGATGGAAAAAGGGGATGTCAAAGGAGCGAGGGGCCATATCGCCGAGGTTCTCGAGCAGAAACCCGATGATATAAAAGCCCTCGGTCTGATGGCCCAGGTTCTCGAGAAGGAAGGGGACAAAAAGGCCTTGAAGGCCGTTTATCAAAAGATCCTTTCCATTAACCCGAGGGAAGACATCATCCGGTATAATTTGGGCGCCCTCGAATATGAGACCGGCAATCTGAAAGAGGCATTGCCCTATTTACAGGAGTACGTGACGTCTCATCCGGAAGATGCCAATGCCCACGACATCCTTTTGGATATCTACCAAAGGGAAAAGGATCTTTCCTCGGCCCTTAGAGAGGCCATTCTCCTGGTGGGCCTGAAGCCCACGGAGACGGACAGTTACGATCTGATCGTGGAGGTCATGGGGCGGCAGGGCGATTATCAAAGGATGATTCCACTCCTTCAGAAGGGGATAAAGGCCAATCCTCTCGACATGCAACTGAAGAAATATCTGGCCGCCGCCTATCTTAAAACCGGAGAGGAGGATCTGGCCCTTCGTCAACTGGAGGAGATCTTGAAAAAAAACCCTCAGGACGTCCATACCCTTTTCCAGGATCTGTTTCAGCGTCTGAAGGACAGGGGGGCCTACGATGCCATGATCGGCATTACGAAGAAGGCTGTTGAGGCAGACCCCAAGGAGCCCATCTTTCAAGAATATCTGATAGTTGCGTATCTCAGCACAGGAAAGGAGGCCGAGGCCATTTCCCAGATGGAGGCGCTCCTGAAACTGAAACCGAATGACCTGAATCTATGGCTCCAGTTGGCGAGACTCAAGGAGAAAACGAACGACATGGCCGGGGCCGCGAAGGCCTATCAGCGCGCACTGGAGATCGCCCCGGATAATGCCGAGGCCTCGGAGGCCTATCTCAAGTTGCGTCTGAAAAGGGTAGGACAGGGTGACGGGGCGTAGAAACGATGGCGGATACGGACCCAAAACCCCGCGTCCGTGCCACGGGAAGGCCATTGAGTGGCTGAGATTGAAAAAAACGTAACCCCTAACGACAGGCGAATCAACCCATATGCCATTGCACAAGGAGGAGGAATGCCATGTTCTATCCACAAGACCATGAGGGATACAAGACCCTGGCTGAAGGAGTTCAGTTAAAAAGTCTGGCCCATGGTGAGAAGACCCACCTCTGCGAATTCAGGATTATGAAGGGGGGCCGGGTCCCCGAGCACAGCCACCCGCACGAGCAGACCGGATATCTGGTTTCCGGCCGGGTTCGCTTCATCGTCGGCGATCAGACATTTGAGGCAGGCCCGGGAGATAGCTGGTCTCTTCCAGGCAATGTCGCCCATGCGGCCGAGGTCCTTGAGGATTCCGTCATGGTGGAGGTCTTTTCTCCCTGCCGGGAGGACTATCTGGCCTGAGCGGACCACTTGCGAACCCATCATAAATCTTGACACAGTCACAGCCTTCGATGTAGGCTAACTGGCTGAATTCTTCGCCAATCGACAGCGAGGCCACCTGATGCTCAAATTCATCGGCAACTGGTTGAAGGTCTATGAAGATGAAATGGCCCTCTTTCTATGGGTCCTCCTTCTTTTCTTCTTCATCAGCGTCTCCGACATCCTGTTCAACAACTTCGCCGAAACCGCTTTCCTAAAGCGATACGGGGTCAGATATCTGCCTGTGGTGCAGATGGTCAATGCCTTCGCCACTTTCTTTATCATGGCCTTTCTGACCGGGGTCATGAATCGCATACCCGGAAGCCGAATGATGACTTATACCCTCGTCGTTTGCGGGGCATTGGTCGGCCTCCTCCGTTTCGTGATTCCCTTGGGGTTTACGATTCTCTATCCCATTCTGTACGTGATGAAGGCCCAGTGCGAGACCCTGTTTATCCTCATGTTCTGGAATTTGGCCAATGACCTCTTCAATACCCGTCAGTCCAAACGCATTTTTCCGCTACTGACAGCAGGCGGCGTGGTAGGGGGCATGATCGGGAGTTTTGCCACGCCATCCCTAGCCAAGCTCATCTCCATGGACAACCTGATGCTGGCCTATGCCGTCACCTCAGGCCTCGGCGCCCTGACGGTCATGCGGATGGGGGCACAGTTCCCCTCCCTCCTGGTGGGGGGAAGAAAGAAAAAGAAGGGTGAAAAAAGGGCATCGTTCGCCAGGGAAATGAAAGAGGTGTGGCCCCTGGTGAAGCAGTCCCTTCTGGTCAAGATCCTCATCTTTCTGACCCTGCTTCCCAACATCCTCATCCCGGTGATGAACTATCTCTTCGCCTTTACCGTCAACAATGCCTTTGCCACCCAAGGGGGCATGCTCACGTTCTATGGCTATTTTAGAGGGTTCATGAACGCCGTCAGCCTCTTCATCCTTCTTTTCGTCGGAAGGGTGTACGGCCGGTGGGGGCTTCCCATTGTCCTGATGTTTCATCCCGTCAATTATGTCCTGGCCTTTCTGGCCTTCCTCCTCAAGTTCGACGTCTTTTCAGCCATGTATGCCAGGGTCTCCACCAATGTCCTCAGGACAACCATGAACAACCCGGCCCGGGCCGTCCTGATGGGTCTTTTCCCCGCGGAGTACCGGGCCACCATTCGGCCCTTTCTGCGCGGTACCGTGGTTCGTGTGGGGACCCTCATCGGTTCCGGAGCGATCATGATCACAGAGGGGATTTTCCATCCCAGATATCTGTCCATCTTAGGCATGATCGTTGCCGGAATGTGGGTTTTTGCCAATTTCGTGCTCAAAAAGAACTATGCCAAAATCCTCCTGGACCTGATTGCCAAAAACATCCTGGACCTGAAGTCCCTGGAGGAAAAGGACGTTAACAGCGTGTTTGCGGACAAGAAGATCCAAGGCCAGATGGTGGAGGCTTTTCTCCGCTCCCGTGGAGAGGACTCACTTTGGTACGCCAACCTGCTCAAGGCCCAGCCCATCGATGGATTTGACAGGCACCTCCTGTCCGTGATCAGAAACAATGACGACCAAACCGCCGCGGCCCTGATGGACATGCTTTCCCCGGATATCGGAGAAGAAGCCCTCCCTGTCTTCGAGGAACTGGCCGATCCCGACAAAAAAGAACGCACGATTGCCGTGCTCAGAGCGGTCAACCGCATGCCTGCGGCCTATTTTCAGGATTTTCTGAAAAGAGTCTTCAACACAGCGGCCGATCCGGAAATCCAGGCTTATGCCATCGCCGGACGCTACCGCACATCCTCCCAAGAGTGCCGGGAGGTCATCGACGCATGGCTGTCATCCAAAGATCACTCAAAAAGACGGGCGGGGATCATTTCGGCGGGCCTGACAGGGGACGCATCCTACATCCCCCGACTGGAGGAGATGCTCAACCGGGAGGAAGAGAACTCCCTCTTCCCGCACCTCCTGACAGCCCTCCACCTCCTCGGCGCGCCTTCTCCAAACCGGTTCGCCACGGCCTTCCTGTATCACCCGTCGGCAGATGTGCGACTGGCTGCCCTCGACTGTGTTGAACTGTCCGACGACGACGCCCTCCGGACCGTCATCGGCCTGATGGATGATCCATCGGACCCGGTCTTCAACCTGGCCAAGGTGAAAATACAGAACGCTCCCCATCAAAATGCCCAGGTCTTGGTGGAATCCCTGAACATACCCCGGCGCAGGGTGCGTGAGGGGATATTTGACCTGCTCACCCTGCTGAAAATCACGGACCTGGATATCTTCCGTTTCGCCCGTTCCGAATTGGAGAGGTGTTACCGGCATTTCGCTGAGATAGAAGCCCTGGAGCGTCTCCCTGAAGGCCAGGATAGAGCCATGGTCATCGACCACCTGAAAAACAAGGAGCAAATCGGGTTGGAAAACGTGATCCGGGTATTGGCGGCGGAGGACTCCTCTGGACAGATGCGGACCATCTGGCGCGGCCTGTTTTCATCGGACAGCCGTCGGCGGTCCAACAGCCAGGAGGCCCTGGACGACCTTTTGGATAGTTCCCTCTCCAAGATCTTGCTTCCGCTTCTGGAAGAGGGAGGCATGGGCGAGATTCTGAAGCACGGCAGAAGGCATTTTAAACTGCCTGATTTTGAACCGGACAAGGCCGCTGTATGCACCCATCTTCTCAATGACCCGGACTGGGTCACGGTCGTCCTGACCCTCTACCTGATTTCCAAACAGGGAATGGACGGGGTGGATGCCGAAGCCATTCGACGCCTAACAGGTTCTGACAACAGATATATTCGACAAATGGCGCGGCGCGCCCTGGATGGAGAACATCCAGGTCCCGTCGACACGGAGGAGACGATGGAAACAGAAACTTCGATTCCCGAAAAGATCTTGCGTTTGAAAAACATCACTATATTTGAGGGCCTTTCCGCGAGCGAACTGGCGGCCATTGCTTCGGTGACAGAGGAAGTGGAACACCCGGCCGACGATACCGTCATCAAGGAGGGGGAAACGGGCGAGACCATGTTCCTGATATTGAAGGGAAATGTCTCTGTCATTAAGGGCGAAGGGAAAGAAGGCGGGCAGGAGATCGAATTGGCGCGAATCGGGACGGGGGATTATTTCGGGGAGATGGCCCTATTTGAAGATGCCGTCCGGTCCGCCACGATTCGCACGGCAGAGGATTCCAGATTTCTGGTGCTCCACAAACGGGAATTCACCGAGATCGTCAGGGAGTACCCGCAGATCGCCCTTCACATCTGCAAGGCCCTCAGCAGCAGACTTCGCAAACTGCATGAAAGGATCAAGGGCTGATATGACCGGCCTGCTTTCCAGCCGATCTTTTTCCTGCACCTGACCGCGGATGGGCTGGGTCCTGCCCCTTCCGCACAGACCATTCGGCAAGACTCAGCCACTGAAGCCCCGCCGTGACGTCAGCTATTCGGCGATCGCAACGTAGGATAAGATGCCGTTGGCAAGCCCAGGAGAGTGGCCCGTTCACGGCCGTTGGAGACAACCATGAGGAATCTGGACCTTTATCTGGACGGTATTGAACCCTGCTATGATGTGGAGCAATTCAAGATCCATGTTCACATGGAGAGGCCTTATGATCAAGACCTGAAACTGTGGTACGCCATCCCGTTTGATCAGTGGGATGACTGCTCCATCGACCTGATGGACCCCTTTGTCATCGCGGCGCTCCTCAAGGCCATGGAAGATAAGGCCACGCTGAAGGTACATGGCCCGGTGTCCGGCTCCCTTCTCGACAACCTGGAAGAATATCAGCGCATTTTCAGCATATGGTTCCCTGAAAAATACGCGGAGATCGAGATCGTTCCCGAAACGGAGGAGGAGGCGACAAAGGTCAACGACAAGGTCATCCTCAGCTTCTCCGGCGGCGTGGACGGGAGCTTCAGTGCACTGAACCACATCCTTCGACGGGGCCCCATCAAACGTAAGCTCTTTGACGTGGACGCCATCCTTTATGTCGAGGGGTTTGATGTTAACATCGACTATGACAGGGAGTGCAAGACCGTGGTGGCAAGGAACCGGCGGCTCCTATCCGAGGTTCCAGGCCTACGGTTTTTGAACGTCAGGACCAACCTCAAGTATCTCCTCTCCATTCAGAAATTTTGGACCTCCCATGCCTGCGTCCTCGCCTCCACGGCCTCCCTGTTTCGAAAGATCTGCGGGGGGTGCCTCGCGGGGAGCAGTCATTCTTACCTTCACCTCTCTCCCTGGGGAAGCCATCCCCTGACCGACCGACTCCTGTCGAGCAGCAGCTTCGAGATCCATCATGATATGGTATTTTCCCGTGTGGAAAAGCTCAAGGCCCTTTTTGCATGGCCGGAGGCCCTCGCGAACCTGAAGGTATGCTGGGAAGGGCAGTACCGATACGACACGCCTCCGGACACCAACTGCTGTTGCTGCGATAAATGCGTGCGAACCATGTTGGCCTTCCGGGCACTGGGTCATGATATCCCTTCAAGCTTTCCCGGCGGTCTCACCCTCGACAAGGTCAGGGGCCTCAAAAAAAAGCCGTTTGACTGGTCGCGGCTGATGTTTCTCACCGAAGTGCTCCATGCGGCCGTCGAAAACGGAATGGGCGATGATCCCTTTTTTGTCCTCCTCAACGAGATCGTAACCGACGAATCGCATCACAACCGCTCACGCAAACCCGCATAGCGCAACAATGTCAAGCAGTCCAGCAAACCCCATGAACCCAATGAATGCACCATCACGGTAGGAAGTTACCAATGGACGTGACCTACATTTACCCGCCGCTCTTCAAGCCATTCTATCCCATGGCGACGCGCATCATCACCGAAAACCTTCTTCGGGCTGAGAACCTGAATGTGACCTTCAGCGACATGCCGGTGAGGCCGTTCGCCTCCCGCGTCGATACGGATCTGTACGCCCAAATACTTGCGAAGGCGGCGCCTCAATGCGCCCCAAACGTGATCTCTTTTCTCAACCAGAAGTATATGGTCAACAACATCTTCTACGTGTTCATGGCCCAGGGCTATTTTGATCCCTTCATCCTGACCGACACGGACACGGATACCGCCATACTGACCTGTCTCAATTTCTGCGACCTGCTGATCCTCAAACACCTGCTTGAAAAGCGAAAGCGGGTGGTCCTTGGAGGCCCCCTCGTCAACATCGGTCTGTCACCCTCCTTCATCCGGAAATTCATGTGCCGGATGGGGGTTCAGGCATCAAAACTCGTGGACAACCTGATCATCGTTTCAGGCAACATTGACCGGACCACCGATCTCCATCGGATCATAACGGACTGGAAGGACACCCGCATTACGGGAAACGACTACGGCACGGTCTATGACTGCAAAAGGGATTTTCTGA
>Ga0172370_10002815_pt1 | contig 24709 bp, 21 predicted proteins | sample LakKiv5m_FD_114538 | JGI IMG/M metagenome (GOLD analysis project Ga0172370, IMG submission 114538) | Freshwater microbial communities from Kabuno Bay, South-Kivu, Congo - kab_022012_11.5m | ecosystem: Environmental > Aquatic > Freshwater > Lake | place: Democratic Republic of the Congo...
GATCCAGTGGATCAAATACACGGCGCGCGGCTACCGAAACGTGGCCAACTTCATCACGGCGATCTATTTCCACTGCGGCGCCCTCAACATGAACCCCTTACCCACTTGAAACCCGGAAGAGCCATATTCTCTATCATCGATTTCAATTTCCCCCCGCAGATAACGGGCTATAGTTCCTTCCGGAAGAATCCGGGGGGAATTGCCCATGAATGCGGGGAAAACGGTCTTTGCACAACTCCTTGCCCACCTGCCTCGGCACGAATTCCGAAAAGCCGTGGCTCGGTATCGAGGCAATTTCCGAGTCAGATCGTTTTCCTGCTGGGATCAATTTATCGCTATGGCGTTCGCGCAGCTGACGGGAAGGGAATCGTTGCGGGACATCGAATCGTGTCTTTCCTCTCATCGCGAAAAACTCTACCACGTCGGAATGCGGGGAAAGATCTCCCGATCCACTCTGGCCGACGCCAACGAACGACGGGATTTTCGAATCTACGAAGCGGTCGGTTATGCGCTTATCCGAATCGCCCGGAAGTTGTATCAAACCGAAGAACTCGCAATCGAACTGGAACGCTCTCTTTTTGCATTGGACTCCACGACGATCGACTTGTGCCTTTCCCTTTTCCCCTGGGCAACCTTCCGGGAAACGAAAGCCGCCGTGAAAATGCATACGCTCCTCGATCTGCGCGGATCGATCCCGACCTTTGTAGGCTTGACTTCCGGGGCGGTTCACGACGTTCATTTCTTGTCGACGGCACCGCTGGAAGAGGATTCGGTCGTTGCGCTGGATCGCGGATACCTCGACTTCGAACGACTCTACGCCGTTCATCGTCTTCCGGCGTTCTTCGTGATCCGAGCCAAACGAAACCTGCGATTCCGACGTTTGTCCTCTTCCTCATCTTTGACAACCCATTGATCCCGTCCGAACCAAACCCGTTATTTTTCGGTCACATCGCTGTCGTGCGATTCCGGAAAACCCAAAATGTAGTGTTACGGTCATTGTAAATACTTATTGACATCGTGTGGTTGAGATGATACTTGTAACGCATGTTCCTGCGATGCCTCGCCTTCCCTCGCAAAGACGGATCGCAGCGGAAGTATCTCCAGATCATCGAGACGTACCGGGAAAACGGACGTGTCCGCCAGAAGATTGTCGCCAACCTCGGACGTCTCGACGAACTGATCGCCAGCGGTACCCTCGAAAAACTCTCCGACGCCCTTTCCCGGTACGTGGAGAGGAAGGAGTTGTTGTGCAAGGCCGAGGAACTGATGGCGACCTCGGCGCTCTCCTTCGGCCCCGTCCCGATCTTTACGTCGTTGTGGAAGAAGCTGGGCCTGCCGGAAGCGATCGCTACAGCCACGAAGCGGGAAACCGCCACCTACGATCCGGCTCCGGTGATCTTCCGGATGGTGCTGGGAAGAATCCTCGATCCTTCGAGCAAACTCTCCACGCACCGGTGGGCGGAGACGATCTGGTGGGACGATGGCGCCGTCGTGGAACTGCAGCACTACTACCGAAGCTTGGGGATCCTGGCCCGAAGCATCAAGAAGATCGAGGAGCACCTGTATTACCGGGAGCGGGACCTGTTCACCCCGGCGCCGGATCTTCTGTTCTTCGATACCACGTCGACCTACTTCACCGGCGCCGGGCCGATGACGGATCTGGCACGTCACGGCTTCTCCAAGGACAACCACCCGGAGAACAAGCAGGTGATGGTGGGCGTGGTGATGACGCGGGAGGGAACACCGCTTGCCCACCACGTCTTCCCCGGCAACACCCCGGATGCGGCGGCCTTCTCGGAAGTGATCGAGGAGCTCTCGACTCGGTTCGGGATCAAGCGCGTGATCGTGGTGGGCGACCGCGGGATGTTCAATGCGAAAGTGATCGAGCGTATCGAGGAGTTGAAGCTGGAGTACATCGCCGGCGTGAAGATGCGGCAGGACTGGGACGTGAAAGAGATCGTGCTGGAGAACAAGGCTCCCTTCGAGACGGTTACCGGGAACCTGAAGGTGAAGTTGGTCGAGTTGGGGGAGGAGCGGTACATCGTCTGCAAAAACGAGGAGGAAACCAAGCGGGACCAGGCCGTCCGGGAAGAGATCGTCTCCGAACTGCGGGAGAAGATTGCGAAGGGCCCGAAGAAGATGATCGGCAACACCGGGTACCGCCGGTACTTGTCCGTCGACAAGGACGCGGTTGCGATCGACGAAAAGAAGATCGCATCGGAGAAAAAGTTCGACGGGATCTACGTCCTGCGGACCAACACCGATCTGTCCGCCAAGGATGCCGCACTTGCCTACAAGGGGTTGTGGCAGGTGGAACGTGCGTTCCGGGAGATCAAGACCACCTTCGAGATCCGGCCGGTGTATCTGTCCCGGGAGGATCGGATCAAGGGACATATCGCTGTCTGCTTCCTGGCGTTCTGTCTTCAGGTCGCGTTCCTTCGCATCGTTCGCGGGGAGGAAAAGCTGAAGGAGCTGTCGGCCCGTTCCATGCTGCAGGAACTCTCCGAGATCCGGATGGTTCATCTGAAAGCCGGGGAGGCGGAATACCGGATCCGGACCGAGCTGTCCCCCGCGGCCAACGCCATCTTCCGGGCCGTCGAGGTACCCGTTCCGCGTCGCGTCAACCCAGTCCATTAACCGAGAACAACTCCTGGAAATGTAGTGTTACGCCTAAAAACCGCCAAAATCAGGCATAATAAATCAACTACTTGCATGACACCCTGTCAAAGATGAGTCTTCCCCGGTGGACAAGAAATCCGGGGTTCGTGTCGACCAAATCATCATGCTGATGGGTCCGCAATCCAGGAAGGATTATCCCGAGTCCCTGCGCCGGGTCGCGTTTTACGACGGAGTGAACCGTCGGCGACTCGTTTTTCTGACCAACCTGTTCACCGTTTCCGCGAAAACCGTCGCCGATATTTACAAGCAGCGTTGGCAGGTGGAACTGTTCTTCCGATGGGTCAAGGGACATCTGCGGATCAAGTCGTTCTACGGAACATCGTTCAATGCCGTGAAGACGCAGGTGTGGATCGCGATCATCGTTTACCTGCTCGTTGCCATTGCGAAGAAGCGCCTGAAATTGCAACCAAGCCTCCATACGCTACTTCAAATCGTGGAAGTGAACCTGTTCGAGAAAATCGATATTATTCAAGTCGTTACCAAGGCATTAAGGCAAGAAATCATGATGGAAGATCCTAACCAATTGAATCTATTCGGTTCTTAACCGGACAGCCGTGACTTCAAACAATAAGATAGCGTTGATATACATCACGCGACCACCCCCGCATTCCCCGTTCGAGTGTAGTTGATGATCCACCCAAGAACCATTCTCGTACCGGCACTGAAAAACCGGTTTTCCTGCGTTTGAGTATCTGATTTGGGAGATTTGTATCAATAGCAACGGCAACTGTCCGTTTGTCCGGTGACCCCTGCCTCCCGAGTAACGGTGCCACGACGCGGAGGAGGTTTAGGTCGAGAAACGGGACCCGGATCTCAAGGGAGTGGGCCATGCTGGCCCAGTCTGCATCCCTCAGAAGCTGGCTGCGCATATACCAAGACATTTCCAAGGCGGAAATCTTGTGGTGGTTGGTTGATATATCTGCGGAGGTCTGGGCAAGCCTTTCGATTGTTTGGAGTTCTGCCCACCCTTCCCGAACAATATCGGGGTCGAGGATTCCTGGTAGTTCCCATGGCATGAATACCCCGCGGCGAAGAAGGTAAGCACCACCGTAGCTGCCCCCGTACTCGAAAAGCCCGGCATATTTGGGAGAGGTGATGTGCTTCAGTATAGGGGAGCTTATCCTGCGAAGACCCCCTCCAAGTCCTTGTAGCTGGCTGAAACCTTGGCATAGCCGGACAAGCCGCGGAATCTCGCGGAAGCCGGGGTAGCTGCCGAACAATTCATCACCGCCAAGACCGGATATGGCCACCTTGAGCCCCGCCCGCACAGCGGCCAGACTGACAAAGTAGGAGTTCACACCATCGATGCTGGGCTGGTCCATGGCATCCAGGATACGCGGCAGTTCTTCCCGGAAGTCGGAGCGCCGCACCCGGATGGTGCGGTGCTTGGCCCCCAGTAACGCAGCGGTCTGCTCTGCCAATGGCACTTCGTCGTTTTCGGTTCCGCTGTATTCCTCAAAACCAAGGGTTACGGTGTGGAGGTCCTGCGGAGCAAGTTGAGAAACCAGCGATGCAAGAATCGAGGAGTCAAGCCCCGCGGAGAGGAAGACTCCTACGGCTACGTCGGCATGAAGATGCCGACGGACACTTTCGAAAAGAGCCTCACGCACTTTTTGTGTGAATTGGAATGAATCGAGCGGTTCCGAAGTGTGGTGCGAAGCTCGGGAAAGCTCGGAACCGATGGAGCAGAAGTCCTGCTCCCTGCGTCGTCCTCCTGTCTCCAACCACAGAGACTTTCCCGCAGGAAGGGAGCGTATGGCTCGATACAAAGTATAGGGCTCCGGGACATGTCCCCAAAGGAAGAAACCGACATGGCCGGCAGGTTCGGGAGAAGAGGCGACATTTCCCCCAGCGAGAAGTGCCTTGACTTGGGATGCAACTCGCAGGGTTGTTCCATCATCGGCCAGATAGAGCGGTTTAATCCCGAACGGGTCGCGTGCAAGGAACAACCCCTGTCTTCGGCCGTCCCAAATTGCGAAGGCGTACATCCCACGTAGATGTTGAACCATTTCTGCGCCCCGATCGGCATAAAGGTACAGGAGCACTTCGGTATCGCTGCTGGAGCCGAAGCGATAGCCCTTTCTCTCCAGATCCGCGCGAAGTTCCCGGTAGTTATAGATTTCACCGTTAAAGGTAACGACCAGACTTCCATCGGCAGACACCATTGGTTGGCTGCCGGTTTCGGTAAGATCGAGGATAGCCAGGCGCCTGTGAGCAAGGCCAACCCGGTTATCATCGGAAAACCACATCCCGCTCCCATCGGGACCACGCGGAATCATCCGCTCGCTAATCCGTAGGAGTTCTTCCTGTTCGACCGGAGGGGCGTCCGATGTGTATGCGAAAATGGTTGCTATGCCGCACACGGTCGACGTGGCCGCTCCATTAACGCATATTGCGCGACAACCAGGATTGGGAAGAATCTAATGATCCCAATAAAAAATGAGTTGAACGCGCTATCGATATTTACCAATGTGCTAAGCAGCCCGAGGAGCACGATCAACCCGCCACCACCGAAGTATCGTAGCCCATCGAACAGGCCCCGTTGAAGAATGCCAACAACCAGAAAACCAAGAATCACCGCCAAAGGCCCACCAGCAAAATTCAGATAGGTAAATGGACTCATGGCAGTGGCACTGATCATGTCAAACCCCACAACTTGATTCGTGTACCAGAGCCCTATATTTTGCAGCGGCTTGCTGTCCCATAAAAATCTTGGTATGAGAGCATGTGCGGGCGCAAGAAAGATATCGCCCAGAAACTCCGGGCTGCCCGCCGGCAATTCATTAATAACCGCATATTCAATTCCCAGCGAAGCGACGTAAGTCAAGTTACTTCGCGCAAGAACGTTCAGCTCCGTGGACACGCGCTCCCCACCATTGTCCGCATTAATACTGCTGGCACCAATCATCATTGCCGCGATACTCCCAAGATTTGAATCCACAAAACCTGGGTCCTCGTTACGGGCGACCCTGAAAGGTTCAATAACCGCATAAGCCGCCATCACTCCGACCACAACAGAAGGTATCAACCAGCGAGGGAACCGATTCCGTTGGCTGTAATGAACTATCCCTACAATGATGAACGGCATGACCGCGGCGCTTTTGGAGCCAGAGAGAAAACCAAAGACAACTTCATAGCCAAGCACAAACCATAAAAGTCCCCGATCGGAGAGGGCGGAGCGTGTCAAAGCAAAGCATTGCATCGACAGCCCAACCAAAGCGAACTGTCCTAAGGATTGTGCCATGGTGAGATATTGTGTATAGGCCGCACCCGCGATCGCCTGGTCATAGTTGGAGGAATAGCCAAACAGTCCTAATTTGATGACCAACAGGCGCGCTATCAGGCTAATCGCGAGGCAGGCATAGAGTGCAGACTTATTCACATGAACAGATGGTGAAACCCATTTGCGAAGCACACGGTTCCGTTGCAGCAATCGGCCCATATTGCGGCCCGCACCGGAGCTATACCCTAACCACATGGCACAGGCACCCAGCACCGCCAACAACATCAACCGATTCATCCATGGCGTTGCAATAGGCTCAAGCCCAACCAAACCAACCACATCTTCCGGCATGAAAAAGAGGACGTTTGTGACGCCGAAAGCCGTCCCAATTGTGGAGATTGACGCCAATACAACGGGGTTAATCCAGAAAATATGAGTCTCACTCTTCCATAAATTTCTTATCTCGACATATAGATACCCCAACAACAGCAACGTATAGGCTACCAATCCCTGGGAGTTTGTGATCAAGTCGATGGACAGCACTGCATATAAAAACAAGGCGAAAAATACAACAAGTGCCCTCAGTCCAGACATGAAGATTTCATTTCTTGTGTGTGCCAAAGGGAGAAAGCAGGTCTTCCTTGCGTTACGATTCATGTAATCAACCTTTTTCATGTCGCCAGTTCCCGATGCGTCTTCCCAAGGGCCGTGTCCACCGCAGGATCATAAATAGGCCACGGAGAATTGCCTTCTCGGCTCCACACAACGGGGGTCGTCCGCTCGGGAGGGAAGGCATTAACTCGGGCCTCAGAGCATTCTGCATGCCTTCCATGTCCCCCCAAAACCAACGGGCCAGGGCTTCTCTCCAAAGCGCGACCTGCTTTAGCAACTTCAATCGAAAAACCAACCACTGCTTTCGTGCAATCCCGCCTTCACAAAAGTTCAGTGCGGTGTCCCGCCTGAATTCAAAGATGGTGTAAAGCCCTCTCCAGCCACCTAAGATTGCCTTTCTATCGGAAGGCCTTCGCGCCATTCTGAAAAGGGGCCCCGGGTGAAAACATACTCCGGAGACCCGCGCCACACGGCGGTAAAGGTCTTCGTCAGATGCCAGGCCCCAATCAGGACGATATCCACCTGCCTCTTCAACAATATCTCTTCGCCAAAGACTCAGCGAAGGGGCGATCGGTGTATGAATCCTGGTGTAAAGAATCTTGATTAAATCCGGGCCTGGCATGACCCCTTCCTTAGGAAACAACGCCATCTCTGGTTGCAACGGATAGATTCTCTCTTGACCGCTTTCTTCAATTACCAAGCAGGCGGAACAGGCAAACCCGGCGGCATGGTTGTTCTCCAATAGATTGACAAGGGTTGCCAAAGCCCCGGGGAAGCAGACATCTCCATCGTGATGGATTGCAATATATTTTCCTCGAGCAAGGCTGAAAAGGATTGTCAAATTCCCAAAGAGATTGAGATTGCGAGGATGCCTGACAATTCGCAGGCCTTGCCAATCAATCGACGAAAGATACTGATAGGTCCCGTCGGTTGAGCAATCGTCTCCAATGATCAATTCATAATCCGTGAAAGTCTGTTCCCTAATGGCACGTAGGACTTCGGGAAGGACTTTTACCCGATTATGGGTTGGAAGGCAAATCGATACTGTCGGCATTTTGTCCTGCATACTCGCTATTTGGATACTACTTCTTCCTCCATACGCCAAATACACACGGCTCCAGTCCAATGGAAACAAGCAAGGCAACGTAAACCGGGATTTGGTCACGTAATGGTAGGACTCGTCGGTGAAGCACTGGAATGTGGCCTATGAGAGATCGCGGCATTGCCAGGCGCGGGGCTGCCCGTCACACCCTTCTCGGGAGGTCAAGGCTCGCCCTCTTGGCAACCGAGTCTCGCTATGAAAACATTTTTTTGGAGTGCAATGTAATCAACTGCGTCTGCGAGACGACACAGGTAGATCATTCCCTTCTGCGGAGAACGGCCGAAGGCCTTATAGAATGAGCTTGTTCCGTTATTCACTTTAAACTCCAGAGACAGGAGCCAAGCCAGAACGCGAGCACCCACGCGGGCTGACGGCATGGCAAGGGCAACGCCATAGTTGAAGATTTGTGCGGCGCGGGCCCAAGCCTCTAGGAGACCTGGGCGCTGCTTCGCCCAGCGGACCTCAAACCCGGCAAGCCCTAGGAGGCGCCGGAGGGTCACGTCGGTGTAACTCCGCACGTGGGTCGGCTCACTGTTGTGGCGAAAGGGCACGGACAGCAGAAGGTGCCCTTCCGGCTTGAGCACAGCACGGGCGTAAACGAGCGCGTCAAAATCCCTAGGGAGATGTTCGATGACATCGCAAATGACTAATACGTCGTAACCCCCCGAGACTTTCGCCCAAGTCTCGGGGGCGCAAGCGTCACCCACGAAAGTCGTGGGACCCCAAGGGTGATGGCCGAGGTCAAGGGTGTCGGGATGGTATCCGAACCCCGTGAGCCAGTGATAGTCTCTACCTCCCCAGGGGCCCACGATGAGGATTTTCGCCGTTTCCCGATCGAGCCGTAGGGCTCGCACGGTCTCGATAAGGGTCCTCCCCATGGAGTACGAAAAGGAAAAGGCGCAAACCGTCGGCCACCAAGATTCAGCCACATGGTCCGACCGGGGGAGAATTTCGGCCACCGTAAGCTGCTTGATGGAGGCGAGACGGCGACGCCAAGAACTCATGGCATCTTCCCCCCCACGCAAGCCAGGATTCGCTGGAGCCGGTGCGTGTAGGTGTGTTCAGCCAAGGCGCGTTTGGCCCCTGCCTCGCGGATGGGCCTCACCTCCTCAGGATATTTCCGGGCCCGCTCGATATGCCCCATCAGTTCTTCGTAAGTGGAAAAGGCAAGGAGTTCTCGCCCGGGCTCGAAGCAATCCTCGATGGCTGGCCGGTACTCTATGAGCTGGAGCCCGCCAGCACCGGCAATCTCGAATGCCCGGCAGTTTAGGGAATTCCCCTCAGCGAGGGGAAATGTATTAAGGCACGCCAAGGCTTCTCCGAAGGCCTGGCTCTTTTCCTCCCGCATCACATAGCGGCCCAAGTATTGGCCCTTGATGTCTTCGTGCGCCCAGTGGGGAGGGCGGGGACCAAAAAGGTCAAACTTCACGCCGTCGCCCATCAGTCTCAGAACTATGGCCTGCCGGAAGGCGTAGTAGTTTCCCGCAACTACCACCCTCTCATGGCCCTGAGACGCCAAGGGCTTGTGCCAGACGGGGTTCATGGCTTCGTGGAGGAGAGAGGCGTTTTTTCCCAATATCCGTAATTTCAGAACTGCGGCCCTGTCTTTCAGAAAGATAGCATCCCAAGCCGGATCCAAGATTCCCCAACGCTGGCTGTTCGCCGGCGGGTCGCCCCACCAGAGCACGACCCGGCCCGGGCACAATTTGCCCAGCGCATCCATCGTCTCGGGGTGTAGGCCCGCGGTCAATCCCAAGACCAGGTCCGGCTTGAAGTTCCGGGCCAATTTGATGACCTTCCGTTCCAGCGGCTCAGGACGCTCACGGTAAAGTCTGGACAACGCCACCCTTAACGCATAGCGGGGCAAGGACCAATAGGCTCTGTGAGAGACGGCCCCCAGCGTGTACACTTCGTGGCCCATCTGGCGCAACGTCATCTGCACATTGTCCACGAAGGAGTCCTCGTAGAAGGGTGAAGGGACTAAAATGCGCACGGTGTGGCCTCCCGAAAGAGTGCAGAACCGGCGGTCAATATCATGGGGCTGGTCAGAACCTGGCCGTCGGATAATGCGGATGTCTTGCTCAAATCTTGGGTAGCCGCTTGCTGATTCGGTGGCCCCAAGGCACGAGCCGACTGATGATTGATACCGGCAGCAGGAAGCCGGCGGTTGTAGAGATCAGGTACGCGGGCATCAATCGCAGGGTGATCCATGCCGAGTGGGAGACGGGGTTCAACAGGACCGGCGGGTAGCAGCCCCAGGCCATGCAAATGGCGGCGCGCCAGAAACCTTCCTTCCGGTGGGCGTAGAGCCAGTAGGGGTAGGTGTAGCGCAGAAGCGGTTTATAGATGCGCATCAACGCCCGGGTGCGCGCGGCCCGGTCAGGCAAGGCCGGGAAAGCCGCTTCGGCGGTTACCCACGCGATGGACGAGAGCCCCTGAGAATGAGGTTCCAGTTTGCGCTTCTTCTGGCGCTCGACATCCTTGTAGGAAAAGGGGGGTTGCCCGCCCACCTCCACGTCTTTGTCCACCAGTATCCGATTCCAGAGCAGGAGGCGGCCACCATCCGTGATAACTTTACACCCGAGGTAAACTTGCACGAAGATCGAGCCGTCGTAAGCCGGTGTATTGGCATGGGTGAAAGCCCTCCGTTCGAATACGATTCCAGCAACAAAACTAAACGAGCGGTAGTGGGCGACGGCTGTTCTAGGCCCGCCAGGAAGAAGAGTGGTCTGCGGAACTCGGCGGACCTCCCCCCCACCACCACCATCCGCAGTCCAGAGACGATAGTTTGATATGATCACTTCCGGGCGTCCGTGACTCTCCAGGGCTTCGGCGAGATCCGACAACGCGTTCTCGTCAACCAGCGCGTCATCGTTGCCAAGGATAAGGAGGTAGTCTCCCGTCCCTAAAGCCAGGGACGCTCGTAAGTTGGCGTCGTAGCCGAGGTTGCGATCCTGGCGCTGGAAGCGGTAGCGCATACCGGAAGCTTCGAGGTATGCAGGCACTACAACTTCGGTGTCGTCTTTAGAGCAGTCGTCCGATACGACTACTTCAAAGTGCGGGTATCGCTGGGCGCGTAGTGAGTCCAACACCAATAGAAGATTACGGCACCGACCATACTGGGGGATACAGATGGAGAACGTAACAGATTCGGAAATGGGGACCACCTCAGGTTTTTATCTGGCGAGGGCTCTGGAAATAGGGATAATGCCTCCGGAGCCGCAACGCCGAGTCAGACCGTACGAGTGAAGTCGGGGTGAGGATCACAGGGGTATCCCATCCTGCAGGGTGCACACCGGAAGGTGGCCCCCTGTTTTTCCAATGGATGCCTGCACGAAGGACACGCCAAGATGGATAGCCAGTCCAGAGCCTTTCCCCGGTTCTTCCACTGATAGTACCGCCGCAGGGTGCGGAGTCCAAGCCCCCTCCAGCCGCGGCCTTCGTACCTGCGCATCGTTTCACCCTTCTCTCCCCCGCAGGAAACGGCATCGAGCCAATCGCAGGTCTCCTCTGGGTTGGCGATCTCGAAGTCGATCGTGTCCTTCCAGGAGTACCGGACGTGGAACAGGTCCGGCGCGCCCGCGAATAGATTTCGCCAAGGTGTATCCTTCTTGATGATCTTAAGTCCTGCCACGAAAGGATCTTCGACGGGGACACCCTTCTTGCGGATGACCAACTTCCCTTCAACGACCATGATCTCCAGGCAGTGGGTCGAGTACGGGTCCAGCCGCTCGAAGAGAACATTGGGCGTTTCGATGTAGCCGGCCCTGCCTACGCGCATCAACTCTCTCAGGAAAACTTCCGGCTCCTTGACATGCTCGAATACGTGGGAGGCGACGATATAATCAAAAACCTTGTCCTTAAAGGGCATGCGCAGCGCGTCGGCGAAGAGAAGGGGCCGGTCCACAACCAAGCCAATCCCACAGCGGTGCTCTGGTGTGGCGTAGCGTTCCAGAAGGATGTCCGACCGAGGATAGGGACAGCTACCAGATCCGACGTCCAGAACGAGGCCATCCCGTTCGACAGGTAATCTTGCCTTTCTCAACGCCCAATAAATCCGCCGTAAGTTGCCCATTCCGTTTCCCCTGATTATACGGCCGGGAATAGAGGCGCGATGCGCTTAGTGGGTTCGTCCGATAACCACGTTACGCTCGGCAGGTTCATCCCTCGCGCGGAAAGGTCCTCGGCGACCGGCAGGGCATCGCCTTCCTTTCCTGCGTGGCGGCACGATTTGTAGGGTGGCATATCGCAAAGAAGGTGGAAGTAGGGGCGCGAATCGACGTTGTCCGCCTTGAGATCGGCCATGAGGGCGTCACGCCGGTCACGCGTTGTCCCTTCAGGGAGGAGTGCGCAGACGAGCCACGGGACCGGTTCGGCCCAGGATCTGGATGGATTGATGAGGATGTCGGGCCGGTCCGAAAAGGCCTCGCGGTAAAGTTCAAGAATCCGTTGTCGCTTTTTCGTGAGTTCGGCGAATCGTTCGAGCTGAGCGCACCCCAAGGCAGCCTGAAGGTTGGTCATGCGGTAGTTGTAGCCCACTTCGGGGTGCCAGTACCGACGGTCCGGGTCCATGGCATGGTCCTTGAGGAATCGGAGGCGTTTCTCCAGCCTCTTATCGTTCGTTACTACCATCCCCCCCTCGCCCGTCGTCAGGATCTTGTTCCCATAGAAGGAGAAGGTGGCCATGTCCCCCATGCTGCCCGCGACACGTCCCTTGTATTTCGCGCCGTGGGCCTCGGCGGCGTCCTCGATAACCGTGATGCCGTGGCTCTTGGCCAGATCCAATATGGGGTCCATGTCCGCCGGATGACCGTAAAGATGCACGGGGATGATGGCCTTGGTTCTGCGAGAGACGGCACGTTCGACGGCGCGAGGATCGAGGGTACCGATCTCAGGTTCGCTGTCCACGAAGACGGGTTCAGCCCCCACATGCCTCACCGCAGCGGCCGTCGCCACGAAGGTGAGGGTCGGAACGATCACTTCGTCTCCCGGGCCGATACCAACCGCAAGGAGAGCCAGATCGATCGCGCCCGTCCCATTTGAAACAGCCACGCCGTGCTCGGCACCGCAGAAAGCGGCGAAGCCTTTCTCAAATCTTTCAATGTATTTACCGATTGAAGAAACCCAGCCCGAACGAAGGGCGTCGAGCACGTACTGTTCTTCGAGCGGGCCGAGGTCCGGTTCGGCCACGGGAAGGAAAGGTGACTCCATCGTCACCCGATCTCCTTCGCATCCGGAAACCACGACTGAAGAAGCCGGCGGTGTTTCTCGCGAAAGAGGGGATAGGCAAATTCTTCCTCGATCCGCCTTCGGGCCGCGACCCCCATCCGCTTGCGCAAGCCTTCGTCCATAGCGAATGCGACGACGGCTCGCGCTTGAGCCTCAAGGTCAAACGGGTCCAGGATGTATCCGTTGATGCCCTCGATGACTGCCTCTTGGGAACCATCCTGATTGCCGACGAGGATGGGCACGCCGCAGGCCGCTGCCTCCAATGGGGTGAGCGGTATCCCCTCCCCGCCGCCCAGGCGCCGGTCGGTCACGAGAGAAAAGACATGAGCGCTCCGGTAAACGTCAGCCAGATCGTCCTCGTGGATCATCCCCGTGAAGCAAATTCGATCCTCGATCTTGGCATCGCGGGCCTTTGCCCTGAGAACCTCCACCAGGTCGCCACGGCCACCGTAGATGAGGCGTAGCGCGGGCACTTGCCGCGCTGCCCTCACGAAAACGTCCATCAAGCGTTCATATCCCTTGGAGGCCGTGTCGGCGCTCATCCGGCCGAGGGTCAATAGGTTGAGCGACGTATCGGGGTCGGGAATTCCATATTTCCGCAGAATCTCCGGTTTGGGGGGTGCCGGATTGAATTTGTCCAGGTCCACGCAGTCCCAAACGACCGCGGTCGTACCAAGAGATCTTTGCCCTTCATTCTCGATGTACTGCGCGGTGAAGCGGCAATCGGAGATAACGTGGTCGGTATTTTGCAGCCCCCACGCAGCATCTCGGTGAAAACGACTCCAGACCTCCACCCCATAGACGTTCAGAATGCTTTTCGCGCCGGTGATCTTCGCCATAGCTTGCGCCAATCCGGAGAGGTTGATATGGGCGGACAGGATGGCACCGGGATGGTGACGCAGCGTCGCCATAGCAGCGTGCAAGGTGAAGGCGGCCTTGTGAACGAGGCGTCCGCCCCCCGCGTAGTAGTCAACCCGGAAGGGCTCCTCGAATGCTTCGCCGTCTGGGCCTAGGAGTGAGATCACCCGGACGTTCTCCTCGCCAAGGATTTCCCTCAGAGCCAAAATCTGGTACCGGCAGTAGCGGCTGATTCCGCCTTTGTCGAAGCAGCCGGGGGTTAGGTAGAGGATTCTCAAGATCGGGAAACACCGTGATCTGTCCTCCGATCCCGACGATCGCCGACCACGTGGGCCGGAACGCCGGCTACAATCGCCCATTCTCCAACGTCACGTCTCACTACAGCTCCGGCAGCTATCACCGCGTGATTTCCGATTTCCACACCAGGGAGAATGATCGCGCCCGCGCCGATCCAGACATCGTCCCCGATGGAAACCGGGGCATAGACCACCGGCTGGTTGATAATGTCATTCTCTGGATTGGCCTCGTACTGGTTGCTCTGACTATAGACGATGACGCCAGATGCGATCGCACATCGCGAGCCGATCCGAATCCCTCCTTGGCCATAAAGAACACAGAACTGGTCTACGTGTGTTCGGTTTCCGATTTCTATAGACCCTTTCCGCCCGACGGCATTCACATACGCATTTCCGTAGAAGGTGACTTCCTCCCCCATTTGAATGTTTCTCGCTCCGGCGAACCGGACCCCCCGGCCGACCCGGAGCTTCCTGGAACGGAACAGAAGCTGGTACGCTGTTCCCCGGAGGACGGAATCTACGCCCGAAGGCTCCTTCCCCGTTACCAAGGCGATGAGGAGGCTGATCAGCCAAATCATCTTGTTTCGAACTTCTCCAACTTCATAGAATCACGATGCATCAGTCCATTATGTGTTACGAGTCATATGCATACGGTCGGGATCATAAGCGGTCACGGAACTAAACGGATGGAAACATATATTGTTTTAATCTATTGTATCTCCTTATTAACCAAATTTTATTTAACATCAGTGAAATCAATAACCCATTTTTCATAATCTTCGTAGACCAACTGAAAATTTTTGTCATAATTAAGATACAATATTTACTTATTTTATTAACTAATTCATATCTTACATATAACATTTCTAATTCCTCAAGATACTTCAACTGCCCCCTATACATCTTATCACACTGTGAAGCAACAATTCCATAAACATACAAGTTCTTAAAATATTTAACATAAATATCAGGATAAATATTGCCATATTGTTTCTCCATTAACTCAATTGCCCGATTTAATATATTTACGTTATACTCTATATCTTCTCTACTTGATTGACTGAAACACGTACCCATAATACGCCGACAGCCCAAGTGTTCTGGTATAAAGCACATACCATATTTTAAACTAATTGTTAACATTAAAAACAGATCAGAGAAGGGTCCAAGTTCATCTGAATATCCATTAAATTCCATAAGTGCATCTTTTTTAAAAATACAGGTATTACCAAACAGTGGAAGGTCTCGCGTTGTCAGTATATCAAAAGTATTATTTTTACTTAAATGGATTGGAATTTTGCCCAATCGTTTATATTCTGCTTTTCCAATATATTTTCCATTTTCGTCACAATAACTTACTAAGGCAGTACATAAGCCAGCCTCCGGATAATCGGATAACATATTCATGGATCTTTCGAAAAATCCAGGCAATATTTCATCATCAGATGATGCGCTATAAACATAATCACTCGTGGCGTATTTCAACAGCAGATTCGTATTTACAAAAATTCCCAAGTTCTTTTCATTACGATTAAGTTGTATTATATCTGATTTTTCAGCGTATGATTTTAATATCTCAAAACTATTGTCTGTAGATGCATCATCAATGATTATTATTTCTTTTGGTTTGTATGATTGAGATAATATAGCGTCTAATGCTGTTGGCAAATAGAGACCATGATTGTAATTTGATATCAGAACTGAAAGGGTTGGTTTATGCACTTTCATCTTTTATTGGCTGTGCCACTTATTTCTGCAATGGTTCCATAATAAAAAAATCGCCGGGAAAATAAATATATAGATTGTCAAATAGCCTACAGCCATTCCAAGCGCCGAGTAATGTTTACCAAGCAGCCAAGTTGATAGCCCAAATAAACAACCACTAAGAACAGACAGAAATAACAAGGGTTCTTTTTTATGCGCCCGCAAGTAAGTTGAGACCGGCAGAGAAATGGCATGGATGACTGAAGCCAAGAGGAATAGCCCGGTTGGAAGTGGGGGTAAAAGGCGTCTGGCCAAAGTACTATCATAGGAATTCAATAGGAAGACAAATGACCATATTATTGCCGCTCCGAATATCGTGACGCTTGTTACTATAATTGTCAACCGCCAGAAAAGCCGATCCATTTCAACATATTTTTTTTGTGCTACCAGCATGCCAAATTGTGGGACCCGAGGCATCACCCAAGCTCCCCCCAATGAAGCTAATGCACCGTAAAGTGACCAAGTCATACCCATTTGCCCAGCAATTACTGGCCCATGATAATGAAAAAGCACCGGCGTGAATAAAGAAAAAGAAAAATATCCACTTATCCAGCTTAGCGCAATGCGCCATTGGAAAGGAAAGATGTCCATATGCCAGGACAAGCGGGGTCCTACCAGGTTTACCAACAAGAGTGATTTAAAAAAATCCCAATAGTTTCTGCGAAGGAAAAGGCACGCGTAGACAAGACCCACAAGCGACATGATGCTTGCTGTCCAGAGATCTGCGCCAAGCAGGATGGCGCTCCATGCCACCAAACTGCTGCACAATCCCTGGAAAAACCTGTAATAATAAACATTCGACACCTGGTTGCATCCCTCCAGCAAGGACCAGATGGCGATTGTGAAAAGATTGATCCCTGTAAAAACGCAAAGAGAAATCCACGGCAATTTCCAACTGACACCCTGTGTTGGGGATTGTGAAAAAAACACATAGCCGCCAATACTTAACCCGACAATCACAAAAGCGGCCGCTATGGAATACCACTTAATGGCGATCTGCGCTAGACTGATTAATCTCGACAGAGAGTTGGGGTCACCTTCGATTCTCTTGTTGTCGCCCAGCCTAAGATTCGCCCATTCATGGCTGGCAAACTGGGTGACCGCAAAGCCAATGCCCAATTCTGCGAATGCCTGCAAAGCCAGGATAGATCCGAAAGTATAGTAAAATCCCTGAGATATTGGAGTAAATTTTGTCGCAATCAAGAGGGCGGTGACAGGACCGGCGGCAAAACCCCACATCCTGGCAAGAATAGCGTATAAAACGGCACGATCCATTTCGACCCGCCGTGCGTATGTCCGGAGGCGGAATTCGAGATTCAGAAAGAATGTCCGAGTATTGGCTATAATAGAACCGTTCATGGCAATTCGATCAATACCCAATTCACTTTCACGGTCGCCAAATCGTTGATACTTTACCAATCATGAAACCCTGATTTTATTCGCAATCTCGTAGCTCTTCATTGTCCCGATGTCCATGTGAAATTCACCGTTATGAAAGGTAAAAATCCGTCCAATGTAATGGGGCAGGACATCGGTGCTGAAATCGATCATGTTTTTGCTGAGACTTTCCAGGAAATTGAAAATCGATGGTTCGAGGATATAAACCGCGCCGTTTGCCAGATTGCCGGGAGGATCTGGAATTTTCTCATGGAATGCCTGTACCACCCCGTGCTCATCGAGCTCCACGACGCCACAGGATTCGGGTGTAGGGGTCCGAAAGGTCATCATGGTAATCTCACAACCCACAGGTCTGGATCGATGGCTACTGATGAAAGCATCAACATCAAATCGGGAAAGGTTGTCCGCGTGGATCATCATGAAAGGACTTTGATTGAAGAAGTCACGGTTGCGTAAAAGCGTCCCCCCGGTCCCCAGCAACTTTTCTTCATACACCGTTGACACGAACCGCTTGAATCCACTTGTCTCGACGTACTCTTGTACTTTTTCAGCCAGATAATGAAGGTTGATCAGTATCGGGTACACATCGGCATCGTGCAGCATGGAAAGCCAGTAGCCCAGAAGAGGTTTCCCATGGATCGGGACGAGACATTTCGGGACGGTATCCGTCAAAGGGCGAAGCCGGGTACCCATGCCCGCCGCGAGAAGCAACGCCCTCAAATTCAGATTTCCGCCCTTAATTCATCCGGCGTAAGGGGAATATTCCCGAGGCGGCCCACCTGGCAAGCTGCCGCCAATGAGCCCAGAAACACGCTCTGCCAGATATCCGCGCCAACTGCCAACGCCATGGAAGCACATGTTAGCAAAGAATCTCCCGCACCAGCCACATCCTTGGGCGCCGAATTCAGGGCCGGAAGGCGGTCGGTAAGCCGGTCATTCTTTTTTTTAACTTCCGCATGGATGAGCGTCCCCTCGGCACCCAGCGTTATCAGCACGTTCTTCGCGCGGGATTTTTCCTTCAGTTTTTCCGCAAGCACCACTAGGCCCGAATCGAAATCGCGAACCGCGAGTCTGGCTTCGCGTTCGGTGGGCGTAATCAACGTCATGCTCTGAAAACGGGATATATCGCCCGCCTGGGAGGAAGACTGGCTGTCCCCCGCCATCATGATGCCTCTTCGGGAACATTCGGCAACGATCTCGTCCACAAGAGACTGGGGAAGACAGCCGTAATTGAAATCGGCGAAGATAAGAAGTTCCGTGTCATTCAGGACATTTTTGATATCCGTTGCTATTCGCTTCCGCAACTCGCCGTTGATTGCGTGCTGTCGCAAGTGGCTGACGCGCAGTAGAGTCTTCTGGCCAGCCCGGTAGCGTTGCTTCAGGGAAGTGGGACGGCTCTCGTCTTCATAGGTTCGGGTCTCGACACCATACCGGCCGATCACCTGCCTCGCGTACTTCGCAGTTTCATCCTTTCCTATAACGGAAAAAAAACGCACCGTCGCTCCCAATCCCTTTGCATGGGCAGCCACGATGCCGGCCCCGCCAATGAACTTTTCCTGAGAAACCGGTGTGACCACGATCGTCGGATCTTCCTGGGACATCCCCAATGGGTCACACGTGATATATTCGTCCACGATAATGTCACCGATCACGCAGACTTTCAGTTTGCTCATCCGGTCCAGCACAGCCACCAGTTCTTTCGTACCGAACTTATGCCGCGCCAGAAAGTCGAGCGGCTTTCTTATGGTGGAAGGGTCCAGTTCCTTCCATTCGCGCCTCATCAAATCCACGGAGGAAAAACTGATATCCCCCGAGCCGAAAAGGATCTTCCCTCCCGATTTTTCGACCGCCGCGGTTTCCGGGTTATTCCGTTCCTCGTGTTCTTTGCCCTTGACCACAAACGCCGGCTTCAGCACCTCGATAAATGCCGCAGGCGCATCATGCAGGATAAATCCATGATCCACCCAGCTTATGGACTGGATCCCTTCAAGACGGAGGTTCTCCGGTATCATCGCCCCATCGTTCCTGGCATCACGCAAGCCAACTACGAGATAATCTCCGCACTCCCGGGCGAAACGGAGAAGCCGAAGATGTCCCGGATGGATGATGTTAAAATTCCCTGAGACGAAAACAACTCGCTTACCCCTAGCGCTCCTGCGTATATGACGCAACGCTTTTCCGGATGCTGAATGGAGAGGCATGCTAATTGGATCTTCCTTTCAGGCATCCATCTCGATCAATGCCCTAACGATCTTTCTGTTTTCAAGATCGTCAAGCGCCTGGTTTATCCCTTCCAGGGGATATCTAGCGCTCAACATTTTCTCCAGAGGAAGTTTCCCCTCCAGGTATAACCCGACAAGCAACGGTATGTCCTTATCGGGGCTGGATGATCCGCCCCAACTTCCTTCGATTCTCTTCCCACAGATCAGGTCGTAGGGGTCAAGCTCGATCTTCGCGCCGGCCGGAGGGTGGGAAGCGAAAACACACAATCCCCCAAATTTCCGCACCGAACGAAACGCAACTTCTATGGTTTTGGAAAGTCCTGCCGACTCGACACTGTAATCGGCACCTTTTCCACCAGTAATCTCAAGAATTTTATGGATCGGGTCCTGCCGAGTCGAATTTATCGTATGGGTTGCGCCGAACTCTCCTGCAAGTTTCAGTTTGTCATCTTCCACATCAACAGCGATCACGGCGGAGCAACCGAAGAGCGCGGAAGCCATCAGCGCGCTGAGACCAACTCCGCCCAACCCGAATATCGCCATCGTGCTTCCTTTTTCAGGACGTATCTGGTTCATGACGATCCCGGCGCCAGTAGGTATGGCACACCCAAAGAGCACGGCAACATCGATAGGAACGCCCTGGGGAAGTTTTACGCAACGATTTTCAGATACAATCGCATAATTGTTAAACGTGGTTATTGGTCCCGCATTGATTCTTTTCCCATTCTTTTCATATCTTGGTCCAGGGACATCCATCCCTTCCGCCTTTATCCATCCGAGGATAACTTTATCGCCTGGTCTTACCTTTGTGATCCCTTGCCCGACATCGACGACCGTGCCGGACCCCTCATGCCCCAACATGTGAGGCAGGTAAGAGTCTTCCCCTCGTTTTCCCCGCGCTTCCATAAGTTGGCTATGGCAGAGCCCGCTGAAAGCCACTTCCACAAGCACCTGCCCGGGCACCAATGAAGGCACTTCGATTCCGGAATCAATTTCCAACGGTTTCCCGGTTTCAACCAATACGGCAGCCTTCATCTTAATCATCGAATGCCCACGCCCATTGAAATCAGGTAATGCGCCATGGGGCCATAGCCCGTGTGGATCACCTCATCGTTCATGGAAAACATGAAAACATTTCTAAAATGCTTCGACATCAAATCCCGCAATCCCTTGTGAGATTTCAGATTGATGTGTCCTGTTCGGCTTGCCTCGGTGGCGTAAGCACTCGCTGTGATGTTCGGCGTGCCGATGATAAACACCCCATCACGATGCAGGGATTTACACGTGTTGAAAAAAAACCGCCCTTCCCTGTTTTCGGGAATATGCTCAATCACATCAAGCGAATAAGCCGCATCATATTTTTCTTTAGTAGCCGCTTTCGTTATATCCATGCAAGAAAAAGAACAACGAATATGCTTCAGGCGCTTTCTATCGTCCTTCAACAAAAGAGGCTCCCAGTCGATTCCATGCACATGCCCGCATCCTTGTGCTACGACCGGAATACCGAAAGCATCCCCGCACCCGATTTCAAGAACGGTGTTTTTCCCTTCAAGCATCTTTGCGCAAAACTTATATCTGGCGAGCAAAAAACATAGATGCCGCGGATCGTTCTTCCATATATGAGTAGTATATGGCCCCAACGTAACGGGTTCTTTACTGTAATTGTCGAATTGAATCTGATTTTGAGCTTCTTTGGCCTTTACACGCATTTTCCCATCCTTGTTATTGTTTGCACATAAGTGATTGTATGGCATACACAATATTGTCTCCCGTGAATCCAAGCAATTCGCAATGCTCCTTATACGCTCCATATCCTCTTGAGAACGCATCAGGGATATTTATGAAAGAATAAGAAACACCGTGGACATTGCATGTTGCTCTCAATACATCTTCATTGATGCCGCCATATTTTGAATGTTCTTCAATGACAAGAATCCGTTTTGTCTTACGTACGCTTTCCATCAATAACAATTCATCAAAAGGTTTGATCGTGGGGTAATAAAGCACATCTGCCTCGATACCGATCTCCATCAGCATAGCAGAGGCTTGCATCGCAGATTTGAGTTGAGGCCCTATCGCCAATATTGTCGCGTCTTGCCCCCTTCTTAAAAGGATGCCTTTCCCAAGCTTGATTTCTCTATCCGGAATATCCACACCATGTTTTTCTCCTGGAAGACGAAAGTATGTCAATTTCCCATTTCTGTATGTTTCCTTGAAAAGCAAACTGAATTCATTAGGCATCGCAGGATATATGACTTCCGTATTTGGAATTGCCTTGATCAGGCCGAGGTCGCTATAACAGTGGTGACTACAACCCAATCCGGAATAATCGAATGCGCTTCCAACGCTTATCAGTGTGCCACCGATATTCTGATAGCAGAAATCCAGCTTAATCTGTTCAACGCTTCGCTCGATGATGAACGGGGCAATGGTATGCGCGACGGGAAAAAGGCCTGAACTCGCTATGCCGGCAGACATGCTGACAATTGTCGGTTCAAGAATTCCAACATTAAAAAATCTGCCCGGACAGGATCGGGCAAACGGTTGAAGAATCCCGTGACTGATATCGCCGACAAGAACTACAAGACGAGGGTCTGTCTGGCCAATTTCCAGCATTGTGTCCGCAAAAGCTTTCCTCATTATCAGTCCTTCAATTCCTCCATGATTTTGGCGTATTCCTCCGTGTTTGGAATTTTGTGGTGCCAAGGCCCGTGCACTTCAAGAAAACTTACGCCTTTTCCTTTGACATTATGGGCGATAATCGCTGTGGGTTTGTCAGAGGAAGAATGCAAAAAAACCTGTAATGCCGATTCTATTTCGTCCTCGGTGTGTCCATCTATTTCCAGAACATTCCATCCAAAAGCACGCCATTGGGCGGCAAGATCGGGATGAGGCAGTATCTGCGCCGCGGAACCATTAAAATCGATAATGCAGCATAAATTTTTCAATCCGAGATTCTGAGCAACAAGTGCCGTTTCCCAGATCGTTCCTTCATGGCATTCCCCATCGCCAACCAAAGCAAAGACTTTGTTTGCCTTCTTTTGTATCTTAAGTCCAAGCGCTATCCCCATCGAAAACGGCAGACCGTGCCCAAGAGACCCGGTAGACGCTTCCACACCTGGAACTTTCGTTCTGTCCGGATGCCCTCCAAGAATTGAATCGAATCTACCATAATGATCCAGATCATTTTTGGTGATAAAACCGTATTTTTCCAAAACCACAAATAGCGCGGCAGCTCCGTGCCCTTTGCTGAGGATAAAATAATCTCGCTGTTCCCATTGCGGATTCTCAGGAATATATTTCAAGATTTTCCCGTACAGAACATCGATGATATCCACAATAGAAAAAGAACTCGGGATATGTCCCTCTTTTGCTTTTGTAATCATATCGACAATTTGTATTCTTAATTTTTTGTTCAAAAAATCAACCCTTCAGAATTCATTGTTTTGAAACGCGCGGCCTTGGCCCCCATCCACCAAAAACGATGAGCCCACGATGAAGGATGCGTATTCGGAACACAAAAAAGTCACAACCTTGCCGATCTCATCGGGCGTACCAAATCTTCGTATGGCCATCCTCTCTTTTCGATACTTTTCAAAATGTTCGGATCTGTTTTTACGTGTGTAATCCCAGTACCCTCCTTCCGTATAAACAGCTCCCGGCAATACTGCGGACACGTTTATCCCGTCAGGGGAAACGTACCTTCCGAAACTTCTGACATAAGCGTTAAGTGCGGCTTTCATCGAACAATAGGGGACCGTCCCTTGATTCTCAAGGGACGCAATTGAGGAAATATGTATGATTCTCCCCCATTTATTTGTTTTCAAATGCGGCAGCAACAAGAGATTCAATTCTATTGAAATCTCAAGGTTGAACCTGTAGACTTTTCTCCATTCACCTATTCCACAAAGCGGCTCGGTGATATCAAGGGTCCCTCCAAGATTATGAACAATGATGTCTGGATTGCCGAATGTCGCCGTCATTTGCTCAACCATTTTCCTAGGTGATTCTTTTTTCATTAGATCGTACGACAACCCGGAGTGCCCGGATCCGAGTTTTTTCAGCAACCGACTGATGTCAGATGACGTTCTTGAGACGACACAAACCTTTACCCCCTCGCTTGCCAAACATGAAGCAATCGACTCGCCAAGTCCCCTTCCCCCACCTGTTACCAACGCTTTTTTCCCTTTGATTCTTAGATCCAAAGTGTCTATCCTTTTACATGATATGAAATGGATCAATCACTATCTTTGTGTCAGTCGCCAACAACTTTTTAAGAATCGGTCTCCTGTTATCGATGGCCGTCAACAATACACCTATGTTGGCAAAATTAAATCCGGTGGGAGCAGCAATTTTGACCGGTAAATTGATATACCCTTTCCCATTTTTCTGCGGATCATCATCGAATATCCTCTCCAGAAAAGAGAAATCCGTTCCAAGATGATAAGAAAGGACCGGAAGCATCAGTGCAGCGCCATATCCATATATCGGGGTATTTCCTCTCACTGAATTAATACATTCCATTGTGGTCTCCATCTGTCTTTTAAATACATGGTACCCATTCGCCACTTCTTCAGGTTTTCTCTTTACATACGCTGATGACCATCTTTTACTGGATTTATTCCCCTTTTTGAATGCTATGAGAAGTGCCCCCCAATAATTATAATTAACAGTATAATCAATAAGGTCCGCATCGATTTCTTCTAGCAATTTCATAAACGAGCTTAGGCTAAAATACTGAAGGTGCTGATGAAATATCTGATCATATCTGAATTTTTCGAAGATAGAATCAAAACAAGGAAACTCAAGTACTACCGTAGTCTTCTCATCAATTTTATCGAATATATTCTCCAATACGTTTCTCGGGTTTTCCAGATGCTCGAGGGTGTGCTGCGAAATCACAAGGTCGGGCTTACCTTCTAAAAAATCAATAAAATTAAACTCCTCTACGCTACCATGTGCTAACCGGATCTTATTTGAAACAACCCTGTCATTAATTACAGGATCTATCCCCAATAGTTTATCGGCTTTTTCTTGCAGTAACCCCAAGAGAAAACCATCATTGCAGCCAAACTCTACGACTCTTGAAAAATACCGCCCAGGAAAAAGTTTCTGTAAATATCGTGCAAAATATTCTGCTCCTGTTTTTGCCGTGCTGCTTTCCGACGTTCTGAATCCATACGTATTCCCATAAAGAAATTTTGGATCAATCGCATACTTCAGTTGAGCATGACCGCAAGCACTACACACCATAAAATTCTGATCAAATGTATGATAGTTAGGTATATATTTGTCGGAATAAATACCGGTCAACGGTAGTCGGGGA
>Ga0172370_10002831_pt1 | contig 24602 bp, 18 predicted proteins | sample LakKiv5m_FD_114538 | JGI IMG/M metagenome (GOLD analysis project Ga0172370, IMG submission 114538) | Freshwater microbial communities from Kabuno Bay, South-Kivu, Congo - kab_022012_11.5m | ecosystem: Environmental > Aquatic > Freshwater > Lake | place: Democratic Republic of the Congo...
GCTCCTGCTGGTGAACCAAACACTATGACACAGAAAATAATAACCGTGGCTTCATAATTTTACAGAAAAAAAGTTGCACAACTCTATTTAATCGTAATTTCATGATTCAAAAGAGGAAGTTCCTTTAACCATATAAGCTTACTTTTTCAAAACCGCTGATCGGAAGAATTACCTGTTCATATTTCTTGGTTGCCAGATCATATTTATACAACAATCCAGTAAAATAATTTTTTGCTGTGAAATAAACTGTTGAACCATCTCACTATCGCCTCAAACACTTCATTAACAGGCCTTAATATCTGAATTGCTGTTTTAGTCTTCAGGGACCTGTAAGCCATATTGCAATGCATAAATTATTTAACAAATGATGCAGATTGAATATACTTTGCGCTTTGCTCAACAATTTCGAACCGGCTTTTCGATTTGTCCTTTGGCGCTTCGTGTTCAAGGATAAAATGTTCTATACCTATTTCATATCCTGTAGTATAAATCTTCTGTAGATTCAGCATTCCGGAATCGCCAATAACTTCTCTATCCTTAATATGCAATAACTTAAACCTGCCAGGATATTTCTTCATCCATTCACATGGATCCTGCTGGCCCATGACCATCCAGTAGACATCCATTTCGAATACCACCAGAGATGGGTCGGTTCCTTCGAGAAGGATTTGATAAAGCGGTGTTTTCTCCGGAGCCATACCTTTCTCAGCTATTGTCAGAAGAGGTGCAAATTCCATATTATGGTTGTGGTAGCCCCATGTCATCCCTTCACCTTTAACAACCTCGCCCACTTTATTATACAATTCACACAGAAATTTCTCTTCATCTTCATTACCTGCATTAAGACACCAGTCCTGAACAATATATTTCATGCCAAGCTTTACATGAGCGCCGGCTGCCATTTTCCAATATTCCACCATATCTTTGAACGCTTCCTTCGAAAATGCAGGGTTTTTGGTTTTGGCATTGCAATGCCCGCTGATAAGGTTAATTCCGGCGTCGTCAGCCATCTTTTTATAATCAGAAGCATCAATTAAGGTAGCTTTGAGGTTATAATAATCACCAAATTTGCCATCATTGTAACCATAAAGTTCCAGGTCGGTAAATCCCATTTTTACAATACGCGACAAACCGTTCGGAAGATCATCAAGCAACTCTTCGGCAAGTGAGTATGTCTGAAGGCCCATCCGCTTCTTTATATCCGGTGCTTCATGTACGCCTGAAGCAAGAAAAGATGTACCAATAAAGCTGCCTGCAGCTAAAAGAGCGGTGTCTTTCAAAAAAGTCTTTCTGTCAGTTTTCATTCCATTTATTTTTATATTCAGTAAGCCCGAATCAGGATGGGCCTGTATGGATTAACTTGAGCAATACAATATTGTCCGAACTGATTTTCCCTGGTAATTCCTTACACAGGAGATGAATCCAAAGCAATCTCTTCGCCAGCCATTTCGTTCATAGATTTTATCCCCCAAGGCCACTTTCTTAAATACCCTGTAAATTAAAACTAAATATTTAAAATACCCAGGTTAATTTCTCAATTACTGATGACATTACAATATTTACTTAAAGCCGATCTTTGCTTCATCCTTCATTTTACCTCTGGGGACAAACAAAACTTCTGCTGCCATTGCAGGAGGTGGCCAATTAAATGTGGCCGGGATTGTCAAAGGTTACCGGCTGTTGATTCCGGTACCCCGGCTTATTAATTATGCAACGAAGACCGGATTTTAACCGTCTTTAGATTTGAATGACTTTATTCAATATGAAATTAAATTACCTTAGGTCGACATACCACGGATTTAGCTTCAAAATGTTTGTAAACATCTGAAAACATAATAAATAATGAAAAACTGGGATGAAGACGAACTGGAAAAATTTATAAGGGATAACAAAGATAAATTCATCAAATATCCCCCTGATCAGGATCATACTCAGAATTTCCTGAAAAAATTAACAAACAGATTTAAGAAGGTGATTGACATTATGCCTTATCTTGTAAAGCTAGGAATAGTGACCATTCTTATTTTTATTATATCTTTTTTTCTATGGAAGGCATACTTCTGTCCGCCTCTGACTCAAATTTCATTAAAATACTGGAAAGTGGAGCATGGATATAGAATTCAGATCAAAAGCAATATCCGGATGAATTACAATTATATTACGACCCCCGAAGAGAGACAAAATTTTGATTCTGAACTTCAGAAATTTGATGAGACCTATAAGGATCTGAAACAACAATTAAAAGAAAATCCTTCTGAAGAAAACATAGCAAATATGTTAAGATTCTATAAAGATAAAATACTGACATTGCAGGAGAATGGCCAATATCATCAAAATAGAAATCCATTGAAGAAGTAAGAATTATTGAGTGAATAATCAGAACCACCACCTTTTTCACTAAAACTTTCCTCATCCGGAAAACCCTTACATTGGACTTTAATTGTGACAAAGGGTAAATCAGGAATAATAAAACTTTCAGAACATAGTTATATATGAAGATATAAAAACATCAGCATTTTTATTGTCCCACCTAAAATCAGGAAGTGTATGAAAAAATTTAGGGTAGTAACAGTATCGGTAATGTTATTTATGCTCGGTATGATAGTAGGTTGTGAGAAATCAAATGATCCAAAACACAATCCTCCCTCAGACCATACGATAAGTAAAGACGGATTTATGCATAAAAGCGGGCTTGAACAGCCCCTGGTAAATTGTGCCAGTTGTCATGGTTCTGATTTAAAGGGAGGAACCACAGGTGTATCCTGTTTTGAGTGCCATGGCGCAAAATGGTGAAAGAAAGGGTTTCATTCATATTGTATGCAATGATTATTATTCCACAACTGTCTTCCTCAGGAACCACATGAGGGTTCACAGACAGGCGGCAGTCCTGGTTAGTCATTTCCCGTGAGGGAATCTCAGAGCGGCCAGATTGTTTAAATCAATTTGAATTGCCGGATTACCGGACCTTATGATGGCTGAGCATGTCCTCAACCTCTTGGAGATAATTGAAGAGATTTTCATGTATTTCTGACAACTGTAGCTTTTAATTTCATAAATGTATGCTGACCGGCCCGGAAAGGCTTAACCAAAAGCCTTATGAGTAATGCCGGTGCAGGTTTTCAGGAAAACATATGATAAAAGAAAACATTTTCTATAAAATTCAAATTATAATTATATTTGCCGCCTGGCGATGGAGTTCGCCATTAACCGCAAAGGCTGATAACTCCTGCAAATTTTAAATTATAGGAGTTTTTTTATGATAAATATTTACTTAGTTGCAGCTTTCTGGTTCTTGTCCGCGCTTGTTTCTACAATCATTGCAAACCGTCTGAAAATCTCAAATGCACTTATGGAAATCATCATAGGTGCTATGATAGGCTTTGCTGCATTTAAAATTGGATTCACAAACAAGCTGGCACTTGACACAGAATGGATGAAATTTATTGCCGGACTTGCTGCCATAATGCTTACTTTTCTTGCCGGGGCAGAATTAAATCCCGATTCCCTCAAATCAAAATTCAAAGAAATCACAATTGTTGGTCTTGTCGGTTTCTTTTCCCCGTTCATAGGTGCGTCACTTATTGCTTACTTTATCCTGGGGTGGGAACTCAAATCCAGTTTACTTACAGGAATTGCTTTGTCAACAACATCCATGGCTGTAGTTTATGCAGTTATGTTGGAATATGGATTCAATAAAACATCATTCGGCAAGAGTATTCTTGGTGCCTGCTTCGTAAATGACCTGGGAACTGTAATTGGACTGGGTTTGATATTTGCACCTTTTACATTCAGGACACTGATATTTATTGCTGTTACGATTGTCCTGATTTTCGCACTGCCATCAGTCACAAATTTTCTGATAAAGCATTTTGCTTATAAAACGGCTGCGATCCGCACCAAATGGATATTATTTGTTCTGTTGTCAATGGGTGTTCTGGCGATTTGGTCCGGCAGTGAACCCGTTTTTCCAGCTTATATAATTGGAATGATACTGGCAAGGACCATGGAGAAGGACAATTTCTTTGTCAGAAGATTGCGCACCATGACTATCGGTTTTCTTACACCAATATATTTTCTGCGGGCAGGAGCTTTAGTATCCCTGCAAGCAGTAATTGGAGCATTTATGGTGTTCATACTTCTTTTTGGTAGTAAAATCATTTTCAAAGTGTTCGGACTCTATCCTGTGATCAGCAGGTTTAAAAAGCACCAAAAGGAAAAATGGTACTATACACTTTTAATGTCAACCGGACTTACATTCGGTACCATTTCGGCATTGTATGGCCTTACAAATAACATCATCAATACTGAACAGCATTCCATCATTGTGGGTGTTGTAATAGCAAGTGCGGTAGTTCCGACACTTATAGCGAACAAGTTCTTTTTGCCTGACCATCTCCTTGAGAAGCCAGTTCTCGATGACCAGTTGCCGGATATTACAAAAGGTAAGAAGAAAGATATGTAATTTTAATATATTATTCTTCTGAAATATCAGATTGCACCGATAAACAATCAACAGGGTATTTCTGACAGAAAACCATGACCGGTTACTTTCTCCAGGGCTGCAGTACCAAGCGGAGCATCAACAGGAGAGCTTGAGGCATGCGAACTGCGTGACGGCGATAATAAGCGATATCTCGGGAAAGGAGTACTGAAAGCAGTTGAGAATTTCAACAAAATCATTGCGCGGGAAATCGGCGGCAGTAACGCCCATTTACTGCCAGTACCCTGCATGAATATCATAAATGGCGGGAAACTTGCTGATAATAATGTTGATTTTCAGGAATTCATGAGAATTCATGCAACTGTTTTGTATTTCACCGCTGCGGAGAGACTGTTAACAGGTTTATATCTGACCTTACCGTTTCTGTGAATGCAGGACACCTTAAGACAGGAAGCAGATGCAGGGGTGCAAGGATAGAAAAATCCAACCAGCTGATGAGGATTGAACATGCACCGGGAAGCGCTTCCAGTTTTGCAGTTAAGCATGCATTTAAGATGGCTTAAACACTCAGAACCAGCTGTATATAATCAATTTACAGGCTAAAACTGATCATTGAAACTGGCTTTTGAAATAATCACTTAAGTTTCTCCTTTTATAGATCAGTTTCAGGAATGCCGGTAATACAAAAAGCAGCATTGGCATTGCCATAATAAATCCACCTATTACGGCAATTGCCAGTGGCTGTTGCATCTGTGCACCAAGACCTATGCCAAGTGCAAGTGGCATAAGGGCAAGTATGGCAGAAACGGCAGTCATTAGCTTTGGTCTTATACGGGTTGAAATTGCATAATTAATTGCATGTCGTGTATCTCCGTTTTTCTCAAGAATATACATGAACTGCCGTATGGTGAAAATGGCATTTTCAGCGATAATTCCAATTATCATTATAATACCTGTATAGCTTGAGACATTAAGAGGAGTATTTGTAATATATAATGCCCACAGGCATCCTGACATGCCGAGAATTGATATTAATATCACAATCAATGATATCCTGAAATCCTTATAAAGAAATATCAAAACCATAAAGACCAGGATAATAGCTGTTATCAGGATAGTAGTGAGTTCTCTGAAAGACTGTTGCTGTTCTGAATATTGTCCGCCATATGAGATATTATATCCTGTTGGCAGCTGAATATCTGATTTAAGTTGTTTCTTGATTTCGTCTATCGCTGTTCCCAGCTCTTTTCCACTCAATCTTGCTTCAAGAGTAATTGTGGTTCTAAGATCTTCCCGCTTCGCATCTACCTCCCCGGGAATAATACTGTAAGTACAGAACAAACTTAATGGTTTGACCGTTCCGTCTTTAAGGAACAGGGGGCGACCCATTATATTGTCAATATTATTATCTGTGAATTTGTTATAACGCATTCGTATCTTTACCATCTGTTCACCTTCCTGTATTTCTCCTACCTGAAGGCCGTTAAGGGCAGACTGCTGTGGAGAAAAATTTACATTTATTGAGTTGACTCCCAGCGTAATCCCTCCTATAATCGTACTCAGTTGTTCCTGAAAATCAGCAAGAGTGAGGTTATTTTCAAGTAGCTTCTTATGATCAGGATTAAATACAATAATAGGACCAGATTGGACAAGCCCGTTCTGGATATCCTCAACACCGTTAATTTTTTTCATGGAATTGCCAACCTGTTCCGCCAGAGATTCAAGTTTTTTCTGGTCATCCCCGAAAATCTTTACTTCAATTGGAGCTGGTGTATTTATAAGATCCCCGAGTAAATCTGATATTCTCTGGCCGAATCCGATATTCATAACCGGAACATTGGCATTTATTTCATGCCTCAGCTGATCAATGACAGCTTCTGTGGTCTGTTTTCTCGATGTTTTAAGCTGTATCAGATAATCTCCCCAGTTTGCCGGAACTATCCTGAAAGCCATTCTGATTCCGAGACGGCGTGAATATGATTCCACGTCAGGATGTTCCATTATTATTTTTTCCATTTTACTCAGAAGAGCATCTGTTTCTTCAAGGGATGTACCTGGTGGTGAATAATAATCAAGAACAATGGTCCCTTCATCAAGTTTTGGAAGAAATCCTGTTTCAAGTTTTCCTCTGATCCAGAAAACAGAAAGTATCAGAAAAATGCAGAAAACAACAGCGTACCATGGTTTATCAAAAAGCCTGAATAACCAGCGAAGGGATTTTTTCTCGCCCTGATGCAGTAGATCAGTTTCTTTATCATCAGATTTATGTTTTTTAAGCTTATGCACACCCACAAGAAGATGCAGGACCGGAATACCCAGCCAGGTCACAAAGAAAGAACAGGCCAGGGTAATGCCCATTGTAAGAGAAAGTTCCTTGAAAAAACTTCCGGCAAGGCCCGTCATCATTGCAAAAGGGATGAATATTACAATAGTACTGAGTGATGATCCTACCATGGCAGGGAAAAGAAACCTTATTGCTTCCTGTACTATGGTATATTTATCCTTTTCGGGCGATTCCTCATGACTTCTGTAAATCTGTTCAATAATTACGATAGCGTCATCAATAATGAGTCCGATTGATGCTGCTATCGCACCTAAAGACATAATATTAAGTGAAATTCCTGCAAGATGTAAAACACCTATTGTAAGGGCAATAATTACAGGGATAATCATTACAAGCTGGATCCCTGCTTTAAATGACCTTAATGAAATAAATGTGACGAATAAAGCAAGGAACAGGCCAACAAGTATACTCTCAATTACGCTGTCGACGGAGTTACGCACAAATGCTGCCTGGTTATAGTATGGCTTGATTGTCATTCCTTTGGGAAGCTGACTTTGTATCTCAGAAGTTTTTTCAGTTACATTTTTTGCAAAATCTATAAGGTTTATCCCTTGCTGTTTTACGAGATCGATTATAACAGCTTCGTGACCGTTTGCATTGATTTTTGTGAATTCAAGTTCTTCATCAAGTTCTATTGAAGCTATATCCTTAAGCCTTATAACCCTGTTATTGAAATACTTCACAATAATATCACCCAGCTTTTCAATATCATCAATCCGTGTATCGGTGAGGGTAAGATATAACCTGTGATAGTCTGCGACCTGACCATTTGAAGAAACAAAATTGTTGTCGGCGATTGCATCTCTTATATCATCCGGAATGATCTTCAGGGATGTCATTTTTTCAATATCGGGGGTAATAACATATTCTTTTGTTTTACCTCCTCTGACAACGACATTTGAGATGCCTTTCACCTGGGAGAATCCCGGCCTTACAATAAATAATCCGGCCTTTTTAAGGTCAACCAGGCTTGCGGTATTGCTTTCGAGAGTCAATCCGTACACAGGGAAAATTGACTGATTCATTGCCTCTACTTCAATGGAAGTATTTGGCGGCAGGAAATTCTTTATTTCATTTATCCTTGATTCAATCTGTACCTTTGTATTATAAATGTCAATATTTTTCCAGTCGAAATAAGCTGAAATAACGCATGAGCCACGACTTGTGGAACTTTTTACCACATTGACCCCTTTAACTCTTTTCACGGCAGTCTCAAGAGGCTTTGTGACCGTCGCCATCATTCTGTCGACAGGCTGTTGTCCGTTATCGGCAATCAGTGTTATCTTGGGAAAGGTCACATCCGGGAAGAGCGAGGTATGCATTTGAAAATATGAATATCCTCCCCAGATCAGGATTGCTGTCATTAAGAAGAGCAGGGGCTTCTGAAATATCCTGAAGTAATTGTTCATTCTGTTTTACTTTTCAATTTGGACATAAGCGGTATCGGGTAATCCATAATTGCCTGTAATCAGGATCCGGTCAGAACTGCTGAAGAATGGTTCTTTTATCTCCACCTCATCATTGGTCCTGATTCCAGGTTTAACAGGGATTTTAACCGCCATGGAATCGTTGATCATCTTCATTACCCAGAACTCATGCATCATCTCATCTGCAAGCAATCCGCTTAGCGGAAGGATCTGATTGCTGGTAACGGTCTTTGTTATGATCCTGACTGAAGCAAGCAGTTCTTCGGGGATAAAGGAATTTGCCGATGTCTTTATTACATACTGCCTGGTCTGGCCGTCAGGATTCATTTTATCAAGTTCCCTGTCAATTGTTCCTTTCATCATCCTGCCATCAGGAAGCCGGATACCACATGTGTTCCCTCGTTTAATATTCTCATTTATCTCAAAAGGTACCTGAAGTATGAAAACCAGGCTGTTGTTGTCGCTGATCTGACATAGTTCAGCACCCTCGTTCACATAGTCACCGGGATATTTATTCACCTGGGTTAATATCCCCGGAATGCCGCAACTTATTTCCATTCTGCCAATTGATTTCATGGTTGAGTCCCTGAGAATATCTGACAACTCAGCCGCACGTGCTTCCTTTGTTATTATTTCGAACAAAACCTGCCCTTCTTTGACCCTGTCCCCTTTATTAAAAAATGTTTTCTGTATGTAACAGTTTACTGGTGCGTTAACTGTGCTTTTTACAAGATAAGCCGACTGTGCCTGAAGATTGATCTCCTCGGTCAACTCCCCGGTCCGGAGTGTACCTGCTTTTACGATGGCCTTAGGTACCGGATTACCGGTATCAGTATTCTTTATGCTATTGCATCCTGCAAAAAGAAAGAATATCAATAATATTGAAATACAGGCAGTCACCGGAGAAAAGGTATCACCAGTTGTAGTAATTATTTTCATTTATTGTGAGTAATTTATTGGTTTCACTTAAAGCAAGATCATTTTTTATTGTCAGATATGATTTTAGAATATTAAGATAATCTATCATGTTGATCTGTCCCGTATTCAGTTTGGCCTTGTAAAGCTCTATCAGCGATTCGTAATTGCTGCTTTGTAGTTTATACGCGATAATTTTGTCATCAATATTTTTAATATCATTCAGTATTGCTTTTAAACGTGTTTCTTTCTGAATAATAAAGTTCTGCTTGTAATTGTCAATAATTCCGATATCTATCAAGGTTTCCTGACCGGCGTATTTTTTCTGATGTCCGTCATATATCGGGACCATGAGATTTATTCCGAAACCGGCTCCGAATTTCCTCTGAATACCCGGTATCTCTATTGCATTTACACCAGTATTGGCGTAAAGATTAAGCTGTGGTTTATATTTCAGATTTGCAACGTCAAGATTATAAATCGCCTGAAGACTGTCGAGACTGAATCTGTTCAGAAACTGAGATTGATAATTACCGGCATTTAGAGAAATCTGAGGTACTGTTAATTCTTTCACAATAAAATTGGGAAGTCCGCATAATTCATTCAGATCACCAATGCTTCGTTCATATGTCGACCGGAGATCAGTTAATTCAATAACCATGTTCTGTATCGCGATATTGATCAGCATCAGATCCGATTGCTGCAAAATTCCTTTTTCAGCAAGATTTCTAACTATATCTCTTTGTTGTTCAAGCAGATTTTTGATATTCTCATTAAATTCAATCTGCGATAAGTATTTGTATGCTATTATATACTTCTCTGTAACTTGTTTCTCAAGTTCATGCTTTGTTAGTTTTAATCTCTCAAGATGGATTTTCTTTTCTGTTTCAAGTTTCAGGTTGTTTGTTTCAAGGAATGATTTATTAAAAATCGGTTGTCGGATATTTAACAGTGCCGAATAAAGACCTCCGTCCGTAATAGCAACGTCATAACCGATTGCATCCGGATCATCTTTGTCATGAATCATAGGCGGATAAAATATATCGCTTGTGAAAAATATCTGTGGTTTCCGGTATTCAGCTTTTATTATGTTGGCTGTTATATCAGTCCTGGCAGCCCTGCTTAAATTTTCTTTAAGCACGGGATTGTTCTCAAATGCTGCATCAAGATAATAATCGAGAGTATTCTGTGAGTAGCATAATTTCCCGGAAAGCAACAGAATAAATACTGTTAATGTTCTCATTTTATTATGATTAAAACAATTCATGTTCTAAAATAATATTTTGATCATTTTAATTCAAACTTAAAGTAAGAAAGTTGAAATATAGCAATCTTTAGCTTTTATCCTTCTGAAAATGCTCTTCTGCTTATTCAATTTAATTACTGGATATTGTCAATCGTATCCTGGATTTTTACTTAACAGAAGGTTTGATTTTTATTGGACCAGAGATGCTATATTTTTGTCAGCCATTTTTTCTTTTGAGAAGATAAACAATGATAAGAAGAGCAATAAATTGTGTTATCACGGAAACCAATATTAAGCCTTTAACAGAGAAATCATACAAATATCCCATCAGGGCACTGCCTGCAAACCAGAAAAGGCCATACGCTGTATTGAATGTGCCGAAGGCTGTTCCGCGTTTTTCAGGAGGAATCATTCCTGCAACTTCAGCTTTTAATATAGACTCCTGTGCCCCCATGCCAATTCCCCATAATACCATACCTGCCAAAGCCCAGTTGAAACCTCCCAGAAAAACCATCGGTGCAAAAAATGCTGAAAGTAAAATGGCTAAAAGAAGTGTTTTGATTCCTTTCTTATCGTAAAGTTTTCCTAAAACAAGCGCTGCTATTGCATCAGTGGCCATTGCAAGTGAATAAAAGAGAGGAATTACGGAGTCACTCATTATTGCTTTTTCCTTAAAATGATAGGCAATCAGGGGAAAGTCAACATACCCGGCTGCAATAAATACTGCTGCCATGATATAGATCCAGTATCTTTTAGAGAAACTTTTTGAGGTTATCGAAGTTGTTTTTATTTCGAGATTTTCGGGCTTTGGATACAAATGCCTGCAGTACAATAAAATACCTACAGCAATAATGGCAGGTATGGCCAGTATGCCAAAAGCCATTCTATAATTCTGATGCTGGTAAAAAAGGACTGAACTAACAAGCAGCGGACCAACAGTAGCTCCGATCTGATCCATGGCTTCATGCAGGCCATATCCCCATCCACGTCCCATTTTTTGTGTTCCAAACGAAAGAAGAGCATCACGTGATGGTGTCCTTATTGCTTTACCGATACGTTCGGTGATCATTAAAATGACTGCAATCTGCCAGTATCCTGCCAATGCAAGAAGAGGAACAGAGAAAAGATTAAGTAAATATCCGGTAATCAGTATAGTCCAGTATTTTTTTGTTTTATCAGCGATATAGCCAGAAATAAATCTCAGTCCATATCCCAACAGTTCTCCCAGCCCTGCTACCCATCCTACAGTTGCTCCGCTTGTACCAAGCACCTGCAGAAAAGATCCGTTAATACTCCTGGCTGCTTCATAAGTCATATCTGAAAACAGACTTATCAGGCCTAATAAGACCACAAATTTCGTTGCCTTGTCTAAATTGAAGTTTTTCATGATCGCATCCTTATATTTCCCTGTCTTCCGGCCATGGTGCATAAACTCCTTTATCACCAGCAATATGTATTATGGCACGTTTGTAGGCATCCTGTTCGTTGCTGTTCTGGAGTGCCCTGCGAAGAGCATCATGCTTCATTGCAAAACTCTTCATATCCTGTTCATCATATTCAAATTGTTGCGCTGAATGTGAGAGAAGAAACTGGCGCAATTCAACTGAAGAAACTGCATCTATTAACATACCAAGGTGCCTTATACAAACTCCCTGAGAGTGAACATACCGGTTTCGACCGGCAGTTTCACTGATCATTTTCGCTATCTGCCTGATAAAATCAGTTTCTGATGAATGAAGTATTTTACAAACCCTGCAGTTATGTGAATCACGCACTAACTCTTGAACTGTTTTTCCTGTGACGGATGTTGCATCTGCTTCTCTCAGCTTGTGTGCAATGTGCTCAGTAAGAGTGGCAAACCCGACTGAGGCCCCATGCGGAGAGCTCACTGCCAGCAATTGCCATGTGTGGAGCGGACAAAATCCCAATTCCGTGGCAAACTCTTCCTGCGCATGCTCCAGAGTACTGATCTTATGCTGCCATTTGCTGAAAAAGTCAGTGGCACGATCAATGAGGTGCTTACAGACAGGACACCCTCTTGTGAGAAAATCTGCTTCAATATCTTCATTTGTGTATCCTGATCCGGATTGCGATTTTTCTTCTGTGAAAACAGGCAACCCGATTTCAATGTCTTCAATCTCAGCTACCGGGCTATGGGTAATTTCTTCATAAAGCAGCTTTAACTTTGACCAGGCCTGAATTAATGATGCCACTGCGGTGCGCGGATTTTTTTGTATTGTAAAATTTTTCCCATCCTGCATCTCCCTTTGGCGGGCTTCAATTGCGACTTCTCTAAAAGCGTCAACCCCTGCTTCATTATTCAGTATTAATAACGCTTTGTGATTTACGGCAGAAAGAAATACTGATGATTTTTCCATTGACAGAAAAGAAGCCAGATTGTCTTCAAGTGATCTTAATCCGCTTTGATCGAATAGAACAGCATCCCCCGTCATTTTTGCATTAAGGCCCAAAATAGAAGAGAGGCTAAAAACCTTCAAAGATTCACCTCCGGTTTGTTTGCTGATTGTACCGGCCACAAAGTTCAGCACTTTATCACGTTCGGAATCCGCCACAAGATCTATCTTATTGATTACAAAGAAGATTTTGTGGACGTATCTTCTGATTTCTCTCAGGAACTCTAATTCCATGCTTGTCATTGGAGTATCAACACTTGTCACGAAAAGCACGGCATCGCATTCAGAAAGGAAATCGAAGGTTGTTGCTGTATTCGCCAATATTGAAGATCCTACTCCGGGTGTATCAACAAACTCGATTCCATTGCGCAGAAAAGATACAGGTACTTCCAGGCAGGCAGTCTTTACCTTCCTTTTGTTTTCCGGATTTCCTGTTTCGGTAACATATTCAGCAAGGGATGAAACCGGAACCTCTTCCTGTAATATTGAATTCTCGCGATTAATTATTAAGCGTTCCCTGGGGCCGTATCTGAGAACTGTGATTGCAGAGGTGGTTGGCAGTACTCCTATTGGAAGGAGTTCCCTTCCTATTATTGCATTCATGAGCGAGCTTTTGCCTCGCTTGAACTGACCCAGCACTGCAAGTGTAAATCTGTCTTCAGCAAGTTTTACCATCAGATCGCCGATCTGCCGTACAGCTTTTTCCCGACCTAATGTCGTAAGTGACTCACGAACAATTCGTAATTGTCCTGCCAATGCCAATTTGGTCTGTGTATAATCCTTAAGTTTTGACAGGTCTGGTATGACCTCATCTGAACCATCATCAATCCTGACATAGTTTTCATGCAATTGGCCGGTTTCCTTTAATTTGTTCATATCTTCTGTTTTCATCATCAAATATTGCCCTTGAAAACAAATCAGGAATTATTGAAAATATTTCTGTACAGATCTTCGCCGTAGCTTGTCTGTAAAGGTTCTCCTTCAAACAACCTGTAAGTTCGTGAAGCATTTGTCTGTCTTTCAGCAAGAAGAAACAGACTGTTTTTCATTTTTGCCTGATAAAACCCATGCGCAAATTCAAATAGGTGAGTTACAAAAAAGACTCTTATATTCTTCTCCACCAAACCTGTAATAATCTGCCTTGCTATTTCTGATCCTTCCCTTTCATTTGTTGCTGCAAATGATTCATTGAATAGTATTATTGCTCCAGGAGTAAGATTGTCAATGATTTTACTCATCCGGTCAAGCTCTTCATCAAGTTTCCCGCTTTTCATTGTTTTGTCTTCTTCTCTCTTAAAATGAGTAAGGAGAGAATCACATATTGAGGAATTAAAAGATTCTGCCGGAACGAACATGCCACATTGCATCATCAGTTGAGATAATCCAATACTGCGAAGGAAGGTTGATTTCCCTCCCTGATTTGCCCCGGTGATTATAACCAGGTTTTTATTGTCAGCAACAATTTTATTACCGACTACTTTATGATTCCGGGTTAATGCGAGGCAGGGATCATACAATCCTGCGGAAGAATATATCTGATTATCCAATATTTCAGGTATCGGAAAGGTTACAGGTCCTCCGAGGGTGTTCAACTTCCCGAACAGGTTTAAGCAACCGATATGAAAACCAAGTTCCATCTTAAGTATTTTGAAGAAACTGAGGATATGATCATTTGACTGAGCAAGAGAGTTTGCAACTGAGTTTATACCTTCATCTTTAAGTTGCGACAGGGCACGAATTCCGCTATCATCCCTTGAACTTACGTAAAATGTATGGACACCTGGTTCATCAGCAAAAAACCGTGTCAGCCAATGCATTTTGCCTTCCTGGCGCATTCGATAAACATAATCATCAATAAGCCTTAGTAACCAGCTTTTTATTTTCGTTGGTGGCTTGTGAAGTATATAGTTATTGCCTTTATTGCCTGTCCCCAATACAGCACTGACCAATATTCCCCGGTGAAATTCCAGTTCCTCCAGATAGTTTTGTATGCTTATGAAATATTCATCATTGAGTTCTTCGGATATCATCGAAAAAAACCTTTTAAAACCCTCAGAATCAAAAAGATTAGAATATTTATCAGCAACTGATCGTAATTCTTTAAACATCCCTGCGAACATTTCCATCACCCTCAGGGATCGGCTCAAAATAAGTGACGGATATTTGTTATATATACCCCAGTAGTCTTTTCTCTCCCTTTCTACAGACTGATCAGCTATTTTGTAGAGATATCTGATTACTGATTCATTCTTAATACAATCCTTAAGTATAGCCTGCCGATATTTTATTGTATCACCATCAATTTTCAAACCTGATAAAATTCCGGCTTTCGCAATATCAAAAAGAAACTTATCATCACCAGCCATTGCATTGAACAGGGTGTTTAATTCAAGATCCTGGATTAACGCCTGGTCATTCCATGGTAATTTCTGATTCAGATCAAAATCATGGTCTCTATACATCAATAAAGTCTTCATAATTTCAATCTTTCTCTTAGATATTTATAATTAAGCCTGTATTTTTCAGCTATTGACATGGCATAAGCAAGTCCGTCTGCCGGTCCCCTGGCAATTTTAAATGTACGTAATGACGGATTTTCAGCGACAACATTGCTTATCATGCTGACATTCCTGTTACTGAAGGAAGCTAATTCATCAATGAAGGTTACCCAAACACAAATCAGGTCCAGTTCTGTAATCCTCTGCATAATCTTTCTGCTCAGAAATATCTGATCCTGAAGAGTTGTAGAAGTAAATATTTCATTCAAAATTATTATGCTATCGCCTCCTGCCTCCTCAAGGATTTTATGTATCCTTATTAGGTCATCCTGAAGCTTGCCCCGGAGGTTTTGTATATTTTCTTCTTTTTCAAAATGAGTGAATAATTGATTAAACAGGAAAAGCTGTGCCTTTGCTCCGGGAACCTGGCACCCGAGTGATGCCAGATAATGCAGCTGACCGACCATTCTTGCAAAGGTTGTTTTCCCTCCCTGGTTAGGCCCCGACACAATTATGATCCTCTCTTGTCCCCTGAGGTAAAAATCATTAGTAACAACACTTGATTTTTCATTGATAAGTTTAAAAGCAAGAGCCAGATCATATCCTTCAATATTGAATATTTCCTTGCTTTCTTTTGTAACCACGGGATAGCAAAATTTCAGGCCTTTTTTCTTCAAATTCCTTGCATAATCAAGGTAAGCAACATAAAATTGTATTTCACGATCAAATCTTGTGATGGTTTCATCCGGGAAGATCTGGTTTACCTCATAAAAAGAATCAAGCCTTGAAAATATATCCGGGAATAATTTTGCGACACCATCTAAAATCTGTGCTTCCACATGATTCATATCCATCGAAGTGGAAGCATATTCGACCTTATAACTTTTTACCTGGTCATAATTGAATTTTGAAAATGCGGATTCTATTTCCTTACTGTAATCTGATTCAGATTTAAAACTTCGGACCTGGACTCTAAGATCACGGTAAAGGACACAATACTGAATTGAAGATAAGCCTGTAATTATTGTTTTTGTTTCAGAAAAAAGTATCCTGAACCTGTCGGAGTTTATATAATTTTTCAGGTAATCGCGAAACGAAATTAAACCAGCCGATTTAACATCTTCTCTCAACAGGCCATCACTAAGTTCTTCAATAGTATTACAATAAATATTTACTACTTCAAGAAACCATCTCTCCCTGTGATAATTATAGTAAAGTTTGGCAATGCGCGATAAAAGCTTTCGGATTTCTTTCATTTTAGCAGCAAACTCCGAAATCCTTCCCATAATAGATTCTTGTTCAAGATCCTGCATTATTTCCTGCCTGAACAATATACTGCCGGTATCTTTAAGAGGATAATAAAAAAATGGTTTAAGATTATATTCCTCTTTACCGGCTGTAACTGATCCAATTATCTGGTCAAGATTCAGATCAATAAAACAATCAGGCTCCCTTAAAGTCGCGTTGCTGATTATTTCTTCTGTTCTTTGAAACAGTATACTTTGGAATATCATGGCATAATCCCTCCGGATATTTCATTATACAGTCAGGTCAGACTCGAAGTGTAGCCAATAATCTTTTAGGATTAATCAGCAACTCTATAGCATCATTTATTCTTGTGCAAATAACATGGGTATCATAAATTATCTGGGAATAGGCCCCCTCAGCTTGAATTATCCCTATGCTAAGAGCGGATTCCCTTAACATTATACGGTCGTTTCTGCCATTACCTATAGCGATCACTTTGGTAGAATCGAGGTTTCTTACATAGTTTAATTTCTGTTGATCCTGATTTTCGGGATCAAGTATTTTTATTTTAAAAGGAAGCTCCCTGAGCTCTTCCTTCACTGTTCCGAAAGTATCAGCAGTAAGAATATGTACATTCAAATATTCGCTTACCTTCAGGAGAATGCTGAGGACACCATCGATGAATCTGCCATCAATAGCTATTGTCCCATTGAAGTCGAGAACCAGGTGTTCTGCTTCAATTACTTTAAATCCCGGAATATCAATCTTTAACATCTTTTGTTGAATTTAACAGATCCATAATCTTTTCATTTTCTAAAATTGTCAACCCCAAGCGCATATCGCTTACTCCGTGAAAAAGGCGGTATGAAAACACAGGCTTTCCATCGAGAATATCTGATTCAAAACATAGTTCCCTGATGTTGCTGTTATTTTTTATATGTCCCCATAATTCCCATAGATGGGATGAAAGAATAAATATGCTGGTTTTCCATCGGACCAGGCCGGAAATTATCATTTGTGATGCATCAAAGGCATCTTTTACATTGGTGCCGCGGAAAAGCTCATCAAAAATGGAAAAAGTTTTTTCTCCGTTTTTAAGATTTTCAGCGAGTTGTTTTACCCTTAAAACTTCACTGTAAAAGAAACTGTATCCTGAAGCAATACTGTCCGTGATGTTCAGGCTCGTCAGCAACCTGTCGAAATAGCTTATTCTTGCTGATCTGGCCGGGATTCCCATTCCAAGATGCGCAAGGTAAACAGCAATGCCGGAAGCTTTAAGGAAAGTCGTCTTGCCCGCCATATTGGGACCGGTGAGAAAAACAAAATTTGATATACCTGTTATATTAATATCATTTGGAACAGCATTTGGAAGTAAGGGATGATAAAGACCTTCAACCTCGAATGAGGGATCATTGTCATTTATTATATCGGGGAAACAGAAATTCTGTTCTTCGGTGGTAATTGCCATGGAGATTAAAGCATCAACCTCATAAAACCATTCAAGGATTTTCTGAAACGCTTTTTTCAGACGTGTCCGGAAGATTCTGTCTGAACGCAGGACACTCCAAAAATGTATTGCATCATTCTTTTTACCGGCTGCTTCCCTGAAATCAGGATCATTTAAAAGGCTAATCAGTTCATCATTTATTCTCCTTAATACAAGCGGGTTACCCGCCTCTTCATGGTGTACTGTATCATAAAAGGTGTAGATAAAATCTGTTATTTCCTTCAAGCCACCCTTGATGTACCTGTATGCTTCAATGTCCATCATGCAGAACATGACACATGTCAGGAAGCTTTCATTTTCAATAACGTTGATATTTGAGCCAATATATTCTTCCAGCGATTTCATCTGGTGGCTGGTAAACGGAAGTTTAAGCTTTGAGGAACCTGCCATTTCAGAAAAGAAACGTACTGCTTCCTGTTCTATTTTCAGCTCATCAAATGTCGCCGGAGGATTAAGAAATTTCTGGCGCAGGCAATAACTACCTCCGGCCGTTTTTGTTTTATCTATGAAGTCGAAAAGAGTTGCCGTATTTTCATCAGACCTGAAAACTTCTAAATCCTTAAGCGTTAGTTTATCTATTATCATTTGTCTTCAATAATATGACTGGATTTGGATTCCTGATATGTTGAAGCCTGAGCATTATGCAAATCTGAATTCTTCTCCGATAAAGAATATTGTTTTACAATCTGTTCAATGGTTTCCTGTTCAGATCGAAGACTCTTAAGAGTTGTGTCTAAGTTCTCATGTATCGATGATTTTGTCCTGATACTTTCTTCGATCATATTCTTCAGACTTTGAAGCAGATCGTAAAGCTTCTGGTCAAAGTGATATCTGAATTTACGATATGATTCACTGATCTTGTAATCAATATCGCCTCTTATCCTTCCGGAGTTGGGATTAATGAGTTCCAGACAATTTAAATAAATCTGTTTGAGTACCATTGATCTGACTATCTGCTCTGGCAGTATCTTATAGAATATGTTAGTCTTGATCGATGGGATTGAATATTTTGTATCAGTTTTAAAATAAAACGAGGTATAAACATCCAGGTCGAATGAAGAAATGATTCCTTCGATATTGATCCCGAGTATTTCTTTCATCTGTGTAATTATTTCCGAAAGAAATGACCTGGAAAGGGTGCTGTATTGAAGAAGTATGTTGCTGAATTCTTCCCTGACAGATTGTTCAAGACTGGTTTTCAATTCATCAAATTCCTTTAGAATCTGACTGATAAGCTTTCTGAAATAATCATCGGCATCAGTTTTTTTCAGCTCTGTCCATGTCTGTACCCGGTTCTCAATTAAAAGATTGTAATAATGAAGGGTGAGATCTTTCCTTTTTTGTTCTGTCTGCTCTGTAATCTTGTCAATAAGTTGTTTTACGCGGCTTTTTACGACTGCGTCAAAATCAACCTTTCCGGAAGCAACGAAATCGATTGATTGCTGCATCGATTCGCGCTTTTTCTCCAGTTCGTGTACAGGTAATTGCAATGTGTCTGATTTTACCTTAAGCAGTGTCTGAAGCTGGTCGGCAAGGGAAAGCAGCAATCTTATACTCCGGGAAAGCAGTATCTCGTCCTTTGACCCTACAATTTTCTGATTGATCTTGCTTCGAAGGTATCCGATGTTACCCGGGTCCTGAGATTCATTCCGGACAGTTGACCTGAAAAAATCCCTCGTTGAAACAGGTATGAGCTCAATATTGTTGCTTTCATCCTTATAAATCTCCTTAAGCATCTGAATATTATATCTGATCATTTTATCCAGCTCATCCTGAGTAAGAAGGTCCGATTTATTGAGTACGAAAAGAACATCGGGTATTAAATCCTTTATTTTTTTCAGGAATTCTTCATCAGCCTTACTAATGGGAACATCAGCACTCAAAACAAACAAGGCAGCATCTATGCGAGGCAGGAATTCAATTGTTGTATTGGTATTATGACTGAAGACAGACCCCAGACCGGGAGTATCTACCAGAATAATATTTTCAAGAATCTCAGCCTTGGTGATGATTTTGACATATTCTACGTCCTTAATGTTTTTTGGATTGTTCTCTTCAGATATGAATAAGAAGATATCGTGCAGATCGATAGAAACATGATTGCCATTTTTAAAATATACCTCTGCTTTTGTAACAGGGCCATATTGAAAGAACGTAATAACAGAAGTAAGCGGAGTAACTGCAACAGGGGCCAGGTCCCTGCCAATCAGTGAATTAATAATAGATGATTTGCCACGCTTGAATAATCCGACGATTACAAGGTAGAACTGGTTATATATCAGTTTACCCGAAAGCTCATTAAGCGAGGTCAAAACCGGCTGATCATTAACATTCCTGGCAATTGTCTTTAATCTTTCAATATCGGATTTTATGGAAGGAACATTTTTCATAATAATAAATTTAAAACAGGGAACAGGATTATTCCCCAATAAGGTTATATCAAATATATGCTATTGATTGGTTTCATAAATGACTCTTAAGTTAAATAGGAGTTATCAGTCATTTATGACGTTTACAGTGAACTCCATCACCAGGGCACAAAATTAATAAATTTACTGATTCCTTATCTTTCAGGTTGTAATAAAACAGATAACATATCCAATTTTATCATTGAAGAATTAATAGAAACCAAACTCCTATAGTGCACGGATTAATACGGGCAGTACTTGCGACTCTTCACAATTTACTCCGGTGAAGAGCGAACAGGTTATCCTGATCGTTCAATTCATACTCAAATAACTTTCCCAATCAAGTATTCTGAAAGACTCTGACAAGCTCTATCCCTTCATTTTTACCAAGGTTCCTGGAGTATTGCTTCTCAACCGGATTGTTCCAGTGCTCATGAACTCCAAGACTTTTTGCCATTGGCAGTCCATCTCCATTGGGTGCATAGGCTATCCCTGCCGGCCAGTTGCCTGAATCTGCTGTCTGGTGCAGATAATCATCGACTCCGGGTTCAAGTATATGCTGAGCAGTATGCTCGGGATAGGAGAATTCTTTTCTTAGAAAATCATATGCCACCGATTCTATCGCTACAGGATCGAGCGACAGGAACAGCGATGAACTCCAGTGATTATTGAACGGAGGCATTAAGAACTTAACAGGAAGCCCGTTCCAGTCCGAACCCGACCAGAGAGCGTCAAGGATGTAGAAAAGATTCTTGTCTCCAGTGTGTTTATTACCCATTATATCGACAAGTACCCTGTAATATCCATAACCCCTGGCGTTATTGTTTTTCAGTCCGGGATGGAGGTGAGAAGCGCTGCGCCTTGTCTGTGTCCCGAAATGGTTTTTTGCGCAAAGAGTAATCCCTGCAATCCCGTGTCCCTTCATGGCTGCAAGATTGATCAGGTATTCCGCATCTTCGAGTACTGTATAGATCTTATCACTTCCAGCCCCATTCATAACTGATTTATTATCTGAATAGAAGATAAGATCTCTGCTGCTTTCGCCAAATTTTATTCTTCCGCGTGTGGTATCAAGGCTTGAGAGATAGTTAACCTGAGGGAACTCTGAATAGTATTTAGTGTATTCGTCCTGATATATATTCCTCATGGCATCGCCTACATAAATACATTCCTGTGGCACACCTGCCACTTGAACCAATTGCCTGAGCATAGAAATGACAATCTGGGGTGATGTCTCACATGCCAGAGGAAGGGGATTTTCCTCAAGACGCCGGTAGTCAGGACCCATACCTCCGGATGCTGAGGTTCTGTTCAGCTTGATATATATCTTTTCTCCTTTATTATAAGGAATGTTACCCTTTCCGCGCTTCTGGTTATGATATCTGAACACGGCATCCCAGGCATCACTTTTTTTGTCCTTGCCGGTCATGGAAAATATTCCGGCTGTAAGCATCTGATCGACTATCTTCTGGCTGGTGTTCTTTTCCATGAACCATGCATCGTATTTTATGTCGGGTGTCTTATCCGAAACGGGAATATTTTTGCACTCAGGGTTTGTTGCGGCTGGATCCCAGACCCAGCTTACCCTGCCGGGGAATATTCCCTGTGCTTTTCCCATTGGTTTGTTTGGGACATGAATATTTTCTGCCTGACTGCCGGAAATAGGAGAATTACTGTTTCCAGGAGTGCCTGATTCCAGGCTAAGTTTTCTTTTACTATCCCCGGCTTTGACTACCGACGTGAAAAGGCACCATGGAATAGGAGCCAGGATCAGACTTTTCAGAATCTGACGGCGGCTGAGTATTTTTGCTCCTGATTTAAAAGAATAAAAGGGAGAAATAGCTTTTGAAACAGATTTGTTTTTCTTCATTTCCCGGAAGTTTAAAATATGCTTTACCGGGGTGAAAATTAGTAAAATTCTCCTTTATTTGATTCACGATTTAAGATAACAGATGTTCTTTTTCCGGATGGAACCAGGCCTTTAATCGACCACGGGTAGTGTTATTTTCTCTTCATTATTCCTGTGAATTTTGCTGTTTTTCTTTCCTCTCAGAACTATTGATATTCCATGATCTCCTTCATTCCTGACAATTCGTATTAATTTCTGCCTTTTAAGATCAATACTATCTATTCCGGATTCAATCTGATTGTAGTTATTGTAAGTTATATCTTTTGAGATCGTGACTATATCAGTTCTGAAAAGGAAAACCAGGGAAATAACAAACTTTACAATCAACATTGGTATGATCAATCTCTTCACTTTTTTCCAGGTCATGATACATTCTTATTTTTAAATGGCGAAAATACCTCGAATAAATCAGGATTAGCTGGTTTCATATACAATTAACATAACTTTAACTATATAGGGCTATTCCGACAATCTATTGAAGATAAAACGGGAAATATCAGTATCTGATTGTATTAAATACAGGCCAGGAATAATCAGACCTTACTTTTAGGCGGATGAAAAGTGATACAATCTATATAAAACTGCATATTGCAGCTTATAAATACCCTTTATTTTAGAATTATAATGGGAAGAAATTGCATTATTGAAGCTAATGAAGTCCAGTGGTTTTCATAGTATTGGCTTTGCCTGCCGGATTTCTGGTAAAGTAATGGATGATCATGATTACAATAAAACTTTATAAATTGAGCAAGATTCGGATCAGTTGAGTTCATTATGAACTAACTTTGGTTAGAAAAAACTTTTAAGATATTTTTTATCCGTCCTTAATAGCAATTTATGAATATCGAAAGCCTGAGGGAATACTGTATTTCAAAGAGAAATGTCACCGAAAGCTTTCCTTTCGGCGACGATACGCTTGTTTTCAAAACAGGAGGAAGGATTTTTGCCCTGGTAAATCTTGAAGGCGAACTAAGTATAAATCTCAAATGTGATCCTGTACTGGCTATTGAATTAAGGGAAAGATATTCATCCGTGATACCGGGGTATCATATGAACAAGATCATTATGTTATTTTAATATACTATAACAGCATTTTTATTAAGTTGAGCCTCTTTGCTACATATAATATTAAGGTAAAAAAGCAATGAACCAGGAGGAAATCAGGAATTATTGTATATCGAAAAAAGGAGTAACAGAAGAATTCCCATTCAACGATACAGCCTTGGTATTTAAAGTCGCTGGTAAAATGTTTGCTTGTGATGGTCTAGAAAAACTGGACAGGAATTTAATAACTTTAAAATTTCTGTCATATGAAAAAGTCAAGAAGAACCTTTACGGCTGAGTTTAAAGCCAAGGTTGCCATAGAGGCAATAAAAGAGAATACTCATTGTTCGCTATTGCATTAAAACTAAAAAAAAAATAACTTGCTTAAAAGATTTTAGGTAAAAAATGGCATCTTATGCTGAAATTACAGATAACAATAAGCTAAAATTAATTACGAATAAACGTCCATCAAAGAGATATTGTACAGACTTTAAATAGTGTTACTACATAGTAATAATATGGGAATAATAAGAAATGGTCTTGAAAGGGCATTGAATTTTGGAAGGGCAGCTGTAGTAAGTCTGCCGTTGCTTCTAGGAACATATGGGTGTGAACCTGATGAACCTATAGTAAATCCTACAAAAGCAAACATGGAAATTAATCCAAAATCGGGTAAACATCCATTAATCTCAACTATAAAATTAGATGGAACAGGAGATAAGGAACTACAAAAATATCTTTTAACCATTGATGGTAAAAAAATAAGAGATGCCAATTATCCTCTTGATACACTAATAACTTTCAGAAATTACAATTATACTAAAGAGGACATAAAAAAGACGATAATTGGAGAAGTAATTGATTCTGAAGGAAATTCAAGCAAAGACTATTGGAATATTACTATTTATCCTAGGGGGGTTAATCCATTTGTCCAACCAAATGACAGCACACTGAATTGGTATGGTTCGGGGGATGTTGATAATAACAATATATTAAATTCTCAAGATTTAGACAGAATGGTTGAGATAATAAATGGAACTTACTCTAATCCAAATGACAAAAGATTATATGCTAGAGCAGATGTTAATGGAGATGAAGTTGTTAACAGCGAGGATGTTGATATTCTTTCAAAAAAACTTAATGGAACAAGATTATATCTTCCTGGATATTGGAATGAATTAAGAACCCGGGCAGAAAGAGA
>Ga0172370_10002834_pt1 | contig 24586 bp, 17 predicted proteins | sample LakKiv5m_FD_114538 | JGI IMG/M metagenome (GOLD analysis project Ga0172370, IMG submission 114538) | Freshwater microbial communities from Kabuno Bay, South-Kivu, Congo - kab_022012_11.5m | ecosystem: Environmental > Aquatic > Freshwater > Lake | place: Democratic Republic of the Congo...
AAGACTGAACAGGATGAACTCACCGCCGGTCTCTGTGTTAAAGCTGATATTTCCATTATCAAACCAAATTTTTGTTGTTTCGGTTTTTAGTTCAGGAACTTCGGTAATGTATGGCCCGACATAACCATCAATCAATGTCAAATAAAATTCATTTCCCTCGTCATCGGTCATATTGGTAAAAAATGGTTCTAAGCCGGTCCATACAAGATCCGAACTACCTGTTGAATAGGTAAATTGAATATCTAAGTATTTTTCTCCAGGGAATATTTCTGCGGAATATTCGCAAATTATCAGTATAGTATTCCAACCCTGAAGAGGATTGTCCGCAACTATATTAGTCAGAAAAGAAAACCCCGGGTGAATATTGAGAAAAGTTGCAGGAGTCCCAGGCTCACCGGCGTACAAAACAGAGGTATGGTAGGCAATATACCAACCCAAACTTGAAATAAGATTATTTCCGGTAAGCGGATTGTCAATTGCTTCACAGGTTACCGGAACAAGTATGGTGTCCGGCAGCGGATCATAAATGGTACCAATTTTTAAAGTGGCTGTTGGCTGGGTAAAAGCTATATTTACGATTACTGCCAGGACGAACATTATCAGGAGCTTTTTCATATAAATTATTTTGAGTAAGTTATCTCATATAGGCGCAGGTTTAATGAAGTAAAGATATAAAAAAAATATTTATATGATCAAAAAAAGTTAATTTGATTAATTCAGTAAATGCGAGTTAAAAGTTTTATCAGATTAAGAGACTGTTTAAAATTTTTAAATAATATGGTTTTTTACTCGTTAAAATAAAAAATTTACTTTCCAGATTTGATGTTCAGTTTTGGAGATTCTTCGCTTCGCTCAGAATGACATATTAATCTTGTTTATCAGGGGGAGGCTGTTGGCAGCGGAGCTGCCAACAGCCTCCCCTCTCAGCCACCAATTCAACTGTCATTCTGAGCGAAACGTAGTGAAGCGAAGAATCTCAAACAAAATTTTTCATTTTCAAACAGTCTCTAACCGGTGTAAAATAAGGTAATAAGGTTTCAGAATTTATTTGTATTTTTTTTTACCAAGGTCGAAGGAAGGCACATAAGGTTTTTATTGAAATTGAATTGGATCTTTTATCGTGAGGCTATTGCTTTATAAACCTTATTAAAATCCAGGTTCTGTGTTCGGAGTTTGTTTCTATAACAAGAATCTAATATTAAATTTCTAACATCTAATTTCTCAAGTCTCCTTTCTCAAGTCTCAGGTCTCCCTCCTTCGCAAGCTTCGTCGGGCAAGCAATCTCAAGTCTCGAAATCTCAAGTCTCACAATCTCAAGTCTCGCAATCTCAAGTCTCACAATCTCAAGTCTCACCATCCCAAGTCTCGCAATCCCAAGTCCCAGTACTACAGACTACTCATCTCCCCCACCAGTTTTTGAATAGTATCCTTCGCATTTCCGTAAAGCATACTGGTATTGTCTTTAAAGAAAAGCGGGTTTTCGATTCCTGCATAACCTTTACCGGCGCCGCGTTTCATAACGATTACTTTTTTTGCAAGCGCGGCATTGATGATTGGCATTCCGTAGATCGGGCTTCCGGGATTCTCATTGGCGGCAGGATTTACTACATCGTTGGCTCCGACTACGATCACAACATCAGTATTTTCAATGTCTTTATTGATCTCATCCATTTCGACCAGTTTTTCATAGGGTACGTCGGCCTCGGCCAAAAGCACATTCATGTGGCCGGGCATACGGCCAGCCACCGGATGGATACCGTACCTCACCCTGATCCCTCTGTCTTCAAGTTTTTTTTCGAGTTCATGTATGATATGCTGTGCCTGCGCGACAGCGAGTCCATAGCCGGGTACAATGATGATATTGTTCGAATAAGCCAGTAAGACAGCCGCATCCATAATCGTTACTTCTTTCATGGTTCCTTCGATATCATCGGAAGTTGTTCCCGAAGAACCAAAGCCTCCGATGATTACATTCCACAAGGATCGGTTCATTGCTTTGCACATCAATAGGGTAAGGATGGTCCCTGCCGCGCCGACAAAAATTCCCCCTAAAATCATGGCAAGATTATGATAAATAAATCCGGCCATAGCTGCTGCAATACCGGTTAATGAGTTCAGCAGTGAAATGACAACGGGCATATCGGCTCCGCCGATAGGCATAACAAACAGAATTCCGTACACCAGTGATATGGCAAACAAAAGGTACATCATGCCCTTAAAGTTGTGAGGCGAGGGCTGCAATAAAATATAGGAGGTCAGAAAAATAATAACAGCCAACAAAAATATATTTACATACTTCAGGAAACCCGAAGGGAAATTTCCAATAGTGCCGTTGAGTTTCCAATAAGCGATGATGCTACCGCTGAATGCGATGGAGCCAATTGACAATCCCAAAAGAGTGACGAGGAAAGATTCATTCAGCGGGTTTGTAAACTCCAGAACTCCGACCAGCGCGGATGCAAGTCCGCCGGTTGCATTGAAGAAAGATACCATCTCCGGCATTGCAGTCATTTTGACTTTTTTAGCCATAATGATTCCGATGACTGTTCCCACGCCGATAGAAAGGACAATGATGATCACATTTGCCAAACCAATTCGATGTCCATTAGTGTCTTCATGTAGGAATAATGTGGTGATCATAGATAAGATCATACCTACCCCTGCCAAAAAATTTCCCCTGCGGGCAGTTTCAGGATGGCTTAATAATTTGAGTCCCCAAACAAAAAGAACAGCAGATACAAGATAGCTGAATTCAAGAACTGCGCTGCCTGCTGTAAACTCTGCACCATTGAATGTATTCAATACCTGGTTCATGTTTTATTCATTTTCAATATTCAATCATTTGGATATACTGCCGGATCCTTTTTTCTTTTTGAACATCTCCAGCATCCTGTCGGTCACAGCAAAACCACCCATCACGTTCAATGTGGCAAGAATAACAGAAAAGATTCCGACAATAAGTTCGGGTGAAATTCTGCTGATGTCTGCATGTCCAACTAGAATGATCCCTCCAATAATAATCACGCCACTAATAGCATTTGCACCCGACATCAGAGGTGTATGCAGAACCGAAGGAACATTGGAAATAACTTCAATTCCCAGAAATATGGAAAGCACCATAATGAATATGGGCTCACGGAAAGAATAAAAGAATATCAGTATGTCGTTCATATCAATAAATTTTGGATACCATTTTTTTATTTCAGGATCATTGATTTCACTTTTTCATTGATGATCTCACCATTGTGGGTTATGCATGATTCTTTGATGATCTCATCCTCAAAATTCAGATTCAGATTACCTTCATTGTCAATTAACAGCTTTAGGAAATTGATAAGATTTTTTCCGTACATCCGGCTTGCATCAACGGGCATGCCGGATGGGTAGCCGGAATTACCGATTACTGTCACACCGTTGTATTCAATAGCTTTATCGTTTTCCGTGATTTCACAATTTCCGCCAGAACTTGCCGCAAGGTCAACAATGACTGATCCGGGTTTCATCCTGACAAGGCTTTCTTTTTTCAAAAGAACCGGAGCCATCCTGCCGGGAATTTGCGCTGTGCAAATGACCACATCCGACTTTATTGCATGATCCTGGATGAGCTGACTCTGCTTTAGTTTGAATTCATGCGTCTGTTCTACAGCATAACCTCCAGCTGTTTTATCATCAATTGCGCCTTCCACTTCTACAAACTTAGCACCGAGACTTTGAACCTCTTCCTTCACTGCCGACCGCACATCGAAGGCTTCCACTACTGCCCCTAATTTTCTGGCAGTTGCAATGGCCTGAAGTCCTGCAACGCCGGCGCCCAGTACCAGTACTTTAGCCGGTTTTATGGTACCTGCCGCCGACATGAACATTGGGAAAAAACTTGGCAAATGAAAAGCTGCATCGAGGATTGCACGGTAACCGGCCACCGTAGCCATCGAAGATAATACATCCATCCCCTGTGCACGTGAATTCCGGGGGATCGCATCAAGTGAAAAGGAGGTGATGCTCCTTTCCTTAAGTTCTGTAACAATATCTTTGTTTGAAAGAGGATTGAATGTGGCAACGATGGCTGTGCCCGGTCTAAAAAGGTCACGAAGTTTCTTTTCAGGTATATTGATGCAAAGCAACAGGCCAGCCGATTTGATGATTTCATCTGCTGTGGCGAATGTTGCACCTGATTCCTTGTAAAGATTATCGGAAATCCACGCCGATTTACCCGCTTCAGGCTCTACAAGAACCTGTAGCTTCTGACTTTTTAAAACAGCTATTCCTTCCGGTAATAAAGCGACCCGTTTTTCAGGTGACTTTTCTTTTAACAATCCGATTACCATGAGGGTTTTATTAAATTAATAATTTTTTTCATCATTCAACCCTGTGATTAAAGGTCAGGACTATAAATAACAGAATGTAACTTATGTGCCAGTAATTCCGCTAAACAAAACAGTGCTGGTAATTTTTTGTTCAAAAAACTTTTACCGGCAAACAAAACGACTCTGATTATTAAGTAACTTTGACCATCGTTATCAATAAATTCTTATACAATGAAACACTTAATATTATTACTTTTCGCCGGTATCGGATTTTTCCTGGTTGGTTTTGGACAATGGAATTCCGATCCATTGATTAACACTGCTATTGCAACTGCTCCCGGAGAGGAAGCCATTCCGAAAGTAGCCGTTGCAGAATCAGGAATAACATACATTTCCTGGTTTTCAAATGAATCGGGTAATTACAATATCCGTTTACAGAAATTCGATGTTTACGGTAGCAAACTCTGGGCGGAGGGCGGCCTCCTTATCAGTGACAATCCTTCGATGACTTGGCTCACGGACTGGGATATGACCGTTGACCAGGAAGAAAATGCCATTATTGTCCTTCAGGATATCAGGACAGGCTTTAATGATGTATTTGCTTATCGCATTTCTCCGGATGGATCCTTTGTTTGGGGAGATGACGGTTTACAGCTATCAACAGGAGAGGCTTTTGATGCGGCTCCCAAAGTAACTGTATCGAATGCAGGTAATGCTTTTTTTGCATGGCAGGCGGATGATGTCATCATCGGACAGAAAATTTCACCGGAAGGCACTTTACTCTGGGGTCCGAACGGATTGACCATGAGCGGAGCCAATACGTTTTCCTGGCCGCAACTGTTACCCGTGGGTGAGGACGATATCATCATGAAGTTTTTTGAAGATTCCGGCCCGGTTTGGGCTCCAACCCGCCATGTTTTTGCACAACGTTTCGACGGAACAGGAAATCCGGTTTGGGCGCAGCCTGCCGTAATTTCTGATGCGGGTGGTATTTCGGCCTGGACTCAGATATTTCCGTTCATCAATGATGGGAATGATGGTTTTTACATTGCATGGCACGACGACCGCGATAATAATATGCTGGCGAATATGTGGGTTCAGCACATCGGCCAGGATGGCTCCGTACTTTTTGCTGCCGATGGTGTAGAAGTTTCCACAATGGCGGCAAGAAATCATTTTTATGCACACCTCGCATTGCCTGACGGTTCGGACGATATTTTTATCTACTGGAATGAAATGGATGGTGATCAGAACCTCCGGGGAATTTATGGCCAGAAAGTTTCTTCCAATGGTGAAAGGTTATGGACGGACAACGGTATGACCTTTATCGAAATTTCAGCTTTGAATGTTTATCCGCTTGCGGCACGAAACACTGAAACAAATATGGTTGTGTTTTATGAAGAATATTTCAATACGATGGATGGTAAGATCAAGGCCATGCGGATCGCAACTGATGGAAGCTATGTGTGGGATCCGAACATGATTGATATGTGCACGGTTCAGTCGGCAAAGGTTCATACTGAAGTTAGCGAATTAAACAGCGGACAATGGATAGCTGTTTGGGAAGACGACAGGAGCGGGACATCTGATATTTACGGGCAGAATATACAGTTGGATGGGACACTGGGGCCAGTCAGCATAGTAAATAATCTTGATGTTTATCCTGATTCTCTCTGGTTCGACGATATTCAGAGTTGCCTGGACGGACAATATTTTACTATAAAAAATAATACGGATGTACCGCTGATAATTATGAATTTTCCGGTAGAAAATTTCTTGTCGGGGTGGATGTGGTGGATCAGCAATTTTACAGGTAGTTTCCCCTACACAGTAAATCCAGGTGACAGTCTTTACCTGCTTGTCAACATTTCTTTTCCAACAGGTTCACCCGGAATATTCGATTATGTTTATGATGAAATTCTGATTGAAATGGAGGTGCAGGCTTATACAGTTACTATATGTTTGAATTCCGATTTGATTGAAAATATCAGCAAGTTAACTCAGCGATCAAGGATAAAAAACTTTCCCAATCCTTTCAGCGATCAGATCAGCTTTGAATTCAACTGTGACGTTGAAAGCCTGGCAGAGATCACCATCCTTAACGCCCAGGGAAATGTTGTAGTGAATTCAGTAAAAATCAGGTGCCTTCGCGGAATTAATATTTATCAATGGGATGGCAAAACAAACACAGGCATTACTGTCGCGGGGGGAATATATTTCTATACATTAAACGTGGGTGATAAAGTAATTACAGGTCGGATTGTAAAAACAAATTAGAATAAGTACCTCATCTGTAAACCTGATCCGGTTTGATTTTGTTAAGATTGGTCGTAAGACAATAATAATTGCTAAAACTATCAGGGATGAAACTGGATGATATCATCGCCGATAAAACTTCCGGGTCGAATACGATTCTTGAAAAAACAATCCTGGCTTTAATCTCCGGATTACAAAAGGATAAAAATCTTGATCTGAAATTCATAATTTCTGAGCTAAAGCGTTTGTTTATACACCATCCGAATTTTGCGGTTTTATTTCACTTTATAAATTCCTTTTTCCTTGAATTGGAAAGAAATGAGACTAAATCGGAATTGCTGAAATTTATAGCTGATTACAGGGTAAAGTGGAGTTCAGGACTTCATCTTGCCTGCCAAAATATGATCAGCCACGAAAGGTTTGTAGGGAAAAAAATACTTTTACACAGCAACAGTTCAGCCATTCATCTTCTTTTTCAGATGATCAGGGATAGAAAGTCTTCGGTAGTGATTTACCAGACTTTATCGGGACCGGGTGAAGAGGGCAGAGTTCAGGCGGAGATTTTAAGCAGGCTTGGCTTTGAAGTAAAATTTATACAAGAGAATGCGGCTGCAAACTTTATGAATGAATTGGATTTGGTGATTTTCGGCGCCGATTGGATTACAGAAAATTATTTCGTCAATAAGGCCGGAACTTTTCAATTGTCGCTGCTTTTCAATCATTATAATAAACCGGTTTATGTGGTAGCCGATTCGCGCAAGATGATTCCCGTAAATCAACTTCCGGAAGGACTGAAACACCTGTTGCTTGAAGAAAAGGAGAAACCGCCGGTAGAACTATGGAAGAATCCGCCGGAGAATGTGCACCCGGTAAATTTCTATTTCGAAAAAACGCCCTTATCTCTCATTTCCGGATTGGCAATGGAGGATGGAATCATTAAGCCACATGAAATATATGTGAAAATGAAAAAGTTTTCTGTTTCAGGCTGGTAAATGATCTGAAAAAATTATATTTGATAGGTTGTGATTTTTTAAATTAAATTTGCTCTTTGGAAGTCAATGCTCCAATATGCAAGGTTACATAAATCGAAAATTAGAAAAAAAATTGGATAAATACAGGGAAATTTTTCCTGTGACAGCCATTGTTGGACCCAGACAGTGCGGAAAATCTAGTATGATCAGGTATTATAAATCCAAGGTACCCGATTCATTGTACTTGGATTTGGAAAGCCAATCAGATTTCCAAAAAATTTCTGCTGATCCGGAATGGTTTTTTCTTAATAATCAGGATAAAACGATTTTTATAGATGAAATTCAGTTGTTACGAAATGTTTTCCCGATTATTCGCAGTGTGGTTGACAAAAATCAAAGGAAAGGATGGATAGTTCTTTTAGGATCTGCAAGTCCTGATTTGTTAAAACAAAGTTCAGAATCACTTGCAGGCAGGATCGGCTACCTTGAGTTAACACCATTCCTGTTTTCCGAAATTTGGCAGCGGAAGGATTATGATCTTCAATCGCATTGGTTAAAGGGCGGATATCCAAGGAGCTATCTTCAAACATCAGCGTACAGTTATGAATGGCGTGAAAATTTTATTAAAACATTTATAGAACGTGACATTCCGGCCTTAGATATAAGAATCCCGGCACAGACACTAAAGAGATTTTTGACAATGGTGGCGCATTATCATGGCCATGTGTTGAATTACTCAGAAATAGGAAATTCCTTAGGTGTTTCTCACCATACTGTTCGAAATTATATTGACATATTTGAGCACACTTTTATATTGAGGACGCTGCAACCCTATCTTCCCAATCTTAAAAAACGCCTTATCAAATCCCCCAAATTGTACCTGAGGGATATGGGTATTTTACATAACTTTTTACAAATAAATTCATTCAATGATTTGATGGGAAATCCTGTATTCGGCTATTCCTGGGAAGGATTTGCTCTTGAAAATATTATATCTGAATTATCAGGTTGGAATTTTTATTATTTAAGAACCAGAAGCGGGGTGGAGATAGATCTGATCCTTCAGAAAGGCAGCAGATTGGTGACTATCGAATTCAAAGGATCTCTTGCACCGAAATTATCCAAGGGCTTTTTCCTGGCAACTGAGAATCTTGAAATTAATGAGTCCTGGATTATTGCGCCAATAAATGATTACTATAAAATGAAGCCGGGGATTAACGTTAGCGGGCTTTGGCAATTCTTTAATAAATTTGAAAGATAGCGATGTAATTCCGTTCACTTCAATGAATAGTAATTTTCAGGAAGGAAATTTCATTTTCCCGCAATCAGTGCAAGTCCCCTTGTGGACACATATTGTGCCTCCGCAGTCGCGACATATCCACCTCAGTTTTTCGTTTTGAATAAAGGCTTTCATACCCGATTTTTGAATAAACCTGAGATTTTCGATCATGCTCATGTGGTATTTTGTCCGGTATCTTTTATCCAGATTTTTGAGCCTTTCACTCGGAATAATTTACCCAAAACATAATATTTATTTCGACTATGCAGGCAAGTGCCTATAATTTACGGGTTACAAGAAATGTGAGAAGTGCGCTCGATATAATACCAAGTCCCAGCATTCCGGCGATTTGAATTAAATGTTTGGTAAATGTAATTTGTAAACCGTAAGGATTGAGAACCAGTACGAGATAAAGATAGACGATCAAAAACATGATCATAAATGTTATCAGTGCTGTGAAGAAAAGCTTACTGTACTTTTTATAGGAGTCAGTGAGCCTTACTGTCAAAACGGAGATGATGAGGAAAAGAACATACGGCAGCATTTCAACCACCTTATTGGGCATTAAATTTTCTATTACCACCAAGGCAAGTCCACCAGTTACACCCCAAATAAGTCCGGTGGTCAAAGGATTCTTAAAAATGGCAAATTGTTTCATGTCGTAATATTTATTGGTTTATATCATTCTGTTGTGTGCGATTAAAATTGTGACATTTTTACACTCAAATATATTTCGGATTTATTCACTTTCAAAGATATATGTTTTGGAAATAGCATTCTAAAATATTTCTGACGAATTATTAACTGGTACTTGTTGCATGGAGCAAGGAACAGGGAGCATTGAGAAGAGAGAAGGAAGTGGGCAATTGGCAGTCTGCAGTCGGGAAGGTTAAGAAGCCGGGGTGGATTTAGGGTAAGGGCTAAGGCCAAACCTTACCATTTCCTTTTCCCAAACCGGCCTCATTTCCCTAACCTTTCATCCCCTTATTGAATGCTATTCTCATTTTATACTTCATGGTGCTGTTTTAATAAAAAAGAGAGACTAAAAAACTGTTTAAAAATGAAAAATTATGCTTGAGATTCTTCGCTTCACTTCGTTTCGCTCAGAATGACAATTGAACTGGAGGTAGAGAGAGGAGGCTGTTGGCGGCTCCGCCGCCAACAGCCCCCCCTGAAAAACAGGATTAATATGTCATTCTGAGCGAAGCGAAGAATCTCCAAAACTGAACATTGCATCTGGAAAATAAATTTTCCCCGTTCATTAGTAAAAACCATTTTATTTAAAAATATAAACAGTCTCTAACTACTAAATACTAACTACTAAATACTCAAGACTATTTATTACTAATTTCGTCCTCTCTTTAAAAGATCATTGGGCTTAACTTTATTTTTTAAAGCTGTTTAATCCATTTACAAATTTAAACATCTATAGACTTAAATATTAATCATTCAATGAAAGATAATGTAATCCGTAAGGGCTTTATCTCTGTTTTGACAAATAACTCCGGGATTCTTTGGCCTGCTCTGGTCTTTGTGATGTCCCTGAATGTTTTAGGACAGGATTCAAAACAAGTGACAGCACGGATAACCACCTGGTATCAAAATAAGCCCGGTGCAGTTTCAGTTTCCTTTGACGATGCCAGTTATTCACAATACTCGGCAGCATACCCTGTTCTTGAAAAGCTCGGTATAAAAGGTACCTTTGGCATAGTTGGCGAATGGGTGGGAGAGGAGCCGGCTTTTTCGGCTGAACCCGGCTCGATGGAAATAAAAAAGATGGGATGGCCTCAATTGCTTGAACTTTATGATCACGGGCATGAACTTGCCGCACACGGTTACACACATGAAAAATATGATAAATTATTGCCGGTTCCGGACCTGGTTGAGGAAATGAAAAAAATTAAAACACTTATTGAATCCAGAACTCATACTAAGGTTTACACAATGAATTACCCTTACTCCTATGCATCTGGAAATATTCCTATCGCGGCCGAAGAAAGCGGTTATCTTTTTGGAAGGACCGGCCTGGATACTATTAATCCCTCATCTCCCGGCAATATGTATCTGCTCGCTACCCATGTTATTTTAAATGCATCATCACCCGATTCAGGTACTTTTCAAAATTGGCTGGATCAGGCAAAGGGCAACTGGCTTATCCTGATGTACCATCATTTGTTTGAAGAAGGTTCGAAAGAAATGGAAATAATCCGTTCTCACAATGTAGTCAACACATATTCCCTCACACCTTTTCAATTTGAAAAACAAATGAAATCCGTTGATTTGGCGGATTACTGGGTCGCACCGATAAGCGCTGTCGGAAAATATATTACTCAAAGGGACAACACCGAAGTACGGGTGATCAGAACGAAGAAAAAAATTTATATCAATACATTCACAAACCTGAATAAGAATGTCTTTAACCACCCATTGACAATCGAAATAGAACTGCCCTGGAAAAACGTTGGCGTGCAGGGAAGCCGGAATGATGGAATATTTAAAACAGGAGAAAGAAAATTATTTATTGATGCTTATCCCGAAAAACAAATCATAATTACAAAGGAATCTTACTGATGATGATCCTTCTGCTTAGAATTATTGAAAAGTTACTGATCATTTATTTCACCCTGTATTTTGTTATTGATATAGGACTGTTCATATATTCCCTCGCTGTTTTCAGACGAAAGAATAAAAATGGAAAGGAAACAGAAGATACGGATTATTCCGGCCATCCGGTCACCATCATTGTTCCGGCATACAATGAAGATGTTTCAATTGTACATTGCACCCACATGCTGCTTGAGCTGGATTATCCGGAATATGAAGTCATCCTGGTAAACGATGGTTCGCGGGATTCAACGCTCGATGTGCTGAAAAAAAAATTCAGTTTCATAGAAACAGAACATGAAAAGGAGCCGTTCCTGGTCACCAGGCCAATTCGCAATGTTTATCGTACGTTTGATGGCAAACTGATCTTGATTGACAAGGAAAATGGGGGAAAGGCCGATTCAATCAATGCAGGTATAAATTTTTCAGGCGGCAAATTCATCTGTACCATTGATGCAGACTCCATTTTAGATTCCAATGCCTTAAAAGATGTGATCAAACCGTTTATATCCAATCCGAACACCATCGTTTCGGGTGGTCAGTTAGCTGCTGCCAACGACGTAGTGATTGTACACAATAAGGTAGTGAGTTCAAAAACGCCTGCCAATATCTGGGTTCAATGGCAAATCATCGAATACATAAAATCATTTATGATTTCACGGATAGGATTAAGCAGGATAAATGCGCTGTTGATAATGTCGGGCGCTTTTTCAATGTATAAAAAAGAGGATTTGCTCGAAATCGGTGGTTTTATTACTGTACACAATACGCATCCGTATATTGGAAATACAATCGGCTTTGGAAGGCAAACGGTATGTGAAGACATGGAAATTGTCGTCAGGCTATGGCAGTACAGCCGCGATAAAAAAATAAAAGCAAAAGCAGTTTTCCTTCCTGAGCCAGTATGCTGGACCGAGGTGCCCGACAACGGTAAAAACCTTTTCAAACAGCGTTCCCGGTGGCATCAGGGTTTGGCCGAAACTTTGAAGATCCATCAAAAAATGATATTTGAACCGGCTTATGGCGTAACAGGATTAATCGGCCTGCCTTATTATTTTTTATTTGAATTGCTTTCACCCCTGATAAAAATCTTCACTCTTGTTTTCATTGTCATTTCTGTTTTTTACGGACTTGTCAATTATAAATGGGCGATTTTACTGTTAACCAGCGTTATGCTCACCACTGCTATCATTTTAAGCTCGATCACGGCAATCATCGAAAACTGGAGTCAGAAACAACAGGCTGTGAACCGGGATGCTCTCCGATATAAAAGTTTTATTGACTGGATATGGCTTATTGCAGCAGGAATTATCGGAGAGTTTTCTTATTCCATTTACAAAATCGCTGCACAAACATCCGGAATATTTAATTTTACACTGGGGAAAAACAATTGGAACAAATTTGCAAGGAAGGGTGTCCAAAAATTATGAAATACCTGATCGGCATATTATCATTTATTCTTTTGGTTGTCATTTGTAATGGGCAATCCGGCGACATTGAATACTGGAGGGATATGGGTTATCAGGCGAAGGTTGAAAAAGACTACATCAGAGCCATCGGCTTTTATCAGAAAGTGTTAACAGCCGACTCTTCTGATTATGATGCGAGGCTGGCCCTGGCAAGGCTCTTTACTTTAACCGACAACTATGATTCTGCAATTTTTTTATTTAAAGCAATTTATGTCATAGATTCCACCGATGTTGAAGCTTTGAACGGCCTGGGACAGTGTTATGGTTTTTTGGGTGAAGATAAGAGGTCCATCTATTATTTTGAGCAGGCCCTGTCGTTTTTGCCGGATGATATTCTTCAGTATATTTATCTGGCTAAAGCTTATAGCCACGGCGGCAGGCTGGATGAAGCCATTTCAGTTTATCAGAGGATAAATAAAATTGATAATACCTGGTCCGAAGCCTGGGCCGGGATTGGAAAAATGTATTATTGGAAAGGAATGCCGCATACCGCTGTCTTTTATTACAATAAAGCATTAGCCCTTGATCCCGAAAATGAAGAATACAAAAATGAATACCAGGATATTCAGCGCGAACTGCATTTCGGCTTGTCTGTCAGGGTTAGCCCGCTGCGTGAAAAGGAAGAAAATTATGAAATCAATGCATTGGTATCGGTCATTAAGCTGGAGAAAAGATTGACAGATTACTTTCATGTAGAAGCCAATTTTCTGTTGGATTACTCGAACCGGGATTTTACAGACACTGTAACTGATGGAGATACCACAAGATGGTTCAACACTTCGTGGATTAAGGGAAGCTGGATCAGAGAGCATCATAAAATAAACCTTTATGGCGGGTACAGCAATACCGATCATAAAGTATCAGCCTATGGGTTGAACTGGACATTGAATTATTCTCTGGAAAAGATTGCAATCAAAAATTCTTTAACGGCAGGATATGATTATTTTTACTACTGGAATAAGGTAGGTGCAAAATCAATCTCCGACGAAGTTCAGATGAGTTACAGGTTGTTTGGGTTCAATGCAATATATACCTACGGGATTACAGATAAGGTTTTGATTAGGGACATTATCAATGATACTTCTTTCACCCACGATAATTCCTACCAAACCTATGGTTTATCATTAACCTGCAGAATACTTGCCAAACCTGAAACCAGGCTGGGTTTAAACTATTCCTATCTTAACTATAAATACAAGTCACCTTTGTATTATTCCCCTTTCGGCAGACACCTTGCAGGAGCTTCAGTTACTGTTTATTATCCTTATAAAAAACTATATGTTTATGGTAATTTCTCATATAACATAGGAACAGAGTTCAATTATGAAGAAGATGAATCCGGCCGGTTTCAGAAAATAAACCTAAATGTGAATAACTGGGCTTCAAACCTTGAGTTAGGATATAACTATTACCCGTATTCTTTCTCGGTTGGTGGAAGTAGTTTTTACAATCCTTATTATCAGAACTTAACCGGTTTTATTGCAGTTAAAGTGCATTTTTAATGAGGGGCAAAATCATATTCATAGTGTTGTTGCTTGCCATCCTGGCTTATATTGTCTGGAAAATGATGGAATTTGAAACTGCTATCAGACAGGAACGCAAGATAACCCTTTTGGTGGAGGATGAAACAAAACCCCTTGTGTGGAAACTGGCGGATGAAGGATTGAAAGAAGCAGCCACCAATTCCGATTACTATTTTATCGCCGGCAGTAATTATTTCAGAAAGCTGACAATTAAATATCAGGAGAACGAAAAGGAGACAAACTGGGAGGATTTCTTTCTGAAAGGAGTCAATTTAGGAGTCGCAGTACCAGGGAAATTTCCTGCTGAATTTTCTCTGACTTTTGATGAATACCTTGAATGGCTCATACTTATCGGCGAAATGAATGCCAACATCATCCGCACTTATACAATATTGCCGCCTGAATTTTATGAAGCTTTTTCATACTATAATTTGCATCACAACAACAAGCCTGTATATTTAATGCAAGGCGTTTGGGCAGAAGTTCCTGCCGATGAAGATTATTACAATGCGGATTTTACCCGTGATTTTCAAAAGGAAATTATAGATGCCATAGATGTAATCCACGGAAATGCAGTATTAAAGGAGAATCCCGGAAAAGCAGCAGGCGTATATTCAACCGACAATTCGAAATATGTAGCAGGGCTGCTTCTGGGAAGGGAATGGGAGCCGGGATCAGTTTTTAAGACCAATCAAATTAATGATGTGAATCAATATAAGGGCGATTTTATCTGCATGAACCAGGGAAATGCTATGGAAGCCTGGCTGGCCAATATGATGGATTTTGCTGTTTTGTATGAAACCCAGGAGTACTGGTTTCAGCATCCCGTCTCCTTCGTGAACTGGCTCCCGCTCGATCCAATGTACCATAACACTGAAATCATTGAAACTTCGAAAGTGAGGGAGTACGATAACGACCTTGAGAGCATAGATTTTACTAAGTTTCATTCTTCCGAATTGTTCGTTCCGGGTGTTTTCGCCGCATACCATGTGTATCCTTATTATCCTGATTTTATCTATCTTCAGGATTCCTACAATGACCATTCTGATAAAAACGGTTCGCAAAGCTGCTACCTGAACTATCTTGAGGACTTAAAGTTGCATACTGCCGGAATGCCACTGGTCATTGCCGAATACGGACTACCGTCAAGTCGTGGCAACAGTCATTTTATGCCTGATGGATTTCACCAGGGTGGACATTCGGAAGCCGACCAGGCCAAAATGTCGCTCACCCTATCACAGAATATCGTCAAATCAGGATGTGCGGGCGCCATTTATTTTGAATGGATTGATGAATGGTTTAAGCATAACTGGCTGGTAATGGATTTTGAACAACCTTCGGAAGACAGAAAGATCTGGCACAACATGGAAAATCCGGAACAAAACTTTGGCATTTATGCACTGGAAAATAAAATCAAAACTATTGATGGTGAAATGAACGACTGGAATAATGCCAGGTTCGAAAATGATGAGATCACACTATTGTCGGATGCTGATGCCTCCTACTTTTATCTCGCGGCAAAAATTCCAGGATTCGATTTAAGTAATAAAAATCTTTATTTCGCAATTGATACTTATGATAAAGATAAAGGCGACCATAAACTGCCCTTTAGTGAGAAAGTCTTCGAAAACGGATTCGAATTTCTCCTTGAGTTCAATTCAAAAGATAGTGCTTTTATTTTAGTAGATGAGCCTTATTCGGTGTTTACAGATATTTATAACGATCACATACCAGTCTATTCCTCCAAAAGGAATGAGAACGGGAAATTTATTCACCAGATGTTATTAACAAACAGAAGCCGTGTATCATTGCTCGGGAAAAAATCAGATTCTGTTTTATTCGATCGAAGTCCTTTGCTGTTTGGAAATTCATCAAAGCCTGAATATTCCAATGCCGACTGGTATTTTAATCAACCAGAGGAAATATTTGAAATCAGGCTCGACTGGCACTTGCTCAATGTCAGCGATCCGGCCAAAAGATTTGTTCTCGATGATATCGCAGGGACAGGTGATGTAGAATATTCCAAAACAGGGGCATTTAATATATTTCTGTTTGTGACCGATAAAAAAAATACACCGATCCTGCAATTTCCAGGAGACGCTCCTTTCTCCTGCACCTGGAATGAATGGGAAATACCTGTATATACTAAACGCCTTAAACCAGTATATTTTACCTTACGGGATTATTTTAAAGATTTATCAATTCAAAATAATGTAGAGCCAAACAGTAACCTTTTAAATGAGTCCTTTAAAATAACGGATTATTACAATAACAGAAACGGCGCTGTAAGTATAAGCTTCGACAATGCCGGTTTTTCTCAATACCAGTATGCACTACCGGTTCTCACCAAATATGAAATACCCGCAAGTTTTGGTGTCATTCCCGGATTGCTGGATGATGTATCGTGCATTTATGAACTCGAAAATGATGCCCTTCTGAAAAGGCTCAGTATTAGAGAAGTAAGAGAAATGGCAGTAAAAAATGAAATAGCCATGCAAATTGAAAATACGGCTTCATATCAGAGCGAGCTTTTATCACTCACACAAAAATCACATGCATTAATCAGTACCCTTCACTGTAACAATTCGTCATTCAATGTTTCAAACGCCGGTGATCTTTTGTTTGTAAGAAAATCCTCTGTCAGTGGAAGCCTTCAAACTGATTTTAACGGAATACGATATTTGGTTATTGACCCTGATATTTCTGCAAAAAAGCTTGACAGCATATTTATGACCCGAAAATTCAATTGGACCATAATCCGCTATCATCATTTGTTTGAAAATCAAAGTGAAATACCTGCCCAGCTTAACAGGAACAGAATCCCGAAAATATTTATTCAAAAAGCAGATTTTGAGAAGCAGGTCAGGCTTTTGCGCAACACAGGCTATTGGATCGCAACTGAAGCAAACGTATATAAATATAAAAGGGAAAAACTTGCTTCAACAATCCAGACAGACCGGTTTCAGAACATCATTTTTCTGAAAATTGTCAATAGTCTCGACATGAATTTCTATCGTCAGCCATTAACGCTTGAGTATAAAACTGAGGCACGAATAATCAGGATATCAGGCTCTGAATCGGATGGAACGTATTCGAATAAGAACGGTTCTTTTATTTTCAATGCGATGCCTAATAAAGAAATAACAATTGAAATAGTGGAATAAAAAGGTGAAATAATGAAACTACGGGTTAATATTGAACATGATAAAATTCTGAATTCTGCAAAAGGGAATAATGGGTATAAGGGATATAGGGGAAATATTGACGGGAAAGCCCTTATACACCATATTTCAAGTATTCCACGATTTGCGGAAACTTATCCAATTCACAAAATGGTATTTATTATAGGCATAATTTTATTAGTTATTCAATGTTCATCTCCATCAGAAAAAAAACCTGACACGGTAACATTGGGGAACCGGTTGCCTCGTGTGCTTTTCATTACTACCGGGTTCAGTGATGAAGGATCGCAGTTAGCACAGGGTATTGTCATAGCCATTCAATCTTTCAATAAATCGGGAGCAATCGTAAGGCTTGAACCACGCGACATCTTATACCACTTTGATGATCTGAATAAATTCAACATCATTATTCTTTCTGCTTTCCCGGGATATCATGATGCCGACAGGAAGTATTCACTCAGTTATATGTCGGACGAGGAATTGCATAACCTTTCAAAGTTCGTGGCTAAAGGAGGAGTATTGATTTCGGGCGAAAACGTCGGCCGTAATTACCCCGATGGAACCGACAGAGTCAGTATATTTCAAACTCTCACCCCCGATAACTGGGAATTGTCGAAATGCTATGGAGCATCCTTTTCGGAAAAAAATATGACCGGATTCGGGATGGAAGGGGCGATAACGGATTTGACATGGGATATACCCGCTGATTTATTATCCGATGATGAACATGAACTATGGACTTTGGTTCCTGAGGCGATGGCCTCCGGAAATTGTAAAGCCCTGGGAAACTGGAGGCACAGAGGTAACTCGATCCCGGCAATTATTGAAAATAAATATAAAAATGGGTTTGCATTTTTTTTAGCTTTTTCAGGATTGCTGCATCCAAAAAATGAAGGAGGCTACTGGAGTGAACACCAGATTGACAAATTTTACAAATATGTAATTGACAATTATAATGCCTCTCATGGTATAAAATTCAGTCTGAATCCATGGCCCGGAGGATACGATTATACATTTTGCATTAGTTTGAATGCAGAAGGAACTATTGATCAGTATGAACGTGTTTTGCATTTGCTTGTTAATGAAAAAATTCAACCGACAATTTTTGTAAACGGGTTGGTCAACGCTGAATTGAAAGACTACTTAAAGGAGAAATCCTTTCCGCTTGCATCGAATGGTTACTCTTACAGCAATTTTGATGATTTAAGATATGCTCAGGCCGTGGATGATATACTTCGCAATGAGAATTACTGGGAACTGGATTTTCAGGGTTTCCGTTTTCCCTTCACCAATCCCGGTTTTTGGGGACTGCTGGCTCTGGATGAACATAAATATAAATTCGAATCAAGCGTTGGAGCGAATAATCTTGATTTTTTTCATGGCAGTGTCGTTCCGTATAATATTGTGATGGCTGATAATGGATATTATAAAAGTACCGACATACTGGAAATAGCCCCAACTTATCACGATGATTATCATTTTCTGAAAATAATAAAGGATGATCTTAGTCCCGACTCCAACCAAGTGGGGAAAAATGTGTTGGTTTACCGCAAGTACCTTGATAATTTCTGGAATTATGCAGTAAAACCTTACAAGGGTTGTATGGTTTATCTCGGACACCCGCAATTTGTCGGTTATAGTGATACCACATTGTCTGCCCTTGAAAGTATCATTCACACAGTAAAAAATGAAAACACCTGGATCACCACTATTAACGAGGCTGTTGAATTCAGAAAGAATCTTGCCCTGCTTCAGTTTTATGTGAATAATGACAAGAGAAAACAGCAAATATCCATAGCTGCACCTGAAAATTTGGTTGTTCGGGAGGTATGTCTGAATTTTAAGGACAGGATAAAAAATTGTTCCGCCGAAAAAGGGAAAGTAAAGATTGTTGAAAACCCAAATGGCAGTCAGATTATATTCGATGCTTTTAACGGACAAACGATAACAATACAATATAAATAGTTACACGGTTCTCGGTTCACGGTTCACGGTTCAAAGTTCTGTGTTTGGAGTTCCGAGTTCCGTGTTTGAGCTTGAGTTCAGGTCTGAAAAATCTATTATCTAATTTCTCAAGTCTCAAGTCTCCTTTCCAAGTCACAAGTCTCAAGTCTCAAGTCTTATTGCTCGATATTCAATAATACATTCTACATACTCTCCTCCCGAACGCCATTTTGACATAGTTCCGTCACTGGAATAATCTTTGATTGTCAACCTGCCTGAAATTATTAAAACTGAACATGATATGCAAAAAGGAACAATTAACGTACAAACAGAGAACATTTTTCCAATCATAAAAAAATTTTTGTACTCCGACCATGAAATTTTTCTGAGGGAGTTAATTTCGAATGCAGTTGACGCCACACAAAAACTGAAGACCCTTGCTTCGATGGATAAATTTAAAGGTGAACTGGGCGACCTGACTATTTTTGTGGAATTGGATAAAAAGAAAAAGCTGCTTAAAGTGAGAGACAGAGGAATAGGCATGACAGCCGAAGAACTGGATAAATACATTAACCAGATCGCATTTTCAAGCGCCGAAGAATTCATTAAGAAATACAAAGGCAAATCCGATGCTGACAAAAACGCACTGATTGGCCACTTCGGGCTTGGATTTTATTCCTCGTTTATGGTCTCTGACAAAGTTGAAATCTTTACCAAAACATATAAAAAAGGCGGCCCGACAAAAGCCACCCGCTGGGAATGCGACGGTAGCCCTGAATATTCAATGGAAGAAATAGAACGTGAAGACCGTGGAACCGAAGTCGTTCTGCATATCAATGATGAATCGAAGGAATTTCTCGAAGAATACAGGATACTCGAATTGCTGAAAAAATATTCAAAATTCCTGCCGATACCTATTCAGTTCGGAATGGAGAAATCGTACGAAAAAACGGGTCTTAAGGATAAAGACGGGAAGGATGAATATAAAGACGTGGAAAAGCCCCGTATGATCAACAACACCAAACCTGCCTGGACTCAAAAACCTGCCGATCTTAAGGATGAAGATTATAAATCATTTTACAGGGAACTTTACCCGATGAATTTTGAAGATCCGCTCTTTCACATTCATCTCAATGTTGACTATCCGTTTAATCTCACCGGAATTCTCTACTTCCCGAAAGTGAAGAGGAATTTCGAGGTACAACGCGATAAAATCCAACTGTACAGCAACCAGGTTTTTGTTACCGATTCGGTAGAGGGTATTGTGCCTGATTTTTTAACCTTGCTTCATGGAGTAATAGATTCGCCGGATATCCCGCTTAATGTATCGAGGAGCTACCTGCAAAGCGATGCAAGCGTTAAAAAGATTTCGAACCACATCATGAAAAAAGTTTCGGACAAACTGGAAGAGTTGTTTAAGAACAGCCGTGAAGAATTCGAAAAGAAATGGGACGATATCAAAATCTTTATCCATTACGGAATGCTTTCTGAGCCTAAGTTTTACGAGAAGGCTGAAAAATTTGCTCTATTCAAAAACGTTGATGGTAAATATTTTACTTATGAAGATTATAAAAAACTAATCGAGCCTGCTCAGAAAGATAAAGACAAAAAATTGGTTTACCTCTACTCGACTGACAAGGAAGAGCAACATGCTTTTATTGAAACCGCAAAGGAAAGAGGTTATGATGTACTCGATATGAGCGGCGTAATTGACAATCATTTTATTAATACCCTGGAACAGAAGTTCGAAAATTCATCTTTTACCCGCGTGGATGCTGACGTGGTTGACAAACTCATTAAAAAGGAAGATGTTCAGCCGTCGAAGCTTAGTGACAAGGACCAGGAAAAGCTGAAACCGCTGTTCGAAAAGTGTGCGACAAAGGAAAAATTTTCCATCGCATTCGAAAGCCTGAGTGAAACCGACAAGCCTGTGATCATTACCCAGCCCGAGTTCATGAGGCGAATGAAAGATATGTCTAAATTAGGAGGCGGCATGGATTACATGGGTTCGCTGCCTGATTCATATAATCTGGTTATCAATTCGAACCATAAGGTAATTTCCGATATTCTCAACGAAACCGATGCCGCCCGTCAGGAAAATCTCGTCAAACAAGTAACCGACCTGGCAAGGCTCTCGCAAAACCTTCTTAAAGGCCAGGAACTGACTGACTTTATAAAAAGAAGTGTTGAACTTATCGGGAAATAGTATTATTTTGCAAAATTCTGATTCTTCAGATAATCGTGATTTCTGATAATGGAATGAGTAATTTTATTTTGTACAAGCAATTTTTGGAACCACATAGGCACATAGTACACATAGATTTTCACTTTTTCTGTTTAAAATATTAATAAAAATGGAAATAACGAAGAAGTATATTGATGAACTTACATATAAGATTTTAGGTTGTGCCATTGAGGTTCATAAACATCTTGGTCCCGGATTGCTTGAAAGCATTTATGAAAAATGTTTCATCCATGAGTTAGGGCTCAGGGGACTGCATTATTTATCCCAACAGAAAGTGCCTATCAGTTATAAGGGGATTTATCTTGATGCCGACCTGCGATTAGATGTTCTGGTTAATGACCTGATAATAGTTGAACTTAAAGCAATGGATGGAATATTACCAATTCATGAGGCAATAGTTCTGTCGTATATGCAAATGCTTCACAAACCCAAAGGCATAATTATTAATTTTAATTGTATAAACATTATGCACCAGGGTCAGAAAACATTAGTGAATGAATTATATCAGGCTTTAGATTAAAATGAATATACTAATCCTGTAATAAAATCAAAGAACTATGTGTTCTGTGTGCCTATGTGGTAATTTTTTTTCAGGAGTTGTCACTTGTCATAATGAACAACGTCTTAACACTGTTTAAAAATTTTTTAACGACAAATAATTATACAAAAAATGAAGAATATTAAAAAATCGTGGATCATCATTGCAGTCATCGTACTGCTGGTCATTATCATGTACACTTCTATCAAAGGGACTTACAACAATATGGTCAAAATGGACGAAGGCGTTTCTTCGCAGTGGGCTCAGGTTGAAAATGTTTACCAGCGAAGAGCTGATCTCATTCCGAACCTTGTGGCAACAGTGAAAGGATATGCCGAGCATGAAAGAGAGACTTTTGAGGCTGTCACTCAGGCGCGGTCGAAAGCGACATCCGTAACTATTGACCCGACGAATTTGAATGAAGCTACCATGCAGCAATTCCAGGCGGCACAGGATCAGTTGAGTTCGGCTTTATCGAGGCTCCTTGTTGTGGTTGAAAAATATCCCGACCTCAAGGCAAATCAGAACTTCCTCGATCTTCAAACGCAGCTCGAAAGAACTGAAAACAGGATCACAGTCGAACGAATGAATTTCAACTCCAGATCGCAGGAATACAATTCGTATATCCGGTCGTTTCCAAAGAACATTTATGCTTCCTTGTTCGGGTTTGAAAAGAAAGCCTATTTCAAGGCACAGGAAGGCGCCGAGAAAGCACCGGAGGTTAAATTCTAAAGGGATAGATCATGTCAATCAGTTCGTTTTTTTCAAAGCAGGAAAAAGAAGATATCGCTTTGGCAATAAAAAATGCCGAGCTTGATACTTCCGGTGAAATCCGGGTTCACATTGAAGAGAAATGTAAAGGAGATGTTCTTGACAGAGCTGCAGATATTTTCAAAAAACTGGAAATGCATAAAACCGAATTAAGGAACGGTGTTTTATTTTACCTGGCTGTAAAAAACAGAAAGTTTGCAGTAATTGGCGATGCAGGGATCAATAAGGTTGTTCCGGGTAATTTCTGGGATGAGGTTCGGGATATCATGCTGAATCATTTCAGAGACAGCAAATTTACCCAGGGACTGGTTGAAGGTATTGAACTGGCAGGTCAGCAAATGAAACAATATTTTCCTTACGGTAAAGATGACATCAACGAGCTTTCTGATGAAATTTCATTCGAAACATAATAATCCCGGCGGAAGCCTCTGTTCAGCAGGACAAATGCATGCTCCCGCTCAATTCAAAAAAGCTATGAAAATTCAAACAATTCTCTTCACCACTTTACTGCTGATATTAACCTGCAAAGTGATTGGGCAGGATATTCCTGAACCACCGAATCCCCCGAGACTGGTTAATGATTTTATCAGCTTACTGAGCGCTGAACAGGTAAATCATCTTGAGCATAAACTGGTGGCTTTCAGTGATACGAATTCCACGCAGATTGCCATCGTGATAGTTAATGACATCGGCAACTACGACATTGTGGATTATTCGCAGAAACTTGCGCAGAAGTGGGGAATAGGCCAGAAAAAATTCAACAACGGAGCCATCATTGTGCTGAAACCCAAAACTGCAGAAAGCAAAGGGGATGTAAATATCGATATCGGTTATGGCCTCGAGCATCTGGTTCCTGATATTACAGCAAAGCAAATCATTGAGAATGAGATGATCCCGCATTTCCGCGAAAATGATTATTACGGCGGACTCGATGCCGCGGTAAATGCGATCATGTCTCTGGCAGCCGGACAATTTACAGCTGACCAATATGGAAAACGGGCAGGAAAAAGAAGCCCGATAGGATTTATCGTTCCGATCATTGTAATCATTATCATTATTTCGCTGATTAACCGGGGCAGGGGAAAGCAATATACGACCGGCCGCAACAGTTCGGGATTATGGACGGCATTGTTGCTTGGAAGCATGCTTGGTGGTCACAGCCGTGGATCCTGGGGTGATTTTAATTCCGGTTCCGGTGGATTTGGTGGTTTTGGCGGCGGCAGTGGAGGAGGCTTCGGCGGCTTCGGAGGAGGAAGCTTTGGCGGAGGCGGTGCCAGCGGAAGCTGGTAGAAAATTTATTGGATGAATTATATCTTCATTACATTAAGCAAGAACATGATTATAATTCACTTGCTTTTAGAGCAAATAATTAACAACGGCTACATTTTATTTTGATGTGCTGGAAGATAATTATTTCTTTTATTGGCGGATCAAAATGAACCATTGAACTTTGCCCGTAGGGCATTAATATCCATAGAAAATAATAATATGTGCAAGGAA
>Ga0172370_10002836_pt1 | contig 24574 bp, 16 predicted proteins | sample LakKiv5m_FD_114538 | JGI IMG/M metagenome (GOLD analysis project Ga0172370, IMG submission 114538) | Freshwater microbial communities from Kabuno Bay, South-Kivu, Congo - kab_022012_11.5m | ecosystem: Environmental > Aquatic > Freshwater > Lake | place: Democratic Republic of the Congo...
CTACTGAAAGGAGGGCACCCGCGAGGGGTGCCCCTACTCGTCGTCGTCGGCGGTCGGCGGGGCGGCGGGGGTGCTGGCGGGCACCGGCGGCGCGGCCTGCTCGGCCTTGGCCTTGTACTTCTCGAACGCGGGGATGGCGACGGCGGCCAGGACCCCGAGGGGCACCACGCCGCCGAGCAGCAGGACGCGATCGACCGCGAGCGAGGCCGTGCGGCCCTGGATCTTCACCTGGGGCACGGCCAGGTCGGCGCTCCCGGTGAGGCGCTCGAGGGTCGCCTGCAGAGCCTTGCGGTCCGACAGCATGGGGCGCACCTCGGCCGGGAGATCGGGCAGCTTCGAGAGGTCGAGGCTGAGCGCGAGCATGGTGAACGAGCGGAGCAGCGCGCGGCTCCCGATGAGCCCTTCGCGGGCGCTCTCGAGCAGGAAGCGGGCGCTCTCGAACGCGGCGTCGTTCACGGCCGCCAGCTCGACGAAGAACGACTGGTCGAGGTCGACGCGCAGGCGCTTCAGGCCGCGCACCACCGGGAAGGCCTCGAGGTCGGGCTCGGCCGCGGCCTTCTGGCGCAGCCACTCGGGGAGCGCCAGGGACATGCGGAACAGGAAGCCGCCATTGGCCTTGGCCAGCAGCCCCTCGTGTCGCTCGAGCAGGGCCTTGGGTGCGGCCTTGGCGCCCACGGCCTTCTCGAAGACGGCGGGCGGCGCGAGCAGGAACGTGGTGGGCGTGAGGAACCCGGCCACGAGCGGACCAGCGTCCGGGTTGGCGCCCAGTTCGCTGACCTCGACGCCCGCGAGCGTCTTCTTGGGCAGGTCGGGGAAGAGGCGCGTGATGAAGTCGGCGGGCAGCCTGCCCGACACGACCATCGAGAACTCGGTGGCGTGGTCGCCGCCCTCGGGCAGCAGGCGCACCGTGCCCACGATGCGATCATAGTCCTTCAGCGGGTCGGAGCCCACCGTGGCCTTGACGGTCTCGAGGCCGCCCATGACCGCGGCGCGCGCCTGCCGCCACTGGTCGAGCATGGCCGGATCGTTCGCCAGCATCGGCGCGGTCTCGACCCAGTCGAGCAGGTCGAGCACGCCCTGCCCCACCGCCCGCGTGTCGAGCATGAGGACCAGGTCGGCGTCGGGCACGGCACAGGCCAGCAGGGGACCGAAGTCCTTGTCGAGGGCCACGGCGGCCGGGGCCGCGACCTTGGGCTTGGCTTGGAGTTGGCCCCAGGTCGAGAGCAGGAGCAGGGCGACAATCACGCGGCGCATCGAGCCTCCGGTTGGGGGATCCTTTCGAAGGCGTACGTTAGCAGCGGTCGCCAGGCGGGGCAACTGCCGCCGTCAAGGTGGCGTCGTCGGCCACGCCGTCACCCTCGTGGCGCGAGCCCGGTTGATTGCGCGGCCGGTTTCGGTACCATGGCCGGGACCGCGCCGACATCATCGCAGGAGTCCCCATGCGCCCCCGCTCCCCCGCCCTGCCCCTCGGCCTGCTGCTCGCCCTGGTCGCGTGTGGAGGCGACCCGGCCGCCGAGCCCTCGCCCTACGAAGTCTGCAAGGCCGACGGCGCCGAGTGCTGCGCCGACACCGACTGTGGAGAGGGTTCGCACATCTGCGACTTCAACTACATCTGCAGCGTGATGGGCGACCACAGCGTCGAGTGCGGCGGCTGGAGCGGCAGCCGCACGTGCCTCGACGTCTGCGCGCTCGACGGCACGTGCGCCGACGCCGCGCTCACCTGTGTCGAGCGCGAGCAGTTCCAGGGCGGCGACTACGGCCAGACCTACCGCGTGTGCGTGGCCGAGCCCCTGGACGGCGATCGTCCCGTAGCCCGGGTGGGGCGCGAGCAGCGCGGCGTCCATACCGTGGTGTGGCTGGCCGGCTCGCCCTACGAGATGGGCCAGCAGCAGGGCCGGCTGCTGCACGACGAGCTGGCAGGGGGCGTCACGGCCATCGGCACCGACCCACTGTTGAAGGGCATGTTCGCCCTGTCCCGCGCGAAGGGCCTGGTCGACCTGGCTCGGTCCCGGAGCTACCCGGAGATCCTCGACGAGTGCCGGGGCCTGTCCGACACGGCCGGCGACGTGGGCTGGACCGAGGAGATGTGCCTCGTGCTGAACTTCGGCGACGTCGTGCAGGAGTTCCTGGAGTACGGCGTGCCCGAGGCGGCAGCGGCCAACGGCGGCTGCTCGCAGGCCATCGTGTCCGGCGCGGCCACGGCCGACGGGCGCGTGTACCACGCGCGCACCCTCGACTGGTTCAAGATCGACTTCGTGGTCGAGCATCCCGTCGTGTTCGTGCGCCAGCCCACCGACAAGATCGCGCACGTGGTCATCGGCTTCCCCGGCAACCTGTCGCCCTACCAGGGCATGAACGCCGAAGGCCTGGTGCTGGCGTCGAACCAGGTCGATCCCCTCGACGTGACCAAGGACAAGACGACGGGTCGCAGCCACGTGCAGCTGTTGGCCAAGGCGCTGGCCGAGACGAGCACGGTGGCCGAGGCCCGCGCGCTCTTCCTGGCCGAGCCCGACATGACCTTCGAGGCCATCGCCGCCTCGGATCCCAGGGGCGGCGAGGTCTTCGAGGTGTCGCCGTTCACCGACGCCGTTCGCACGCAGCAGGATGGCGTGGTGGTCGTCACCAACCACTTCCTGGCGCCCGAGACCGATGCGGTCGACCAGGATCCCCCCAGCGAGGGCTCGCGCCGGCGCCTGACGCGCCTGCAGCAGCTGGTGCCGAAGGACGCCCCCGAGACGCGCTACGGCACGTTCACTCCCGCCGTACTGGCCGAGGTCCTGCGCGATCGCGTGAACCCCGACGACGGCACCTTCAGCGCGGAGGGCGTGATCGACGATGGCAACAGCCTGGCCACCAACGGCGCGCTGTACCAGGTCATCTTCGACCCGGCCGGGCTGCGCTTCTGGGTGGCCGCGGGCGCCCTGCCCGTCCCGGACCAGCCGCTGACCGGCTTCTCGCTGGCCGAGCTCCTCGAGCTGAAGGGCTACGAACAATTCCCCGCCACCGACCTGCCGTGAGGCTGGAGGCCCCATGATCTCGAACCCTTACCTCGCGAGCCTGTTCGACGATCGCATCGTGCACGGCGCCCTCACCGGCGTCCCCGTCGCCGTACGGGACCTGGCGGCACGGGTGGCGGCCGGCACGGCCCCGGGTCCCGTCTTCCGCCCGACCGCCGAGCTCGAGTGGGTGCCGGCGGTGATCTCCTGGATCTGCCTGGCGGCGCTGGTGCTCCTGCCACTGTGGATGCTGGTCCTGTCCTCGAACGCCTCGCTGAAAGCCAGCCTGCAAGGCGCCGGGACGCCCACGCTGGTGCTCGGGGGCCTCGGGCTCGTGCTGGCGTTCGCCTGGGTCGCCTACTACGCGTTGTGGATCAACCTGCTGGCGCCCGGCCACCTGCGCCGCCACGCCGCCGAGTACTACGTCTACCTGGGCCCCGAGGGGGCGTTGCGCCGCGACGGCGGCACCGTCACGTACGTCCCGTGGACCATCGTGGCCGGCTCCGACCTGGCCCTGGGCCGCGTGGCCACCTCGGACGGCATGGAGCCCGTCCGTTCGCTCGACCTGCGCCTGGACCGCGGGGGCTTCGTCACGCCCGCGCTGGTGAAGGGCTACGGCCCGGGCGTGTTCTTCCAGGACTGGTTCCTGTTCTCCGAGGACCAGCTGCGCGAGATGGCGGGCCTGGTCGAACGGTACGCCGGGGCGACCGCACGGAGCCCTCGGTAGACGCCCTCGGGCGTCGTCGATATCGGCTTGCCAGGGCCGCCCGGTCGCGCGAGCATGTTGGGCGGGCAGTCGGTGTCAAGTGGCAGCCGCTGCCAGTTTTACGCCCCCGACCGGAGGTCGCCGTGCGCGCCATCTCCTCCCTGGTCCTCGCCTTCGGCCTCGTCGCCTCCTGCTCCGGGGGAACAGACGCCACACCGATCGACGACGCCCTCGACGCCGTCGCCCCCCTCGACACGGGCGCCGACGCCGAGCTCGGCGACAACGGTCCCTCCACGCCCACCCGGCTGTACCTGCGCGTCGCCGAGCAGGACATCTCGCCGCCCGTGGGGACGGTGCTCGGCGGGTACGGGCCTCCCGGTGGTACGCGCAAGGCCACAGCCATCCACGACCCGCTGATGGCGACCGCCGCCCTCTTCACGAACGACGCCGGCCAGGCGTTCCTGGTCATCGGGACCGACCTGCAGGGCTACTTCGCCGACCTGGGCGAGACCGGCCCCGGGCTGCGCGCCGTCCGCGAAGCGATCGTCCAGGCGCTGGCGGGGACCGTACCCCTGACGCCGGAGCAGGTGCTGGTCACGATGTCGCACTCGCACTCGGCCACGGACATGATCGGCTTCTGGCAGAAGAAGAACACGCCCATCCCTCGGGCACTGCTCGACCAGCACCAGGCGTGGCTCGTGGGCGTGGCCACCGCCGCCGCGGCCGCCGTGCCCGTCGAGGTCCGGCTCGCCAGCGGCTCGACGCGCCTGGAGGGCTACACGGCCCGCGACCAGGCGTGCTCGCCCGAGCTCGACGACACCGTGGGCGTGCTGCAGGCCCGCCGCGTGTCCGATCAGTCGCCGGTGCTGACGGTGGTCAACTACGCCAAGCACCCCACGATGATGCCGGTCGGCAACCGCCAGGCGACGGCCGACTTCGTGGTCGGGCTGCGCGCCGAGGTGACGAACGCGACGTCGGCGCCGGTCGTGTACCTTCAAGGCTTCGAGGCCGCCGTGCACGACGGGCCCAAGGTGGAGGAGCTACCCGGCGCCCCCGGCAGCTTCGAGCGCGCCTACGCCATGGGAAAGACGCTGGCCGACACCGTGGTCGCGCTGCTCCCGTCGCTGACCGAGTCCGCCGACGTCGGCCTCGAGACCCGCTCGACGGCGGTCGACTGCCCCATGACCGGCGAGCTGCTGCTCACGGCCTTCGAGAAGTTCGGCGTGCCGTTCCGGACGCTCATCAAGGACGAGACCGGCACGACCGTCCCCGGGATCGAGGTGTCGTGGCACCGCGTGGGCCCGGCCGAGCTGATGGTCTTCCCCGGCGAGGGCTCGCCCGGCTTCGCCCGCAAGCTGCGCGAGCGCGTGACCAGCCCGCTGGCGCTGCCCGTCAGCCAGGGGAACGACTCGCTCGGCTACCTGGTCGACCCCGACGAGGCCGCCGCCGACACGACCGGGCAACTGGCGAGCAACGAGCTGAAGATGGGGCTGGGCCTGGGCGGCGGTCCGTGCGTGTGGGACGCCATGACCTCGCTCGGCTGGTTCGACGGCGCCTGGGAGAACCCCGCGCCCAGGCGGTGAAATCTGAAAAATCCTCTGGCCTTGACGCGCCGTTTCTTCCTGGGTAGGGTTCCCGCCGGACCCACGGAGAACCCTCCCATGATCTGCGCGCGATCGATCCTGCTCTCGACGTGCCTCGCGTTCCTCCTGGCGGCCTGCGGCGGCGGCGACGGCGGCCAGGGCCAGTCCGGCTCGACCCGCTGCACGGTCGGCGAGAAGAAGGCTTGCGCCTGCACCAACGGCGGCACCGGCTTCAAGCGCTGCAACGGCGACGAGCACTGGGACGCCTGCTCGTGCAACGGGGCGCCCGATCCCGACGTGGTCGGCGGTGACGACATCAAGGGCGGCCACGACGGCCAGGGCGGAGACGACGGCATCGGCGGCGACACGGTGATCGGCGACGACGGCACGTGCCACCCCGCCTGCACGGGCAAGGAGTGCGGCCCCAACGGCTGCGGCGGCACCTGCGGCACCTGCGGCGCCGGCGAGACCTGCGACCCGTCCTACACGTGCCAGCCCGGCGTCTGCACGCCCGACTGCGCAGGCAAGGAGTGCGGCCCCGACGGCTGCTCCGGCACGTGCGGCGCGTGCGCCGAGGACGAGATCTGCGACGTGAGCGCGCAGTGCGTACCGGGCGCCTGCCAGCCGCAGTGCGCGGGCAAGCAGTGCGGCGACAACGGCTGCGGCGGCTCGTGCGGCTCGTGCCCGAACGGCAGCCAGTGCGACGTCGAGCTCGGCACGTGCCACACGGTCTGCCAGCCGAGCTGCTCCGGCAAGGTCTGCGGCGACAACGGCTGCGGCGGCTCGTGCGGCTCGTGCGCCTCGGGCAAGACGTGCCAGTCCGGCCAGTGCATCGCCACGAACCAGATCGAGTGCCGCGAGCTGTACACCGACTGCTTCCCGGACTGCGCCGAGACCGACCAGACGTGTGCGCAGGCCTGCTACGCGAGCCTGAGCGCGACCGGCAAGACCGAGGCCGACGCGTTCATGAACTGCATGCAGACCAACGACTGCTACAACGCGGCCGACATCAACGACTGCGTCTTCGCGAGCTGCTTCGGCGAGTACCTCGGGTGCTTCCACGGCGTCGACACTTGCCCGCAGGTGGCCACGTGCATGGACGGCTGCGGGTCGTCCAACCAGACCTGCTGGAACGACTGCCTCGCCGAGGGCACGACCGACGCGCAGATCGGCTACTACAACGCCATGGACCAGTGCCTGATCGGCCTCTGCTGTCCCGACGACACGGCCCTCTGCAACCAGACCGCGGGGCAGACGTGCATCCAGACGGCCATGGCTGCCGGCGGCGGCTGCGTGTGGCCGTCCATCGCGTGTCCGTAGCCTCCCCGCTCACCCAGGAGCCCCCCATGACGACGAAGCTTCTGCTGGCGCTCTCGACGGGCGCGTTGTTCGCGATGGTCGCCTGCGGCGGCGACGACGGCGGCCAGGGCCAGACCAGCTCGACCCGCTGCGACCCCGGCGAGACCAAGGCGTGCGCGTGCAGCGCGACCCAGTCCGGCACCAAGGTGTGCGGCGACGACAAGAAGTGGGAGACCTGCCAGTGCGGGTCGGTCCAGCCCGACGTCATCGACGACCCCGACGTGTCGGCCTGCACCCCCGAGTGCGACGGCAAGGTGTGCGGCTTCGACGGCTGCAGCGGCACGTGCGGCTCGTGCGCCACCGGGCAGTACTGTGACGCCGGCGCGTGCGTCACGGGCACCTGCACGCCCGACTGCACGGACCGCGAGTGCGGCGACGACGGCTGCGGCGCGCTGTGCGGCTCGTGCGGCGCGGCCCGGTCGTGCGTCGAGGGGCGGTGCGTGGGCGGCTGCGAGCCCTCGTGCGCCGACAAGCAGTGCGGCCCCGACGGCTGCGGCGGCGTCTGCGGCGCGTGCCCCCAGGGCGAGACCTGCCAACCGGACTACACGTGCAAGCCCGGCACCTGCACCCCCGACTGCGAGGGGCGCACGTGCGGCCCCGACGGCTGCGACGGCGTCTGCGGGACGTGCGAGGCGGGGTGCACGTGCACCTCGGAGGGCCAGTGCGCCGGCGACTGCGGCTGCGAGCCGGCGTGCTCCGGTCGAGAGTGCGGCTCCGACGGCTGCGGCGGCTCGTGCGGGTCGTGCTACGACGGCCAGACGTGCAACGACGCGGGGCAGTGCCAGGGTGGCGGGTGCTTCGGCGTGACGTGCGGCCTCGACGGCGAGGGCGGCGTGTGCGGCGGGTGCGAGGCCGGCACGCACTGCGTGTTCGGCCAGCAGTCGTGCAGCTCGAGCACCCTGTGCCCCGAGCTGCTGGCGTGTGCCCAGGGCTGCCTCGACGACGCCTACGACGCCGTCTCGTGCGTGTTCGCCCTGTGCGACCCGTCCGGCACGAACCCGACGTACACCGCGCTGCTCCTCTGCGTGCAGCAGGCCTGTTCGTCGAGCTTCACGTCCGAGTGTGCCTATGACGCGCTCGACGGCATCTGCGCCTCCGAGCACTCCGAGTGCCAGGGCGGCTGCTCACCCTCCTGCTCGGGCAAGCAGTGCGGCAGCGACGGGTGCGGGGGCTCGTGTGGGACGTGCTCCTACGGCTACGCGTGCAACGCCTACGGGCAGTGCACCTCGTCGTGCACGCCCTCCTGCTCTGGCAAGCAGTGCGGCAGCGACGGGTGCGGCGGCTCGTGCGGGTCGTGCGCGTCCGGCTACTCGTGCAGCGCCGCCGGAAAGTGCGTGGCGGGCTGCACCCCCGACTGCACCTACCGGGAGTGCGGCACGGACGGCTGCGGCGGCTCGTGCGGCACGTGCGCCTCGGGCACCACGTGCGACGACTACGGCGCCTGCCAACCGACCACCGGCTGCGGCGCCATCACGTACGAAGGCTGCTGCGTCGGCACGGTCACGAAGTGGTGCGATACCGCCAGCAACACCGTCGCGCAGGTCGACTGTACGACGAACCCCTCTGACGGCTCCGGAACGAAGTGCGGATGGGACGCCACCAACAAGTTCTACTATTGCGTTCCGACCGCCAGTTCCGATCCGAGCGGCACGAATCCGTACGCCTGCCCGTAGTTCCGGCCCCGATCGGGGCGTGCGTCACGCCAGGACCCGGCGGGGCAGGACTCCCGCGATGAGCTCGGCGGTCTCGTGGACCTGGTCGTCGCTGCCGACGATGAAGTCCATGTGCTGGTAGCCTTGCAGCACCGCGAAGGGCGCCTCGCCGGGCCGGGCGGCCTCGACGGTGGGCACGAGCAGGTCGCGTCCGGCGGCCAGCGCGAGCCGCACGTGCCCAGCTTGGCGAGCGACGCGCGCGAGGGTGATCGAGCGGGGCGTGACGTCGCGACAGGCGGGCACCAGGTCGGTCAGCCACGTGGCGAAGGGCGAGCCCCCGAAGGGCCCGGCCAGCGTGACCACGCCGCGAATCGCGGGTAGAACGCGAGTCTCGGAGCCTTCTTGCAGGTCGAGCGCCAGCAGCGAGATGAGCGCGCCGTTGCTATGGCCGACGAGGGTGACCTCCTCGACGCCGTGCTCCCAGCGCAGCCGCGCCAGGTCTTCGACGAAGAGCCCGGCCGCCTGCTCGAGCCGGCACGTGTTGGCCAGGAAGCCGCCCAGGTGCGGATAACGCCTGGGCACCAGGAAGCAATCGGCGCCCAGCCCCTCGAGCGCTCGCCCCAGCCGGTTCATCACGCTCGGCGTGCAGAAGAGCCCGGGCACGAGCAGCACCGCCGGGCCTCCGCGCCGCTCGAAGCGAGCGGGCTCGTCGTAGCAAGCGACGCTCTGCCGCCACGCGCCGCGCACCCACGAGGGGAAGCGGGTCGCGAACTGCTCCATCGGGGCTCCTGCCAGGGTTTCGACCAGCGGGGACATGGGCACCTCCGAGCGATGACGTGACGCGTCTCCATGACATGCCGCGTCAAACCGGACTCTAGCCGACCCGTGCGTCGGGATCAAGCTCCTCGGATCGGCCTCGATTTCCCGCGAAGTCGTGCGGGATTCGCCGCGTCGGGATCGGGGCGAATTCTTGCTACCGACCGCCCGGAACCCTATCATGACCGGTGACGATTCGTCGGTGTCACGAGGAACGGTGAGCAAGCCGAAGTCCGGCCTCAGCTCCATGGTGCGCATTCGCGTGGGGACCCGAGCCCCCACCACCGACGGGTTCGTCGAGCGGATCTCGTTCCGCGAGGTCGTGTTCCAGTGCAACGTGCACTACCCCGAGGGCACGTACCTGTACGGCGAGGTCGAGAGCACGTTCTATCCGCGCATCCCCATCAAGGGCCGCGTGCTCGAGGTCAGCATGCCGGCCGACGCCTCCGACTCCTTCGCCGCCAACGTGCACCGCATGCTGGTGCTCGTGAAGAGCGACGAGTACTTCCGCTTCGTCGAGATGCTCGGGGCCCAGAAGAGCGGCGATCGCCGCCGAGCCATGCGGGTGCCCGCGCAGGTCGACGTCACCTTCCTGTTCAGTGACCGCACCCCGCTGGCCATCACGCGCAACATCAGCCGCACGGGCATCTCGATCTTCACCTCGCAGCGCTTCGCCATCGGCGACATCGTCACCATGAAGCTGGCCATGCCGGGCATCCTCGACGAGATCGTGGTGATCGGGCGCGTGGTGCACGTGAAGGTCGAGGGCGTCGACCTCGACGCCGAGGACGAGAGCGAGGAGGTCGGCGAGGCCGACACGGCCGCGTTCGAGCGCCAGCTGCGCTCGAAGCACCGCGAGGAGCAGACGGCCAAGGCCGCCAAGTTCCAGTTGGGCGTCGAGTTCGTGAAGCTGCTCCCCGACGCGCGCACGCAGTTCGAGGCTTTCTTGAAGCGCCTGGAAGAGAAGAATCAGCCGGTCAAGATCCTGGCGGGTGACAAGCGCTAGTGACAGCCCTCGTCGGCGTCTCGCTCGCAGGGGATGGGGCTGAAGTTCGGAATGGTCTGGGTCGAGTAGTAGCCGGCCAGCACGAACGACGGCACGCCGTCGGGGCCGGGCTGCGGTTCGACCTTGGCGATCTGCTTGACGACCTGACCGAAGAGCGTGAAGCCCTTGCCGCACTTCTGGAAGCACACGTTGAGCGTGCTGTCCGGATCGGGCGTCTTGTCGCACGTGTACTGGTTCGAGTCGGAGTCGAATTGGCCGCACGCGCAGATGCCGTCGGCGGCGGATTCGGCGATCCAACCCTTCAGCTTCGCGCCCGTGATCGAGGCCGTACCGGCGGCACAGTCGGTCGAGAGCACGCCGTCGGTAATCAGGCCCGCCATGGGGATGGAGTTGGTCATGGGCACGTCGGGCGCGCAGATGATCGGGTCGTCCTTCGGACCCGTGTGGAAGTTGAGCTCGCCCGGCGCCGCTTCGTTCGTGTAGGCGCACGTGGCGGCGTCGAAGGTCGTCGTGTAGATGTTGCTGTAGCCCTTGATGAAGTGGAAGTTGCCGTCGGCGAACTTCCAGGCCGGGCCGACCTCGGCCACCAGCTTGCCGGCGGCGGGATCGAACTCCTTGATGACGAACAGGATGTTCAGCAGCTCGAGCTCGACGTCGCGCCCCCAGATCTCGTTCAGGTAGTCGCGGATGGCCTCGTCGGTCGGGCTGTCGGGCGAGTCGGGCTCGGTCACGAAGAGGCTCGTGAAGCGCATGGCCAGCCCCACGATGTTGTCGCACTTCTGGCACGAGGCGGATGCGGTGTCGGCGGGCGCGTCGGCGACCACGTCGTTGCCGGGGTTGGTGTCCTGCTCGGTGGAACTGCCACCGCCACCGCATGCAAACGCGACGAGGCTGACGACGACGATCAGAGCGAGTCCCGTGGTCCTGAGCATTCCCCCCCTCCCGGTGTGTGGACGGACAAAATCTTGTTGACTGTAGCGAAATCGGGCGGTCTTGCCAACGTGGAAATCGCAGACGTGGGTCAGGGAACGGCGCCGAAGAGGATGGCGGCGGCGAGGTCGGCGGCGGGCGTGTCGGTGCAGGCGACCTCGCCGTCCAGCCGCGAGGCGTAGCACACCAGGAAGGTCCAGGCTTGTCCCCGCGATCCGATCACGGCCGTCTCGCCCTGCCGCAGCGTCACGGGATCGCTCGCTGCCGCCGGGCGGATCTCGAGGGCGGGCCACACGCGCGCGCCGCAGTCGTCCTGCAGCGACGCGCAGTCGGGCTCGGCCAGCACCGCCGCGGGGCAATCGAAGCCCAGCGGGCAGTCGACGCCATCCGGGAGCCCGCCGGAGGAGCCCTGGATCAGCCAGGCGCGCAGCGCGCCGTCGACCACGCCACGGAGGGCCACGTACACGTCGACGCCGGCCTTGCCGTGCGACGTGCGGGCCACCACACCCACGAGCGTCTCGCCATAGGCCACGGCCGGCGCGGGGGCGGCGTGGGGCAGCGCCAGGGCCAGCACCACGGGGTGCGGGTCGTCATAGAACTGCAGGCGCACCTCGGCCTCGTAGCCCGCCTCGGCCAGGGCGCCCGTGGCGGCGCCGGCGTAGAGCACCTGGCACTGCCCCGACGCGAGCAACGACGTCGTCAGGACTTCGGTCTCGTCCTCGCCCTCGCGCGCGACCGAGGCGACGAAGGGGATGAGCGCGCTCTCGGGGGCGCAGGGGGCCAGCGTATCGGACGTGTCGGTGTCGGTGGCGACCGCGTCGGCGTCGGAGGGTGGAGGCTGGAACAGGTCGCACCCGACGATCCCCAGCGCGAGCACGACCGAGATCGGAAGGGCGCGATACACGGGAAGCCTCCGGAGACGGTTCGCGCGACCCTAGCGATCGGTCGCCTGGACCGAGGGTAGCCGCCCGGACACGCCGCCGCAACTTCCGGGGGGATCCACCGCCCCCGGATCGGCTACACTACGCAGAACCCCGGGAGGAGCGCCCGCCATGCTCCGCGTCACTGCCCTGTTCGTCCTCGTGGCCCTGGCGGCCCCGCTGCGGGCCGGCGACGTGCCAGCTCGCGTCTACGCCGACGTGAACGCGTCGTCGCTGACCGACCTGGCCCAGGCGTTCTCGGGTGACGACTACCCCCTCGAGGGCATCCTGCTGCGCCTGACGCGAGGGAGCGAGGCCGTGTTGCTCACCTCCGACGCCGACGGCCGGGCCACCTTCACGGGCGTCGCCGACGGCACGTGGCTGGTACGGCCGGTGATCGACCTGGCCTTCCCCGAGCCGCCGCCCTGCACCAGCCACAACCTCCCCCACCGGCTGATCGCGAAGCTGTCGTCGGGCGACGGCACCCCCCTGGCCTACGTAGCGCTCGGCGACTCGTCGCCCAAGTACGGCTCCGCCGAGGGCAAGCCCTACCCGACCCGCCTGGCGGCGCTGCTCGAGGCGCACGTGGCCGGGGGCGTCACGCTCACGAACCGCGCGGACCCCGGCACCGTCACGGCCGATTGGTTGCCCGGAACCTACGACTTCGAGAACGCTCGGGCGTACGTCGCCGCCGCGGACCTGATCACCCTGACGCTCGGCGGCAACGACATGCAGAACGCGGTCAGCGGCGGCAGCATCGCCAACGCCCCGGCGGTCATCAACCAGGCCATCCAGAACCTCACGGTCATCCTGGCGGCGCTGCGTGAGGTGAACCCCGGCGCCGATATCGTGGTCACGGTCTACCCGAACTACTCGAAGGCCGACGTGTGGCTCGAGGTCGTACCCGCGAACCTGATCGAGATGCTGCGGAGCGCCATGGAGACCGCCGTCAAGAAGATGCGCGTCGAGCTGGCCGGGGTCGACGGGATCCTGATCGGCGACGTCTACGGCGAGCTCGCCGGGGCCGACATGAACCTGTTCATGGCCGATCCGCTGCACGTGAACGACCGCGGCCACACGGTTTATGCGCAGGTGATCTTCCGAACCCTCGGCGGAGTGGTCCTGCCCGACGACGTCGGGCGCGAGCGCGCGTGGGGCTTCGAGCTCAAACCGAAGCCCGCACCGCCGGAGCCGGACGCGGTCGAAGCGGCGCCCGACGTGGCCGCCGAGGCCGCGCCGCAGGACGAGGTCGCCGCCGAGCTGTCGAGCCCGCCGGACGCCGGCCGCGACTGGGGAGGCGCCGACTCCACCGCCACCGACGACGTGCGCGAGGACGTCGCCGACGAGACGGGCGATCCTGCGACCGGTGGCGGCGGCGGGAGCGGGGGGTGTGCGCTGGCGGCGGCGCCCCGGGCTCCCCTGCCCTTCCTGCTGCTGTCCCTGGTGCTGGGGCTGGCCGTCCGGCGGCGGCGCGCGTGACGCGATTGCGCGACGGCCGGCCTGTCGGTATCATCGATCAACTGTACGTTCTCGGGAGGGGTGGCATGGGGAAGCTCGCGACGGCTGCGGTGCTGGTGACGACGGTGCTGGTGATGGCGTGCTCGTGCTCGGGCGACGACGGGGCGGGCGCGACCGACAACGGCTCGGTCGCCGACACGACGTCCGACGTGGCCGCCGACCCGGGGACCGATCCGGCGTCGCCGGCCGACGTGGCGAACCCCGACGTCGCGCCCGACACGACGACGCCGGCCGACGCGGCGGTCGATACGTCGGCCGACGTGCCGCCCCTGGTCGATCCCAAGTGCGCGGCGCTCACGGCGGGCCTGAACAGCAACTTCGACGTCGACGGCAAGAAGCGCGCGTTCCTGCTGAACCTGCCCGACCGCGCCACGCTGGCCGGTCCCTGGCCCGTCGTCTTCAACTGGCACGGCTTCGGCGACACCGCCCAGAACATGTCGTTCGTGCTCTCGGGCAACGTCAACGACGCCACCTACCCCTTCATCCTGGTCACCCCCGACGACCTGGGCGCCCTGCCGCCGAACGGCATGGACTGGCAAATCCTCAAGGTCACCGACAAGGATCCCGACGTCCGGCTCTTCGACGAGATCCTTCTGTGCCTCGACCAGGTCTACGGCGTCGACCCCGATCGCGTGCACGTCCTCGGCTTCTCGGCGGGCGCCATCATGAGCGATCTGCTGGGCGTGATGCGGGGCGACCAGATCGCCTCGATCCTCTCGTTCTCGGGCACCTACTTCTCGAACCCGCCCAACAAGGAGGCCCTCGGCAACTTCGCGTCGCTGGTCACGTGGCCCGAGATGACGGCGGGCCCGACCTACGTGCAGATGCTGGTCCACGGCGGCGCGGCCGACAACTACAACCTGGGGACCACGACCCTGAAGTTCAACGAGAACGGCGCGCGCGACGTGCCCTACCTGAACGGCCTGGGGCACGACGTCATCCACTGCGACCACGGCGGCGTGCACACGGTGCCCGTGGGCTTCATGCAGGGCCAGATCGTACGCTTCTTCGAGGCCCATCCGCGTGGCGTCGCGACGAGCTGGGCCGACGGCGGCATCCCTGCCGCGGCGAACCTCCCCGCCTACTGCACCCCCAGCCCCGCCCCGTAACCCCCGATGACGCCTCCGTACCGGCCCCGATTCGATCCCGCGACCGGTCTCTGCCTGGTCGACGTGCCCGGCGGCCACCTGGTCGGCCTCGGCTGGGAGGTCCGCCTCGCGCACGGCGGCCTGGCCGCCACCGCCCGCGTGGTCGACGTGACGACCGACGGTGATGGCACGACCGTACGCTGGGAGTCCGAGGGCGGCCTCGGCGGCGCGTGGCACGTGGCGCTGGTCGCCCCGTACGAGCTCACCGTGCGCCTCGAGGTCACGAACCACTCCGATCGGGCGGTGCCGCTGACGGCCCTCGAGCCCTTCGTGCTCGAGCCCCGGCGGGGCGGCGTGGCCGGCCTGACGGGCGCCCCCGCGACGTGGCAGGTGGTCGATCCCGGCTTCCAGTCGTGGAGCCCCGCGCGCACGTTCCCCCTGGGCGCGCGGCGACCCGCCCCGCGCGCGGGCATGGTGCGCACGATGGCCGTCCACCCCTGGCGCGTCGACCCCCGGCGCGCGGGGCTGCACACGCTCGACTGGGCTGCCGACGTGCAGACGCCCTGGGGCGGCTTCCTGGTGGGCGTGCTCGAGCCGAACGGGATGCACGCCGAGATCGTGCTCGATGCGCGCACCTCGTTCTCGATGCGCGCGCGAAGCTGCGCCGAGGGCCTGCCCCTCCCCCCCGGGGAGTCCCGCTCCAGCGGCACGTTCCTCGTGCTGCGCGAGCCGGGACGGAACCGCCTGGCCACCTGGGCCGCGCGCCTGGGTACGGCCCTCGGCGCCCGCACCACCGCACCCGCGCCGGTGGGCTGGTGCTCGTGGTACGACTACTACACGCGCGTCACCGAGGCCGACGTCGACGCCAACCTGGCGGCGTTGGCGCCCCTGCGCGAGGCCCTGGGCGTGACGCTCTTCCAGGTCGACGACGGCTACCAGGCCGACCTCGGCGACTGGCTGCTCCCCCGCGCCACGTTCCCGTCGGGCATGAAGGCCGTCGCGGCGCGCATCCGCCAAGCGGGGTTCACCCCCGGCCTGTGGCTGGCGCCCTTCGTCGCGCGCCCCACCTCGCAGGTGGCTAAGGCGCACCCCGACTGGTTCCTGACCACGGCGGGCGGACGGCGGCGCAGCGCGGGCGTGAACCCCTGGTGGGGCGGCTCCTTCCACGCCCTCGACCTCACGCACCCCGGTGTCCGCGCCTGGCTGCGCGAGACCATCGGGACCCTGGTGCACGACTGGGGCCTCGCGTTCCTGAAGATCGACTTCATCTACGCCGGCATGCTCGACGGCGGGCGCCACGACCCGTCGAAGACCACGTACGAGACCTACCGGAGCGGCGTCGCGTTGATCCGCGAGGTGGCCGGCGACGAGGCGGCCATCCTGGGTTGCGGAGCGCCGCTCGTCCCGTCGGTGGGCCTGGTCGACGTCATGCGCATCGGCCCCGACGTGGCCGAGTACTGGCGCCGCCCGCTGGTCGACTGGCTCACGGGCCTCGAGTCCACGCCCGGCGCGCGCCAGAGCCTGAAGGACGTGCTGTCGCGCCACGCCCTGCACGAGCGCCTGTGGCAGAACGACCCCGACTGCCTGCTGGTGCGAAAGCGGAACAGCAAGCTGTCGCTGGACGAGGTGCGCACGCTGGCCACGATCGTCGGCCTGTCGGGCGGCATGCGCATGATCAGCGACGACGTGTCGCGCCTCGAGCCCGACCGCCTCGCGCTGCTCCAGAAGGTGCTGCCGCCGCCATCCTGGCCCGCGCGGGTGGCGCGCGTGGGCGCCGAACCCGACCTGCTGGTGCTGACGCTGCCGGGCGATCGGCGCGTGGTGGCCTGGGTCAACTGGAGCGAAAAGCCGGAGGCCCTGCGGCTGACCGCCGCCAAGGCCGATCTGCCTGCAGGGCCCGTCGCCGCCGTGGACGCCTGGACCGGCGCGACCTACGAAGCCGACCTGGCCGCCGGGCCGCTGGTCACCGAGCCCATCCCCGCCCACGGCGTGGCCCTGCTCCACCTGGTACCGATCGGGGCGACCCCGCGCCTGGTGAGTGGCGACGTGCACGTGGGCCTGGCCGAGTTGAAGGGCGAGGCGTGGGACGAGAGCACGGGCACGCTCACGCTCGACGTCGCCCTGCCCGGCACGCGCGATGGCTCGTACTGGGTCCACACGGGCGCCCACGCGGAGGTCAGCGTGGTCCTGAAGGGCGGCACGGCCCGGGGTACAGATCGCGACGGACGGTGGGTGAGGACCGAATCGTCGCTAGGGTAGCCTGGCGGCTTCGGTAGCTCCCTGCTCGCGGGCCAGGAGGAGCTTCTTCAGGTAGAGGACCAGCGCGACCTTCGTGGCGTCGCGCATCGACGGGGTGTCGTTGCCCGGGGCGGCGGCGTAGCTCAGGCTATAGCGCTGCGTGCGCGCCAGGGACCGCCGGGACGGGTCGAACGGCTCGAGCAGGATGTCGAGGCGATTGGCCGACGGCGAGCGCACCTCGAGGCATGCCGCGTTACCACGCTCCGTGAAGTCCGCGACCTGCCATCCCCGGGGGAGCGGGAGGGAGCCGCCACGGAACAGCAGGTCGCGCAAGGCCGTGAACCACGCCCCTTCGGCCGACCGGGACTCCTGGCCGGTCGTGATCGGCGCCAGGGCCGGGCTCGCCTTCGTCGCGGCCGCCGGGGCCATCGCCGCGAGCGCGTCCTCCGGCGCGGGGAGAGCGTCGCAGGCGGGGTCGGGCACCACCAGCGGGTAGGCCCCCGTGAAGGTGAACAGCTTGTCGTGGCCGCCGTGGGGGCGGCGCGCGTAGGCGTGGAGCTTGTGCGCCGAGTCCGCGATCGCGATGAACTGGTAGAGCCCCAGGCCTCCCAGAGGCTCGTACTCGAGCGCGTAGACCTGCAGGTTGCGTTGCAGGTCGGCCTCGAGCCGGAGGCCGAACGCCGCCGGATCGCGCAGCAACGGCGAGTCGCCTACCAGCACGAAGCGCTGCAGGATGAACTCGTGCACGTGCGGCATGCGGTCGATGATGTACTGGAGCGACTCCTCGAACTCGCGCGGGGACTGGAACGGCAGTCCCATCACGAAGACCTTCACCGGGATGCCCGCGTCCGCCAGGTTGTCCAGGCAGGAGTGGACGGTCCGCAACGAGAAGCCCTTGCTCAGGCGCTTCAGCACGACGTCGGAGCACGCCTCCAGGCCCATCTTCAACTCGGTGCAGCCGGAGCGGGCCATGGCGTGGCAGACCGAAGCCGGGATACGCACGAAACGCATGAACGAGCGCCAATCGATCGAGATGCCCCGCTGAAGGATGGCGTCCGCGAACTGCCGCAGCACGACCACCGGCACGGTCGTGTCGGCGTGGTTGAAGACGCGTTGGCCGTAACGCTCGATGCAGTCCTGGATGTGCGCCATCAGGCGCTCCAGGTAGGCGTCCGGCAGCAGTTGCATGGCCTGGGAGTGGAACTCCTCCCGGCGCGCGACGGAGTCGCAGGTGTCGTTGCAGAAGACACAGCGTCCCCAGTAGCAGCCGCGGAACAGGCGCAACGTCAGCTTGCGGTCGAAGTAGAGGTCCATCGGCAAGCCGTCGTACGTGGGGAACTGCAGATCGTAGAGCGACAGCGGCGGCCGGATGGGGTTCTCGGTGACCGTTCCGGCGCTCGCGTGCACCAGGTTGAACGTCTCGGCCGGATCGCGGCCGTCGACGACGCGGCGCAGGTACTCCGCGAGCGGGGCCTCCCCCTCGTACAGGACCACGCCGTCCACGTGGCGGAAGAAGTCCGGAATGTGGGGAAGAAGCCTGCGCGCCATGCTGCACCACGGTCCGCCGAAGACCACGCGGAGGCGCGGATCGATCGCCTTGGCCATCTCGGCCAGGATCAGGGCGGGCGCGATCTGGCTGACGGAATAGATCGAGCACCCCAGGACGCGCGGCGTGCCGTGCGCGAACATGGTCGCCAGCCTGGACGCGAAGAACTCGCGGAAGAAGGTGCCGTCGTTCGCGGTGAAGTCCAGCACGTCGGCGAGGTCGAACGACACGGGGGAGAGATAGATCTCCTGCATCCCCTCGGCCAGATCGGCATAGAAGAACCGGCCGTTGCGACACCAGTAGAGCAGCTCGGCCACGATCGCGTCCGGTGACTCCAGGTCGGCCCCGGGGGTGGCGTGCAGCTGCCCGCCGGCGCCGGCGGCCTGCAGGAAGCGCGCGCGGGCCTGCTCGTCGTGGATGCCCGGGGTGATGGAGTGCCGGGCCCGGTTGACGGTCATGAACTGGGCGAAGTCGAGGGTGGGCTCCGGCAGGTAGCGGCACTTCTTACGCTTCAAGCCCTCGAGGAAGAGGACGTCGAGCAGCTTGGACGGGTCGCCGGCCGCGTTCGCGATGCGGCTGACGCCGCAGGTCGTCCTGACCAGCCGCGAGAGGTTGGCCTCGTCCATCAGGTACTGGCCGAGGAACTCGATGTTCAGATCGAACTGCCGGACCGAGAAGCCCATGGCCCGCAGGTTGGCGGTCAGCTGGGGCACACCGAGCTCGGGTGACCCGTGGCGGGTGGACATCGGCGGGAACACGAGGAAGGCATCCGCGGCGGTCCCCATCATGCGCGTTGCTCCCTCATTCCCGGCCGGGAACGGCGACGAACCGCTCCAGGTAGTGATCGACCAGCTCGGTGAGCCGGCGCAACCCCTCCACCTCACCGCCGACCGGCGGCGTGTCGGCACTGTGGACCAGGGCCACGTGGCGGCCCAGGACCAGTGCGGCAGAGACCGCCTCGCGGGGCAGCAACTGCAGCGCCAGGCGCCGGCCCGGGCGCTCGAGGACCACCCTCAGGGAGAAGCCGTCCGCGCCGTCCGCGCCCGAGGCCACCGTTCCCGACCACCCAGGCATCGGCGAGCGCTGGTGGTCGCGTAACGAAACGACGATCTTCTCGACCAGGGCGGCCCCGGCCTCCAGGCGGGAGGACGGCGCGTGGGGGGGCTCCGCCGAGGGCGCAGGGCTCCCGGAGGACACCCGCTCGCCGTCGGCGGGAGGCTCCGAGTCACGCGGGCCGGACGCGATCGCACCCTCGCCCGGTGAGCCCTGGGGCTCACCCGCCCCATTCGAGGCGGCCGGACACCCTGCCTCGGTGGGCCCGTCCGAGCCCGGCTCGTGGGCTGCGGCCCCGGAGACTCGCGCGACCCGATCGAGCACCAGCTCGAGCCAGTCGTCGACGCGCTCCAGAGAACCGGCGGCCTCCGCCAACGCGGTCGCGAGCCGCGACAGGGGCAGGCGGGAACCGGCCAGCAGCCTGCCCGCCTCGCGGCCCGCCCGGGTATCGCGGTCGACCTCCCCGGCCTCGTCGGTGCCCTCGAGAACCCGCGCGGCTCCGGTCAGGAAGGCGTGGACTCGCGCGACGAGGGGGGCGCGGATCTCCCACGGGGCAGGAGCCGGAGCCCACGCCGACCCTCCGCAGGCGTCGTACCGTCCGGCCGCCGGCGGGTCGGTGTCGTACAAGATCCCCCACCGTAGAGCCTCTTCCAACGCCTCGTCCGGCCTGTACCCCAACCGGGTCGGTTGGGAGAGGATCTCGAACAGCTGCTTCGCGTCGGTCCATGGCTTGAACAGCGGGATCCCGAACCCGAGCGGGACCAGGGTGCCGGGGTAGAGACGCTGCAGGTTCGCCAGCCGTCGAAGGTCTCCCGAATCGGGCCAGAGCGCGGGGGCCCCCCAGCTCATCAGCTCGTAGTGGTTTCTGGGGAGCGACCCGACCCTCCGGAGAACCAGGCGCGCTCCGCGGGACTTGAGGACCGGGAGCGCCTGCTCCAGCGGGTCCATCCCCGGCTTCATGCCACGCAGGTCGGTCGAGAGCCGCACGACGAGGCCGTCACCCGGCGGAAGCCGCTGGACCTCCCGGAGTCGCGCCAGGGAATCCGCCCCCTGCGCGTCGTCGCTCGAGCCGGACTCGAACGGCGGGGACGGGACCTGCCCGCAGGCCGCGAGCAGGACCTTCCGGACGCACCGCCCCGCCACCCACGGGTAGCGTCGCCGGATGTGCTCGAGGGCCTCGGACTGCGTCCCGCCGGGCGCGGACTCGATCACCCGCACGACCCCCGGATTGTAGGGCAGCAGGTGGGGCAGGAGACGGACGACGTCGTCGCGGTCCTCGTCGGTGAACACGAAATCGAAGGCCACTCCATGGCGCTGCAGCACCCTGGCGGCCCTGCCGACCCTGGCCAGGCCCTCTTCGTCCAGGACGACGCCGGCCGCTCGCGCCGGATGGGACCGCAGGGGGATGACCACCTCGTTGATCACGCCGTCTTCGAGGTGCCGGGGGCCGGAGCCTTCGAGCACGGCGGCAGGATCGCCCACGAGGGTGCACGTGAGCCCGCGCAGGGACAGGACCTCCAGGACCCGTTCCAGGTCGTCGCACGGGACGAGGTTCTGCCCCGTGATCGTCACGTGCTGTTCTTCCGGCGGAAGGGACGAGAGGAAGCCGGACCACCCTCCGTCGTCACCGCCGGGACCCCCGTCGTCCAGCGACAGGATGTTCCGGATCGCCACCACGGGGGGCGTCTCCACGGGCTCCGGGCAGAGCTCGAACGCACGCTCGTCGGCCATGGGGCACAGCTTGCCCGCGAAGAACCGACGCCAGCCATGCCCGTCGTAGTCCCTGGTGCCCCGCCGTGCGATGTCGACGAAGGGCTCCTCGCGGAGGTTGCCCATCATGAGCGGGACGTTCGGGCACGGCTGGACCTCGCCGAAGGGCCCGACGTAGAGGTAGTCGCGATAGACGGCGGTGCAATCCAGCGAGCCCTTCTCGGTCGCGACGCGGACGAACTTGTGATCGACCAGCGAGTTCACGTAGGAGGTCTCTTCCGGGCTGAGCAGGACGGAGGGGTCGCCGGCCCATGCGCCCACGGCCATCGGATAGAGGAAGACCAGCCCGGCGGCGCCCATGTCCATCAGCATGTCGCGCAACCGCACGAAGCCTCCGGACCGGAGCAGCTCCTTGGAGGCCACGGTCGTGCCCTTGACCTCGAGCCCGGCGTCGATGCAGGCGCGGATCGCGGCGACGCACGTGTCGAAGGAGTCCGATTGGGCGATGGCCAGGTGCTCCTCTCTCGTCGACCCGAGCAGCGTGAGGAAGATGCCGCTGAGGCCGGCGTCCTTGAGCTCTCGCGCCTTCTTCGCGTCCAGCAGGACGCCGTTCGAGATGGTCTCGACGAACGGGATGTGCTTTGCGAGCACGCGGATGAGGTCCAGGAAATCGCGGCGGAGGGTGGGCTCACCACCGTAGAGGTAGAGCGAGTAGACCCCCAGCATCCTGCACTGGCGGCCGATCTCGTCGATCTCGTCGAGCGTGAGCTCCTGTCCGGCCGCGTGTCGCTGGGGCTGGTTGGTGCAGTGGGCGCAGTTCTGGTTGCAGCGATAGGTCACGCCGAGCCCGAGCCTCTTGAAATGGATGTCGAGCGAGCTGTCGCCCCCGACCTCGCGCGGCCGTTCGCCCAGGAAGCTCCGAGCGCGCGGATCCAGGCTGCCCTCGTAGGCGTCGCTCGCCAGCCCCTCCGGGCCGACCGACAGGAACTCCGCGTTCATCCCGTTGGCGTCCACGCGCGAGCCCGGCTTCCTCGAGAAGGCGACCACGGCCTCGACCCGGCGGCGGATCGCGTCGGGCGCCATGGGCTCGAGGTCGGGGGCTGGCGCGCCGGGCCGGCCCAGGTAGAGGAAGGCGTGGGTGAAGTCGAAGAAGCGCTGGCTGACGTCGAGGGTCTCCTGGACCTCCTGGTCGCTCTCGGAGGGAAAGCAGAACATGACCTGGTTCATGATGCGCATCCCGGGCGCGAGCCGGCGCATCTCGCGGATGATCTCCAGGACCCGCGCCACGTCGTAGCGGCGTCCCATCAGGTCCAGCATGCGCTGGGAGGCGCTCTGGATCGGCACGTTGATCGTGTCGATCGCCCCCGTCGCGACCACGCTGCGGAGCCGTTCCCAGCAGTCGATCAGCCGGCCGGGGTACACGTAGTGCAGCGCGAACGTGCTCTCCGGTGAGATCGCATGAAGGTGCTCCAGGAGGGTCACGTAGTCGGTGCCGAGGTCGAGCCCGTACGAACCCACGTCGTCGGACAGCAGCACGAAGCGCTTGTGGCCGGCGCGGAGGCCGGCCTCGAGCTCGGCCGCGATCGTCTCCTGCGGCGTGCTCCGGAGCGGCTGGGTCGCCTTGCGGATGACGCAATACCGGCACGCGTTGGCGCAGCCACGGGAGATGAGCAGGAAGAAGTCGCCCTTGTCCCCGGGGTTCGACTGGAGGGACGTGCTGGAACCGTCGAGGTAATCGGACGAGATCCGGTTCGCGGAGACCGCGCGGAGGGTATGGTCGGCCTGCAGGTACGCGTCGAGGGCCTCGACCTCGCCCATCGGGATCGCGGTGAGCCTGGGGTCCGCGAGCTCACCCAGGTCCTGGATCGCGGGGAGGCAGCCGGTGACGAGGACGCGCTGGCCCGGGCCCAGGTTCTGGAGGATGCGTCGGACCAGGAACAGGGTCTTTTCGGTGGTCAGGTGATCGAAGCCGCACGCCGACAACAGGATCAGGTCGGATTCCCGGGTGGAGGGCACGATCTCGTGCCCGTTGGCCCGGACGTAGTCGTCCAGGCGGGTCGAGAAATGGGCGTTCAGCTCGCAGTGGTTATTAGTTGGATAAATGCTGATTTTCACGACTTTCCATATCCTTCGAGAGAAAGATTTTTTGCGATCAGTGCCTCGTTGAGGGCAAAGGCAGCGTAAGACGACGACAAAGGCCTGTCAAGCCGACTGGCCGCAGAGCGGCGACCGGAGGCCACGCTCATAACGTGGTGCGCATGGCGCAGTCGGCCGTGTACGAGATGTGCCGGGCGCACCAGTCGCAGGACCAGCAGAAGCGATTGCAGGTGGCCAGGCGGTCCCAGGCTTCCGGTGGCTCGGCGTAGTGTCCGTGCAGGTCGATCTCCTGGGCGGTGGCCTCGACGTAGGCGTCGATGACTCGGCGCAGCATGGCCGTGGAGAACCCGCGCCCCGGGATCTTGACGATGTCGACCAGCCCCTTCAGGCGCGGCAGGGCCCCCGGTACGATGGTGCGCACCGCGTGCACGGCCGGGGTGGGGGCGTCGACGCGGATGCCGTTCGAGACCGGCTGGCATTCGGACATGCGCTCGCCGTGCTCGCGGAAGCCCATCTCGATCACCTCGTGGGCCACGGACACCATCCAGCGGTGCTCGTGCGCGCAGGGGCAGGACGCGATGCAGCCGGTACGGGGCACCAGCTTCACGCGGAACCCCATCTGCTTGAAGTGCCCGAGCAGCGTCGGGTTGCGGTTGACCTCGGGCGACGGGGTCAGGGTGCGCGAGTCGACCGCGTTCTTCCAGTACATGGCCATCAGCACCGACGTGATCTCGGCCTGCATCGAGGGGTTGACCACGATCTCGGGGAGCGTGCGCTTCAGCCGCGTGGCCAGGGTGAGGGACGCCACGGTGAAGTCGCTGCCCGGGTAGCGCTCGAGGAGCTCGTCGGCCCGATCGCACACGGCGCGCATCTCGCGCGGGGTGACGTCGGTGTTGGCCAGGAAGCCCAGCGTGATGCCGGCCGGCCGCGTGGCGGCGTACAACCGATCGACGGCCTGCAGGTAGTCGCGCACCCCCTTGCCGCCGCGCCAGAGCAGGGGCGTGGTGGTGTCCGGCCAGGGCATGGGCAGGTAGACGGATTCCGTGTACTTGGCATAGGGGGCGAAGATCTCGTCGAACCAGTCGTCGCCGAAGCTGTACGGGAGGCTCAGCTTCATGTCCAGGTCAGGCAGCGCCATGGGTTTTCGCCCCAGGTTGCTGGTCGAACTCTAGGATGCGGACCCCCAACCGTCAACGAGCAACGCCGGGCGTGGCGCGGGGCCAGGGTCGATTGACTCGTGCCGGGGACTCGCCCATACTTCCTCCCCGAGGCGTGGAAGGAGACCGCGGTGACCCTCGACAACCTTGGCATGAAGCTGAGCCTGCCCTACAACTTCAAGCCCCGTTTCCTCGAAGA
>Ga0172370_10002839_pt1 | contig 24548 bp, 19 predicted proteins | sample LakKiv5m_FD_114538 | JGI IMG/M metagenome (GOLD analysis project Ga0172370, IMG submission 114538) | Freshwater microbial communities from Kabuno Bay, South-Kivu, Congo - kab_022012_11.5m | ecosystem: Environmental > Aquatic > Freshwater > Lake | place: Democratic Republic of the Congo...
CGCAGGCTCATGATCCCGTTGAGGGGGGGGCCAGGCAACCCAAATCATCCCTCATTCGCTGCGCTCATGCTGGGATTTTTATTTTCAGATCCCTTAACCGGGCGAGCCCGGCACGGGACTTGAAAATAAAAATCCCGTCCGCCTGCTGGCGGACGGGATGATTTGGGTTGCGGAGAAAGAGGGATTCGAACCCCCGGTCCACCGATAGGCGGACAACGGTTTTCAAGACCGCCGCATTCGACCGCTCTGCCATTTCTCCATTATGTAATGAACCTTTAAGCCGCATTCGACCACGGAGTTTATCACGCTTTCAGCGTGACCATTTCTCCATTATGTAATGAACCTTTAAGCCGCATTCGACCACGGAGTTTATCACGCTTTCAGCGTGACCATTTCTCCATTATGTAATGAACCTCTAAGCCGCATTCGACCACTGAGTTTATCACGCTTTCAGCATGACCATTTCTCCATTATGTAAGGAAGCCCTTGCTATGAGTCCTTTGTTTTAACCCACCCCTAACCCCTCCCAGGAGGGGATCCCGATGAGTTTCTCCATAATGTAATGAACCTCTTGTTCTGTGCCCTGCGCCCTGCGCCTTCACTCACTACCCACTACTCACTACTCGTTTCTCAAGGGTCGCCGCAAAGATAATATTTTTTTAATTTTCCCCCAGATTTATGAGAAAAATGCTAAATGCCATATAATCAGTAGCATAAACTATTTATGAACAGGATTTCAACACAATTTCTGTATTTAGATGCGCAAAATGCCACCAGATGAGCGTCTGAGAGGGTTTCCCTAAATTCCTGTTTCCCTATCGAAAAAGGTCTTTTTAATGCTAAAACCGCCATCATTTGAGCAAAATAGGAAAAAATAATTTGCACATGATAAAAAAGGAAATATATTTGTATCCAATTAGAACCATTGGTCTAACCTTAAATCTCTCATTATGACAAAAAAAGAATTAGTAAATGCAATTGCTGCTGAAGCAGGTCTTTCTATCAAAGATTCAGGCAAAGCTTTGAACGCATTTGTTGGAGCCTTCGGCAAGGCTATGAAAAAAGGTCAGAGAATCCAGCTACCAGGAATGGGCACTTTCAAAGTTGACAAAAGAAGTGCAAGAGTTGTTCGTAACCCACGCACTGGCGCCAAACTTAATGTTCCTGCTAAAAAAGTTGTTAAATTCAAAGCTGCTCCCGCACTTAGCAAAGGTCTTTAGTCTTAAGGAATTGAGATTGTCCGGGGGGTGTAGCATAAACACCCCCTTTTTTATGTTCATAAACCTTCTTTTATTCCCGTCGAACAATAGATATGCTTCATTGTTAACTGATTGTGATGTTGGAGAAATCTTTAACAGGAATAATGATTTTTCTTAGACTTGTTTTCAATTTTTTTACTATTTTTGGTTTGGTAATTTCCCTTTTAACAAGGAAGTAATGAATTGTATAATTGTCGATGATGATAAATTAAGCTGCAAGTTGCTGGAAGGCTATGTCAACAAATATGCCTCCCTGAACCTTGTTGGTGTTTATAATGACCCTATCTCAGCAAGAAACGAAATATCCAAAAAAAACAGGGACATCGATCTCATTCTTCTTGATGTTAAGATGCCGGAAATGGATGGCTTCGATTTTATCGGAAGTCTCGATCATCCTCCAAATATAATAATAGTATCCGGAGGCGGCGAATATGCAGTCAGGGCTTTTGATTTCAATGTTGTCGACTTTCTTCTTAAACCAGTATCCTATTCGAGATTCTGCAAGGCAATAGACAAAACCCTGCGCTATTTTACTCCAAATAAGGAAATTGCCACAACAGGAGATGAGGAGATATTTATTAAAAAGGGTTCTTCACTTGTAAAACTTAAACTACGCGAAATAGTATTTGTCGAAGCTCTCGAAAACTACGTCACCCTGAATACAAATACCGATAAGTTCACAATACACTTCACGATGAAGGCTATCGAAAGCCAACGCCCGTCAGGTGTGTTCATCAGGGTTCACAGGTCATTCATTATAAATAAAAGCATGATCCAGGCGATCAAGGAAAATTCCCTTGATATCACAGTAGGCCACAACGTTAAGAATATCCCGGTTGGCAAGTCATTCAGGGATTCACTTCTTAACGACATAAATGTAATGGCCAGATAATTTTCATCCTTAGCGATGCTTACAAACCGGCAGCTGTTCCTTAAACATCTCGGACAAACTTCTACTTCACCAATGATGCTCGAAATAGTACGGGCAGAAGGTGTATTCATGTACGGACCGTCAGGAGAGAAATACCTCGACCTGATATCCGGTGTTTCAGTGAGCAATACCGGGCACTGCCATCCCAGTGTAGTTAAGGCAGTGAAAGATCAGACCGATTCCTACATGCACCTGATGGTCTATGGCGAGATCATACAATCACCACAGGTCGGCTATGCTGAATATCTGTCGCATTATCTGCCACCCTCACTCGGATGTATTTACTTTGTCAACTCAGGAAGCGAAGCCGTTGAAGGCGCCCTTAAACTTGCAAAACGATTTACGGGACGCAGCAAAATAGTCAGCTTTAAGAATTCATACCACGGCAGCACCCACGGAGCCCTGAGTATCCAGGGAAGCGAATTCTACAGGAATGCATTCCGGCCGCTTCTTCCCGATACCTTTCAGGCTGAATTCAATAACCCTGACTCCCTTAATATAATTGATGAGAAAACTGCCTGCGTCATAATCGAACCCATACAGGGTGAAGGCGGCGTAATCCTCCCGCATGACGGATTTCTCGACCTGGTCAGGGAAAAATGCTCACACACAAAAGCACTGCTTATTTTTGATGAGATACAGACCGGCTTTGGAAGGACTGGCTCTATGTTCGCGCTTGACCGTTTTAAAGTGATACCCGATATCCTCCTGCTTGCAAAAGCGCTTGGCGGAGGAATGCCCCTTGGAGCATTTATTTCATCTAACGAAATAATGTCAGCACTCGTTTCATCACCTCCCCTCGGACATATTACCACCTTCGGCGGACATCCGGTCTGCTGCGCTGCCGGACTTGCCTCGATGAAGGTCCTTACAGAGGAACACCTTGTCGAATCATGCCAGGGTAAATCGTTGTTGTTTAAAAAACTCCTTAACCACCAGCTAATCAGTGAAGTGAGGGGAGAGGGCCTTCTTCTTGCTGTAAGACTTCCTAATCCTGAATATGTCAACTATATCATAAAGGAAGCACCCCGCTTCGGCCTTGTACTCGACTATTTCCTGTTCTGCAATTCTGCATTCCGGATAGCTCCTCCTTTAATAATAAGTGAAGAAGAGATCCGCAAGGCCTCCAGACAGATATTGCTGCTTCTTGATGAAGCCCTTCAAAAAGTTACTGTATGATGAAAAACCTGTTTATTTTAATTTATATCACTGCAATTGCCGGTATACTTCAACTTGACGGGCAGACACCAGATCCTTCAACAGAAAAAAAACTTTCTGACCTGTTTTCACGAATGGCAGCAAATTCTGACGACTCATCAAAGCTGGCTGTAAACGACTCGATCATATCAATAATAGACAGTTATGCTTCTTCCGATTCGGTGATGAAACATACATTCAGGGGGTTGAAATATCTCGGACAGATTACTGACCGCAATGCTCAGATGAAAATAATTACCTGGAACCTGATCCTCAGGGACATGAAGAGCAGATATTATTGTTATTTTATTAACAGATCGGGAAAAGATCAGGTTCTGAGGAAACTGACAGGGATTTATTGTGAAGAACCCGTCATAACCGATACACATTATTCTGAAAAAGACTGGTACGGAGCTCTCTATTACGACATTAAAGCCGTAAAAAAAGGCAGGAAGACATATTGGATCATCCTGGGAATCGATTATGGAAATCCGTCAGTGACACGCAAAATTATTGATGTGCTCAATTTTACATCTGACGGTCAGGTGCAGTTCGGAGACAGGATTTTCGAATCAGGCAATAATCTGAAATACAGGGAAGTGCTTGAATATAGCTCAGAAGCCGTTATTTCCCTTAAGTTTTTGAATGACAAAACAATAGTTTTCGATCATCTTGTTCCGGTGTCGCCTCAGCTGAAGGGCAGAAAGGAATTCTATGGTCCGGATTTTTCATACGACTCCTATACCCTTGATAAAGGAATCTGGAAATTCGAATCCAATATCGACGTCAGAAACAAAAAACAGCCCTGAGCTGAGCCCTGAGCCCTGAGCCCTTCACCCTGACTATTTGTCAGTCCCTCTTCAACGGCACGTCTTTTGACAATAAACCCGCGTTACATTGTTTAACCTTAAAAACTAAAGATATGCAGACCGGAAAAATAGGAGTAACAACCGAGAACATATTCCCGATAATCAAGAAGTTCCTTTATTCAGATCATGAAATCTTCCTTCGTGAAATTATCTCAAATGCCGTTGACGCAACCCAGAAACTAAAGACAATGTCATCAGCAGGCGATTTTAAAGATGAACTGGGTGACCTGACAATTCGTGTGTCTGTTGATAAAAAGAAAAAAACAATAACGGTCACCGACTCAGGTGTGGGAATGACCGCCGAAGAGATCGACAAATATCTTAACCAGATAGCATTTTCAAGTGCAAATGATTTTCTTGAAAAATACAAGGATCAGGTAAACAGTATGATCGGACATTTTGGCCTTGGTTTTTATTCAGCCTTTATGGTTTCTGATAAGGTCGAAGTAGTATCGAAATCGTGGGATGAATCTGAACCTGCTGTCAAATGGACATGCGATGGAAGTCCCGAATATCAGATAGAGGAAACAACAAGGAGCGGAAGAGGAACGGATGTTATCCTATATATCGACAAGGAATCAAAGGATTTTCTGGAAGAGAATAAAATAGAAGAACTTCTTAAAAAGTACTGTAAGTTCCTGCCGGTTGAAATAGCTTTCGGAAAGGAAAAGGAATGGAAAGATGGTAAATATGTTGATACAGGCAAGGACAAGATCATCAATAATACTAAACCTGCATGGACAGTAAAACCGTCGGAACTGAAGGATGAGGACTACATGAAATTCTACAGAGAGCTTTACCCTGTTGGAGATGAGCCGCTTTTCTATATACATCTGAATGTTGATTATCCCTTTAAGCTGACAGGTATACTCTATTTTCCTAAAATCAAAAGTAATATTGAAATCCAGAAGAATAAGATACAGCTTTACTGCAATCAGGTATTCGTTACGGATTCTGTGGAAGGAATTGTCCCCGAGTTTCTCACACTTCTCCATGGAGTCATAGATTCACCCGATATTCCCCTTAATGTATCGAGAAGTTACCTCCAGAGTGATGCAAATGTAAAGAAGATTTCCTCGCATATCACCAAGAAAGTTGCCGACAGGCTGAATGACATATTTAAAAACAACAGGGAAGAATTTGAAAAGAAGTGGGATAATGTGAAGCTGTTCATTGATTACGGAATGATAACCGAAGAGAAATTCTATGAAAAGGTTTCAAAATTCGCATTGTTCAAGAATACCGATGATAAATATTTTACCTATGAGGAATACGAGAATCTTATAAAGGAAAACCAGACTGATAAAAACAAAACACTGGTATATCTTTATTCAACGAACAAGACAGACCAGTATCCTTATATTGAAAAAGCAAAGAATAAAGGTTATGATGTCCTAAATCTCGACGGGCAGCTCGACATTCACCTTATAAACCACCTTGAGACAAAATTCAAGGATTCAAGGTTTGTAAGGGTCGATTCTGACGTAATCGACAAACTTGTACTAAAGGATGACACAAAACAGGCAAAACTTTCAAAGACACGCCAGGATGACATTAAGAGCATATTCAATATAAGGCTTACAAATAAGGAAATATATAATGTAGTTCCCGAAACACTCGACGAAAATGATTCACCGGTGGTAATAACCCAGTCAGAGTTTATGAGGAGGATGAAGGAGATGTCAGCTCTCGGGGGCGGAATGAATTTCTACGGAGAGCTGCCCGACAGCTATAATCTTGTTGTCAACGTCAATCATCCACTAGTTGTAAAGATCTCTGATGAAGTTGAGCATGAACTCGGAAGCAGGCTTCAGGAAAATTTGAAGGAAATTGAGAGGGTGAAGGAAGAAATCTCATTTATTGAAAAGGATCATGGAAAGAAAAAGCCTGAAGAAATTCCACAGGTCGAAAAAGATGACCTTGAGAAACTAAGGAAAGAACTTGAAAATTTTGAAGCAGCCAGAAAGGAAATGCTTGAAAATTATGGATCGAACAACAAGGTGGTAAAACAGCTTATCGATCTTGCACTACTTGCAAATAATATGCTGAGGGGCGAAGACCTGAGCAGGTTTGTAAAAAGGAGTGTTGAACTGTTGTAAGAAGTTGCTGGATAGGGGTGCTTGTTGCTTATTAAATCATTCTGGCTACCTCACTCTTAAGGAAGTCGATGGCAACACGTGTTGGTTCCTTTTCCAGTTCCATCACCTTTGAGAGAAGCTGTTTGCTTAGTTCAATGCCCTGGGCATCGGGATTTATCTTTTCTGACTCGGAATTAATAAGTTTGATGACATTTGACCGGGCGTTTTTTACAACTTCCCATGCCTGCGGACTCATATAGATCTGTTGTGACAGGTTATGCTCGAATTCGCTCCTGATCGTTGCAAGCAGGGCCGACTGTAGCTGTCCCGCGTTCATCCCTGAAGTGCTTACTCTTACAAGCAATGACTCAAGTGATATCCTTTCCAGGAAAAGCACTATTCTTTCATAGGCCTGAAGCCTGATCGGGGTAATGGTGCGTGAGCCCTGCATGATTATGTCCTGTCGTCTTTTTTCCTGATCATTATTTATCATGTTCTTCAGAACGATCCAGGCAGTTAAGAAAACGATAAGAGCCGGGATGGTTATTTTCAGAATTTCAGCAAGAAGATCCATTGTCGTAGGTTTTTATTACAAACGTAAAACATTTCATAACATTATCATTTAAAAATTGTGATTCATTTAGACTCTCAGTGGTTGAAACGTTAATTTCTTTTTGATCTTTCCCTTTTCTTTTCATTTATTACTTTATACATTTGATTCCGTCCTTAACATTTAAAAACCATTGTTATTATCATGGAATACCTATCCGACAGAATCAAATCGTTATCGGTGTCGCAGACACTTGCCATGGCTCAGAAGAGCAGGGAACTGAAAGCCAGGGGACTGGATGTTATCAGTCTCAGTCTGGGCGAACCTGATTTTAATACTCCTGCTTATATTAAAACTGCTGCCAAAAAGGCAATTGATGACAACTATTCCAAATATCCTCCTGTGCCGGGATATGATGATCTGAGGGCTGCAATTTCGAAAAAATTCAGGGAGGAAAATGGTCTTGAATACACTCCCGAACAGATAGTAGTATCGGCAGGCGGCAAGCATTCGCTCATAAATGTTATTCTTTCGATAGTAAATCCTGGTGATGAGGTGATAATCCTTGCACCATACTGGGTGAGTTATTATGACCAGATTATACTTGCCGGAGGAAAACCAATAACAATCCGGACAACACTCGAAAATGATTTCAAGGTAAGACCCGAACAGATAGAAGCTGCGATTACAGGTAAAACAAGGCTTTTAATTTTCAATTCGCCTTCTAATCCGACAGGAATGGTTTATTCAGGGGAAGAAATTGAGAAAATTGCAGATGTAATAGGGAAGCATGAAGGGTTGTTCGTCATCTCCGATGAGATATATGAGCATATTATTTTCGAAGGTAAGCATGTCAGCATGGCATCCTTCAGATCAATATACGACAGGGTAATTACTGTAAACGGTGTTTCAAAAGGTTACGCGATGACAGGATGGCGCATTGGCTATATAGGTGCTCCGGTTTGGATAGCAAAGGCATGTAACAAGCTCCAGGGCCAGTTTACCTCAGGTGTATGTTCCATAGCTCAGAGGGCAGCGCTTGCAGCCATTCAGGGTGATGACGGTTCCCGTCAGGTGATGAAGGAGGCATTTCTCCGCAGACGCAATCTGATTTGCAACCTGCTTAAAGATATAGATGGGATGAAGATCAGGGTGCCTCAGGGTGCATTTTATGTGATGCCTGACATATCATTTTATCTGGGCAAATCGGATGGAAACGTCATAGTAAAGAATTCTGATGATCTTGCCCTTTATCTTCTGGATAAGGCACAGGTGGCTGTTGTAGGCGGCGATGCATTCGGCGCTCCCGAATGTATTCGTATTTCATATGCAACTTCTGATGAACTGCTTGTGGAAGCAGTAAAGAGGATTAAATCCGCGCTTTCAAAACTTAACTGATCTTGGCAAAGTCTCTATCGTCAGCGATGAAAATTGAAAAAAGGCTGTCTCACAAGTCAGAAATACCATAATGAATTATGAAACAGCCTATATTGATATAATAAGGATAAATCAGTATTTATTGACCGAAACCGTAACTTCTTTTGGTTTCCGTTTCTTATCCCTGTATTCGCTCAGTGAATATCCGAGTGAAATGATAAGCTCCACTCTTTTTGATCGGGGTATGCCAAGAATATTCCTCACTTCCTTCTCATCAAACCAACCGAGGATACATGATCCAAGACCCTCGGCTGCTGCCTGAAGGCTTATAAAAGCAGCTGCAATGCCGATGTCGATGTGGGAATAATCCTTGCTTTTTATCACTCCTCCGACTTTTGATGAGAAATTGGGATTTTCCCTGACTATAACTATCAAGACAGGAGCCTGTTCAACAAACATATTCATTCCCAGAGCTTTTGCTGATGCAGCTTTTGCCAGCCTTCCAAGTTTTTCCGGGTCATTAACTACCACAAATTTCCATGGCTGGGCATTACAGGCTGATGGAGCCATTCTGGCAGCCTCAAGTATCCTGTCAAGTTTCTCCTCGTCAACAGGCCTGTCAGAATACTTCCTGTCGCTCTGACGCCTGAGTACCAGATCAAGCATCTCCTTACCTGACACCATCAATCAATAGTTTTCTGAAAGAAGCTCAAAATAGCTTGTGGGATGAAGGCAGGCCGGACAGTTCTTCAGTGGTTTTGTGCCGAAATGTATATATCCGCATTTTCTGCAGTACCAGAATACTTTTTCATCGCGTTCAAATACCTTATTCTTCATTACATTCTCAAGAAGTTTTCTGTAACGGGTTTCGTGGTTTTTTTCTGCAGCAGCTATTGCCTTGAATGCTGTCGCCACTTCCTTGAAACCTTCCTTTTCAGCAACTTCTGCAAATGACGGATACAGCAGGTTCCATTCTTCATGCTCTCCTTCGGCTGCAGCCTCAAGGTTGGCCTTTGTAGTACCGGTTTTCCCGGCAGGATAGGCCGCAGTTATTTCAACCATCCCGCCTTCCATGAAATTGAAAAACCTTTTTGCATGCTGCTGTTCCTGTAATGCAGTTTCAAGAAAAATACCGGCAATCTGCTCATAGCCTTCTTCCTTTGCTACCTTGGCGGCAAATTCATATCTGTTTTTTGCCTGCGATTCACCTGCAAATGCTTTCAGGAGATTCTGCTCAGTTAAGGTCCCTTTCAAACTCTTTTCCATACTTATTTGTTTTAAATTTAGATTATTGTGAATGAATATAATTATATCATGCTCAAGGTCTAAATATAGCAAATTTAGCTATCTTTAATTTCAATTTTTCAGGAATTACCGAATATTATTAACCTTAACAGGCAAAGAAAATGGGAATAATACTTATCATTCTGGGTTTATTTGTAGTACTGGTACTATGGGCAATTTCGCTCTATAACAGGCTGGTACGTCTGAGAAACGGCAGGGAGCAGGCTTTTGCGGATGTCGATGTACAACTGAGGCAGAGGCACGACCTTATACCACAACTGGTAGAAGCTGTGAAGGGATATATGGTCCATGAAAGAGGCGTTCTTACAGAAATAACTGAAGCCAGGGCAAGCGCCATGAAAGCAACTTCAATAAATGACAAAATAGCTGCTGAGACACGTCTTTCAACTGCTCTTGAAGGGCTGAGAGTTCAGGTTGAGGCCTATCCCGATCTTAAGGCAAGCCAGAATTTTCTGGATCTTCAGAATGAAATTTCAGATGTTGAAAACAAGATTGCTGCAGCAAGAAGATTCTTTAACTCCGCCACAAAGGAACTTAATGTTGCAACAGAACTGTTCCCTTCAAACATCATAGCCACCCTTTTCAATTTCAAACGTGAACCGATGTTTGAACTTGGCGAAAAGCGTGCAACAATTGAAGAGCCGCCACAGATAAAGTTCCAGTAGTATGAAGTATTTCGGCCTTCAGAGCCAGATACGAAAAAACAACATGAACTCGGTAGTGCTGCTTATTATGTTTCCTGTTGTTTTTTACGGACTTACCTGGCTGTTCTTCTTTGTTTTTTCGATGGGTACTCAGGAGAATGCTATGGGTATACAGGAAGTGAACCGTTCATTCCTTTCAACCATTCCGTGGATAACTATTGGCGTTGTGATCTGGTTCACAATAGCATATTTCTTCCACACCGCCATTATTAATTCTGCAACCAATTCCCGGCCTCTGGAAAGGAAGGACAACAAAAGGGTTTATAATCTTGTCGAGAACCTTTGTATTTCCTGTGGAATGCAGATGCCAAAAATCAATATCATTGACGATGATTCACTGAATGCATTCGCGAGCGGGATAAATCCGGCAACATATACAGTTTCCCTATCGAAAGGGATCATCGAGAAACTTAATGATGACGAACTTGAAGCCGTTATAGCCCATGAGCTTACCCATATACGCAACCGTGACGTAAGACTTCTTATTATTTCGATAGTCTTTGTCGGGATTTTCGCTTTTATCACCGAAATGCTTTTCCGGTCACTCAGGTTCGGCCGTCTGGGAAGAGGAAAAAAGGAAGGTGCCGGCATTCTCATTGCACTTCTTCTGGCCCTTGTCGGTTATCTCCTCGCTTCGCTTTTCAGGTTTGCTTTGTCGAGAAAACGTGAATATCTGGCTGACGCTGGATCGGCCGAACTGACACGACGGCCTCTTTCTCTTGCTTCAGCCCTCAGAAAGGTGTCGGTTGATCCGACGATTGAAGCTGTTAAAAGAAAGGATATTGCACAGATGTTCATCGAAAATCCGAGAGAAGAAGAGGAAAAAAGCACATTCTCCTTTGCAAATCTTTTTGCCACGCATCCGCCTGTCGGGAAAAGGATTCAGCTTCTTGAACAGTATTGATCCGGGACTATCAGGACTTGTTTTTCCGTATGAATTTTGACTCCTCACCCCTGAGGAGTCTTTTTATATTTTTGCGGTGTGTAAACAGAAGGGCCGCAGCGACAACAACGGAGAAAATTCTGAGTACGACGGATGGTGTCGTGAAAACTAGCATCAGCAGAAAAGGAAATGCCATGCCTGCGCTCATTGAAGCCAGAGAGACGTATGATGAAATAAAAAGCACTATAAGGAATACTCCCAGGCATGAAAGTGTGACTGCAGGATGAATGGCAAGCATTACACCGCAGATAGTCGCAACTCCTTTTCCTCCGCGAAAACCGGCAAAGACTGGGAATATGTGGCCCAGGACAGCAGCAATTCCTGCTGCTATCTGCAGGTCTGTCTGAAGGGCTGTCCCTTCACCTGCCAGTTTGAAAAACACCGGCAGCATTGCGGCAATCCATCCTTTAAGAACATCAAGAAGCAGTACAGGGACGCCGGTACCCCAACCGAGAACTCTTATGACATTTGTTGCTCCGGCATTTCCACTTCCATGTTCCCTGACGTCAATATTATGAAAGATCTTGCCAACCCATACAGCTGTGGCAACAGATCCCAGAAGATATGCAAGAACCAGTGCAGCGATTAGAAGGGCAATATTCATTTTCCTTTTTTATGTCAGATTTTTGGTCCGTGCGATGCAAGTCTGGCTGTTTCTTCATTTGAGGCAAACTTGCTGAAATTGTTAATGAATTTAAGTGCAAGATCAGTTGCTGCAATATGCCACTTTACAGGAGAATCCCAAGACTTTGACGGATCCAGGATCTGGCGCTTTACACCATTGATCCTGTCGGGTATGCTAAGATTAAAAACAGGGAGAGTACTGAATTCATTGTTTTTTATGGTATCATCGAGTATTGCATTTATGATCAGCCTGGTTGTGGGCAGGTCAATCCTGGTCCCTATATTATATGGCCCGCCTGTCCAGCCTGTATTAACCAGCCACGCGTCTGCACCATGAAGCTTCATTTTGGCAGCAAGCAGATTGGCATATATTATAGGGTCGAGCATCAGAAATGCAGCCCCGAAACATGCCGAAAAGGACGGAACAGGTTCTACTATCCCTCTTTCAGTACCTGCCACTTTTGCCGTATACCCACTGAGAAAATAATATTTTGTCTGTTCTTCAGTAAGGTGGCTTACAGGAGGCAGGACTCCAAAGGTATCGGCAGTTAAGAATATAACCTTTCTGGCATGGCCCGCTTTTGAAACGGGTTTTACAATATTATGTATGTTATAAATAGGGTAGGATACCCTTGTGTTCTCGGTTTTTGAGTCATTGTTGAAATCTATTGTGCCATCTGAAAGAACAACAAGATTTTCAAGCAGGGCATCACGACGTATGGCATTGTAAATATCAGGTTCGTTTTGTTTGCTGAGCTTAATGCATTTAGCATAGCAGCCTCCTTCAAAGTTAAAAATGCCTTCATCGTCCCATCCATGTTCGTCATCACCAACCAGAGCCCTTTCCGGGTCCGTCGAGAGGGTTGTTTTTCCTGTTCCTGAAAGACCGAAAAATATGGCAACATCGCCATTTTTACCCACATTGGCAGAACAATGCATCGATGCAATTCCCTTCAGGGGAAGGAAATAGTTCATGACAGAAAAAATCCCTTTTTTCATTTCCCCCCCGTACCAAGTTCCTCCAATCAACATCATTCCTGCTGTAAGATTGAACATCACGAAGTTTTCTGAATTCAGACCTTGTTTCTGCCAGTCGGGATTGGTCGCTTTGGAGGCGTTCAGTACAACAAACTGAGGGACGAAGTTCTCAAGTTCATTTTCGTCGGGTCTGATGAACATATTCTTTACAAAATGCGCCTGCCAGGCTACCTCAAGGATAAATCTTACTGCCAGCCTGGTGTTTTTGTTCGCGCCGCAAAAACAATCGACGACGAATAGCTTTTTCCCTGAAAGCTGGCGCGTAGCTATGTTTTTACAATGTTCCCATATTTCAATTGAGATGGGTTTGTTATCAGATACCTTTGCTTTTTCGGATTTCCACCACACTGTATCCCTTGTTAAATCGTCAAGAACCACATACTTGTCGGCCGGAGAGCGGCCGGTAAACACCCCTGTATCGACAGAAACAGCTCCAAGCCTTGTTATTATGCCTTTTTCGTATTTACTGAGACCTGGTAATGTTTCTTCTGCAAAGAGAACATTATAAGTAGGATTATAAATAACTTCAGTTACGTTTTCGATCCCGTAACTCTTCAAATCATCAGCAGTAACCATGATCAGGTAAGTTTGAATGGAATTAAGTTTTCAAATGTACCAAATATAATTCACAAATAAATTGCAGTAAATCCGACTGTATCATAAAAATTTGTTTTTAATTATAGGGTATTATGTTCACCGGAGGTCATTGTAAAGGTTAGATCACAAAGTTTTTGTTTTGGGGGCAGGTATGAAAAGCAAAAGGGCATCCTCACAGATGCCCTTATCATTTAAACATGTTATGAATTACCTTTCATATTTTATAGAAGCCTGGGCAGCTGCAAGCCTGGCTATCGGAACCCTGAAAGGTGAGCAACTTACATATGTAAGTCCTGTCTTATAACAGAATTCAACAGAAGCCGGATCTCCACCCTGTTCGCCGCAAATACCTACTTTCAGATCAGGTCTTGTCGAGCGTCCTTTTTCAACTGACATTTTAATAAGCTGTCCTACACCGTCCTGATCGATTGTCTGGAAAGGATCTGACGGGAGCATCTTTTTGTCAAGATAATCGTGGAGGAATCCTCCGATGTCATCACGGCTGAATCCGAATGTCATCTGTGTAAGGTCGTTTGTGCCGAATGAGAAGAATTCGGCTGTTTTGGCCATACGGTCGGAAAGAAGAGTAGCCCTTGGGATTTCTATCATTGTACCGTATTTGTAATCAATCTTTTTCAGATTGTGCTTTTTGCATACTTCTGCATATATGGTATCAACGACCTTTTTTGTGACGTCAAGTTCCGATACGTCGCAGGTAACAGGTACCATAAGCTCGGGTTTCGGATGCTTTTTCTCGGCCAGAAGTTCGGCGGAGGCTTCGAACATTGCCTTAACCTGCATTTCTGTGATTTCGGGATATGTGATTCCGAGGCGTACACCACGATGACCCATCATCGGATTGCTTTCATGAAGGGCCTCTCCGCGTTTTGCAACATCTGATTTCTTGATTCCCAGAGCTTTGGCAAGCTCGGCTTGTTTTTCGGCTCCCTGTGGAACGAATTCATGAAGCGGGGGATCGAGAAGCCTGAATGTTACTGGCAATCCGTCCATAGCCTCCAGTGTGGCTTTCATGTCTTTTTTGACATATTTGTAAAGTTCATTAAGGGCTTTTCTCCTTTCTGCCTCATTTGCGCTGAGGATCATTTTGCGAAGAAGGAAGAGAGGCTGTTCTGAACCCTTTCCATAGAACATATGCTCTGTACGGAAGAGACCTATACCTTCGGCTCCGAAATCACGTGCAATTTTTGCATCTTCAGCAGTATCGGCATTGGTGCGGACACCCATTTTCCTGAATTTGTCAACAAGTTTCATAAAGCTCTGGAACCTTGGATTTTCTGAAGCATCCATAAGTTCAAGGGCGCCTGTATAAACATTTCCTTTTGTTCCATTAAGAGTTATTATATCACCTTCCTTTAGAACTACATCAGTACCTGTAACTTTGGCTTTCTTACCAGCTGTGTCAACATGAAGAGCTCCGGCTCCCACGATACAGCATTTACCCCATCCGCGTGCAACAAGTGCAGCATGAGAGGTCATTCCTCCCCTTGCTGTAAGTATACCTTCAGCGGCCCTCATACCTTCAACATCTTCAGGGTTTGTTTCTTCACGTACAAGTATTACCTTCTGGCCTTTGCGGTTCCATGCAACAGCATCTTCAGCTGTAAATACTATTTTTCCAACAGCTGCACCCGGGCCTGCCGGCAAGCCTTTAACAAGCGGCCTGACTTTCTTTTCAGCATCAGGGTTGCAGATAGGATGAAGAAGCTCATCAAGCTGTGCAGGATCAACGCGCATAATTGCTGTTTTTTCATCAATAAGCTTTTCCTTCAGCATATCCATTGCCATATTTAGGGCAGCGGTACCTGTCCTTTTACCGGCACGGCACTGGAGCATATAAAGTTTACCTTCCTGTATTGTGAATTCAATATCAAGCATGTCGTGGAATGACTTCTCGAGAATCTCACGGATATCGCAAAGTTCCTTATATGTCTTTGGCATAGATTCCTGCATGCTCTTCAGATGCTTGTTCTGTTCGTTTTTGGTCTCGTTGTTAAGAGGGCTGGGTGTACGGATACCGGCTACAACATCCTCACCCTGGGCATTGATAAGCCACTCGCCATAAAACAGGTTTTCTCCTGTTGCAGGGTTACGTGTGAAAGCAACACCGGTGGCGGAAGTATCACCCATATTACCAAATACCATAGCCTGAACGTTTACAGCTGTTCCCCAGTCATCAGGAATTCCTTCAATACGACAGTAGGAAACTGCTTTTTTCCCGTTCCAGCTTTTGAAAACGGCTTTGATACTGCCTTCCAGCTGTTCTTTCGCATCATCCGGGAACGGTTTGCCAAGAACCTGTTTTACCTTTTTCTTGAATTTTTCAGCCAGATCCTTTAGTTCATCAGCAGTGATTTCAGTATCGGACTTGTATCCTTTCTTCTTTTTGAAATCATCAAGCATTTCATCCAGCTGTTTGCGGATACCTTTTCCCTCACCGAGGTCAATTCCTTCTGCTTTTTCCATTACGACATCAGCATACATCATGATCAGACGGCGGTATGAATCCCAAACGAATCTTGGATTGTTTGTCTTTTTGAGAAATCCGGGGATAGTTGCAGTGCAGAGTCCTATATTCAATACTGTATCCATCATTCCGGGCATCGATTTACGTGCGCCGGAGCGGCATGATACAAACAGTGCATTTTCGGGATCTCCATACTTCATGCCCATAGTCTTTTCTGTAAGCTTCATTGCTTCCCATACTTCAGGCATAAGTTCTTTAGGAAGTGTGCAATCGTTTGCATAATACTCATTACAGGCATCAGTGGTGATCGTAAAGCCGGCAGGAACAGGAAGACCAAGGAGACACATTTCGGCCAGGTTTGCACCTTTACCGCCGAGAAGATTCTTCATGTCGGCCTTTCCTTCTGCTGTCTTATTTCCAAAGGAATAAACTCTTTTTACTTTTGACATACTTTTATGAATTTGAGAAAAACTTAAATTGTTGATTTCTAAAAATAAGGTGCAAATTTAATATTTAAAATTAAATTTCAGAATAGTGTTGAAAATTCATGCTCTCGGGTGAAACATTATAAGAGTATCACGAAGATAGCTTCTGTCGATGTGTGTATAAATCTCTGTTGTGATGATTGATTCATGGCCCAGCATCTCCTGTACGGCTCTCAGATCAGCCCCTGCTTCAATCATATGCGTGGCAAAGGAATGGCGGAATGTATGAGGACTGATTTTCTTCATTATCCCTGCTTTGCCTGCAAGATCCCTCACAATGGTGAATATCATTGCCCTCGTTAGCTTTCGTCCGCGGCGGTTTAGGAAAACAATATTCTCATTATGGATTTCAGGAAGCCTGTTCCTGTCAATCCTGTAAAGATCTATCTCCCTCAATGCTTTATTGCTTATAGGAACCAACCTCTGCTTGTCACCCTTCCCTGTGACACTCAAATATCCCTCGGAAGCATGAATATCGGTCAGCCTCAGTCCGACAAGTTCAGATACTCTCAGACCACAACCGTACAGAGTTTCAATAATGGCTTTGTTACGATGTCCGTCGGGACGGCTCAGATCGATTGCCGCAACTATTCTGTCTATCTCTTCAACCGACAGAACTTCCGGAAGCTTCAATCCTGCCTTCGGGGACTCAATCAGCGAGGAAGGATTCTCATCGATTTCCCCGTCTGAAAGAAGGAACCTGTAAAATGCCCTTATTCCGGAGAGTACTCTTGCCTGGGTTCTGGCATTTGTGTTTTCAGACCCATACCAGTTTATAAAATCCCTGAGGTCATTGAATTTTACATCGCATGGACCAATTTCATGTCCTGAACCGGTAAAAAATACTTCAAGCTTGGTGATGTCATTAATATAGGCTTCTATGCTGTTCTCTGACAGGGATTTCTCGAGCCTGAGGTAATTTTCAAAATTTCTTAGTGATGCCTTCCAGGTGACAGCCATCTGATATCTTATTCTTTTTCAATGTAAAAATATGATTTGATAATCTGATATCATAAGGGAAAATGCATAATCTTACAAAAGTGCCATATCAGGCCCTGATCGTTGGAATTTTAACTATTTTTACACCTGTTAAACAGGTGAAAATGACAAAAATGAAAATCCAGATAATAAATGGGCCAAATCTCAATCTTCTTGGGAAAAGGGAACCGGAAAAATATGGCAGTGTTACCTTTGAGGATTATCTAGAGTCATTGAAAAAGACTTTCCCTGATGTTACACTGGATTATTTTCAGTCGAACATTGAAGGGGAAATAATAAACAGGATACATGAGACCGGGTTTTCTTACGACGGTATTATCCTTAACCCGGGCGGATACACCCATACATCGGTTTCAATAGCTGATGCTGTTTCATCAGTAAAGACTCCTGTCGTTGAAGTGCATATAACAAATGTTGCCTCACGCGAGGAATTCAGGCACAGGAGCCTGGTCGGCAGATACTGTTCAGGCAGTATTACCGGTTTCGGCCTCGACGGTTACCGCCTGGCAGTTGAAGCCCTTATTGGAATAAAAGGAAAATCATCGACGAAATAATGATAAAAAAACGCACAAAAATAGTTGCCACAATTTCAGATAAAAGGTGCAGCCCCGATTTTATCAGGGAGCTTTATAATGAGGGAATGGATGTGGTAAGGATAAATTCGGCCCATCTCAATATTGAAGGCGCCCTTACCATAATCCGAAATGTAAGGGAGGTATCGGATAAAATCGCTCTTCTGCTTGATACCAAAGGCCCCGAAATCAGGACCACAGCCTGCGATTCACCTATTGAGCTTAAAAAGGGGGCGGCAATAGCAATCAAGGGCGATCCGGCCGGCACGACAACACCTGAAATAATCTGCGTAAACTATAAAATGTTTGTCGAAGAGGTCCCTGAAGGATCCGCGATCCTTATTGATGACGGAGATCTTGAACTAAGAGCTGTAAGAAAGAACGGTGATATTCTTGAATGTATCGTTGAGAACGACGGCATTCTCGGATCAAGAAAAAGTGTGAATCTTCCAGGTGTGAAGATATGCCTGCCTTCAATAACACCAAAAGACATGGAGTTCATAAAAATGGCCGTTGATAATGATGTCGATTTCATCGCACATTCATTTGTGAGATCCAGGCAGGATGTTCTTGATGTTCAGGCAGTTCTCGATAGTTATAACAGCAGGATAAAAATAATAGCAAAGATTGAAAATGAAGAGGGTGTAAATAATTTTGATGAGATTCTCGAACACGTTTACGGGATTATGGTTGCAAGGGGTGACCTTGGAATTGAAATCCCTTACGAAAAGATACCGGGTGTCCAGAAAATGATGATCTCCAAATGCATAAATGCCAGGAAACCAGTTATTGTCGCGACACAAATGCTGCAGTCGATGATAGCCGGTCCCCGGCCGACAAGAGCTGAGGTCAGTGATATCGCAAATGCTGTTTATTCCCAGACTGATGCACTGATGCTGAGTGGAGAGACTGCAAGCGGTAAATATCCTGTGGAGGCTGTAAAAACTATGACAAAGGTTGCCCTTGAGGTTGAAGAGAACAAGGAAAAGTTTCTTGATCTTCCATCTGTTAACCTGATTGGTGAAATTTCAGGTTATCTGGCAAAGGTAGCAGTCAAAACTTCAGTCAGGATTGCAGCCAAAGCCATTATATCCGATACTACAGGCGGAAGAACGATAAGGGATATGGCTGCTTACAGGGGTTATAACCATATCCTTGCTCAGTGCTACCTCAAAAGTACCATGAGAGAACTTTCCCTTTCATATGGTGTTTATACAAATTATCAGGAGAAGAAAAATTCGATTGACGACTTTTTAAAGGTTGCCCTTACTGATCTTGTGACCCGCAAAGTTCTTGACATAAAAGATGTTGTTGTAGTACTTGCCGGTAATTTCTCAGGCGGTTCAGGATTCTCTTTTATTGAGGTGGGAACAGTTGAGTATCTGAGGGACAGGGTTGATATATTGGAATAGAAGTGTATTAATGGTCTGATTTTTGAGGATATGTTAATGCCATTTACCGGTAATCAATGGTCAGAATCTTGTTAATTTCCTTTTCGATGTTGCTTCATCATATTAATGCTTCATTTCTGAGTATCGATTACCCGATAACCGACAACAGTTTTATTATTAATTAATTTAATCTTTTTAATGAGATTTGTAAAGGTGAAACGCTTAAAAATAAAGACATTGATTACGGCTGCATTCCTGCTTTTACTGACCGGAAATGCATGGGCAACACATAACAGGGCAGGAGAGATCACCTATGTTCAGCTGTCGGATCTTACCTTTGAAATTACAATAACCACATATACCTATACCCTGAGTTATGCCGACAGACCCGAACTTGAAGTAATGTGGGGGGATAACTCAACATCTGTGGCAAAAAGGATAAGTATTCTTTTCCTTCCTAATTATTACAAACGCAACATATATAAGATCACTCACACATACCCCGGACCAGGTGTATATAAAATTGTAGTTCAGGACCCTAACAGGAACGCCGATATAAAAAACATACCCAACTCCGTTAACGTTATCTTTTCTATTTCTACAATACTTATCGTAAATCCTTCAATAGGAAGGAACAATACTCCTGTGCTTCTTAATCCTCCCTATGATAAAGCAGCCAGAGGCTATGTTTTCATTCATAACCCAGGAGCCTATGATCCCGACGGTGACAGCCTTTCCTATAATATGACAGTCTGCACAAGGGAGGATGGAAGGCCCATAGAGAACTATACCTTTCCGCCGGCATCGAAATTTATAAGGGTGGATTCTGTCAGCGGAGATCTTATATGGAATACACCTGTCGATACCGGGGCATACAATGTCGCTATGGAGATTGTGGAATGGCGTTTTGGCAAAAAGATCGGGATAGTAGAGAGAGACATCCAGATAAATGTATATGATACCAAGAATAAGCCCCCCGTTAATGGTCCTCTGCGCGATATATGTGTTGAGGCAGGAAAACCGGTTAACATAAAAGTCACGGCAACTGATCCTGACAATGATTTCATAAGCCTTATGTCAACATCCGGCATTTATACCCTGCCGGATTGCCGGGCACGGTTTGTACATGTCGATTCAGTAGCCGGTTATGCATCGGCAACCCTGGAGTGGACACCATGTTATCAGGCTGTAAGAAATCAGCCTTATGATGTTCTTATTAAATCTGATGATTACAGCAGTGAAATGAAACTGTCGGATATTGACAATTTCAGGATTAAAGTACTGGGACCTCCCCCCGTTCTTGTAAATGCTGCACCCGAGGGCAAATTCATCCGCCTTTCCTGGAATAACTATGGAACCGATGTTATTTCCGGATTCAACATTTATCGCAGGGACGGCCCGTCATCATTTATCCAGGATTCCTGTTCATCAGGGATTCCAGCATCATCGGGATTTATAAAAGTCGGTTACATTGCCGGCAGCTCCACAGTGTCATTTTTAGACACCGATAACGGACAGGGTTTACAGTATTCCAGGGAATACACCTACAGGATAGTCGCAGTATTTCCCAATGGTACGGAAAGCAAGGCATCAAATGAGATATCAGGAGCGCTGGTATCTGGTGTTCCCGTAATAACAAATGTAAGTGTCAGGACCACCTCATTGACAAACGGGTCAATATTTGTTGCATGGAGAAAACCCGACAGACTTGATACAATTCCTGCTCTGGGTCCATATGAGTATTTAATCTACAGGGCTGAAAGCATTACAGGTACAAGCTACGTTCAGATCCGTTCGATTCAGACCTCCACCCTTAATGAAACAAGCTTCATCGATACACTAATTAATACCCAGAACAGGGGTTATGTTTACAAGATTGAATTGTATAACAACGCTCCAGCCAACAGGTTTCTTATAGGCGAACCAGGATATGCATCATCGGTATTTCTTGTAGCAAGTCCGGGCGACAGAAAAGTACGATTCACCATCAGCCGCAATACTCCCTGGATCAATACACGATATGACTTTTTCAGGCTGAACCAGGCTACCAGCAGATACGATTCAATAGGCTCTACCACACAACTTACGTTTACGGATGAAGGGCTTGTCAATGGAAGGCAGTATTGCTACAAAGTAAGATCGACAGGAGGCTATACAAATCCGGGATATCCTGTTAACCTGATTAATTTCTCGCAGGAGACATGCGTCACAGCAGTCGACAATGAAGCTCCCTGTGCTCCCCGGATTTCCGTATCAAGCCAGTGTGACAGCCTCTATAACACTGTCAGATGGACTTTTGCTGATTCGAAATGCCTTGAGGATATAGCAGGATACAAGATCTACTATAAGCTGCTTACTGATGAAAATCTATCCTTGCTTATAACAATCAACGATAAAAATACATTCATGTACAAGCATTACCCCGGCGAAGTTGTGGCAGGATGTTATGCGGTTTCAGCTTTTGATGCAGTTGGTAATGAAGGGGAGAAGTCGTCAATGATATGTGTGGATTCGTGCAAGTTCTATGAGATCCCCAATGTTTTCACTCCCAACGGGGATGATATTAATGATCGCCTTGTGGCAAAAACCTCCGGCCTTGTTGAGAAGGTCAATTTCAAGCTCTTCAACCGTTATGGTGTCCTGATCTTTGAGACCGGCAATCCGAAACTTGACTGGGACGGGACATATAAAGGGAAAATTGTTTCGCCGGGAGTATATTTCTATCAATGTGATGTTTACGAGAGAAGAATTTCCGGTATTGAAATGTACCATCTTTCAGGGTTCGTACATGTGATAACCGAGAAGGGAGCGACATTGGGTAAACCGGAGTATTAACAGAAAATCAGACGCTTTTCGATGAAAAGGATACTAATTTACATAGGGTTTTCAGTCATTACGGCCCTGACAGCAGGACAAAAGCCTGTTTTTTACCTGATGAAGGGTAAAGCTCTCCTTGAGGAAGGAAAACCTGATGAAGCTGCTGCTTTGCTTACAGGCGCCTTAATGGAAAAACAGGATGCTTCCTTCTATCTTTGGAGGGCTGAAGCATATCTGATTAAAGGCGATTATTCATCTGCCGTTGATGATTTCAGTTCAGCAAATAAATTAATCCCCTCATCGGGAGAATACGGACTTGCAAGGATCTATGCCATAAGGAATGATGCGGCAACGGCGGTTTATCATCTTGAACTGTCGATGAGATCCCCGTTCAGGAAAAGTGAGAAGGAGATCCTGACGGATCCTTCATTCAGCCTGCTGGAAAACAAACCTGAATGGCGCCAGTTCTGGAAAAAGGATTGGTACACCACACCTGAGAAAAGTCTGGCGGAGATTGAATACAATATTTCAACAGGGAACATCAATGAAGCCAGAAACGCTTTAAGAACACTCAGATCATCATATCCTGATGATTTTGTTACTGGATATTCCTCTGCTTTGTTGAGTATTTCGGATTCAAAATACCCCGATGCGGTTAAAACATTGACGCAAATCCTGGCAGAATACCCTGACAATGAAAAATGTCTCAGACTTCTGGCATCTGTACAGGAATCTACCGGCAATCCTGCCGGAGCATTGTCATCCTATTCACGTCTTATTGATCTGAATGTTCCTGATCCGGAACTGCTTATCAGCAGAGCCGGATGTTACAGAAAAACAGGTGAGACTGAAAAGGCAATGGATGATATCGCCAGGTATCTTGAATTTTATCCGGGAAGTAAAAAAGCGCTCAGCATTGCAGGAAAGACATCATCAGCTGCGGGGGACAATATAAGGGCGCTGTCCTATTTTTCTGAAAATGTGAGGCTGCATCCTAATGATCCTGAATGTTATATCGACAGGGCAAATTCATATTTCATGTCCCGTTCGTGGGAATGGGCTGCAAAGGATTATGGTATGTCGCTTGATCTTCAGCCTGGTAATTCTGAAGCCTGGCTCAACAACGGAATTTCACTTGTCAATCTGGGAAAGACTGAAGATGCATGTTTCAACTTCAGAAAAGCATTCAATCTTGGAAACAAGAAATCAACGGAATATCTTAGCAAATACTGTATAAAATAAATAATAAGGTTATTTATCTTACATTCTTCAGGATCTTGTCAAAGAGGTCACGAGGCTTAAATGGTTTCAGGACATAATCGTTAATATTCAGATTATCTATCCTGTCGTGTGTCTCTGACATAATTGCTGCTGTTAATGCTACAACGGGAATATCCCTGATCCTGGGATCATCAGAATTCCTGATGATCTTTGTAGCCTCTATGCCATCGAGAACAGGCATATGCAGATCCATCAGCACAAGGTCAAAATCTTCTTTTTCAAGAAGGTTTAACGCTATTCTTCCGTTTTCAGCATGAGTAACCTTAACTCCCCAGCCATTGAGGAATTTGTTTGCAACGAAGAAATTTATCTTGTTATCTTCAGCAACAAGAATTCTCTTCCCTTCAAGCCCGGAATAAGATTCTGACGTTTCTCCTTTCTGGGAGGCTTCGCTTTTTTCAGCTATTCCGAATGATAGAACAAATCTGAACGCCGAACCCTTTCCAGTTTCGCTTTCAACTTCAATTTTTCCTCCCTGAAGTTCAACCAGCCGTTTGCATATGGCAAGACCAAGCCCTGTTCCACCGTAATGCCGTGTTGTATCAGCAGAAGCCTGGGTATAGCTTTCAAAAATATAATCATGCTTATCCTTCGGGATCCCGATACCTGTATCTTTTACAATGAATTCGATCTTAGTTGTTCCTGTTTTTCGTTCCAGTTCCTTCAGTAAAACATGAATGCCTCCTTTCTGGGTGAATTTCAATGCATTTGAAAGAAGGTTTGAAAGGATCTGGTTAAGCCTTATAGGATCACCTGTCAGATCATCAGGCAGATCGTTTTGCCTTATAATATCGAATTCGAGGTTTTTGGATTTGGATCTGAAAGAATATGTCCTCTGGATATCTTTAAGGAAATCACTGAGATTGAATGAAGTCTGTTCAAATTCAATTTTCCCTGACTCCATCTTATTGTAATCAAGTACGTCGTTTACAAGAGTCAGAAGGTGGTTTCCGGAGAACCGCAGGGTCTTTATGTAATCCATCTGATCTTCCCTTGGATTACCCTGGAGCAAAAGGTTTGTAATACCTATGACTTCGTTCAACGGA
>Ga0172370_10002840_pt1 | contig 24548 bp, 23 predicted proteins | sample LakKiv5m_FD_114538 | JGI IMG/M metagenome (GOLD analysis project Ga0172370, IMG submission 114538) | Freshwater microbial communities from Kabuno Bay, South-Kivu, Congo - kab_022012_11.5m | ecosystem: Environmental > Aquatic > Freshwater > Lake | place: Democratic Republic of the Congo...
GTTATACGCTACAAAGAGCCAAATCATCTCTCACTCCCTGTCCCATTGTCTTTTAATGCAAAAATCTCTATTTTTCAAAGAACTCCTACTTTTGTTGTCAAACATACGAGAGCCATATATGTTTGCTGAAACTTCAAGATCGAAAAGCCTGCCTGCCTGGGGTCTTATCCCGTAATAAGCCGAAGGTATGTACCTGCCTCCGGTTATTACAGGAAGAGGATTCTCACTGTTATAACCTCCCCATGCGGAGATCTGACCGCTGATATTTAATGTATCAGTTGCGGATTTATTTAATTCCTGCGATAAACACAAATAATTAATTGAAATTAAAAGACATATGTCTATTATGATGAATTTGTTTTTCATTTTATCCGTGGAGCTATTCCGTACATCAATAGCTTCGATGTTTCCATTATCATTTCCTGCGGAGAAGCAAAAAGATTTTTTATGTCTGGATCATTGAGTGTGTCAATTATTTTCCGGGAGATCAAAAAGAAGAAAGCAAAATTTACATCCTCCCTGAAAATTCCTTTTCCCTGGGCAATTTTAAAATCTCCGATGATCCTTTGCCAGATTTCCGTTGTCGATGCATTAATGAAATCACTCAGCTCTTTTGTTTCTGCATAAAAGTCCCTTAGAAATTCTTCGCTGATATCTACTGTTCCTTCAAATTTCAGAAGAAGGATCCTTTTTATTTTTTCATCAGGTGAAATGTCTGAGTTAAGTATTTCGTGAAATCGTAAATAAGATTCTTCTGCAACATTTAGGAAAACTGTTTTTGCCAGTTCAATTTTATTCGGGAAATACCTGTAAAAGGTCATTTTGCTTATTTCACAGTTTTCGCATATTTCTTCAACGGAGACACGCCTGAATCCATGTTTCCAGAATAGCTTCCTGGCTGTATCAAGGATATTCTGCCTTGTATTTGTCGTCTTTTCTCCCATTCCGGGTTATATTACAATTTCGGCACAAATATACGAAAATAATATAATAATACAAAAAAAGTAACATAAATATTACTTTCGTATAATTTTTATTTATGCATCTGCTGATTTTTTTTGAAGAGCCTGTTGCCGTATTTTGTAATAAAATATGTGACGATTAAAATTACCAGGGCAGCGATTATCAGCGGAATAACAAGTGAAAGGACAGAGAATCCCACAGAGGCTGCATGTTCACCGGTTGCCACAACAGGATTCCCGACTCCGGCCGTCAGTTTTGCCGAGGCAAGCCTTGTCAGGACTGTCCCTCCCTGTACCGTTGCAGCTGCGCCTCCTCCAAATAGAAATCCTGCTGCCCATTTTAGGAAATCATTATCTACAGGTAAAACCGATGTCAACAGGAGAGTACCTCCGCCGATGGCAAGTGGTGTGGTAATTGTGTCGAGAAGGTTATCAACAAAAGGTATGTAATAGGCAAGGATTTCCACTACCGTTGCTGTGCCGAAACAAATTACTGCAGTCCAGCTTGAAAGCCACTGAAAGCCTTCTGCTGCAGGGAACAGGCCAAGCTTTGCAGCAATGCTGGCGACAAGCATTGGCACAAATACCCTGAATCCGCAACTGGCTGCCAGTCCCAGACCTATTGCTACCGCCGTTATGATTTCCTTTTCCATGGGGTTCTACATTTTTCTAAAGATAAGCCAGATTCGTGAATTAATTGATCTTTAGGGAATCCGATATTTTTTATTTTATTATCTTTAAATATGGTTAGGGAAATTGAATGCTGAATATTAGATAATACTTCTTTGTAAATTTTAATCCTATGGAAGAAAACAACACACAGGAACAGGCCCGGCCTGAAAAAGAAAGGCTGATCGACAAGGCTAAAAAGCTTATTGATAAGGCCGATGACTTTATTGATGATAAAGTTGAGGATCTGAAGCAAAGCGAAGCATTTAAAAAGGTAAAGGATACCTATGAAAAGGCCGGGGATTTTGTGGAAGACAAGATAGAGGATATAAAGCAGAGCGGTGTGAAGGAAAAACTGGAGGCATTTGCTGACAAGGTTGAGGACAAAACTGAGGAGACAGTGGCTAAGATGAAGGAATTCAGTAAGAAAGCTGCTGAAAAAACCGCCGATAAGCTGGAAGATATTGCTGAAAACCTGAAAAAGAAAGCAGGCGATATCAACAAGGAGGAAAAAGCAGATAATACCTGAGTACCAAAGGAGTTATAAAGAAAAGGCTGTATCTAAAGTATATCCTTGATGCAGCCTCTTCTTTGTTTTAATACAGTTTAAGTTTTATTTATCAAGCGGGGGAATAACAAGAACCTGCCCGGGATAAATGAGATTGGGATCCTTGAGCATCGGCTTGTTGGCTTCAAAAATAATATTGTATTTATTGGCGTTGCCATAGACTTCCTTGGCGATCTTTGACAGATAATCGCCTTTCTTTACTGTATAATACTGCTTTTCAGGCGGCGGAGGCGTAACTACCGGCGGATGTTTTACAACAAGCCAGTCGTCGACAGAAGCTATGCCTTCGACATTACCAGCTGTGACAATCACCTTGTTCTTGTTCTCAACCGTGTCAATACTGCCCATAAGGGTCACTTTATCATCATCAACCTTTACTTTAATGTCGCTAGTGTCGAATCCGAACTTTTTAATGTGAGCAGCAATCAGATCAGCTTTTTCCTGTTCTTTTTTTTCTTCCGATTTGAACAGCTTTTCTCCAGCGTTTTTAATAAACGAAATTAGTCCCATGATTATAGTTTTAGTTTAACAAAAAAATCTGTCAGTTAAATCTCATCCGAAACAGATCAATTGAATTCCGGAATACTTCTTCAGCCTATCATTTCAAAAGTAATTTTTACATTGACTCTGTATTCAGTGATCTTGTTGCCTGAAACAACTGCGCTCATGTCCTGTACATAAACTGAGCGGATCTCTTTAACGGTTTTACCTGCCATTTTTACAGCAATGGCCGTGGCATCTTCCCAGCTTTTAGGTGAAGAAGCCATAATTTCGATTACTTTTAATACTGCCATAGTCGGGAATTTTAGTCTAAATAATACTTATACTTAAGAATCAGCATATCTGATGAGAATAATCTTATTGTTTCTAAATTAATCATTTTTTTTCAGTAAACAATTGCTTATTTTGCACATATATTTTTATAACGATTATTATAATAAGTTCCCGGAACGTATCTTCAAGAGGGAATGTCCAAAAAATGAAATACAGGCTGACAGCTCTGATCATATTTTTCCTGGTGATTTGCCCCCAGTTGTTTTCCCAGGCTCCGGTAAAGCCAAATTCTCTGACATTGTTTGGTATTGAGGGAGGAATATATCTCCAGACTCTTACCGGTAAGGATTATTGGGGAGAAGCCCTTGACAACCGGGTGATGGAAGGTTATGGCGGAGGTATAATTATCGCCATACCTGTTCTGCCCAATCTGTTTTTGCAGCCCGGCATTATGATAATGAAAAAGGGAGCTAAACAGGACATCATATCCGACAACATAGTCAAGAAAGTACATCTTCTCTACCTTGAGGTTCCTCTGGATATTCTTTTCAGGCCTCAGGCCGGCAACGGCCATTTGTTGCTCGGGGCTGGTCCTTATGGCGCATTGGGTATGACCGGAAGCGAGATTACCAGGTCAGGTTCAGTAACAACAGAGCTTAAGGTCAAATTTCTACCTGATGCATCGGGGGAGCCAACCACTTATGTATACTACAAAACATTTGACGCCGGTCTTGATCTGTTTTTTGGTTACGAGTTTTACAGCAATATTTATTGCAGGCTAAACAGTCAGATCGGGTTTCGGAAAATAAATTCCGATTATGGACTTCCCAACGACAGGACTTCAAAGAAAAACCTTGAATTCGGCATCTCAGCAGGCTACAGGTTTTAGACCTATCAGGTACAATTAAATACTTTAATCCTTTTTGTGCAATCTGTACCAGGCAATCGAAATATCAGAATATGAATAATATTCTGAAGCCACCAGTTTTGTTGTAAAAAACTTCCTTCCGGTCATTGAGTTTACTTCCTCAAAGCTTTTCTGAAAGCTGAAATTATATGCTGTTGAAAGGAATTTGGTCTTTTCCTCTTCATTCATACCTGACAGATCAAAATTCTGCTCGCAGATCTTGATAAATGCAACCAGATAAAGAAACTGCGACTGAGTATTTTCAAGATATTTTACAACAGCCGACCTGTACTTCCAGTCAGGGTGATAATCTTCTCTGTCAGGGAAAAATTTACCTAACCGGCCTTTAATCAAATGTGCATTTGTATTTATTGCTTCGGCGAATGATGGCTTCATCTGGAACAGCCCGACAGAAAAGTTGGCATACTCTTCGCCCAGGTTAATATAAAGGGTTTTCAGAAGAGCCAGTTCCATCCTGTCGCGAAGAGCCGAATATCTTATTAGTTCAGGAAAGACAACTGCAACTGCCAGATGATATGAAATATTGAACTTATCAGAGATCTGCTTCATCCACGGTTCATTTTCCCTGACAAATTTCTCTGCTTTTTCCCAGTCGCTGCCGAAGATCTTACTGTAATCCTGATCCTGGCAATATACAGATAATTCGCTGCATGCCAGCAGGATTAATATCGAAAGGGTTTTTAGACATGGACTCCTTGCAGGGAAGTACCCGGAAAATCGGATGGGGGCCGGACTAAAGGTCAGAATGGAATTGCACACTGCATGATCGCATCTTTCCCGGGAGAATAATACATATATGTCAGGCTGATCCTTCCGTCACTGCTTACAAGATATGGGTTAAAGAGGTCCGACATCAGGGTATTATCGCTGAAAGTCAGTGTTCCCGATTTATACGATGCATATTTGTTGCTGGCACTGTTAACAAATAACCTCTCAATCTGATAACCGTTTTCTTTGAGCGACATAAGCCTGTTCCCCTTAAGGTCGAGTATCTTGTCGGGGGTGATTATAATTATGTCATCAAATTTGGCATTACCGTCAAGTTTACCCTGGGCCATTGTCATTGCATCATAGCTTGCCCCGGGTATATTTGAAACAAGTTTGGGCTGTAATGATGACGGACCGCCTCCCTGCATCATCTGGTTCTGCATCTGCTGGCTCATCTTCATCGCAATATCCATCTTTTCCTGATCGGTTTTTGCATTATTCATCGCTTCCTCAAGCTTCTTACCCTCCGACTCGCTCATAATTAGATTCTCGGTTACCAGAGCCGCGAACTTGTTTTTTGACCTCGATATTGCAAAATCGCTTATTATTGCATACGGGCCATAGCTTTTGCCATTGAACTTTATAAGATATTTTTCTCCTGATTTTACAATGATCCCGGGATATGCCCTCGTAAAAGCATCTTTTTTATCCCCGTCATCCGATGATTCACTGACTTTCCCGACTGCTGCCAGATGAGGATCATTTTCGTTAAACGGACCTTCAGTCTGTCCGTTTTTCAGGATATAATATTTCTGTGTGAGCTTGTCCCTGATAATGATGCTTCCGTCGATTCCGTTTGTAATATATATTTCCTTGTAATCAAGGTTGAACTTCTTCATATCGATTATAAGTGTTGCTTCATCGCAGGCACATGCTGGTTCAGGTGCGACTTTGGATTCGTCGTTTCCGGCAAGCCCTGAAAGCTCCTTTGTGACTGCTTTTTTTACTTTATTGAGCAGACCCTGTGAATGAAGTGGTAATGTCAGGCATGCTGACATAAGGACCAATAGTATCAGCGATTTTTTCATATTCACATGATTTATTAGGTAAGAACAGTTGAATTGTTAAAATGTTAAGTGTGATGCATAGGGTTTATTATGCTCTCTCCTGCGCTCTGGTTATTATTAAGCCTAAATGTAAATGTAATAATATATTTCAGATGTGCTAATAAAAATTTGACTATTGTCTGCAGAAATTCAGGAACTCTAAGGGCGATTTGTCATTTCGGGGTATGAAGGAAAGTTTTTTCAGTGATTTACCTCTTCAAAATCTGTTGAATCGACCCATCCGGCTGCTTTTCTTTTAAGTTCTCCCCTCATGTATCTGTTGTAAAAATCCCGGACAGATTCGGATGAGTACTTATAGGAGTCGAAAATATCGCCATTACCTATTATCCTGGGATCTTCCTGTTTGCGTAATTTCCCAAGCAATTCGTTGCGGAGTTTCTGTTTCAGCGGATTAAACCCGGGATTCAGGGCAAGATTGTTTAAACACTCCGGATCTTTGGTGAGGTTATACAACTCTTCTTCATTCCTTATTCCAAAGCTCAGGTTCCAGTAAGCAGATGATATTCCGTTTCGTTTAAGATCAAGTATGAGGGTTTTTACAGGGCTGGCGTCGCAATCGAGATAACCAGTTTCAGGGTTTCCCGACGGCCATCGTCCCGGCTTGAAATTTATCAGGTAAAGATATCCTTCCCTTACGATCCCTCTGATAGGATATCCCTCATCATCAGGCCTTCCAACGTCATTCCTTTCTCTTCCTAAAAGCACGAAATCGCGTGATTTGTCTGTCAGTTTTTTTCTGCCTGTCCTGAAAATCTCTGTAAAGCTCCTTCCCTCAACCGGTTCCATGCCGCTTTCAGAAAAGTCAATTCCACCGGTTTCAATCAGGGTCGGCGCTATATCGATGAAGCTTACATAATCATAGACTTTACGTCCCGGATTTCTGATTCCCTTTTTCCACATGATGGCAAGAGGCATATGATTTGAATATTCATATGACTGTCCTTTTACCCTCGGGAAAGGCATTCCATTATCGGAAGTCACTATTACGATAGTATTCTCAAGTTCCCCTCTCTTTTCAAGAATACTGAGCATTGTGACAAGGTGGGAATCAAAATGCTCTATTTCAGAGGCATAATCAAGCATATCCTGCCTGACAGTATTCAGCGCCGGCCAGAAGCGTGGAACGGTGTCAACATCTGCAAGCGTTTTCCCGCCAAGGGATATACCCGATCCGGCCTGGTAACTCCTGTGAGGCTCATTTGATCCGTACCAGAAACAAAATGGTTTTTCAGGATCCCGGGAGTTAAGAAATTCCTCGAAATTACCGGCATAATCAATATTTGAGATCCCGTTTGCAGGAGGGGTCAGCTTTATGGTATTGAAAGCCCTGCCGGTGAGCTCTCTTTGATTTCCTGCACTGTCGACGGCCACTCCGGGTGCCCATCCCTTCGCTGTATAGCCGGTTTCGTAACCGTTCTTTTTCAGTGCTTCAATAAAAGATGTGAAACGTTGGGGGAAAAATGGAACATGGTTGGCTGCTTCACCGAGCTGCCAGCTGTTCCTTCCGGTCAGAAGGCATGCCCGCGACGGAGAGGATTTTGCATTAGGGGTGTAGGCATTCATGAAAAGTATCCCGTCGTTCGCAACCCTGTCGAATCCCGGAGTATTAACCCATTTGCATCCATATGCTCCGAAATGCATATACGAAATATCATCACCTATTGCAATAAGGATATTAGGAGGCTCATGGGTGGCTGATTTTTTTTCATTGATATCGCACCTATGGAAAAGACAGGGTGTAATGAAAATACAAGTTTTGACCAGGAGATTTTTCATTGCCTGTTTGATAATATTTTACCTATGGCCCCAGAATGAACCAGGTCTGTCACTCATCTCAAAAATTAGTGTTCCTCCGTTTAAAATATCGCTGTGGGAGATAACCGGGCCAGTCAGCTCTTTACCGTTTAGAATTGCTGACTGTATGTATTTATTTTCAGGGCTGTTGTTTTTTGCGACAACAGAAAAGGTATTACCATTGTCAAGGTGTATCCTTATTCTGCTGAACAGCGGGCTCCCTATCTGATATTCTGGTATTCCGGGAGTTATAGGGTAGAATCCCATTGCTGAAAAGACATAAAAGGCCGATAGTCCGCCGCCATCCTCATCACCGGGGATACCCATCAGATCATTCCTGAACCAGGTATCCATAAGCATTCTTACACGTTTTTGTGTTTTCCATGGCTTTCCGGCGAGATTGTAAAGGTAGGCTATATGCATTGAAGGTTCGTTTCCCATGACGAACTGGCCTACATTGCCAGTGGCATCGGGCAAGGATGAATAATACTGCCATTTCGATTTTCCAAGTCCTTCTGAAAACAACTGGTCAAGCTTTTTATCAAATTTTTCATTTCCGCCCATCATATTGATAAGATCATCAAATGCATGGTAGGGTTGCCAGATGTATGTCCATCCGTTGTTCTCGTCATAATAATCCCTTGCTCCCATCCCCCCGTCAAACCTGTAATCGAAAGGTTCAATCCAGTTCCCCGAACTGTCTCTGGGATGATAAAAGCCTGTATCCTTTTTGAAAAGGTTCCTGTAATTAAGGCTCCTTTTCATAAAAAATTTATAATCATCTTCTTTTCCAAGCTCATATGCTATCTGTGCCATGCACCAGTCATCATAGCTTGATGCAAGGGTTATTGCAACAGCCTGACGCTTTTCGAATGAGTGTACCTTCGGGCATGTTTCCTGTTCACCTTTCCGGAGGGCGGGATAATATCCTTTTTTATCATAAAATTTGTCTAGCCATGTTGCACTGTCCTTTACCCATGGAAGCCTTGTCTCATTCAGAATCGTATTTCTAAGATGATCATATGCCTCTTCAAGATCAAAGTTCCTTATCCCTTTTTTCCATGCGTCAAGGATTACTGCAACCGAATGATTGCCGTTCATGGCATGATTGTCGCCGGTAACTGTGGGAAATGTCGGCATCCAACCCGATTGTCTTGCCATCCTGATATATGAGGTGATCTTTTCATTCTCACGGTCAGGATTTAGAATGACCTGAAGCGGGTGAAGGGCAAGATGTGTATCCCATACCCAATCGTCAGTGTAAAATGCCGTATCATTTGCATCTTCCACTTTATTATTCCAGATGCTGTAGTATTTGCCATCCTCCGTGATGTCGATCATGCGTTCGAAGCAGCGGTAAAGGGAGGTATAAAACACTGTCTTCTGATTTTCAGTCCCTCCCTCAATGCTGATTGCTGAAAGAACATTGTTCCATTTCTTTCTTGCATCTGAAAGTGTCTTGTCGAAATCCCAGCCCGGGATATCATGCATCAGATTCAGTTTTGCCTGGTCTGCGCTTATATACGATATGCCATAACGAATACGCAATTCATCCCTTTTGTTAGTGTTTAATGATACCAGTATCCCGGCCCTTCGGCCTGAAACAGACATATTGTCAGTAAGTTCGCCCCCTTCTATAGCTTTGATACCGGCAGGTTCATTGTCAAATTCAAGGTAGAGCCAGGTTTTGACGTCATCAAAAGTATCAAAACCGGTTATTGTATTATTTTCTGATTTAAGTTCTCCGTTGCCTGTTATCCTGAGTATAAAGCCATATCCCCCTGTATTGCCCGGTTTCAATGTGAAGAAGCCTGATTTTTCAGAAGGGGAGAATCTTACAGAAATATTTTCTTCATCAAGTACCACTGAATAGCTGTATGGGGTTACGGTTTCGTTGTCATAGGTGAAGTAAAGTTCCGTGGCAGCATTGGCAGGATCTCCCATGAAAGGGAACAGGTTAAATACTTTGCCCGAACGGTGAGATACCAGGTTCAACGGAAACCCCTGCATCAGATTTGAAGTGAAATTATCCCGGTTGGGTGTGAATCTGAGCATGCTGTTCGGAAGATGAACAGTCGGATAGGTGGGTACAAGAAGATGACTTATGTTGCCTGCAAGGGGATTGACATAATCAACAGGATCTGATTTTCCGCGGGAACATGAAACCAGAATTGCAAGCAAAATGATTACCGATATGATATCCCTTTTCATAATGATAGCAGCGTTTCTTAAAGGTGATTTATGTTTAAAATTAAGATAAAAATCCGGAATTGAACAAATGCCGGCAGCACAAACTCTTTTAACATGATTTTAAGATAATTAATGCTGCTTTGGAAGAAAAGTGGCATATTATTTGAAATTTGTCCCGTGAATACTCTTGCAAAGAGACTTGTTTAAATAATCAAATATTTCATAACCAGATAATAAAGTTCATGAAAGGAGGTAATTATGAGCCCGGTGGACCGAAATATCAGGAAATTGAAATTTCAATCCGGAGTATTGTCGTTAATAACGGCGACATTTCTTCTTAACGCTACTGTTGACCTTAATGCACAATATTTCGGAAGGACCAAACCTGGATACAGCAAATTCAACTACAGCGTTCTTCAGACACCACATTTTGAGATTTACCATTATCTCAGAAATGATTCTCTTCTCAGGACTCTTGTGAACTGGTCGGAAAGCTGGTATGATATTCACCAAAAAACATTTGCCGACACTTTCAAGATCAAGAACCCTCTGATTTTCTATAACAGCCATGCTGATTTCCAGCAGACAAACACAATCAGCAGTCTTATCAGCTCAGGAACCGGGGGCGTTACAGAGTCGCTGAAGAACAGGGTGATTATGCCGGTAGCACCCACACTTTCTCAAACGGATCACACTCTCGGGCACGAACTGGTACATGCTTTTCAGTACAACATGTTCCTGAACTCAGACTCTTCAAAACTCTATTCACTCAGAAACATGCCGTTATGGATGATAGAGGGTATGGCCGAATATCTTTCCATAGGCAGCGAGGATCCTAATACAGCAATGTGGATGAGGGATGCGCTTATTAACAATGATTTCCCGACCCTGAAAAAACTGGAGGATGAGTCGAAGTATTTCCCCTATCGTTACGGCCAGGCTTTCTGGGCAATGGTGGCAAAAACCTGGGGCGACTCTAAAATTATGCCTCTTTTTAAGAACACCGCAAGGTATGGATTTAACACTGCTGCGGATTCAATCCTGGGATTCAACGAGAAGACACTGTCGGGTATGTGGAAAAGCGCTATGGAGCTTCATTTCAAACCATATCTTGAAAACCGGACTGATACCCTGGCAGGAAGGATGATAATCTCAAAACTAAATGGCGGAAAGATCAATATATCACCTTCTGTCAGTCCCGACGGAAAGTACATTGCATTTTTCTCGGAAAAGAACCTTTTTACGCTTGACCTTTTTCTTGCTGATGCCGAAACAGGCAGGATAATAAAGAAACTTTCAAGTGTTGTAAGGAATACAGATATCGATGATTTTAATTTCATCGAATCGTCAGGTACCTGGTCGCCCGACAGCAGGAAATTTGCATTCGTCGTTTTCACAAAAGGTTCTAACAGGATTGCCATTGTTGATGTCAGACGTGAAAAAAGAATGCATGAAGTTCGCATTAACGGGGTTCCTGCAATTTTCAATCCCGCCTGGTCTCCCGATGGCAACAGGTTAGCTTTTACCGGGACTGTTGACGGAATAAGCGATCTGTATGTTTATGATCTCATTGACGGGATTACTGAAAAACTTACTCACGACATGCCATCGAACATTCATCCGGCATGGTCGCCGGATGGACGATATCTTGCCTTTTCACAGGAAATCATTAACAGCTTTGCCGGCAGGCGCCGTTTCAGCTTCGATCTGGCAATAATGGATATGAATACCAGGGATATCAGGAGACTGAACGTGTTTCCAGGAGCATGGAATGTAAATCCTGCCTTTTCAAGTGACGGCAGTTCGGTCTTTTTTCTTTCGGATGCTGATGGTTTCAGGAACCTATATAAATTTCACCTTGATGACGGAATTGTTATTAAATTAACAGATTACCTGACAGGTATAAGCGGCATTACACCTTTTTCACCTGCATTGAGCACAGCCAGGGAAAAAGGGCAGGTTGTTTATTCATATTATACAAACAACACTTATCAGATCTGGTCGGCAGGTGAAAATCAATTTCAGGGAAAACCTGTCGATAAACATGTTGTCAATTTTAACGCAGGCACTCTTCCGCCGGTTCAGAATACCGCTCCTGATAGGATAGACTATATACTGGTTAATCGTCAGGTCTCAGGACAGACTGCTGACACTGTTAAGGAAATTCCATACAAACCCAGGTTTAAGCTCGATTACATTTCAAACAATGCCAGTATAGGTATTTCAACAGGAATGTACCGGAACAATGCCGGAGGCAGTGTAAACATGATATTCAGCGATATCATGGGCAACAGCCAGCTTTATTCATCATTATCGCTTAACGGCGAAATTTATGATTTCGGGGGACAAACGGCTTACATGAACCAGAAAAGCAAAATAAAATGGGGAGGAGCTGTATCACATATTCCATATCGGGCCGGAAGCATGTTTCTTACCCTTGATTCAATCAATTACGGAGATTCAAAAATTCCAGTCCAGAACCTGGTTCTCGACTATATCAGGATGTTTGAGGACAATATAACAGGCTTTGCCTATTATCCTCTGTCGCAGAACAGAAGATTTGAAAGCAGCTTTTCAATGTCGTGGTATTATTACAGGATTGACAGGTATAATAATTATTATACCCTCGACGGAATTGGACTGGGGAGCAGGCGCGAAAAACTTGATGCCCCTTCGGGAGGGAACTACCAGCAGATATCACTTGCATATGTTGAGGACAATTCATATTTCGCAATGACTTCTCCGTTCCAGGGTCACAGGTTGAGATATGAGATTGAAAAGTATTTCGGAATTGTAGATTTCTTCACAACACTTGCTGATTACAGGAAATACTTCTATTTAAAGCCGTTCAGCCTGGCATTCAGGGCATATCACTATGGCAGGTACGGGGGGGCCGGCACAGCAGGCAGTGTTTATCCTCTTTACCTTGGCTATCCGTGGCTTATAAGGGGTTATGAAAGAACATCGTCTGATTATGAAAGCGGCTTGGGTTTGAATTCATTCGATATCTCAAGACTGACAGGACAGAGAACAATTGTTGCAAATGCTGAATTTAGAATACCTTTCACGGGACCAGAAAGGCTGGCCCTTATAAAATCAAAATTCCTGTTCACCGATCTTAACTTATTTATTGATGGAGGTCTTGCATGGTCGCCGGGCGACAGGATCATATTTGACTGGAATCCCCAGAATGCTTCATTCGACAAGAAGTATCCGGTTTACAGCACAGGTGTTTCGATCCGTATAAATGTTCTGGGAGCACTTGTACTTGAACCATATTACGCTTTCCCGCTTCAGAACGGTGGATTCAGGAACGGAGTATTCGGTCTTAATTTCACTCCCGGCTGGTGACACAGCTTATCTTTCTTTAAAGCAGGTGACAATGAATTCCTTCGAATCATTGGTAAGGCCGTTGCCTGAAAAATCACCTGCAATATTGTAACTTTCAAATGGAGATCTTTCAACCAGATGTTCCAGCTCATACCTGAAAAAATATCTCATGACGGATCTCCATTCCTTTTTAAAATGACGGACCCCTTCATTCCATTCTATAACAAAGACAAGATTCAGTCTCTGATTTATCAAATCAGGTTTTGATGTTACAGTTCTGCTTATCCGGTTGCCTGGTTCATATTCGGCTTCGAAATCCTTTACTCCTTCTATTCCGGTCAGTAGCATATTAAGATCTGGTATAAATGTATCAAAAATGAATTCTCCCCCGGGATTCAGATGATCATATACATTCCTAAGTGCCTTAAGCTGATCTTCTTTTGTTGTAAGATGCATAAGGACCCTGAATGGAGCAATAATGAGATCGTATTTGAAATCAGATCTGAAATCAACAATATTCTGCAGGCCTATCCGGGATTGCTGGTCGGGGCTAAGTTTTGACTTAAGAATGTCCAGCATGGCAGGACTCAGATCTATCCCGTAAATGTCTGCTCCATTTTGGAGAGCTTCTATAAAAAGCCGCCCCGTTCCAGTCCCAACTTCAAGTACCTTACCAGGGGCATTTTTTATTTTATCGAGAAAGAATTGATTATCAACTCCGTCGCGAACCTGATGATAAATCAGATCATAAAACCTTGCAAAGAATTCAGGGTATTCAGTAAATTCCGAACCAGTGTGTTTTCTAATAACGTTTGACATGCTCAGGTGTAAAATGATAAAGAAATAAAATTATAAATCTTTCTTCAATCACTGTCAATCCTTATGCATGTCATCGTGATGGATCCACCGACAGTTTTATCGTTGAACAAAGTTATCCGGTCATTTTTATCCTGAAGGGCAAGAACATAAAGCATTGGCAGAAAATGTTCCGGAGTCGGAATGGCAAGATCAAATGCTTTGCCATTTGTTTTGTAGTTGATCAGCTGATCATGGTCGCCTGAAAGAATGAATTTCTTCATCTTTTCTCCGGCTTCCAGAGCCCAGTCAAATCCAAAGTTGTCATTAAGCCTTTGCCACGCAACCATTCCCAGGTTATGGACCATATTCCCGCTTCCGACAATAAGAACTCCCTTTTTGCGCAATATTCCAAGGCCGGCAGCAATTTCATAATGCCGTCGTGCTTCTGCATAATAGTCAAGGCTCATTTGCAATACAGGAATATCAGCATCAGGGTACATATGTTTTAAGACACTCCAGCATCCATGATCAAGACCCCATTTTTCATCAAGCCGGACTTCAGAAACTGTAATACTTTTCTGAATTTCACGTGCCAGGTCAGGATCACCTGGAGCCGGATACCTGACCATGTATAGCTCTTCAGGAAAACCTCCGAAGTCGTGAATCGTCCTGGGTTTTTCCATGGATGTAACAAAGGTACCTCTCGTTTCCCAGTGTGCAGATATACAAAGAATTACCAAAGGTTTTTCAAATGTGACCGCTGCCTTTTTCCATCCTTCTGAGAATTCATTGTCCTCGATCGCATTCATCGGGCTGCCATGACCGAGAAACAGGACGGGCATTTTAGCCGCCCTTGTACCTGAATCCGTCATCCTTTCAAGTACATTGAGATTCATCATTATAAACTGGTTTAGTCCAAAATGAATTCAACCTTCTAAGGAACGGTTGAAGGTAATTAATAAACAATTACTTCGGAGTATTGTTTGTAGTACTTTTTATTTTCAACAGAGACTGCGCTCTGTTAAAAAATGATTTAACTTTCTGCCTTATAATTTAAAACGATAAAATGAAAAGGTTCTTAAGGATGCTGTCAGCAGCTATAGGAATATTACTCGGAGCAGTGATTTTAATAGTCCTTGCGGGTGTTTTGTGGTTGTCTGTAAGAGGTAACTCTCATGCCAGGAGGAATATGGCACTCGCGGGAAGCGAGGTAAAGACACTGAATTCTGAAGGTTTTACATTCCGTGATCTGAACAAAAATGGATTGCTCGATATCTATGAGGATAGCAGACGAGCAGTTGAGGAAAGGGTAGAAGACCTGATAGCCCAAATGAATCTTGAAGAGAAAGCAGGATTAATGTTCTTTCCCCCAATCAGCATGCACAAGGATGGATCGATCTCAGAAAAGCCATCGCTTAAGGATCCTTTTTCACTGATGAGCGCCGGCACATCCGAAATGCTGTTCGGCAAGAAGATTAATCATTTCAACATATTCACCGGTACCGATAAAAAATCCATGGCGATCTGGTATAATAATCTCCAGAATCTTGCAGGAAGAACAAGGCTGGGAATACCTGTTACCATTGGTTCGGATCCGAGGAACAGTTACAGTAATAATCCTCTTGCATCGGCATTCGCGGGAGATTTTTCCTTATGGCCTGAACCTACGGGTTTTGCCGCTATTGGTGACTCACTTCTGATGTTTCGTTTTGCCGATATGGCAAGACAGGAGTATCTTGCAGTCGGGATCAGGGTTGCACTTCATCCGATGGCAGATCTTGCAACCGAACCCAGATGGGGAAGGATTAATGGCACATTTGGTGAGGATGCAGCACTTTCGTCGAAACTGACCTATGCCTATGTGCGTGGATTCCAGGGCGACAGTCTTGGCGCTGCAAGTGTTGCATGCATGACAAAGCATTTTTCAGGGGGAGGACCCCAGAAGGAGGGTATTGATCCTCATTTCCCGGTTGCAAAGGGACAGGTATATCCGGGGCATAACTTCAACTATCACCTGATCCCGTTTGAAGCGGCATTCAGGGCTGGGACTGCTCTGATAATGCCCTACTACGGGATTCCAATGGACCAGACCAGTGAAAATGTGGGATTTAGTTTCAACAAGGAAATGATCACAGGCCTCCTGAGGAATAAATACAAATTTGATGGCGTTGTCTGTACAGACTGGGGATTGCTGAGCGATGTAAAGATCTTTGGAATAATGATTCTTCCGGCCCGGGCCAGAGGAATGGAAAAAGCAACGCCGGAACAAAGAATGCTGAAAATAATTAACGCCGGCGTGGATCAATTTGGCGGGGAAATGCTTCCTGAAATGCTTGTGGATCTTGTTAATGAAGGCAAGATAAATGAATCTCGTATAGACTCATCGGTAAGAAGACTTCTAAAGGTGAAGTTTGAACTGGGTTTATTTGACAATCCCTTTGTTGATACTGCTTATGCTTCCAGGATTGTTGGTAATCCCGGATTCAGGGAGGAAGGTGAAATGGCTCAGCGAAAATCAATAGTACTTCTTAAGAACAGTTCCAAAGACTCAGGTAAAATTCTCCCTTTGAAAAAAGGTATCAAAGTTTATGTGAAGAATGTAGACCCGGTTGCGGTAAAAGAATATGCAACAGTCGTTTCCAAACCGGAAGAAGCTGATATTGCGATAATACGTCTAAAATCACTTTCAATGCATATAAAAGGGACCGGTCTGCTGGGAAGGTTGTTCAGTGCCGGCGACCTCGACTTCAAGGATAAGGAACTTAAGGGAATATTAAATCTTCTTAACAGTGTCCCTTCAATAGTTGATATCTATCTCGACAGGCCTGCAGTAATCCCGGAAATAGCAGCAGACTCAAAAGGTCTTCTCGTTAATTTTGGGGCAAACGACAGAGCCCTTCTTGATGTTATTTTTGGTAAAACCAATCCGTCGGCAAAACTTCCCTTTGAACTTCCATCCTCGATGGATGCAGTCAGAAGCCAGAAGGAAGATCTTCCTTATGATTCGGAAAATCCACTTTTCCCATTTGGCTTCGGACTTGGTTATTAGTAGGATTATTTTATATTTTTGGCATCGGATTATTCAAGATTAAAAGGGGCATTTACGATGGTAAAAAAGTATTCACTGGATAAGGACAGGATAAAAGTTTTATTGCTCGAGGGAATTCATCAGAGTGCGGTGGACTTTTTCATTTCGAACGGCTATACAAACATCGAATCCTTCCCAAACGCCCTTGACGATGAACTCCTCAAGGAAAAGATCCAGGGAGCAAACATAATCGGTATTCGTTCAAGAACCCATCTCAGCAAAGATGTTCTTTCAGCAACAACCAAACTTCTTGCAATCGGATGCTTCAGTATTGGAACAAACCAGGTTGACTGCCATACCGCGAGGCTGATGGGAATACCTGTATTCAATGCACCATTCTCAAATACCCGTTCGGTTGCCGAACTTGTAATTGCCGAGGCCATACTCCTGATGCGCAATATACCGGTTAAAAATGCCGCGGCACACAGGGGAAAATGGCTTAAGTCGGCATCCAACAGCTTTGAAGTGCGGGATAAGAATATTGGCATAATTGGTTATGGCCATATCGGGTCACAGGTTTCTATATTAGCTGAGGCGCTGGGAATGAATGTCTATTATTATGATATTGTGAAAAAACTGAGCCTTGGAAAAGCTGCACCCTGCAGTTCGCTTGATGAGCTGTTGTCCCTGTCACATATTGTAACACTTCATGTACCGGAAACCCCCCTTACAAGGAATATGATAGGTGAACGGGAAATTTCCCTGATGAGAAGGGGAGCCTGCCTTGTCAATGCCTCGAGGGGATCGGTTGTCAATATCGGGGCTCTGACTAATGCCCTTAAGTCGGGCCACCTTTTGGGCGCAGCGCTTGATGTATTTCCTGAAGAACCAGCTTCAAATAATGATCCTTTCATCTCCGACATGCAGCAATTCGACAATGTTATTCTGTCACCTCATGTAGGGGGGAGCACAATGGAAGCTCAGGCTAACATCGGTACGGAAGTTGCGGAAAAACTCGTCAGGTACAGTGATACCGGCGCAACCATCGGAGCTACAAATTTCGTCCAGGTTGCCCTTCAACCCAATATGAATGCTCAGAGATTCCTTCATATCCACAAGAACGAACCCGGGATCCTCAAGGAAGTGAATTATGTATTCACATCAAAGGGAATAAATATTGCCGGGGAATATCTGCAAACTGACCCGGAGATCGGTTATGTGATAATCGATACAGAAAGCCGTCTCAGCAATTCAATTCTCGATGAACTCAGAGCAATAAAAGGAACTATAAGGATTCGGATGCTTTACTGAAGGTTATGCTGATAACTTTTGTTTAATGATCTTTTTTAAAGGGGCCAGATTATAATTCGTAATTTCCTTCTGCCTCAGGCTGATATAAAATTTCTTCAATTCTGATCTTTGTCAATCCCGACGGAACCATCCAGTCTATCTCGTCTGACACCTTGTACCCGATAAGAGCTGTGGCAACCGGAGAAAATATTGAGATTTTGTTTTCCTTGATATTGGCCTGATCCGGATACACAATACGGAACTTAATTTCTTTGTTTGTTTTAAGGAATTTTATCCTGACGATTGAATTCATTGTGACAATATCATCAGGTACTTCAAATGGTTCAACAATTTTCGCTGCACGCAATTCGTTCAGCAGTGTTTCTGCTTCCATGGCATTGATTGTCTTCCTGCTTTTCCCGTCCTGAATGCATTTAAGTATTCTTGCATAGTCAAGTTTGTTCATTATGATCCTGTTCATGATATCATCTTTTATTAATAAATTGTTTTAAAGTTACTTAACACTCAACAATAAATCAAATTTCAATATTGAATACATTATAATCTGTTAATCGTGTAAACTGAAATTTACCCAACCACAGATTATCCTGAGTCGGATAATTTGTGTATTCAAACTCTTTTTAAGAATTTTATGACACCTAATAAAACAAGGTATATGGAACAGAAAGGGACACCTCTTGCTCTTGGAACTGAGGATGTATGGAAACTGTTACTCCAGTATGCAATACCTTCAGTCATTGCAATGACAGCCTCGTCTCTTTATAATATAACCGACAGCATATTTATCGGTCATGGGGTGGGAGCTCTGGCAATCTCAGGGCTTGCCATCACATTCCCTCTGATGAACCTCTCGGCTGCCTTCGGATCTCTTGTCGGGGTTGGCGGATCTGCGCTTATGTCATTAAGACTGGGGCAGAAGGATTACGAGACTGCAGGCCAGATACTGGGTAATGTGCTGATTTTAAATCTTATATTGGGGACAATATACACTGTATTCATTCTTCTTTTTCTTGAACCTATCCTGTTATTTTTTGGTGCAAGCAGGGCCACATTACCATTTGCAAGGGATTTCATGGTAATTATCTCCCTGGGGAATGTCGTTACTCATATGTACCTTGGGCTGAATGCCCTTTTAAGGGCTTCAGGCAATCCCAGAAGATCAATGTTTGCGACTATCTATTCAGTAATAATAAATATAATTTTGGCACCTCTTTTTATTTTTGTTTTTAAATGGGGAATAAGGGGTGCCGCTCTTGCAACAGTGATTGCACAAACATTAATGCTGATGTGGCAGTTGAATTATTTCATGGATAAGAATAGTTTTATTCATTTTCACAGTGGCATATTCGGGCTTAAACGAAAGATAGTCATGGATTCCATGTCGATAGGGTTAGCTCCTTTTCTTATGAATATTGTTGCAAGTGTAATTGTGATTATCATAAATCAGGGCCTCATAAGATATGGGGGAGATCTTGCTGTGGGTGCCTATGGTGTTATTAACAGGGTGGCAGCCCTGTTCGTAATGGTTGTATTCGGATTGAATATGGGTATGCAGCCAATTGCCGGATACAACTTTGGTGCACGCCAGTATGGAAGGGTGAACATGGTGTTAAAACTTACGATCTTACTTGCCACAGGTGTTATGACCCTGGGATTTCTTCTTGGAGAAATATTTCCGAAAGCCGTTGTATCTGCCTTCACGGATGACAATGATCTTATAGAAATTGCCATACCGGGAATGAGGATTGTATTCATGTTTTTCCCCATTATAGGCATGCAAATGGTTGCTGCGACATTCTTTCAGAGTATAGGAAAAGCCGGTAAGGCAATATTCTTGTCCCTTACACGTCAGGTTCTGATCCTGTTGCCTTTGCTTCTAATACTTCCTTCATTCTATGGCGTAAGAGGGGTATGGTTCAGCATGCCGGCTGCAGATCTGCTATCAAGCATAACTGCAATATGGCTTCTTACGATGCAGTACAGGAGTTCTGTAATAGGAAAGTAAATCTGTCATTTTGTAAAATCTTGGGAAATGAATGATTATTATGCAATAACAATAGGACGCCAGCTTGGAAGCGGCGGTAGAATGATAGGCGAAAAGCTTGCCCGGCAGCTGGGTATCTCATTCTATGATAAGGAACTTATTCAGATTGCATCTCAGGAAAGCGGACTGGGGAAGGAATTTTTCGAAATGGCTGATGAGAAAAAGGGTCATTCTATTTTCGGCGGTTTGTTCGGAATACGCGGATTAATGACTGAAGAACCATTCTCGACTTACTATCTGAACAATGAAACATTATTTTCAATTCAGAGTGATGTCATCCGGAAAGTTGCAGATGAAGGATCTTGCCTGTTCGTAGGCAGATGTGCCGATTATGTTCTTGCCGGGAAACAACGGTTATTGAATATTTACATTACAGCAAACCGTGATGACAGGATTAAAAGAATAGCCGAAAGAGATCATTTGACTGAAAAAAAGGCAAAGGACATTATTGAGAAAGCCGATAAAGACCGGGCCGGCTATTATAATTATTTTACAAATAAGAAATGGGGTGCTGCAGAGTCATATCATCTGTGCATTAATTCATCGATATTGGGGATTGATGATACGGTTGAGTTTATTAAGAAATTTGCAGAAAAAAAGTTCAGCGTTTGATAATTCGCAAAATATAATCTTTTCAGGCTTAGTTCAGCCCTGAGCATTCATGGCATTTGTTATAAATTCTTTCAGCTTTTGTCTGTCCAGTTTTCCTTCTGTCCTTACCCCGCTGCATACATCAACACCAAAAGGATTAACCTCTTTTATGGCCTGCCTCACATTTTCAGGCTTAAGACCTCCTGCAAGAAAGACAGGACATTTTGCATTTTCCCTTATCTGCCGGCTCAGTTTCCAGTCATGAACCCTTCCTGTTCCTCCCAGCTGTTTTATTGGGAGATTAGGATTTCCGCTGTCGAGAAGAAGGGCATCAACTTCACCGGAAACATTCAGGGCAAGCTTTACAGAGTCTTCATTAATAACGTGTATTACCTGAACTATTTTAACATTGGGAATATAGTCTCTAAGCTTTTTATATGTATCTGTTTCCGGGAGGTCAACTATTTGTATTGTATTTGTAAGGGTCCTGTGATGATGCTGTATTATCCCTTCACTGGTGGTCTCACTGGTCAGGAGGAAGGTAGCTACAGGAGGAGGCACCTTTGTTGCAATTTCCTTAATGAGATCGTCCCCAATGGGCCCTGGTCCGCTCGGCATTTTACCAACCAGTCCTAGTGCTGATGCGCCTGCTTCAATGGCAAGCATGGCTTCTTCAATACTTGAAATGCAGCAAATCTTAATTCTTAGCATTAAATCTCATTTATTTTTCCCGGTTAAAATACCTTTCCTTGTCTATTCCTCCTTAAAAGAGTTTGTCTGGGACCCCTGTTCTTCAAGTAAACTTCCCTTAAGTAAAGTTAAAATATTATTCTCCAAGTGCACCTCCGATAAGCAAGACTGTTATCATGGCAGTCCAGAAAATGACATTTCCGAAACCTGTTGATTTTTTTAAATAAAACATATTTGAGGCATTTCCTGAAATGGTTTTTGGTCCGGCTGTCGTCTGAAGGATATCAGATACCCAGAACGAATAATCAAAAAAAGTGGGTAATGAATAATTCTCATTTGGAGAGATGGCCAGTATTACCCTGAAATAAAGAGGTGTTGTATTTATGTCATATGAATAGTTCATCCCCTGATTTACTATCCGGGTTTTTTGTAAAGCCGGATCCTGCTTATTTATTTCAAAAAGATTGTCCCGGAGCGGAATGCTTGTAATCCTTGCATTTGACAATGGAGCGATAAAGCTTACCTGGTTGTCGCCGTAGAATGAACCATTGATTTGTTCGTCGTTAAGGACTATAAGTGATCTTTCCAGGTCAAGATAAACAGGCTGTCTCAGTTTATTGTATATATTAAGGGATAGTGAAAGATTCTGTCCGGCAAAGGAATACCTTATTGCCACTGTATCATTTTCAACAATGTATTCGCCCGAACCATTTTTCGGAAGGTAGCTGTTAACACTGGCATACTGGAAACGGGAACAGGCGCTTATTAAAATTATGCCTGTAATCAGATAAGGAAATACTTTAACTTTCACCCAGGATATATTCATCAAGATTTCGCAGAATGAATTTCACATAATTGTTCAGGAACTAAAATAAGAAATTTTCCGGAGATTTTCTATGATTATTGGTGCATTTTGGTTCCGGATTTTATCTACAATCTGCATGGTGCAGGAGATCCCTCATTTCGAACAAACTTCTCCCCCCCCTTCGTCACAAAGGACCGGCTGTCATTCCGAATGAAGCCTGACCTGAGCTTGCCAAGGTCAGGCGCAATGAGGAATCTCCCTGTGTTGTAGAGAGGAATTTGATGGGGAACACCTCCGGCGTTCAACCATAATAGCGATACGGCATTGTTATCATTTATGAACTGCTCCGCGGAATTTTCAAATTCGGAATAACATTCTTTTGTTTTAATTTAGCTCCTCAATTTATAATTACTTTAATTTAGCTCCTTTCAAAGATGTTACAACTGCAGTCTTATAAATTATTGACTGGAATCATGCTGGGACTGATAATGAATTTATCCCTCCCCGGTTTGGTGAAATGCCAGGAACTAACAGACAATGTCGATGTAAGTTTTGGTATAAAGAGATGGGATCCGGTTCACATAATCGTTGAGGATAAAACCGGATCAGCTTTTTCAACTCCCGTCAGGTTTACAGCCATGAATTCCACTTATTATACATTTAAACTGACTTTGGATTTTTCTTTGTTTGAAAACCTTTCTCCAAGACCATCTCAAAGGGAGATAAAACTGACACATGGCTTAAATAATCTTTACACATTTTCTGTACATGTTCCGGAACGCGGTTACGGGTATAAATACAGCTATCAATACTGGCTTGCGCCATCATCCGATCCCGTTGACGCGGAATATCCGTATCTGATACCGCTTAAAGAGGGCAGAATTGCAAATGCAAAATCTGTCTCGTCCGGAAAGATCAGGGATAGCTTTATAGCTGATCAGGGTGATACGGTGTATTGCATGCGAAGAGGCATAGTTACAGCGGTTCCGCGTCAGGATAATCTTGATTTTCGGATTTCTGAACATAACTGCCTTGAGATACTTCACAATGATGGTACTGTAATGATTTATCACTACCTCGACAGAAAAAGCAATTTTTGTGCTCCCGGTAAGATTGTTTTACCTGGCCAAGCGGTAGGGCTGGTCTCAGATAGTTCATACTTCAGGGTGACATTGCTAAAAATCACAAGTGAAAACAACATTCTGACAACAATACCTTTAAGATACACAATTGGCGATGATAAGATTGCCCCTTTTAATGATCTGGACGGTAAAATCAAAGCCATCCATCCGATTGAAATAATCAGAAAAGAATTGACAGGTAAAGAGGTTAAAAGGGCCGGAATCAAAGAATAGATAAGATATACACCCTGACCTGATTATATTGATGGAATCATGAAGGGTATTTTAAAACTGATTGCAGAATGTTATTTGTGTAATTTTGCATCATGGTTTACAGAACATCAAAAAAGAAACAGATCGGTCCCCTGGAGCCTCCCTGCAAAAAAACCATCTATCAATCAAGGGAGGAGGCTGAGGATATGATCAAGTATATTCATGATACAAGAGTGACGCGCGATATAAAAGCTTACAGATGCAATATCTGCGGTTTCTGGCATCTGACAAGCAAATCATAAACCAAATCCGGTCAGACTATCCTGGTTAAGTTATCTCAGGTGACAGCTTTTTCAAAAGAATCAACAAATGTTATTATTCCCCTGGTATTGCATTCCCTGATGAAATCCCTCAGGCTTTTACTGTTAATACCTGAAAAATCACCAATAATGGCAAGTTTCATTCTGTAATTCGAGAACTTCTGAAGTATTTCACCGGCTACCCTTGTCTTCAGATCAAAGAAACTATCGTTCAATGACTGCCGGTGCAGGATCAACTTTTCACAACCGTTGTAACCGGCCTCAACCATTAAATCAAGAATGTCTTCAGGGGAATTTATAAATATATCTCCGGGAATTATTTCAGCCACTTTATGGCCATCAGCTGAATTGTGGTATATGATCATTTAATTGATATAAACCGGTTAGCGCCTTAAATCAATCCGGCAATAAACAGGAAATTATTAATAATCTTCCTTCCGGTAAGGTGATACACCGGTTTAAGCAGATCGAAGTCATTTAATAAAGCGACTCTGTCGAGCTTATTCAGATCGGGATCTTCTTTCATCCATACCTGAAGAAGTTCGTCGGTCAGTTCAAAATGAAATTGTATGCCATA
>Ga0172370_10002841_pt1 | contig 24546 bp, 24 predicted proteins | sample LakKiv5m_FD_114538 | JGI IMG/M metagenome (GOLD analysis project Ga0172370, IMG submission 114538) | Freshwater microbial communities from Kabuno Bay, South-Kivu, Congo - kab_022012_11.5m | ecosystem: Environmental > Aquatic > Freshwater > Lake | place: Democratic Republic of the Congo...
CGATTGCGCTCGCGAAACCCCTCACCTTTCTCCGATAAGGTCGTCGCCGCCCTTCGAAGGGAATTCGGAGGCCATTCGGTCCAAACGGCGCCTTGCGAAGAGAGGGAGCCCCTTGAAACCGACAAATGACAGGTCTTCTGCAGAATCGCTGCCTCCTGGAACGGCAACCACCAGGACCGGCGTCCCCACGTGTGCCGTCAACGCGCCCGACCGTCCCGAGCCCTGTATCTTTGTGATCATCGGGGCCTCCGGGGACCTTACCGAAAGAAAAATTGTCCCTGCCCTTTTTGATCTCTTCCGCAAGAGGGAGATGCCCGACCCGTTTCAGGTCGTGGGGTGCGCGCGGACCGATCTGGACGACGCGGGATTCAGGCAGAAAATGCGGCAGGCTCTGGAGGCCAGGGGTCCCACAACCGCCGGTGAATGGGAGGCCTTTGCCGAGCGGCTTAACTATCGGTCCCTCGACTACACGGACGAGACTTCTTTTGGGGCATTGCGAGAGTTCTTGAATGAAAAATTTCATGACTCACGCATGGGGCGAAATCACATCTTCTACCTGGCCATTCCCCCTTCCCTATGCGAGATGACCGTCCATATGATCGGCCGCGCGGGCCTCGCGGCTGAGGGAACGGAACATTGCGGCTGGTCGAGAATCGTCATCGAAAAGCCTTTCGGCCACGATCTCAACAGTGCGTCGGCTCTGGACAGAACCCTTCACGAATACTTTCAGGAACACCAGATCTTCCGGATGGATCACTATCTGGCAAAGGAGACGGTCCAGAATATCCTCATGTTTCGTTTTGCCAATGCCATCTTCGAACCCATTTGGAACCGACGGTACGTCCACAGCGTCACGATTCGGGCCCTGGAGACCGTGGGGGTCGAACACCGGGCAGGATATTATGAGGAGGCCGGGGTCCTGCGGGACATGTTCCAGAACCACATGATGCAGCTTCTGGCCCTGATGGCCATGGACCCCCCATCGGCCTTTGAGGCGGACAGGGTGCGGGATGAGAAGGTGCGGGTCTATCGAAGTCTGAGGCCGTTCCCAGTAGGGAAGCTCAATGAGGACCTGATCCTGGGTCAATACGGCCCGGGCATCGTGGGGGGAAAACCGCTTCAAGGCTATCGACAGGAGCCGGGCGTCAGCCCGTCGTCGCTCGTCCCGACCTTTGCGTCCATGAGGGTCTTCATTGACAACTGGCGCTGGCAGGGGACCCCATTCTATCTGATCTCAGGGAAACGCATGGGCGAAAAGGTCACGGATATCGCCATTCAATTCAAGGAGGTTCCCCACTCCCTGTTTCGAAGCGTCTTGGGGGAGCATATCGCTGCCAACCGGCTCACCCTGGGGATCTATCCGGAGGAGCGGATCTCTCTCTTGTTTCAAACCAAGCATCCCGGCCCTCGCGTGGCCCTCACCCCCGTCACCATGGATTTCAGGTATGGCATGGGCCAGGAAGACGCCCTGATGGAGGCCTATGAAAAACTGTTGCTGGATTGCATGTGGGGGGACCAGATGCTCTTTCTTCGCCAGGACAGTGTGGAGCTCTGCTGGTCCTTCCTCACGCCGATTCTGAACGCCTGTGAGACATGTGGCGACCGCTCGGAGAGGCTCCTGCGCTACGAATCCGGAAGTTTGGACGCCAATGCGGTGGAGAAACTCAACCAGGCTCGAATGTCACGCAGCTAATGGAGGACGGGTGATGGCTGAACGGATGAATAGCCCAACAGCCTCCCCCCCCTACGGGATTAAGAGGCGAGACGTCCTCATGACCGATCCTCATGACTTATCGCTCGATCCGGCTCCGTTTCTGGTGGCGCATGTGGATCTGCTCCCAATGGGTCGGGCATTCGATCTGGCCATGGGATATGGTCGAAATGCCCTCTTCCTGGCCCAGGCAGGATTTGAGGTGGAAGGTGCGGATATTTCCCCTGATGCCGTCGCAGAGGCCTTGAAGGCAGCCGATAACATGGGCGTTCGGCTGAGGGCTCGTGTGGTTGATCTGGAGTCGGATTATCGCCTCGAACCGGGCGCGTACGACGTGATCATTTGCTTCAATTACCTGTATCGACCCCTCATTCCTGAAATAATAAATGGCCTTCGCCACGGCGGGATGGTGGTGTACGAAACCTTCATTGTGGACCAGGCCCGGTTCGGCAGACCACGGAATAAGGATTATTTGCTGGAGCACAATGAGTTGCTGCATTTCTTCCGCGATTTCCGGTGTCTGCGGTACCATGAGGGGATCATGGAGCCGCAAAGGGCGGTGGCCGGCATCATAGCGGAAAAACCGTAGTCCGAAAGGAGGGATAAACCCATGGAGTGGAAACAGTTCCTTACGCCTGTGGCCAATCTGGATCCGGATGCGGCCAGGGCATTCATCAGCGACCATAAGGAGGGCACCTATACCCTTCTGGATGTGCGACAGCCCGGCGAGTACGAAAAGGCCCGCATCCCCGGGGCGAAGCTGCTTCCTCTCCCCCAACTGGCGGATCGGCTAAAGGAGCTGGATCCGGAGCGCCCCGTCATCGCCTACTGAGCGGCCGGCGGCCGCAGCCGTGCCGCTGCGCAGCTCCTTGCCGGCAAGGGTTTTAAGGAGGTGTATAACCTCAAGGGGGGCATCAAGGCCTGGAACGGCCTGAAGGCGGTCGGACCGGCCGACATGGGCATGTCGTACCTGAGGGGCGATGAGGACGTGATGGTGATCATTGCCCTGGCCTATGGCATGGAGGAAGGGCTGAGAGGCTTTTATGAGGCGGTAAGCGACCGGGCTGAGGATCCGGATGTGGCCGGTCTCGCCGCTAAGCTCTCCGAGATCGAGGAACGCCACAAGGAAAGGCTCTTTGCCCTCTACGTATCCCTGCATTCCACCACGGCCCTTCGGGAGGCGTTCGAATCGGATACAGTCGCCGGGGTGATGGAGGGCGGTTTTACGACCGAGGAATTCCTCCATCAGAACCGGGATGCCATGACGACGGTCCCGGATCTGCTCAACATCGCCATGATGCTGGAGGCGCAGGCATTGGACCTCTACATGCGATATTCCGAAAAACTCCAGGACGACCCGGGAAAAGGCGTGCTCTATGACCTGGCAGAGGAGGAAAAGGGGCATCTGGCCAGCCTGGGCCGCTTGATGGAGAAAAAGATCTGATGACAAAGTACACCGGCATCCATCATCTGGCCATGGCCACCAAGGACATGGACGCCACTATCCGATTTTGGAGGGACCTGCTGGGCATGCGCCTCGTGGCGGGGCTGGGACGGCCGGGATACCGGCATTATTTCTTTGAGGTATCGGCCCATGATATGATCGCCTTCTTCGAGTGGCCCAATGTGGAAGCAATCCCGGAAAAGGATCACGGGGTCCCTGTCAGAGGCCCCTTTGCCTTCGACCATGTCTCCTTTGAGGTGGCAACCGATGAGGAACTGTGGGAACTGAAGGCCAAGTTAGAGGCGGCTGACATCTGGGTTTCCGAGATATTGGACCATGGCTTCATCCATTCCATCTATGCCTTTGATCCCAACCACATCCCGATCGAGTTCAGCGCCCCGGTGCCTGACGTGGACATTCGACGCCACCCAAAAATGAAGGACCGAAGACCGACGCCTGTGTCGCGGGAGGGACCTGATCCTCTGCCCGGCATCTGGCCCCAGGGAGAGGGGCCGATGCCCCTTGAGGACCGCAGGGTTTACCCGGGCGAAGGTCGGGTTTTGGTCGAAGACGATGAGGGTGTAGCGTAAGATCGGCAAATGGCCGGGCCGCCGTCCATGCCGCAGCAATCAAAAGGAGGAGAATTGGACAGGACCCCAGGCTCCTCGACGACAAGGGGGCGCCAACTGAAAGCCCGGGTGCGTGAGATATTAACCTCCATGGACATGGAGCAGGCACTGGATGCCTTGTCTGAAATGCCTCCCCGACGGGTGGTCAATCCCCTCTTTTCGTTTCTATATGCGGCGGATGACCTGCTCCGCTGGAAAGCCATCACAGCGTTTGGCCGTGTGACGGCACGGCTCGCGGACGAAAATCGGGAGGCGGCCCGGGTGATCATGCGGCGGTTCATGTGGAATCTCAACGACGAATCGGGGGGGATCGGATGGGGGTCGCCTGAGGCCATGGGGGAGGTCATGGCCTGTCATGAGGGCCTGGCCGAGGAATTTGCACCCATCCTCATATCCTACGCCAGAGAAGACGGCAACTATCTGGAAAATGAGACACTGCAACGGGGCCTTTTCTGGGGAATCGCGAGGCTTGCCCAGGCCCGGCCCCAATGGATTCGTCGGGCGGCGCCGCACCTGATGCCCTACCTCCAATCAAAGGACCCTGCCGTCAGGGGGATGGCTGCCCATATCATGGGCCTCCTGAAGGCCCGAGGTGCCCGCGCCGCCCTCGAGCGACTGAGGCAAGATGACGCCCCGTTTCAAACCTGGGTGAATAACCGCCTCGTGGAGACACGAGTGAGCGACATGGCGGAGGGGGCCATCATTGCGCTCGGTGAAAACGGAGGGGGCTGCACGCCCCCGGAAGGCAGAGAAGCCCGTCATATCGGGATTCCAGGCTTCACATGAGGAGGGATGCCCATAGGATGCTCCAATTTCCACCTTGAATCCAGCCCTCATCCTGCCGTTTGAAGATCTGGCGCCTGCACTCACCTGATTTGACCAGATTCGTATTTTGTGCTAAGAGACGATTAGCTGATTATCGGTCAGAGGAGAAAAAAAGAATGAATTCGGAAAGCCCTTTAACAGGCAAGGTCGTGCTGCTGGTGGACGACGAGCCGGATATCCTCGAAACGGTCGCCGAACAACTCGATATGTGCATCATCCACAAGGCGACCAGTTACGAGAGGGCCCGTCAGTATCTCCAGAGTTACACATACGATATCGTCGTTCTCGATATCATGGGCGTCAACGGTTTCGATCTCCTGAAGATCTCCGTGGCCAAAGGCTTCCCTACCGTGATGCTGACCGCCCATGCCCTGAGCCCGGAAACCGTGAAAAAATCGATCAAATTAGGGGCCCTCTTCCTTCTTCCCAAGGATAAGGTGGTGGAACTGAAGCCCTTTCTTGAAGATTTGGTTATGACCGGAGGCCAATCGGGATGGAAGCGGCTATTCCATAGACTTGGTGAGTTTTTTGATCATCATTTCGAGCCTGACTGGAAGGAAAAGGATCAGTTCCTCATGGAGTTTTTTGAGGAAATGAAGAAATGATCGCGTAGATCCCGAAGCCTATTGGGTGGGGCATGACGCCCCACCCTCTCCTGAAGACACCGCTCAGCGCATGTCCTACGTAAAATAATCGTCCCTGGCCTTCTTGAGCTGAAGCAGGTTCTCCAGAGGCGATGGGGGGGCAACCCCGCACCCGGGGCAGAGGAAATCAGTTCCGTTGTCGAGGGCTTGAGTGGCCTCCTGGTAGACCTCTTCCGGCGTTCCCCTGAAAAGCGTGGTGGCAGTGGCCACATTGCCGAAGACTTTAGTCCCCTTGCCATGGGCGATTTCCACGGCCCTTTTCATGTCCGCCTTTTCTTCGATGCTGATACCCACCACCCCGGTGTCGCACATGAGTTCGATGATTGAGTCGGTATTGCCGCACACATGGAGCACCAGCGGACCTTTGGCCCTCCGGACCACTTCCTTGAGCACCGGAAGCACAAATTTCTCGAAAAATTTTGCGCGGATGAGGGCAGGCCCTGCCGTTGGCTCCGCCAGGACATAATAGTCGGCCCCATTGTCAAACGCAAAATTAATGGAGGCTATGGCCGCCTCCTTGGTCACTTCGAGGACCTTGCTCACATCCTCAGGCCGCTTGTAGATCCACTTCATATACTGCTCCGTGCCCACCAGGTTGGCGGCGCAGGTGAACGGCCCCTCTGTCTCCCCGAAAATGATCAATTCATCCCCCACTTTTTCCTTGAGGAGTCGGAAATGCTCTTTGAACATGGGGAACCGGCCCCGTTCCAGATAATCGGAGGGGAACTCGATGTTCTCGATGCTTTCTGCATAGGGGTGGCCGTGGATGGAATACTGGATATCCTTCTGGGGGGTACCCAGTTTGCAGCCGAAGGCCTCACTCAGGCCCACGATGTCCCAGCCCATGGCCTTGACCCACTCGAACTGGCCGTATTTGTGTCCGGCGTATGCAAGTTCGGTCATGGCCACCGGATCGGTGTCCGCAAGGGGCCTTGCATACCCGCACGCATCCATGAGGGCCACCACGCCATAGGTAGTGGTGCTGCCGCACGGCGTCTTATCCACATCTTTCCCCGTAAATCGGTTCCAGAATCGTTCTCTGAGCGTCATTTCAGCCATTTGTCGCCTCCTTATGAAAAGGGTTAACCTAAGATGATGTCAAGAACCGGACCGTCGCCTCCTTCGGAAGGGCCAGCCCAAGGGCTACTTCGGCCGCCTTGACCAGGGACGCCGGCACGGGGCATGCCAGATGGCACTTGGAGTCCTCTGCGGCCCGGAAGATGGGGCACTGGGAGAGGGGTACAAACAGATCTTTCAGCGTAATCGTGCCCAATGCCGCCGCGAGCTTTTTGATCTGACCGCACTCGGATTGAATGTCGAAAATGACGCGTTTCCCTTCCTTCATTGCACGGATCGAACACGTGAATCCGCAGATCCCAGGATCCACCATCATAAGAACGTCGTGGGGGCCCGTACCCGAAAATGCAGTTTCAGGAGTTATCATCAATCCGACTCCGTTCTCTGTTCAGACATCCAGTATCCAGCATCCAGTATCCAGTATCAACGCACCAGGCACCAGGTTATTTCTGGTGAAGGACCTCCGGGGGCACGAGCCCTTCCAGATGGGGGAACGGGTCGGTCATGTGGGGGATCTGCATGGATTCCATGAACTGCTTTTCAAAATCGGGCTCCACGGTCAGCTCGATATACTCCACATTGCGCGAAATCCAGTTGGCCTCGGCCCGCATGCCGCGATCCAGAAGGACCACCCGCGCGCCGTCCCCGGCCGCGTTGCCGACGGACAGGATCTTTTCGATCTCGCAATCCGGAAACAGGCCCATGATGAGCGCCTTTTCCCGGTCCACATGGGTCCCGAAGGCCCCGGCGATCTTGATGGTGTCCACCTTGTCCACGCCCATGCGCCGCATCATGAGCTTGCAGCCGGTGTACAACGCCCCTTTGGCCAACTGGATCTGACGGATGTCCTTTTGGGTGATGACCACGTCTTTTCCGATGGAGGTCTCGTTGGCCCAGGCAATGACGAATTCCTTCTGTTTGGGGTTGTCCGGGTTGTTTCGAAAGCGGTTCGATTTCTGATTCTTGGAGAACCTTCCGCTCTTTTCCACCACGCCGGATCGGTAAAGCTCGGCCAGCACATCCAGGATCCCGGACCCGCAGATCCCCTTGGTCTTCATCTCCTCGGGTTTGGAGTACTGGAGCCAGGCCTCCCGCCCGATGACCTTGTAGTCCACCTCATGGGTGTCCGGGTCGATCTTGATCCGCTCGATGGCGCCTGGAGCGGCCCGCATGCCGAAGGCCAACTGGGCCCCCTCCAGGGCCGGACCGGTGGCGCAGGAGGAAGAGATGAGCTTGTCTTTGTTCCCGAGCACCAGTTCGCCGTTGGTGCCGATGTCGATGATGAGCTGAAGCGTCTCGCTTCGGTTGGGTTTCTCGCAGACCAGCACGCACACGTTGTCCGCCCCCACGAACCCGGCCTCGTTGGGCATGACGAACACTCGGGAGGATTTGTTGATTCCGATCCCGAGGTCCCTCGCTCCAATATCCAGGCTTCGGTGGATCACAGGCGGGAAGGGGGCCAGGCCCACGTACTGGGGATCCAGCTTGAGCAGGATGTGGTGCATCGCGGTATTGCCGCCCAGGGTCAGGTCCACGATGTCGGAGGGGTTAAGGCGCAGATAGGTCTTCCCCTCTTCGGGATCTTCCGCCATCACCGGTTCGCCATTTTCGTCCTTGATCGCTTTTCCGTTTTCGTCCTTTGCCTTTTTCAGGGGCGGATGGGTCCCCTCACATGCCTTTTTCACGAGGTCATTGAGCCCATCGATGATGTCGTCGCTCATCCTCTCGAGACCGCCCGGCGTCTGCATGTGGTAGGTGATCCGGGACATGACGTCTTCGCCGTACTTGCACTGGGGGTTCATCATGGAAACGGTGTCCAGCACCTCCATGGTCCTCATGTTGCATAGATAGGCGGCTACCGTGGTGGTCCCCACATCGATGGCCAGGCCGTAATAGTCTTCCGCCTTGCCGGGCCACAGCTTGATGATCTCCTTGTCCATCCACACCGCGGCCGTGATGGTCCAGTCGCCTTTTCGGATAGCATTGGGAAGGTCGCGCAGGGTGAACCAGTCGATGTCCAGGCCGCTGAGTCCATATTCCTTTTCCATGGCCTGGGTCATCCGCTCAAAATCGCCCAGGGGGTCCTCGAAAGTGGGGGGCGTCACCGTCACCGTATAGAGCTTCACTGCCGGGTCCCATTGAATCTCGATGTCCCTGGCCGCCTTGCTCACCACCTGTTTCCCGGCCCGCGACTCCTCGGGCACAAACACCAGGATGTCGTCCTGGATCTCCGCCACGCATCCCAGGCGGTACCCCAGGTCCCGCTGCTCCGGGGTAATGAACTTCTCCTCTTCCTTCTGCCAGCCACTCACGTGGCTCGGGTCCGACACGATACCGAACTTCTCGAAGGCCCCCTTCTCGATCCGAACCTTGCACTTGCCGCAGACCTTCTTTTCCCCGCACAGGGTCTCGATGTCCACGCCGAGACGCCGCGAGGCCTCGATGATGTTGATTCCCCTGTCGACCTCTCCCCGTCTCCCTGACGGCTGAAAAATGACCTTCACTTTACCGCTGTCGCCCATTCAGTACGCTCCTTCAATCGCTGTCCCATCCACTGGTGCTTATCAACGTTACCGCCCAGCATTTCCAGCGACTTATTTCAGAAAATCTCTTGCTGTTTCAGTATGGCCGATTGGTTGACTCACACGTTTTTATCGTCTTTTTATAAAAAAATCCTTTGCGTGCTTCGTGTCTTCGTGTGAGATATATGGGTTGTAGATCTTCCCGTTAGGGTCTACTTCGCCTGCATCTCCCTCAACCGGCCGATCATCTTGATCGCCTCCTGGACCGCGTTCCCCGCGGATTCGGCATACCCGTCGGCCCCAAACAGGGTGGCCGTATCACTGGTCACCGGCGCGCCTCCCAGCATGATGGCCACATTGGGGTTCTTTTCCTTGATCATCTTGATGACCTTTTCCATACCCATCATGGTGGTCGTCATCATGGCCGACAGGGCCACGATCTCCGAGTCGGTGCGGAGCTGCTCTTCCACGAATTTCTCAAGGGGGACATCCCGCCCCAGGTCGTGGACCGTGAACCCGGCCACCTCGAACATCATCTTGATGATGTTTTTGCCGATGTCGTGCACATCCCCCTGGACCGTGCCAATGACGACCTGCCCTTTCGGCCTATCGCCCAGGTCTTCCATTCGGATGTGGGGCTTCAGGATGTCCAGACCCACGTACAGGGCATCTGCGCACATGAGGAGTTCGGGCACAAAATATTCCTGCTGGTCATAAAGGTCTCCCACCTCCTGCATGCCTGCGGCCAGACCGTTCATGACCGCATCGTAGGCGTTCAGCCCTTCGTCCAGCACCCTCTGGGCAGCTTCCCGAACCTTGTCCTCCTCAAATTCGACGACTCCCTCGTGGAGCTGCTTCAACAATTCTTCCCTGAGTTCTTCTTTACCCATGATATCATTTACCTCCGGTTTGCCGCTGAAAGAGACTTAAGCGGCCTGAAAGCCGCACCCCAACATTTATTACCCAGAGGCACAGAGAACCCGAAGGGATGATTTTCAGGAGAACCAAACATCGTCCCGATCTCTGTGCGCTTGGTGCCTTGTGTCAGAAAAAAAGTGTGACAAAACGAAAAATAAAGCGACCTTTCCCTTTTTATGCCTGAAGATCAGTCGCCAACTTATGCTGAACTCAGCATGCCGTTATTTCTTACCGTACTCGCGGACGGCCTTCACGTAGGCCTCCATGTTTTCCTTTTTGACGTCAGGCCAGATATCGCAGCCTGGCCACACGGCATCCACACCGTCATCCACGCATTTCTGGATGACCCCGGGGACCTCGCCAGCGTCTTTCTGGACCAGGGTGCCGTAAGGATCGAAGTTCCCAAGGATCATGGCGTTCGGCCCCAGCTTTTTTCGGGACTCGGCCACATGGTTTTTCTGATCCACGCTGACGGCATCGGCCCCGCACTCGTTCATCATCTCGATAATCAGGTCAGTGGAGCCGCAGATATGGTTGATCTTGGGCGATGTAAGCGCAGCAAAGACCTTTTGGAGATTGGGTTGGATCAGGGTCTTCCACATGCGGGGGGACAAAAGATCGGTGCCGGACCCCATCTCGCGGATGTTCATGTAATCCACACCCAGTTCCTGATAATGCCGGGCAACGGCGATGACCAGATCGGTCATCTTGGTGAGGAAGGCCTCCACCCGCTCTTTATCTTTGCGTAGCCCCTTGAGCAGGACGTCCAGTTCGATCAACTGCCCGGCCATGGTGAAGGGTCCCAGGACCCAGCTCCCCACAGCCAGCTTGCCCCCGTCATGAGCCTTTGCAATGTTGATCGCTCCATCCACCACGGGCATTCGTCCTTTGCTGAAGATGGTACTGTAATCCTCGGGCAGGTCCACATCGTCCAACGTGGCCCACTTGGATGGGACGGTGGGATAGAGGATCCCTTCGGCGTTTTCGTACAGACTGGCCCCTCTTCCCAGGGCCTCCGGCACCGTGCACATATCGTAGGGCACGACGATCCCGTCGAACCCGAACATCTCGGCGCTGGCGATGGCCGAGCCGGCGAGATATTCGGCCGAACCGTGCACCTGGGCAAACCGGATCCCCATTCGATCAATGGCCTGTACTGTCACTGTTCCCATGCCGCTGAACACAGGGGCCTGATCCACCGGTTCTCTTCTAAAAAAAGCCTTCACGCGTTCCTTCGGCGTCATTGTGGTCATAATGCCTTTACTCCTTGTTTGTGTTGAGGGTTACCTATCTTTCTCGGTCATCCATGGGTGAATATTGCCGGGCTCAAATAAAGGCTTGCGCATCCATTTCGAATCGGAAGTTACCCCGAGGACCAAAGGGCCTCAGGGGTTATCCGATGAACAGGACCCCGACACCCGTCAATTGCCAATCGCCAAGCGAAGCCCTGTCACATCCCCTTCAACTGATTTACAAAATCTGGAAAGAGCTTGTTGAGGGGATGGGTTTGAAGCTCAGGCAGCGTTTTGGTCTCCGCAAAGGCGGCTGTAGCGGCAAAAGCGTCGGCCATGGCCACAGCCGGGAAGATCCGGGAGGCCCCTGCCATCGGACCGGAGAAGATCATGTCGTGGTACAGGAAGGAGGCCAGGGACTCCAGACCTGCATCCACGGCGGCCCATCCCTTGAACCCCCACAGTTCCCGCGCCTGTTTCCACATGTAGGAGCCATTGGATGGGGCGCTGGCCGTGGGAAAGCCCCACCTCTCCTTGATCATCCGGTTGGCAACGCCGCAGAAGGCAGTGGCAGGGCCGTTCATAACCGAGGTGTCCACAAAGATGCTTTCGAAGCGTCCGCCAACCTTTTCAATGGCGTCCAGGAGCTTCTGGGTTCCCGCAATACGGCCGGAAGGCATCTGATCGGCCATGTCATAGGCGACCAGCAGGACATGCTTGACACCCATCTGGCTGATCTCGCGAATCTCGGTTTCCAGATCCTGCTCCCATACGGTCAGGCTGTTGTAGAACATGCGGTCCAGGAGACCCTTTTCTCCGCAATAGGCGGCCCCCGCCAGCTTGGGCTTCATCTGCCAGGCGTCCACGCAAAAGGGCATCTCGCTCACCGAGGTCACAAAATCGATATATCTCTTGAACTCCTCGGCCGTATTGGCCACCACGTCGGCCATCCCCGGCACCCCGGTCTCCTGAGAAAACCGGTCCTGGGTCTTGAGCAGTTCCTCGGCCCGTTTCTCGTCAAACCCCTCCTTGCGCTTCCCCTCGAAGACCTTGTCCCCCTTCTGAAAGATGGAGGAACAAACGACCGTGGGATACTGCCCGGGCTGACCGCCGAACCGGACTCCGCCAACCTCGCACACCTTCTGCTCCGTCGAAAAATGAAACATCCTATTTCTCCTTTTCTTAACTCACACGGAGGCACCAAGAACACAAAGGAATCATGTTGATGAACCGCCTGGTTTCGGTCTCCCCACGGTGCCCAACGCGTTCTGACTGCCGTTATCCGGATATTTCTTCCGCGTTCCCAGTTCCCCGTTCCGCGTTCTCCTAAACCGCCAAATGCTTCTTGATGATCTCACTGTCCGCCAGCAATTCCTCAGAGGTGGCGGTCTGCCCGATTTTCCCCTTGGTTCCCATCAAATAATGTCTTGATGCCACCTTGAGGGCCATCCGGTAATTCTGTTCCACAAGGAGGAGGGTAAGGCCGGCCTGGACGCAAAAGAGGAGAATCGGCTGTATCACCTCGAACACCAGGAGCGGCGCGAGCCCCTGGGAGGGCTCGTCCAGAATCATGATGATCGGGTTTCCCATGAGGGCTCTGCCAATGGCCAGCATCTGCTGCTCCCCGCCGCTGAGCGTTGACCCGTCCTGTCGGTGCCGCGCCTTCAACACCGGAAAATGCTCATATACTTTCTCCTTGGTCCACGCATTCTGCTCAGTTGACGGTTTAGCGGCCAACCTGAGGTTCTCCTCGACGCTGACGCCGGGGAAGATGTGTCGCTCGGCGGGCACGTAACCGATCCCCTTCCGGATAATTTTGTGGGGAGGCCATCGCGTTGTATCTTCCCCATTGATTCGGATCGTCCCTCCTCGGGCGGGAGTCAATCCGATAATGGAGCGGAGTGTGGTCGTTTTTCCGACCCCATTTCTTCCCAGAATGGAAACCGCCTCGAGTCTGCCCACCTCCATGGAAAGCCCTTGAATGATATGGCTCCTTCCGTAGTAGGTGTGGAGGTTCTCGATGGCGAGGATCTTGTCGTTGGCTGCCAAATCATGCATGACCGAGATATGCCTCCTTGACCATCTCGTTGTCCTGAATCTCCCGCGGAGGGCCTTGCGCGATGACGCTCCCCTGATTAAAAACGGTAATCTCGTCAGAAACGCTCATGACGACGTCCATGTCGTGTTCCACCAGGACAACCGCAATGGTGTCCGTTAATCCCTTGATAAGCTGCGCCACATGCTCGGTCTCTGCCGGCGACATTCCGGCCGTGGGTTCATCCAGGAAAAGGATCTTGGGATCCCCGGCCAATGCCATGGCAACCTCCAGAAGCCGCTGGTCCCCATGCGCCAGGTTGCTCGCAGGGACGTGGGCCTTATCCTTGAGATCCAGGCGATCCAATATTTCCCACGTCTTGACGTTGACCTCCTTCAGACTCGCCCTCTTCGAAAAGACCCTGAGGGAACCCCCCAGGTTGCTCTGCGCCGCGATTCTCACGTTCTCAAACCCGGACAACCCCATGAATATACTGGTTATCTGAAAGGTACGACAGATGCCCAGCCGGACCAGGCGATGCGCCGGCTGGTTGGTAATATCCTGATTGCCGAACAGCACGGCGCCGGAGCTGGCAGGCAGCCTTCCCGTGATGACGTTGATAAAGGTGGTCTTCCCGGCCCCGTTGGGCCCGATAATCGACCGAAGGCGTTTGGCCTTGAACTCCGCGTTGACATCGTTGACAGCCAGTACGCCGCCAAAATGTTTGTGAAGGCCCTTTGTGCTCAAAACAGTGGTCATGGATCTTGATTATCCCTTCCTGAAGCGCGTGACATAATCACCGAGGCCGACAAACCCCCTCGGCATAAACAGCACCAGCAGAATGACCACCAGGCCCACGAACAGTTCCCAGTGCTCGGTCATGGTGCTGATATAATCCTGCATCAGAATGAAAATCCCGGCACCGACAAAAGGTCCCCAAAGGGAACCCATGCCTCCCAGGAGCACCATCATCAAAACGCCTGCCCCTGCAAAGGCACTCATGGTGGTTGGGCCGATATACCCCCGCCACAGAATAAAGAGCCCCCCGCTAACGCCCGCCAACCCGCAGGCGAGCAGCCATCCCAGGAGCTTGAATTTGCGAACATTGATCCCAACAAAGGAGGCCCTTTCCTCGTTTTCGCGAATGGCCTCCAGCACCGCCCCGAAGGGCGAATGAACAATACGCCACGTCAAAATGAAACAGAGAAAAACAACGGCCAGGGTGAGGAGGTACATCACCACCGGATTTCCCGTGTTTCCAAGCACCAGACCAAATATGGAGACATTAGGATGGGGTACGCCCATGAGTCCATCGTCCCCGCCGGTCACTTTATACCATTTCCAGGCCACCGTGAAGAACATCATACCGAAGGCAAGGGTCAGAAGGGCGAAGGCCAGCCCGCCGGTCCGCACCTGGACCCAACCCACCGGCAGCGCGAGAATCAGCGTGCCTAAAACGCACACGAGGAGTGACAGCCACAGGGATGAAGGTGCCGCGTGGAGCAGAAAGAGCCCCATCATGTATGCGCCGGTGCCCAAATAGGCATTGTGCATGAATGACAGGAGACCTGTGTATCCCAGCAGCACATCCAGACTCATGGCAAGGAGGCCGTAAATCAACATCTGGTTGATGAGGCTGACATAAAACCGGTTCCGGACCACAAAGGGAAAAATAGCAAGGCAGAGGACCACGATCAAAAGGGCCACGATCTTGGGGCCCATGGGCTTGTGAGATATTTGAACCGGCGCTGACGGTTGTTTGTCCATATTATTCGAACCTTCCTTCACCCAGAAGACCCCTCGGCATGAAAGCGAGAATAACGGCCATCAACATGTACACAATCACCATAGCCAGATCGGTGATGAAAAACTCGGCCAGGGTCTGGACCAGGCCCACGAGGAGAGCGGCAAACACAGCCCCTCGAAGACTCCCCAGCCCCCCGATCACGATCACGACAAAAGAACTGATGAGCATCTCATGGCCCATGACCGGGTCGATGCTGTACAAAGGACCCGCCACCACGCCGGCAATGCCGGCCATTCCACAGCCCAGTACAAAGGCCCCGATATGAACCAGCTTCATATTGATCCCGAGGCATGAAACCATCTCGGGTATGGTGCTGGCGGCCCTCAGGGTAATGCCGACTTTGGTCTTTTCCAGGAAGAGCATGAGCCCGGCCATGGTGGCCGCAATGATGACCAGGGTCGCCAGCCGGTAGACGGGATACTGGGTACCCAAAATCGGCACGGTATCTTGTAGAAATAAGGGGAGTTTCACAAAACGGGGCTCATTCCCCCAGAAGTACCGGACGAGGCCATCCAGGAGGAACATGAGCCCATAGGTCAGGATGAGGGTATAGACAATGGAACGCTTCCGCATCGGCGCGATGACGGTCCGTTCAATCACCAAACCGATGAGGGCTACCAGGAAAGGAGCAATGACAAGGGCCACAAAGAAGTTAGCCCCCAGCCACATCAGGGTCACGCTCGCATAAGCGCCGAGGGCGTACAGGGAGCCGTGGGCCAGGTTCATAACGCGGCTCAGGCCGTAGATGATATTGAGCCCTATGGCCACGATCAGGAAGACGCCGCCCAGCACGAGACTGTTTAGGAAAATATCAACCGCAATATTCAAAGCCGCCTTTGCCTCCCTCTTCCGTTTTACCTCATCCCTTCGCCTTGCAGGCTGCGACCCGACACATGCCGGGCCGCACCCGCACTGCGAAGGAGGTTACTTCCCGTCAGGTTGGAAAGGTTTGAGGCCTATTTCTCAGGCGGACCCAGCTCCTCGGCCTTAAAGGTGTGAAGTACCTTCATGACCACCTTGGCGCCATAGGGGTTGGGTGGAGCGGCCATGGTTTCCGTGAGGACCGCATCGTTTCTTGCACAGTTGTCAAAGGCCGAAATGCGAACGGTCCCGTAAGGCCCGTCAAAGCTAATCCCCCTGAGGGCGTCCGAGATCTTGTCCACATCCGTACTCTTAGCCTTTTCAATGCCGTTAAAAAGGTTCATGGCCCCTACATAGCTGTGGCAGGCCGCATCGGACGGGATGACCTTGTAGGTTTCCCAGAACTTCTTTTCCCAGGCATCCGAAACCGGGGTGTTCACGTCCCAGGACCAGTCGGAGGCCCCGAAGATTCCGTAGCAGGCCTCTCCACCCTCTTCCAGTTCCATGGGACCGGGGGCCGCGGCCGATACGATCTTGACGTTTTTCAGAAGGCCGAAATCAGCAGCCTGTTTGGTAAACACGGGGATGACGTTGGTGATGAAGACGATGTAGATGCCGTCCGCACCCGAGGCCTTGATCTTGCTGATATAAGAAGACCAGTCCTTCGTGCTGGTGGGGGCCTTGTCAAAGTCCTCGTTGTAGATCTTGATGCCGTTTTTCTTGGCCAGCTCTATAAACCGTTTCCCACCATCGTGACCCCACGCGTAATCATGGACAATCACATAATAGTTTCGATCCTTGAGGTCAGGCCTGGAAAGAATCCCCTTGACGTTTCCCACTGCGGTCTGGTCATTGGCCAACTGACCGGAACGGAAGACCCATTTGTGCATGCCATAGAATTCCGTGGTCATGACGTGGGTGGTTAGAAACGGAACCTTGAGTCTGTCAATATTCTTTGCCAGGGCAAGACCGACGCCGCTCGAAAAGGCGCCGATCAGTGCGACGCACCCGTCTTTGAACACGAGTTTTTCCGCCTTGCTCACAGCGACATCCGGTTTGATCTGAGTATCTTCCACCACCAGCTCGATGGGCCGGCCCAGAATCGTCCCCTTTTCCTTCGCCGCCATCTCTTTGCCGTACTTCATCTCCAGTCCGCCCTGAGCCACAATTCCGGTGAGCGGAACCAGAACGCCGATCTTGATAGGATCTGCAGCCATTGAAACGCTCGGGGCCAGAAAAGCCCCAATCAACATCAATATACATGCTGTACGGATCGCCTTTCTCATGTTCTCCTCCTTCTTGAGCAACCATTGGGTTCATGCCGACAACCGCCCTTTTCGATACGTCTCGTGGATCACCCCCTTTCGCTTCGTTTTTGCTCGGTTTATTCAGGTTCGGCAACCACCTGGTCCAGCAGTTCAACCAGGTCGTAGAGCTTCATCTCGCTTCCGATCCTTCGAGAACCTTCATTCAGGTTGTAGTGGCAGAACGGGCAGATGGACACCATGTGCTGGGCGCCTGTGCTCATCCCCTCTTCAATCCGCTTGGATGCGTTCTTAGCTGCCCAGTCGCCGTATCCGGTCATCACGCCGCCCCCGCCGCCGCAGCAATAGGAGTTGTCGCGGATCCTTTCCATCTCCACGAATTCGATGCCCGGGATCGCCTTCAGGATTTCCCTGGGAATGTCATACAGGCAATCCTCTTCGTTGAGACCGACATAAGCGCCCTTCCAAAGCTGCGAGCCGTCCTTGTCTACGACAAATTTGGTCAGGTGTCGACCGGTGTGGCAGGGATCGTGGTAGGTCACTTTCCATGGGAGTTTTCCTGAGAATTTCAGTTTCCCCTCTTTAAATAGGCTATTCAGGAGATCCACAGTGTGGACCACCTTGATGCCGGACATCATCTTGTCGTACTCCGAGGAGAGGATGTAGTCCTTCTTGATGGCCCGGTAACACCCGGCGCAGGAGGTCACAATCGTCTTGACGCCTCGCTCCTCATGCAGCATCCGGAAAGTCTCCAGGTTGGACGTGGCCACCCGCTTGAACTCCTCGGCATCACCGATCCGCATGGCCGTGGAACCGCAGCAGATCTCGTTCTCGCCCAGGATTCCGAAATCGAGCCCCAGTTTTTGAAAGAGCGATGCGGTCGCCACCGGAACGCCCCGGGCTGGCAGGTTAAATGCGCCGGTGCAGCCCACATAATAGAGGATCTCAGCCGGTGCCTTATTGATGTCCTTGATCGGCTTCTTGGCCTTTTTGAACGGCCGTGTCCAGTCCGTGCGCACCCGTCGGGGCCCCTGGTAGGGATTGTTGTAGCTCCGCATGGACTGCGCAATCTTCTTCTGGGTCGGCATGGGGCCAACCCCGTCCTGCACAGCCTTTCGGCGCATCGCCTCGATGATTTCGGGAATAAACGGCTTGTGATCCAGTTCGCACTGGTTCTGACACCCGGCGCAAACCGTGCATTTGTAGATGGCGTCCAAGAAATTATCGGTCCATTCCAGCTCGCCGTCCAATATACCTCGGGCAAAAGCGATCTTTCCCTTCGATGCCATCATGCCGTCAAAGCCGAATTCCACCCCTGCCGGACAAATCTCCCCGAACTGAGGGGGAGGACCAAACTTATAGGCGGTCTTGCAGTTCCCGCAGGCAGTGCATCTCCATATCTTGTCTTCCAACTCTTCGAGAGTGGCAATGTCCCATTCCATGCTGACCTCCATTTGAGTCTCTGAGTTATAGGGTCATATGCCCAGCTTGCCCGGATTCATGATATCGTTGGGATCCAGCAGCCTCTTCACTTGTTTGAGGAGCGACAGGTATCCTGGATGGGCCCGCTTGTTGATCTCCACCGCAAAATCCACCGGAGGTTTATATGGTATGCCTCCGGCATCCAGATCCACCTTCAGGCACTCGACAATGGCGCGTCTGGCGTTTTCCGTTTCCTCGGGGCTTTTCTTGTTGAAGGGGATCATGGCCCGAAGCATCCCATAGTGAACCCCGCGGTAATTGGTCACGCGGACAGAGGGGGAAAGGTTGTGCTCCGTCAGTATCTTCTTCCACTCGTTGTAAACAGGGGCCCATTTGTTCACCGGCGTAAAGGTGCCCGGCCAGGAAATGCCTCCCCCTGCCATCTTGGTGTAGTTCTTGGTCGACCCCACAATCTGGCTGGGAAGCTGGGTCCTTGCTTTGAGGGCCTCTTCGGGATACTTGGCATACTGGATGGAGGTTCCTTTTTTCTGCTCTTCTTCAAGGACGTTCTGCCATATCTCTTCCCGGGCCTCCTTCTCCTTCTCCGTCCATGAGAAGGTGGTCCCAAAGCAGAACCATTCCGGAGACCCATCCGGCTTCGCTATGTAGGGATAGGGGATGGGCACCTGGGCCAGCCACCAGGAAACGGCCGTTAGATCGTCGCAAATCTCGTAATTTCCCAGGTTGAACATATAGGAAACCATATCCTCAATGTTCCGGGTGGAGACCGTGAAAACCTTCAGCACCGGCGGGATCGGATGAACACGCAGCCCCAGCTTGGTGACGACCCCGGTCGTTCCCAGCCACCCCTTGAAAAGACCGTCCAACTGGGGCAACGGCAGGACGCTGTGCCAGGAATCCTCCTGAATGGCGCAGGAACCCACTCGGACCAGCTCACCGGTAGGCAGCACCACTTCCATGCTGGTGATCTCCTCGCTGTTGAGGCCATACCGGCCGCTCAGTCCGCCGATGCCATGGCTTATGGCGCAGGATGCCGAACAGGCTGAAGGCGGCCCGACAGGCCAGCTCCACCTGAGGTTGTGTTTGTATAGTTCCGTGGCCAGTTTAGCATGAGAAACCCCCGGTTCAATGACGGCATAGTGGGACTCCGTGTCGATGCGAAGGATTCTGTTCATGCGCTTGAGGTCCAGGAGGATGCCTCCCCGTTCCGGGATGCACAGGCCACCGATATTGGTCCCGGCGGTAAAAGGCACCACTGGGATCTTCTCGCGGTTTGCAAGTCTCATGATGCCCTGGATCTGTTCCACGGTCGTGGCCATGACCACATAGTCGGGCAGTTTCGGTTTTACGAAAGAAAGGTCGTAGGAATAAGCATAACGGATGTGCTTTTCCGCTGTGGCATTCTCTTTTCCAACGATCGAAGCCAGCTCATCCAAAACCATGTCTTCTCTCTTGGCAAGCATTGATTGCCTCCTTTTCGCTGATGCTCATGCCAGCGATTTGAGCTTTTCCAGACGGTCGTTGCGCTTCCTCACCACGATTTTAAAGTTTCTCGGGACATCGGCCAGAAGCGATCCGGACTGCTCCGCACCCAAGGTATAACAGGCCAGGATTTTTTCCTCGATGGCAAGCGCCTTGGCTGCGGCTTCGGTGAGTCCTGCACTCTCGGCCAGATCAGTCGTAAAAGCGTAATCATCTGTCTCGAGATCAAAGGCATAGCATCCTTCAATCGCGTCGGTGATGACCGACTGATAGGCCATTTGGATCTGTTTGTTGTATTTCCTGTTTTCGTTGGCGAACGTAAGGAAATCGCTCTTTTTCTCAGGGAATCTCTTGGCCAGGCCCTCGTAGAACGCGGCGGCCTTTTCTTCCAGTTCTCGAATGAAGCTCAACGTCTCAGAAGCAGTTCGTAGATTCATATGCCTTCCCCTTTCCTAAAGCCACCGGTGGATGCAGACCTTGCTCTCGGTGAAGAAACGGATTGCTTCCTTTCCCTGGGTGTGCAGAATGCCCAGGAAAGAACCGGCCATGCCGCTAAACGGGAAGAAAGCCATCGGCGCCACGATGCCGATGTTGATCCCCACGTTTCCGCTGATGCAATCGTACTGGAATTGGCGTGCGCATTTTCCGTTGGAAGTGAATATGGCGTGGCCGTTATGATACGGGCTTTCATTGCAAATTTCAATAGCCTCATCGAGGGTCTTGACCCGCATGACGCCCATGGTGGGGCCAAAGATCTCTTTCCGGACCACCCGCATCTGCCGCTCGACGTTTTCCATGATGGTGGGGCCTAAGAAGCAGGTGTCGGGATAACCGCCTTTAATCTCCTTTGCCTTGCGCCCATCGAGACGGAGAGTAGCCCCTTCCTTGATGCCCGTTTCGATGTAATTGAGGATGCTTTCTTTCTTCTTGGCATCTCGAACCGGCCCCATCTGAACCGATTCATCCAGGCCGTATCCCACAACGATGTTCTTTGCCCTGTCCGTGACCTTCTCCATAAAGTCTTTGTAGAACGCATCATTCTCGCCCACGATGATCAGGGTCTGACCGGCCAGACACCGCTGTCCCGCGTTTCCAAAGAACGACGTCATGAGCCCGGGAATGGTGGCATCCACATTGCAGTCCGGCATGATGACGAGAATGTTGGCGGCCCCGCCCTAGGCGATGCACCGTTTCCCGGTATTGCCGCATCCAGGGTAGATGACGTCTTTCATGACCGGGGTCGAACCGACAAAGGTGATGCCCTGGATTTCAGGATGCTCAAGCATTCCGCTCACGACCGTCCGGCCCCCGTGGACCATGTTCCAGACGCCTGGCGGAAAACCGGCCTCTTCCACCAGTTCCGTGATTTTGGTCTGGCTGAAAGGGACCTCGCTCGAGGGTTTCACGATGACCGTATTTCCGGTGGCCACGGCATAGGGGGCCGACCAGAGGGGAATCATAAAGGGGAAATTGAATGGGCCGATGATGCCAAAGGGTCCCAGTGGCTGCCGGATCAGGTATTCGTCGATGCCCGATGCGATGTCTTCCGAACTGTCGCCCATCATGAGGGTCGGAATGCCGCAGGCCACTTCCACGTTCTCGATGCCGCGCCGCGTCTCACCTCTGGATTCATCGATACATTTGCCGTGCTCCTGGGTTTGTACCCTGCTGACCATCTCGAAATTTTCTTCCAGCAGTTCTCTCAGCCGAAAGAGATATCGGCAGCGGGCCACCGCCGGGGTCCTGCGCCAGTCGTGAAAGGCCTCCTTGGCAGCCTGGACCGCGCTGTCGATTTCCTCCCGGGTGGAAATACCCACCTTGCCGATGGTTTGGTAGGTTGCGGGATTCACCACATCGATGATCTCGCCCTTTGATTCAACCCATTCTCCATTGATGTAATTTTTGGCCATGGGTACGCCCTTGATGGGTTCATCCAATAATGCCATAACAAATACCTCCTTAAATTAAAGTTGACTTAATAAATACGTTTTTGTCTTGACTGGTTAAAACTGGTCAAAAATCGGAGTCGCCGGAACCCTATACGCTGACAGGAGGAAAAGCCCCACCTTCTCTGACGACCAGATATAACTGGCTAGATCCTACTCGCCGGGCAATGGCCCCGGGTTCCTGAAGGATCGGATCATCCTTGTTCACCACATGGGCGTTCGGATCCACCTCCACATGGGTATCAATCGGCGTCCGACTCGCCGATAAGTCGGAAGGATCGAACGGGGACGCGCCGGTAAAGCTGCAGATGTATCTCCCGACACCCACCACATCATTGGCCATGGCGACTTTTGCTGCCAGGCCATCCTGTTGAATCAAACACTCCAAAATCAAGTTGTGGGCATCGCGCACATGACCATAGAACTCAGGGGGGAGACCTATCTTCTTTTTCATGGCCTTGAGGAGATTGTCAATCATATCGATGGTCAGCGTTAGAATGGTATTCTCGGTCATGCGGGCTAGATACCGGTGAAAACTGATCTCCTTGGAGACCTCCGTATCTCCTTCGGTAATACCTGCGCCAATAACCTGTTCGAGCTTCTCGATGTCCCTGTCCGTCCGTTTAATGGCGGCCACCTGTGCCACAGACGGCTCGATGAGATAGCGAAGCATGGTGATTTCTTTGACGGATACGGTTTGAAAATGGAGGAAATTGACAATGGCATGAAGGGTGGTCCTCATGTCCACCTCTGCCACAAAAGCCCCTCCGGCAATACCCTTTCGGATCTCTAACAGGCCAATGACCTCAAGGACCCGCAGGGCCTCACGCATGGTTGCCTTGCTCACCCCGAACTGTTCGATCAGTTCCTTCTCAGAGGCCAGTCTGTCCCCTGGCTTGAGCCTGCCGGAAAGGATGGCGTCCCGAATCTGAGCAATGATGCTGTCGGAAACCTTTTCTGATTTGTTGGCGTTGTTAAACACGAGCGGCACCATAGATCTCAAGACGGTGTACGTTTAAATCGGCCCGTTACCGGGGGATAGCCCTTGTTGGGAATTAGGATGGAAGCAGGTTATCCCTTATCGGCTATGGGTGTCAGGGAGGACCAGAAACGGGGCCCGATATACCTCGTGCGCGTTTTCATGGTCAAATTGAGCGTAGGAATACCGAATGAAATATCTCCTGTCAAGAAAAATATTATAATGTTTATCTCTTTTTTTCAGGTACGCATTTAGGAAGAATGACTGCCGATTCATCATAATGCAATTATTCTAAAAATAACATCATTAAATATAATGTTAATCACTGATGATCAGCGAATGGGAGGCCTTTCGTCTCAAGAAAAGACACATGCACGGGCAAATTTTCGCCATGAAGGCGAATAAATATTATAAAGGTTATAATTTTTGTTTGACTTTCCGCCCGATCTTTCCTATAAAAACACCATCAGTTTCACTGTGTCTGTAGTGTTTCGTGGCTTAATATCCTAATATTTCCGCCAAAATCTGACGGCGGAACGATGACCAGCGTACGGACAAAAGGATTTGGGCGTATTCTCAAAGCTGAAGGAGGTTTTCAAATGGGACTGAAAATCGATGTCTTAACGTGTACGGCATGCATGGCCTGCGAGCTGGCCTGCGGTTACCACCGGGACGATGCATTTGCGCTTCTGTCATCTTGTATTATGCCCTACCGGGCCAAGGAAAAGAAGAATTATGTGGGGGTGATGCTAAAGGAAGAGGACAGCCTGGTGGCCGCCCGGCCAGAAGGTCTCGAGATCAATCGTATTGGGGAGCAACAGGACCCGGAAAAGGAGGCGGATGCCTCCGCCAAACCCATGCTGCTCAGAGAGGCCTGCGATCTGTGTGAGGACGTGGACGACGGCCCATTATGCATCAAATTCTGTCCGGTGAATGCGATTTCAATGGATTAGCCGACCAGCCTTGGCATGTTAACATCTTTCTTCTAAGGAGATAACGATATGGAATACCTGGCATCGAATAAGATTGGGATCGTAGACCTCACGACACGCGAAATCCTCGAAGAGGAACTGGAGGACGATCTGGTATTGGAAAAAATCGGCGGGGTGGGGATCACCCGGTCCCTTTACGATCGATTTGCGGATGAAGATCCTGTCATTTTGGGGACGGGTTTGTTGACCGGAAGCCTGGTCCCCGGGTCAGCCCTCAGCGTGATCACCGCGAAAAGCCCCGTGACAGGACGTGTTTCCCATGCGCCGTTGACCCTGGATGCCGGCATGGAATTGAAATACTCGGGTTTCGACTATCTGGTCATCAAGGGAGCGGCGGTCAAGCCGGTCTATTTGTGGGTCCATGACGGCATCCTGGATATCAATGAGGACAACGATCTGTGGGGGAAGGATGTCTGGGCCGCGACGGACCATATACGAAGCCTTATGGGGGATGACCTGATCCAGGTCCTGGGGATCGGAGAGGCTGGCGAAAGGGCTTCCGATCTTGCTCAGATCTGCATCAACTACTGGCAGAGCGGGGACCGAATGGGGTTCGGCGGCCTGCTCGGAAAAAAGCAGCTCAAACTGATCGCCATCCGGGGAATGGGGCTTCTGGAAATCGCCGAACCGGAGGAATTTGTTGAGCATTGCGCCGGACTTCTCTCCGCCGTCAAATCCGGGGGGGCCGCCAAGATCAGGGGAATTGCGGCCATGGCAGCGGCCCTGGGGGCACC
>Ga0172370_10002842_pt1 | contig 24543 bp, 16 predicted proteins | sample LakKiv5m_FD_114538 | JGI IMG/M metagenome (GOLD analysis project Ga0172370, IMG submission 114538) | Freshwater microbial communities from Kabuno Bay, South-Kivu, Congo - kab_022012_11.5m | ecosystem: Environmental > Aquatic > Freshwater > Lake | place: Democratic Republic of the Congo...
CCACCTTGAGATGCACGAGGGCCCGCTTGCCCAGGCTGCGCGCGGCGACGGACGCGGCCTCCACGACCGAGGCGTCGTAGCACACGAAACGCACGTCGAGCGCGACGGCCTGCGCCATCTGCCACGGCGGCAAGTAGCCGACGGAGTAGATGGGCGCTGCGTGTCCATCGGCGCGCAGCGACGCCGCCTCCGCGAGGTCGTTGACGCCGAACCAGTCGGCGCCCGCATCCGAGAACGCGCGGGCGGCCACCCGCAGGCCGTGACCGTACGCGTTGCCCTTGACCATCGCGCACAGCCGCGCGCGCGGCCCGACGAGCTGTCGCAGCGCCTGCACGTTCGCGCCGAGCGCGCCGACGTCCACCTCGACCCACGTCAGGGGCCGTTCGGCGAGCAGCGTCCGCGGACGCTCCGGTGCGGTCTGCGCTTCGATCATCTGCCCACTTCCGGCATCTGGCCCACTTCCGGCATCTGACCTGCTTCAGGCATCTGGCCTACTTCAGGGCGGAGAAGACCTTGGGTCCAAGGCTCAGCAGCAGCGACGTCTGCGCAGGAGCGAGCACCGTGGCGACTGCCGTCGCCTTGCCGCCGAGGGAGACCCGCGTCGCATCAAGGAACGCCGTGAGTCCGAGCAGCTTGACGCTCGTGCGCCCGCGCAGCTGATCCATGCGCTGCTTGACGCGCCGCTCGATGCCGGCGGCGTGCTCGTCGCTGTCCGAGACCAGGTCGACGTGGGCGCTCAGTCCCTCGCCGAGGCGGGCCCAGCCGCGCATCGCGTGCAGGTTGGCCATGTCCGGCTCGTCCCGCGCGGCGATCGCGGCGCGCTGCTTCTTCGAGACGTTGCCGGCAAACCAGACGGGCTCGCTCGATCGCGCGACCTTGAAGAACGCGTTGCTGGCTTTGCCCTTCGCGCAGGCCGCCACGGCCGCCTTGACGCGCTTGTCCGAGCCGATGAGCGCGCGGTCGGGGCCGATGAGCGCGAGCGTCTGCCCCTTCGACGCGCTCATGGCCGCGGCGCCGGGGATGGCGATCTCCTTGAACTTCGCGCCGAGCTTGCCCTGGTAGTAGGCCTTGATCTTCGCGGCGTCGAAGCGGCCCTTGAGGACGGAGAGCTCCTCTCGCGTGCCGTAGAGCGCCGTGACGCCGCGGTCGGTCTCGCCGCGCGGATCCATGCCCGACGCGGGATCGCGGGGCACCGATACGCCGCGCCTGGCCGCACCGAGCAGGTCCAGCAGACCGCCGAAGTGGGCCGACGATCGGAGCGTCGCAAAGTCCGCGCCGCTGAGCCCGGAAGAACCTCCCGGCACGCAGGAGACGAGCTCCTGCCACGACGCGGCGCGCACACCGAGGGGGGCGCAGAGCGCGACGACGAAGAGCGTCACTGTGAAGCGTCGAAACATTGATGGCGACCCGCCGACCCGCGGCGTGCGGGGAGGATGACGCGTGGGACCGCGCGGAGCAAGGGTTTCTGGGCGTCGAATTGCCGGCATCTGCGGCGTTGTCTTCGCTTGTTCGGTCGGTCACGTATCCAGACCTCCTGAGCCACCCGGCGTTCAACGTGTCCGGTCAAAGACGAGCTTCCCGTTTGGGACGGCGGGTTGGAGGACACGACAAGGACACGCACAACGACCGACGTGGCGTGGCTCCGTGGATCTGGGCGTCCCCCCTTCGCGCGCGACGGGGGACGCCCAGATCCCGATCACCAGGCAAGAAGGCACACACTCGCGCAGCCTCACGCGTGCGGCCGAATTCAAACATAAACACCCTCTGTGATCTGGCATCAGGATACACTCCCTCCCTCACAGCGCTCGGCGCTTTGCATCTGCCGGTCAACTCGACGGCCAGTCCAGCCGGACGTTTCATTGGTTAAATCAATGGGTAAGATCAGCGGTGGCTTCCTCGCGCAGGGGAACGCCGCTATCGTGTTCGTCCCTTGCGCCGCGGGCGCTTGAAATCTGAAGGAGTTCGCATGGATCCCACAGGTGCGCGCCTGGTCGTCGATGCCCTGGTCACCGAAGGTGTCGAGGTCGTGTTCACGCTCTGCGGCGGCCATATCTGCCCGATCTACGACGCGTGCCTGGACTCGGGCATCCGCATCGTCGACTTCCGGCACGAGCAGGCAGCGGTGATGGCCGCGGACGCCTACGCGCGGCTCACGGGAAGGCTCGGCGTGGCGCTCGTCACGGCGGGACCGGGCGTGACGAACGCGGTGACCGGCGTGGCCAACGCGAAGGAGGCCGGCTCGCCCGTCCTATGCATCGGCGGGCGATCGCCGTTCGCGCTCACGGGCCTCGGCGCCTTGCAGGAGATGGAGCAAGTCGCGCTGATGCGTCCGGTGGCGAAGTGGGCCGCCGCCTGCAACGATCCGAACCGCGCCTACGACTTCACCGCGACGGCCATCCGCCACGCGATGAGCGGCGCGCAGGGCCCCGCGTTCCTGGAGCTGCCGGTCGACGTCCTGATGCTGCCGGCGCCCTTCGCCACGCGCCAGTCGCGCTCGCGCTCCTACGATCGCCCCGCGCCGGATCCCGACGCCGTCGACGCCGCGGCCATGCTCCTGCGTACGGCCGAGCGCCCCGTCGTGCTCGGCGGCTCCGGCGTGTGGACCGATCGCGCCTACGACGCGCTGCGCGCCTTCGCGGAGGCCACGAACGTGCCCGTCTTCCTGAACGCGGCGGGCCGCGGCTGCCTGCCGAGCGATCACCCGAACAACCTCTCGTTCGGCCGCAAGCGCGCGCTCGCGGAGGCCGACGTGCTACTCGTGCTGGGCGCGCCGCTCGACTTCCGGCTCGGCTACGGTCGATCGCCGGTCTTCGGCGGCGGCAGGACCATCGTCTGCGACACCGATCAGCACCAAATCGGCGCCAATCGGGACTGCGACGTCGGCATCACCGGCCACCTCGCGCGCACGATCCCGGCGCTGATCGACGCGCTGGCGACGACGGGAGGCTACCAAGCGCCTCAGGCTTGGATGGACACGCTGCGCGCCGACGAAGCACAGGGCCGCGCCCGGCTCGAGCGGGATATGGCAAGTGATTCCAGACCCATCCATCCCCTGCGCTTCGCGGCCGAGCTCGCGCGACACCTCGACGACGACACGATCCTCGTCGGCGACGGCGGCGACATCCTGGCCCTGAGCGCGAAACTCCTGAGGCCGCGAAAGCCCGGCCTGTGGCTGGATCCCGGCCGCCTCGGCACGCTCGGCGTGGGTGCGCCCTTCGCGATCGCGGCCCGCATCGCGTTCCCGAACCGCCGCGTGGTCGTGCTCTCGGGCGACGGATCGTTCGGCTTCAACGGGTTCGAATTCGAGACCGCCGTTCGCCTCGGCCTGTCGATGGTGGTCGCGGTGGGCAACGACGCGGCCTGGGGGCAGATCCGAACGCCGCAACGCGAGATGTTCGGGGCCGATCGCGCGCCCGCCACGAGCCTGTCGCCGGCGTGCCGCTACGACAAGGTCGTCGAGGCCTTCGGAGGCCGCGGTGAGCGTGTGGACGACCCGCGCGAGCTCGGCCCCGGGCTCGAGCGCGCGTTTGCGTCCGGGACCGTGTATGCTCTGGACGTTCGCATCGACCCGTCGGCCAACACGGCCTCCGCGGGCAAGGGCATGGCCATCTGATGACCCCTCGGCTCCCGGCGCTGCTGCTCACGCTCGCGATCGCGACCGGTTGCAGCAGAGCGGAGCTTCGCGACGGCGCCAGTCCGGCGCCCCGCAGGACGGCCCAGAAGCCGCGCAAGGCACGGGCGGACACGACCGCATGGGTGCGGCTCGCGGCGTTTTCGACCTCCTTCAAGACCGAGGAGACCGATCGCGTGGCCAACATCGCGCTCGCGGTCAAGGCCGTCGACGGGGCCGTCATCGCGCCGGGCGACGTGTTCTCCTTCAACCGCGCCACCGGGCCGCGCACGCGCGATCGCGGCTATCGGCTGGCGCGCACGCTCGACGCGGCCGGGTATCGTCCCGACCTTGGCGGCGGGGTGTGCCTCGTCTCGTCCGTGCTGCACGCGGCCGCGCTGGAGGCCGATCTGACGCCCGTGGAGCGCCATCCCCACACGCGCACCCTGCCCTACACGCGCGCGGGCCTCGACGCGACGGTCGACTACGGCGCCAAGGACCTGCGCCTGCGCAACACGCATGCCTTCCCCGTGGCGCTGCGGGCTCTGGTGCACGGCGACCGCGTGGTCGTGGAGGTCAAGGCGCCCACGGCGCTCGGATACGAGGTGCGGCTCGTCGTCGAAGGAGGCGACGTCAGGTCCGACCGGCGGGTCCTCGTCATCCCGACCGAGGGCCCGGGCACCTCGGGTCCCGCACAGACTACCTTCGTCATGCGCACGTTCCGCGAGCGCCTCCGCGACGGCGTGCTGGTCTCCCGCGAGCCGCTCTACACCGACGGCTATCCGGCCGGTGGACGCGCGCCGTGACGTCTCGGATCGCGTGGCTCCTCGGCATCTCGGCGCTGCTCGCGAGCACGGAGGTCTCGGCCGGGCCGCGCGAGACCTTTCTGGAGGAGGCCCGCACGCAGGCGGAGGCGCGCCGTCCGGACATCGTGCGACACGTTCGCGCCGTCGCCACCGCCTCCGCGCGAGGCGAGGAAGCTCCGTCGCCGCCCGCGACGCTCGCGGGCCTGCGGTGGCGCTGGGGCTTGTTCGTAACCGCGATGGAGGGCCGCTCGAACCGAGGCTGCTTCGGTCACAGCGATCCGGCACCCGAAGCGCTCGGCGAGCAGCTCTCCGAGGCCGCGGACGGTGCGGTGACGCGAGACGTCCGCCGGCAGCCGCTGAGCGAGCGGCGTCTCGCGAAGGTGCGGCTGGTCGTCACTCTGGTCGGTCCGACGAGGCCCATCGACACGCTCGAGGGCGTGGATCCGCGGCGCGAAGGCGTCATCGTGGAGGGCGCCGAGCGATCGGCCGCGTTCGTGCCGGGTGAGCTGCCGGGCGTGCGCTACGATCTCGCCGTGCTGGTCAAGCGGGCCAAGCTGCCGAAGGGCGCGGCTTACACGCTGCGGGCGTTCGAGGCGGTGACGATCACCGAGTGAGCGCGGCAGGGCGCGCGGCGAAGCCACGGGCGACACCGTGAAGCCAGGCAAGAAGAGCAGGAACGAGGGCGGCAAGGCCGACCGCATCAAGGGCGGGAAGGGGGTCGGATGGACTTTTGGGGCCCCAGCCCACGGGCCTGGCTGGCACCCAGGGTGCCGAATTCCGGGTCGAATGCCGCGCAGAATGCTGAGGCGATTCGGGGGTACGATTCGGGGACGATTCCAGACCTCCTGACAAACTCCCACCCAAGTCTCCGTAATTGCTGATCACGGCCGAAGCCGCCGTGCGGACGTAGACCTGTCCGGATTTCGTGCAGGAGCGAGGCGGCCGGGGGATGTGTACTCCGTCCTACTCTGTCCCCGCCACTGTCCGGCGCCTCGAACGCCGTATGCCCTTCGAGCTCTTCGAGCGGGCGAACGCCGTTGCGGGTTGAGCTTGTCTCTTGACAGCCCTCCCCGCCCTGCCGCAATGACGGATGCGGCCGCCGTGGCCGCGCCTGCTCGCACACATGCCGCCCCTGCCTCCGACCTCGCCCGACCTGCTGCGTGACGACACGCGGCTCTACTTCACTTGGTGGGACGACGTCACCGTTGGCGGGCTGAAGGCGCGGCTTGCCTCACCGGACGCCGACCAGCGCGCCTATTGGCTTGGTGCCCTGCTGCGCGAGGCCAACAGCCGGGACGTGTGGCTCTTCGTGCGTCCCGGCGAGGTGCGCGCTGCGTGGCCCCTCGTGGCGCGCTTTGTCGGGCGACACAGGGCGATGTAGGCGTGGTTGCTCGGGATATCCGACGAGCCCGAGCGACAGGAAGGACCGGATGCGTAGCACCTTCGATCGCCGGATCGTCTCGGACGGCGCGCTCACGCTCGTGCGGTCGATTCAGGCCCGGGCTCCGGCGGTCTTGGGCTGCGGCGCCGCGCTCTCAGGCGCCTGCCTCGGTCACCGGCTCTCTCACGACCTCGATCTCTTCCATCCGAACCAGGCCGAGCTACGCGTCGCGGTCACCTCGCTCGGCGAGGTTGCGCGCGAGTCCCGCAGCCGGATTTACATCGTTCGCGACGCCGGGACCTTCGTGCGGGCAAGCGTGCGCTTCGACTCCGATGGCGCTCAGCGGCTGGAACTGGACCTCGTGGTGGAACCGGCCTTGACGGCTCGCGCCATCGAGATCGAGGGCTCGTCGGTCTGTTCGCTCGCGGATCTGCGCGCCTCGAAGGTGACCCGCATCCTGTCACGTTCCGAGCCACGCGACCTCGTGGATCTCCTGTTCCTGGACAGGGCGGGCTATCCGCCAGAGGCCGATCTCGACCGCGCAGCGACGATGAACGCAGGCCTCGACCCCGCCCTTCTGGGCTGGCTGCTCCGGCGCTTTCCGGTTCAGCCGCTGCCGCAGATGCTCGTTGCGCCCACGGTCGCCGAGCTGGACGCGTTCCGGCTGGCTTTGGCGGAGCGCTTTCGCCTGCTCGCCTCGCAGGGCCAGGTCCAATCGACGCCGCTCGACGGGAGCTGCGCGCAGTCGACCGCCGCCCGCGGAAGGTGTAGCGTTCGCGAGCCCTTCCGGTGGAGCCACCGTGCCGCCTCTCGTGTTCCAGGACGCAGAGTCAGAGATTGCCGGCAGCACCGTCCTCGCCAGCGGTCCATGTGCGCGTGGACGTGGCGAGGCCGTTCATGCCGACCGCGACCTGTCCCTCTGGCCAGCGGAGTGCGCCGCGCCGCGCGCCGAGGAGGCGGCGTGAACCGGGCCTCGACCGTGCGGGCCGCCTCGGGCGCCTGCCTCCCGTCCGGGCCGCGGCGGCCGGTCTTTGCCGACTGCGGGTGCGCATGGACAACGCGCCGATAACCGTCCTGGATGCCCTCGTTATCCTGTGGGATCCGCCGTCGGAGGATCGTGGCGCGGCTGTGGGAGATGCCACGCGTGCGTTGCTCGCGTTCGTGCAGGCGCAGCCGCTCGACCCGCTCCTCGCGCACGCCGCGGCCCAGATCCACAATGAAGCGGTCCTCGCGCTCGGGCGGTCACACAACGGGGACGTCCTGCACGCCGACGATCCGGGCCGCGCGGCGGAGTCGTTTGCGCGCCTCGTCTGGCGGCGCATCGAGCGTCGTTACCTCGCGACCGAGACGGCAGGCGGACGGGTCGCGGCAGGAACCGGCGTCACGCTCGCGGGCGCGCTGCGGGCGCTTCGTCGGAGCGAGGACGTTCGTGTGCACTCCCGTACGATCGCCGTCGCCAAGGTGGCGGGCTGCCTGGCGACGATCCAGCCGCTGTTCCAGACCCTGCGCGAGAGCCCGGATCTCGCGGACGACCTGAACGCCAGGGCCCTGCGCAAGCTCTGTCAGGCGGCGGGGCAGCTGCTCACGGACTCGGACGAAGCGGCGTGGCGCTACCTCCGCGAGACGCGGAAGAACCTCGAGATCGACGAGCTCCGCCGGATCACGGCGCGTGCGGAGGCTCGCGAGACGGTCGTGGTCGACGGTCGCGAGATCTTCGTGGCCGACACGAGGCGGCACATCGAGGCCACACGGCCGGAGTCGCTCGCCGATCCAGACGGCGCGGTGGTCGAGCTGATGGTGGCGAATCCGCGTCGCATCTTGGAGACCCGGCAGGTGTTGGCCGACCTGGTGGCCACGCTCAACGCTGAGCAGCAGCAGACGCTTCGGCTGTTGCGCGACGCGTCCGCGCGGAGGGGCTCCATCGAGAGGCTGGCCCGAGCCGTGGGCGTCGCACGCAACACCCTCGAAAAGCGCTTCGAGCGGGTGCGCCGGGCCGTCGCGGCGCGGATCGACACGGAGAACAACCTGGAGCGGCCGGGTCTTGGGCTCGACGAAACGCAGATGCGGATCAACCTGCGCGCCGTCCTCGACACGGAGTATCGCGTCCAGAAGGTCAAAAAGGGGGCGGCATGACGGACTCACGAACCACGTTGCTGCGGTCGCTGGGCCTCGAACCGAGCCAGTTGGGTCCCGCGCCCGAAGCGCTGAACCTGGGCGCCGGCGAGGTCGCGCAGGCCCTGACCCGGGTCGACATCGCCGCGATCGCGGTCGGCCTGTCCTCGCTGCTCGGCAGCGTCCGCTTCCACGAGGTGAACCTCGGCGTCGCACGCGCGGCGGAGATGAGCCTCCACGTGGGCAGTCACGATGGACTCACCGGCAACGTCGTCGCGGCGTCGAGCACGCGCGGTCTGCCCGTGACCCAGCGCTGGGAGCACCCGGCCCCCGAGCGAGCCGCAGCCCACCCGGAGGACGCCAACATCGCGTGCGCCGCTGCCACGGAGGGGGATCGCATCGCGTTCCTGAACACCGATGGCGGCGGTGTGCTCGTGGAGGCCACGCCGAACGGTCTGTCGGTCTCGGCGATTCGACCGCGCCACGTGGAGGCCGCGCGGTTCGATGCCCGTGTGATCGTGTTCGAGCACGCCGACGAGTGGCTTCAGCAAGAGGCGCTGCGTCACGTCGAGCGGGAAGGCCCGCTCGGCCCGATCGTGGGGGTCGGCATGGTCTCCCGTCTCGCGCGACCGGCCTCCGCAGGCGCGGCGGCGGACACCGTTGGGGCGATGCTGGAGGGGCGGCTGCCACGCAGCGTGACCGCGCCCATCGCGTGGATGCGGTCCGTTCCTGGAGAGGCGGTCAGGGCGGCCTCGGACATGGCCGTGCGCAGTGCCGGAGCGCTCGAGCGGCACATCGAGGGACTCTGGAGGACGATGGCTTTCGTCTCGGGGGAGGATGCACAACGTCTCCGCGAGGTGATGGTGGAGCGGGACGACCTCGAGTGCGCGCGCGTGATGCTCGACCACGTGGACGGCGCTGAGGCGTTCGGCGCATCGCTCGAACGGGTCGACAGCGAAGGGACGCTGCTCATGCGCTACGTGCCCGTGGGTGCGGTCCCGACGGACGAGCGGATCGCGCGGGCCGCCGAGATCCGACCCGACGCCTGGTGGACGGGCGGCACGGAGGTATGACCGTGGCGACGCTGAAGGACCTCGAGACGGGGGAGCCGAGGCCGCTCGACAGGCGCGTCCTGCTCGACGCGCTCGAGGCCGGACCGTGGGCTTGGTGCGGCTCTCGGGCCTTCATCGAGCGCGCGCGCGCGCTTTGCCCAGGGGGTCCACGCCCGGTCGAGCCCGGCGAGACGATCGTCCTCGGCGTCACGCCGGTGAGCGCGTCGATCTTCAGGCTGCTCCCACCGCCGGCGAGAGTGTCGCCTCCGCCGAATCGGGAGCTGCCCCTCGGGCAAGCTGCGTGCGACGCGCTGGCGGCCGCTGCGGAGGCGCTGCCGGGTGGCCTCCCGCTCTTGTGGTCCCGGCTCCCAAGCGCCGACGAAGCGAGCGTGCGGCCCACCTGCTGGGCGACCATGGCTCGTCCCGGCGTCGCGATCGCAGGCCCACCCGTCGTCCTCGACGGCCTCTCGTGCGGCCTGTCCTTCTTCCTCTCGCTCGCGTCCCGCGCGCTGCGGCGCCCGATCACGCACACCGTGGCCGCATCGGCCGAGATCCGTGGCGGCGGCGTGCTCGCTCCGGTCGATGGCCTCGACGCCAAGATCCGGGTCCTGCTCGCATGGGCGCCCTGCGTTCGCACGCTCCTCGTCGCCGGTGGACAATCCGAAGAAGCGGCGGCCATCGTCGACGGTCTCGGCGCCGCCGCGGTGCTGCACGTCGTCGGCGTCGAGCGCGCTCGGGACGCCCTTGCGTGGGCGATCGGCACCGACGCGGAGCTGGACAACCACCTCGTGAGCCTCTGCGCGACGCCGATCGGCTTGGAAGACACCGTCCAGGATCTCTTCCAGGTCTGCATCGATGGCGCCCGCAAGCTCTCGGATTGGGCACCCATCCAGGCGGCCGCGACGCTGCTGGAATCGAGGCTGCACGCGCGACTGGACGCTGCGCTTCGGGCGCGGCTCCAGTACGTGGCATGCGTCGCCCACCGGCACACGACGCTGCGTCAGGCGCCGCCGCCGCTCCCGTCCAATACGGCGTGGATAACCGGCCTCCCGAAGACGCACCAACCGAGCGTGTTGGCGGCCTACGCTCAGCACGCCGCCGACTACGCTGTTCCGCCGCCTGCGCAGGTCGTGGCGCTCATCGCTTCTCTTTCGCCGCGGCGTGCGGTCGGGGCGACCGAGCGAGAGCTCGACCTCATGGGAGCGTACGGGCGTCTGCTGGCCGTCGATGGGCACGCCCGGCAGGCCTTCGCGCTCCAGATGGAGATCGCGGCGGAGCACGGGCGACTCGGCAATTGGACGAACACGACCTATCAGGTCTCCGAGGCGTTCAGGCTCGCGGGGGGCGCTCGGCGACGGCGGCCTGTTCGCGGAGGTCGACGCGTTCCGGGAGCGCATGGGCAGTCGCGGTGGGCTCGATCCGAAGGCAGGGGGGACGGCCTTCGTCCTGGTGGCCCGCGCGCGCGCGCTTGCCCGCGTCGATCCAGCGCAACGGCGTGCGGTCGCCGCGGAGCTCACTGCGCTGTTGCGCGACCTGCGGAGTCATCTGCGATGGGCAGCGTGTCGCACGATGGCCGACATCGACCCGGCTGGCGATGGGCTCGGTCTGCTCCGGGAGGGGCTCGCCGGGGCGCCACAGGGCGAACGCCAGCACGTCGAGCGCAACGTGGCGCTCGTGGCGCTCGATGAGGCCGTTGCCGGAGGTGACGCAGCCGCGGAGCATGCCGCGCTCGAGGCGCTGCGACGGCACGCAGCGGGGTTGGTCGCGAACCTGCTCGCCGCGACGGGACCGGAGCGACGGGCGTTTGCGGGGAGCGATGCCGCGTGGGTGGGGCGGTTTTTTCCGTATTGACGTCGATCGGTCGGTCAACAACGCCAGGTGCGGTCGGCGGACGGCGCGCCGGCGTGCCAGAGTTGCGAGCGCGCCGACTGCGAGCGAGGCACCGCGCAGCCCAGGTTGTCATGGCGCCACGTCGCCGCGGAGTCGGAGCGTGTGGCCGCATTCGCGTGGCTCTCCGTGAAACCGGGCCGTCTCGCGAGGCGCGCGGCCACGGAACGCGGTGGAATGGACCGAGATGGCGCACAGAACGTTGGCGCAAGGGGCGTTGGCGCAGAGAGATTCGAGTTTGGGCGTCCCCCTTCGCGCTTCGCGCTCGGGGTCGGTCCTCCTCCGGGCTCGCGCTCCGCGCTCGGTCGCTTCGCGACTTCGGCGCTACGCGCCTCACCCTCCGTCCGACCTGACGCGACCTCGGCGGGCGTGGTCGCGCTGTCCCGGTCAGAGTTCGGGCACTCGACCGTCGTTGTCCTCAGAGGCAGCCGACAAGGCGCCCCGGAGACGACCATGACGCAGCACACGACCCTCAGGATCCTCGCCACCGCGCTGCTCGCGGCGTGCCTCACGCTCGCGCCGCTCGCGGCCGTCGCAGCGACCGTGCGCATCATCGAGAAGCGCGTGACCGGCAAACTCGAGCGCGCCGCCTACTGCCCCGGCCTCGTCGGGGGGACCTGTTTTGCCTACCAGGCCTACGCGGGCGCGACGCCCATCGCGCCGGTCTATGACGAGCTCCCGCCGCTCTCGGGCGGCAAGACGGTCTCGATCTTCGCGGTCCCCTACACGGACGAGGACATCGCGGCGTACGCCGAGTGCGCCAACGCAGACTGGCCATCGAGCCTCGACCCGAGCTGGACCGCGGTCAACCGCGTGACGTGGGTCTTCTCGAAGCTGACCAAGCCCAACGCGAGCATCCCGGCGGCCTACGTGGCGCTCTCCGGCCTCTACGGGCACGTCTATCACCCCGAGACCCCGCCCGTGTGTGCCCTGAAGTACCTCGGCAAGTAGAGTCCCTGCCCGCCGCACCGCCCACCCGTGCCCGACTCAGCGGTGCCCGGGCGCCCGGGCCGGGTTGACAGGCTCGATCGGGGCGGCCTACGCTTGCGCCGGTGGAGCCATGATGCGCTGCAGTGCTTGCGATCCTGAGTCGACGTCATGTCGGCGTTCGTCTCCGGCCAAAACGCGTGCACCGTCGCTCCGTAGCCACCGATCCGCCACGCTCAGCGACTTGGCCGCGACCTCGAGGAGCAGCCGGTGAAGGTGTTCATCTCCTCGACGTCCGAAGACCTCGCCGACCACCGCGCGGTCGCGCGCCAGGTGGCGGTCGAGATGCAGTGGCTGCCCATCATGATGGAGCACTTCGGAGCGGCCACGCAGCCGACCGTGGCCTATTGCTGCGATCGGATCGGCGAGGCTGACCTCGTCGTGCTGCTCGTGGCCTTCCGGCGGGGATGGGTGCCCACTCTCGAGCAAGGCGGCGACGGCGTGCGGTCCATCACTGCCATCGAGCTGGCCGAGGCCCGGCGCCATCGCAAGGATGTCCTCATCTTCCTCGCGAAGGACACGTGGCCCGGAAACCTCTGGGATCGGCACCCAGACGCGCAACAGTGGATCGACACGTTCCGGGGCGCGATCGGCCAGCCCGTGGGCTTCTTCGAGCGTGAGGAAGATCCCAGATTACCTCTCTTTCGCAATACACTGAAGTCGTCATTTATTGATTATCGGCAACAACGCATTGACGTGCGTCCCCCACCACCGCCGGACCAGGACTTTCCGCGCGCTCGCGAGCTGCTCCAGTCGGGTTCCGGCGTCATCTTCATCGGCGATGCTGTCTACGGCGATGAGCCGCTCGGTCGGCGGGCCCTGGCCGGAGCGCTGGCCACCGACTTCAACGCAACGCCCGACTGTGTCGTGACCGCGGCAGAGTGCTACCAGCACTTCCTCCTCTCGCGGGATGGCTTCCTCGCCCGATTTGGCGACGTCATCGACGATGCAGCGGCCAGGACCGCCCCCCCTCGCCTCTACCACCTCATCGCGGAGCACACCGCCAGGCTGCTGGAGACCTCGCTTCGCAAGCCGCTGCTGCTCGTGTCCGCGACCTGGGACGACCTCCTCGAGAGCGCGCTTGCCCAGGCCGGCGTGCAGCCCGTCGTCATCACGCACGTCATCCGATCGGAAGCCGGGCTCAACGACGGCAAAATCCTCGTCCAGAATTCCGACGGTTCGGCCTCCCTCCTCGCCGCCGATCAGATCGTCCTGCCTGCCAGAGCGTGTGTACTTTACAAGCTCCTGGGTTCGCCCTCGCTCAACCAGCGCCACGACGCGCTGGATGTCGACACGGTTGTCGCAACAGAAGAGGATCACTGGACGTTTCTCCGAAGGCTGGAGCACGATGGGACCTCGATTCCCACGTCCATCCGGGTTTCGATGCAGCGGCGCCCGCTGTTGTTCCTGGGCTACTCACTCGATGCGTGGCACTATAGGCTGATGACGCAGGTGCTCAGGACGGCGGACCGGCCGGGAAGCGTGGCCGCCCTCGCGGTTCGCGTTCCTTCCTCGCCGGTCGAGAAGGTCGCGTGGCAGTCGCTCGGCGCCACGATGGTCCACCTTGAGATTCGCCGATTCGTGGAGATGCTCGAGCAGGGCGGGGTCCCATGAACGGCGCTGCTGCACGCCAGGCCATCGTCGAACCCTACGTGGGGATGCGCCCGTTCGAGCCGGACGAGGCCGAGATCTTCTTTGGACGAGAGCGTGACGCGTCGCTCCTCGTCAACAAGGTTCTCGCGTCTCGGTTGACCGTGCTTTACGCACAGTCCGGCGTCGGGAAGTCGTCACTGTTGCGTGTGCTGGCCATTCCCCAGATGGAGCGTGACGAGGGCGCGATCGTGGTTCATCACGACGCCTGGGCCGGCGACGATCCCCTCGCCTCCCTCACGGGCTCGATGGTCGCGAGGGCGAGGCTGCTCGGACAGGAGTCAGCCGGTGCGGGCGCACCGACGTTGTGCGAGTTGTCCGCCATCCTGTCGACCATCACGCCCGAGCCCTCCCCGGTCGTATTGGTGTTAGATCAGTTTGAAGAACTCCTATTCCACCACGCAACCCGGCTCGATCCGCTCAAGCGGCAGCTTGCCGAAGTCGTCCGAGCTGGCCACATTGACGTTCGCGTGCTCATCTCGATGCGCGAGGAGTTCTTGGCTGCGCTCGAGCCCTTCCGGCACGACCTCACCGACTTGTTCCGGTCCACGTTCCGTCTCGAGCCGCTCGCCGGGGAGCGGTTGGAGGAGGCGATTCGCCTGCCTGCCCGGGCCTTCGGCGTCGAGTGGGAGGATGGGCTGGTCGACCGCCTGCTCCGGGATCTCGGCGCGGCTGCACGTGATGCGTCGTCGGTAGGCGATCGGGTGGTGGAGTTGCCGTTCGTGCAGCTCGTGTGCCGTGAGCTCTGGCGATCCGTGCGCCCCGAGCCGGGAACCTCCATGGATCTGCTCTCCTATGAGACTCGGGGCAGTGCGGCCGGCATCCTTGAAAAGTACCTCCGAGAGGTCATGCCCGGTGGTCCCGTCGCGAGGCTCCGGGTGGCGCGCCTCATTCAACACCTCGCGCCTCCGAGCGGCGTCAAGATCTCCCTGTCAGCCGTCGATCTGGCCGAGGACGTCGGCGGTAGCCCTGAAAACGTCGAACGCCGCCTCAAGCACTTGGAGCACCACCGCATCCTGCACTCGCGGGACTACCGCGGCGTTCGGCGCTTCGAACTACAGCACGACGCGCTGATCCCCGTGCTTCGCGGTTGGCGTGACCGAATTCTGCGCCGGTGGACCTACGTGCGCGTCGCCGCGGTGGTGCTCGTCCTGGCCGCAGTCGCGGGCGTCCTGTGGACCGTTAGGTCTTTCCAGGCCCAGGAGCACCAGAAGCAGGTCGTACAGCGCGCCGCCGCGGCACTCCACGACGCCACGTACGGGGCCGTGGACGCGGCCGCACGCGAGGAGGCACTTGGACTCCGGTCCCGGCGGTTGACCGCTGCGTTCGACGGCGCCGTTACCTACGCGCTGGGCCGGGCCCCTGTCGATGAAGATTTTGACTATCTTCATCGTTTTCTCATTGATAGTAAGTCACACATACCAGAAGACTACGCTCAGGACACTTCTATCGATGACTGGCTCATCCCTGCGGAGGCCGATTGGCCCGTGCGTGTCGTCGTCTCGGACAGTCGCGACCTCCAGGCAAGGGCGTTCTACCGCCAGTGGCTCGTGCTGGCGAAGCAGATGGCGGCTTCCCTGAACCTTCCACTTCCGCGCCGCGTCTACCTGACCGAGAGCGCGACGATGCCGCAGGGCCTCATCGAGGTGGGCGTGCAGGGCCTCGTCCCGGTCAGGGTAGAGGTTCCAACGCTCGAAAACAGTGCCATCCTTTGCTCGACGGACGAGCTCGGTGGCGCGGGCAGACGATTTCTGAAGAGGTTCGCCAAGGAGTTCCCGACAGCCGAGACACACGCCAACGACTCGTGCTTCGTCGTTCCACGCTGGTCGCTCCCAGTGTGGAGGATGACCGGCGGCCAGCCGGTCGACGGCAGCCAGCACACCGCGAATGAAGTGCTCACTGGCTTGAAGCACCACCCGGAGATCCTGTTCAATGACGGCGCGCTGGCGGCGATGGTCGCACCCCTGGCGAAGGAACACACGCAGGTCGTCGCCGAGGCGTTCGCAGCTCGGGGTCCGAAGGTAGCCGCAGACCTCGTCCACCTTTTGCGGCGCGGCGTAGCGCTGCGGTGCCTGGGGCAGTGGCTCGACGCGTTCGCCGATGTCGCCGATGAACCGTCCGAGGCGCTCGCCCAGGAGGTCATCGACCGTGTCCGCGAGGGCCGGGCCGCCCCGGTCGGCCGGCTGCACGGGCCGAGGTGGCCACAATCGGGCAGCCCCCCGAGACCGAGCTTAGCGCTGCGAAGAGCCTACGACGAGGTGGCGGACTGGGTCTCCACGCCGAAGCAGCCTATTCGGGTCCACATCGGCGCCGACGTCCAAAGGTGGTGGATCGGTCTGACGGCATCGGGCGGGGACATCGGCGCCAAGGCGCAGAACGCCATCGCGTCTGTCCGGCGGGAGTTCCTGGAGCGCGAGGGCCTGATCGTTCCAGGCGTCCAGATGGTCGGAGATCCGGCGCTGGATGCGGCGAGCATCCGATTCGAGCTCTTTCACCAGGGCCAGACTGGCATCGAGGAGCCCGGCGCCCAGCCGATCGTGCTCGAGCAAGTCACGAGTTTGAAAGTGTTTATGGATCAACTTTCAATGCGACTTCAACGACTCCATGTCCTGGTCGTCGACGCGGACCATGTCGACCGCCGGCTGCGGGAGTTGCCCGCCCCGCTCGCGCGCTGGATCCGGGCGCGCTATGGACTGACCGACCTCAAGCAGCTCATGCGTGCGATGCTGGCGCCACCCGATGAGCCGGCATCGACCGAGGACAAGGCAACCCGGAGTATCGCCAACCTCCCGTGGCTCCTCGGGAGCCTGGTGTTCTGGGCGTCGGCGGAGGATGGCCTCGACGGACCCGGGATCCTTCGGTTCTGGCGGGGCCTGCAGCGCAACGCGCGAGCGGAGCGGCCGGCGGACTCCCTCACCCTGGCACCGGTTCATGAGGGGCGTTTGCGTCGAGGCATCGAGGCGCTCGCTGCCGGAGACCTCGACGTGGCGGAGAGCGCGTTTCGGAGGCCGGCGGGCGTCTCGCGATCCGCCTGGGCGGAGCGGTTCGCGGTCCTCTACGCCTCGACCAGGTGGGAAGCCGCCAAGCGGAGGCTCCAGCAGGCCTGTCTCGGCAGCCCGAAGGGCAATCTCGACCCGTTCGACTGGGCGGAGCTCGAGCGGTGGATGGCAGACGACGGGTTCACCGGCACCCCGCGGGAGCGGCTCGGCTACGACCTGTGCCTGTTGCAGTCGTACCGGTTCGACGTGAGCCCAGCGCATGTCCACGACCTCGCGGCGCGAATGATCGGGAGGTACGAACCCGCGGCGCAGTGGAGCGACGAGGCCCTGCGGTGGTTCGTCACGAGCGTCTTGCAGCACTACGATCCCGAGTTCGGCTCCCCCCAACTCCTCGCCGGAACCGAGGCGCTCTTCGAGGCGCTGCTCGCGCGGTCCTCGCCGGCCGATCGCGCCGCACGGTTCTACGAGGTCCAGAAGGAATGTGACCGCCCGGCCGCACCGTGCTACGGCGTTCTGGACAGGCTCGTGCAGCGCAGTCCGGATCCCGTGCTGTGGTACCTCTGGGCCGAGGCGCTCCTGGCAGACAGTCGTCCTGGCCCTCTGCACGAGGCGCTCGAGCTCGCCGGGCGGCTCGCGCAACGCCCTGCCGATGCGACCATCGGCGCGATGCCCGTCTCCACCGCCGCGCGCTCGATCGAGCTGCGTGCCAGGTGTGCGCTGGTCGTGTACAGGTATTCCACTGACGACGTCCCCTCGCTCCTCGAGGGTCTGAGATCCCTGACGAGGCAGGACTCCGTGGAGGCACCGGCGAAGTCCGCGCTCGTGGATCTGCTGAAGGCGAGCGCCGATACGGCCCACCTGGAGGACGCCACACGGGTCATCGCAGAGGATCTCGCGACGGACCCCGGTCGATGGGAAAGGTGGCAGGCAACGCTGTTGGTATTGCACCTGGCCCGCGCCGACACGCGCGGTCTGGCTACCCTCGCGACACGGGCCCGCGAGGAGGCCGGTGCGGCGACCGAAGTGCGGTCCAAGCAGAGCGCGCTCTTCGTCGCCGCCCTCGCCGCGCTCCTATCCCGCTCCGATCGAGCCGAGGCCATTGCCCGCGAGTTCTTTCAGACGAAGCACGAGTACGCCGACTACGTCCGCTTGCTGCTCGCCTCCACCAAGGGGCCGGTGGGTCGGGTCGAGGCGTCGGACTTCCTGGCGCTCCGGTGGAAGTGGGCAAACCCGGTCACGTGGGATCGGCGCCTCCGGACAGGCGACCCCTCGCCCTGGCGCGAGATGCTGGTGGGGTACGCGCTCGGAAAGCCCGAGAGTCAGGATGCGCTCCGAGTCGTGGAAGACGCGGAGCGCTACGCCACGTCGCCGCTCTCGGGGCTGCCGATGGGTCAGAACGGTCTGCTGTGCGAGGCCTACTTCTACGACGCGCTGCGCCTGCACCTGCAAGGCGATGCCGAGGGGAGCCGCCGCGCGCTGGAGCGGACGGTGTCGCTGCAGATGACGAACTACTTCGAGCATTGGATGGCGGTCTTTTTCCTCAAGACGGGGATGCCCGGAGCTTCGCCGTAGTCAAGCGACGTGGCCCGCGTCGCTGGCTCGGTACCCAAGGTGTGTGGCCGAACGCGTCCAACCCAGGACGCCAGGTCTCCTGACATGCACCCACCCAAGTACCTGTAATTGCTGTTGACTGGCTGGGGCGCGGCGCGGACCGCATCCTGTCCGGATCTCGTGCAGGCGCGAGGCGGCCGGGGCGATGTGGGCGTCCCCCCTTGGCGCGCGGGGCGCGCGAAGCGCGACGGGGGGGCGCCCAGCTCCCAACGGCGCAACACCTGCGCCGTCATGGTGCCTCTGTCTACACACGCCGCGGACAACCCGGACAAGCGGACACCCACTGAGGCGGATTCATCGGGGTCGCCGTCGCTATCGGCTACGCCGGCTCGTTCCCCCGGGTCCCGTCGGGCCGGATCCACGCCACCTCGACACCGCGCGCCCGCGCGAGCGCGACGACCTCGCCCGTCCCACCCGGACCGCGCGCCGGCTGGCCGTCCCAGATGGCCAGCAGCACGTCGCAGGACTCGGCGATGTGGCGTCCGAGGGGCGCGTAGGCCTCTGGGTGACGCGCTTTGCCCTGACGAGCCGGCCCGTCCAAGACGCTTACGGCGTTCGCGCGACCGAGCAGGTCCCGGAATTCGCCGACGCTCTCGGTGAAGTCGCGTTCGTACTCAGCCTGCTCGAGGGGTAGCGCGACCTCGAGGCTCGTGTCGGACGGAGTCTCCGAAGCCACACGCGCCACGAGCCGATCGGCTCCCTCTGCGAGCGCGGTCAAGACGACGACCCGCTTGCCATCCCGCTCCGCGAGTCCACGCAGGGCTGTTCGCACAGCGGCTTCGACCGTTGCTTCATTCTCGAGGGGGCGTTGGCCCGGGACGCCCACCCAGAGCGACTGTGTGCCGGGGCGCAGAAACGCCGCCGCGGACAGGCTTGGTCGCAGGTGCCGCAAATGGCGCCGGAGCTGCTTGAAGCAGGACTTTAGCGATCCTGCCGGCGGGCGACTGGCGACGAGGGCCGCGTATTGCCTAGCCGCGATCGCGATTCTGCCTGCAAGTAACGAGGCTTCCGCGATCGTCGCTCGCTGCCAGACATCCAAGCTGTGCGCATCGCCGCAGCCCGACCGCTCCAGACACGCGACACCCCGATCGAGGACGCGCAGCAAGTGGACGGCGGTCTCTCTAGCTTCCTTCGTTCTGCCGAGCCAAAGCGCGGTCGCGGCGGCGTTGATGCCGAGGTAGGTGTTGGACTGGGCCGACTCCTTGGCGCCGCCCGATCGCTTGAAGCCCTCCGCGTACAGCTTGTGAGCATCGCCGAGCAGCTCGGACGGCTCGGTGGCAGCGGCGGACTGGCGTTTGATGGCGCCGGCGAGGATGCCAATGGTCTCCTCGTCGTGTTCATCTTCCGAGAGGAGCGCGCGCACTTCGTCGACCGCCTCACCAAGTCTGTCGGTCCGGCTCCAGCACAGGCCGCGGAGCTGGCGAAGTCGCCGGTCGCCTGGCCGCGGCGCGAGACCGAGGGCGGCCTCGACGAGCTCACGGCCCTGCTCGTTCATCCCGCTGTCGATGAGCACTTCTGCGACGACCCCAGCCAGCGCCGGGCGCATCGCGAGCTCGGAAAACGCGTGCGCCGCCTTGAACGCGCCCCACGACGCCCCGTCAGCTCCGCGGGCGAAGGCCACCACATCGTCCACGAGCGCGCGCCACTCGCTCGGAGCCCCCAGCGCCGCTGCACCGTGCGCGGCCGCTTCCGCCATCCTCGGACCGCACGCGAAGGCCGACAGGAACCACACCGCGAAGCGCTCCGCACTCACTGTCGCGAGCGCAGCGTCGCTATCGCAGAGCGCGCCCCGCGCATGGCGGGCACCGTTGGCCGAGTGCCGCAGGGCGTTCGTCAGGTACACAAGCGGCCGATCGATGAGTGAGAGGTCCTCCAGCTTTTTGAGGTTGGAGTACACGTTGAGGCTGGTATCGAGTCCGATGCCCTCCAGCGCTTGTCGAGAGATGACCTCGAGGAGCCTTCCGCAGTGAAAGACGACGGCTGCGTGAGCGGAACCGGAGCGAGCATGCGCGATGTGACGCGCCTCGTCGTGGAGGAAGGTTACGGTATCCATGGCGCAATTCTTCCCGGGATGATGCGTGCGAGGTCCGTAATCGACGCCACGCGTGCGGTGATGGCCATCAGCCAGACGAAGACATAGGAAAGCAGGAGACACTGCCACCAGGCGTAGAATGCCAGGACTCGGCGCGTCGCCATGCGCTTCCAACGGCCGTTGCGCCTGGCGTGGTCGGCGAAGTAGGCGAAGAAATAGAACGCGACGACCGAGAGGGAAGCGAGCGCCGCGACCCATTGCCAGGGCGGGATGGACGCCGGGACGACGTACGCGCGAACGAACGTGACCTCGGCGGCGGTGCGCCATGGCTCCGGCAGAGCGCTCAGGGCGGCGAGTCCCGCGGCGACACAGGCCGCCTCGAGGACGAAGATCGTCAGAAACGCCCCCGCGCAGTAGCGGGCGAACCTCGGGAAGGCCTCCCGGATCACGACCTGGAGCTGCCGGTAGGTCGAACGGCCGGGCGCCGGGTGGGTGGCCACGACGAGGCAGAGCGTGCTGCGGCCTCCCCGGCCAGCCCAGACCACAGGCGAGCGCACGCGGGTCCGCCTTCGGACCGCCGCTTCGGATCTCTCACAACGCATCGAATCGCCTAACGAATTCCGCAATCGACGGCCGCTTCGCCGTGTCAAGGTCCGTTGCCTCCCGCAGTAGTCCCAACACGGCGCCCGTCCTCTGCTCACCCACGGCGTTTTTCACCATGTTGTCCGCCGCGTCGACCCAGGCCTTGTGTCGTGTCGCGATCGCTTCGGTGCAGAGCGCGTGGCTCATTCGTTGATGCGCAAGCGGTGCACAGAGCGCGTGCGCAAAGTAGCGGTCCTGCGACTCCTGGAACGTGTCGAAAAACGCCCGCCCCGTCAAGGCAGTGAACACCGCCGCTGCGAGGCCGTAGAGATCTGTGCCTGGGCCGAGGTTTGCGGCGCCTCGCACCTGCTCGGGGGCCATGTAGCCCATCGTACCGGCGACGTGCTTCGAGGCGCTCGCGAGGGCGGACGCGCGCGTTGTGCCGAAGTCGATGAGGACGGCGTTGAGCACGGGCGCGATCGACGGATCACGGTGCGCGGTCTGGAAGCCGCTGTCGCGCGGGGTCGCCGCGTCCGGCGGGAGGTGCAGGCGCAGGAAGATGTTGCCCGGCTTCATGTCGAGGTGCACGTTGCCCGAGCGATGAAAGACCTCGAGCCCGCGGCCGATGTCGCGGACGATCGGCTTGCACTCGTGCAGGTCGAGGGGGCGCACCTTGGCGTATTTGCCCAGGTCCGAACCGACGAGGTACTCCAGCACGAGGTAGGGTCCCTGCTCGGGGTCCCAGCCGCTGTCGATGAAGGCGGCGACGTTGACGTGGTGAATCTTCTTGAGCACCTCGGCCTCGCGGGCCAACGCCCGCTGGAGCGCGGCCTTGTCGCCGGCGCTCGCCCCGGCGTCCACCTTGGGACGCTTGAGCGCGAAGTCCCTCGGGGCGTCGTTGCAGGCGAGCCAGATCTCGCCCATCCCGTCGCTCGCGATCATCTGGACCAGCCGGTAGCGCCCGATGAACGCGCCGAGCGCGGGCAGGATCGTCGTCGGCGCCACGTGACCGAGCGGTCCCAGCCACTGTCGAACGCAGGCCGCGACGTACGGACCGATGACAGGCCCCGCACCTCGTGCCCACCGAGCGCCGAGCGCCGCGATGTCGCAGCTCCGTCCCGCGAAGAGCGCAAGCGTCTCGCTGACGAGCGCGAGATCGGGCGCGGGCGCGTCGATCACCCTGTCGCTTGCCAAGGCGAGGTCGGGTCGCTCCAGATAGAGCGACAGCTCGGCCTTCACCGAGGCCAGCGCCGTGAGCGGTTGCTGTCTCGGCGCGGCGCCGGTCGACGCAGGGGTCACGGTGATCGTCGAGAGCAGCGTGAGCAGCTCGGCCACCGCGCTGTCGAGGTTCGTCGCACCGAGCTGGAGCGCGTCGAGTCGGGGCGCGACGGCACCGAGGACACTGGCCGGGTCGCGGTGCGGCCCCGTCGTCGAAAACTCCGCCTGGAGCGCCTCGACGTCGGCGCGCGCGGCACCGGCCGGGGATCCGCCGCTCAGGCCCGCGCTCCGCTGGACATAGGCGATCCAGGCCGATCCGCCGGCGGCGAGCGCCAGCCAGCCCGACGCGCGCGCGATGGCCCCCGGCTGGTGCGGCGGGAGCCTGGGCGCCCCGGCGATGTCGAGCACGCGCCAGGTCAGGGCGGACAGCGGCCTGCGAAATCGCGCCGCATCCCGTTTGGTCGGCTGAGCGAGCCACGTCGATTCCATGAACACGCGCGTGTGCGCGCCGACCTGCTTCGCGCGCCAGGAAGCCGCATCGTCCGCATCACCGTCCGTCGCAGCGTCGCAGAGCAGGCCGAGGCAGGCGAGCAGGGCCGAGTGCAGGTCGAAGTCGGGCTTGTCCGTACGACACGCCTCACGCACGGCAGCTCCCATCCGCTCGGCGGCCGCGGCGAGCTCCGAACGGAGGGGATCCTGCTCGGCCCCGGCGACCTCCAGCATCGGGGCAAAGAGCTGGCGGGCGAGCGCTTCGGCGCACGAGAGCAAGCAGTGCAGATGCGAGCCCCTGTCGCTCTGCGTGTCCGAGGCGCCGGCGGGTCCCGCGAGCGCGGTGAGCGCGGTCTGGAACGCGAGCGGAATCGACCGCGCCATCAGCGTGACGTGGCTGCGCAGGCGCGACGGATCGGAGCGGACGGCCCGCGCCGCCAGCTCTTCGAGCTGCAAACGGGGATCGAGCGCGCTCGCGCTCAAACCGTCCAACCAGTCGGTGTCGGCGCGAATCGCGGACCAGAGGCGGGCCTCACGAGCGCCTCGCCCGGTCGCGTCGAGCGCGCGCCGGCGCGTCTCCTCGAGGAAGGTCCGACCCGACTCGTCGAGCGTATCTGCCCGTCGGGCCATCGAGAGCCCCTGCACGAACCCCCACACGGCCTCGACGACGTGGCCTCCCGGCCCCGAAAACCACGCGTGCAGGCGCTCCCACACCGGCCGCGCCTCGGATTGCAGGTGCGGGACGGCGGGGCCGAGCGCGGCCACGGTCCAGCCATCGCCCGACGCCAACAGATCGTCGATCCGCGCGTGGACCTGCCGGTGCGTGCCTGCAGGGCTCGACGCATCGGCCGTGAGCGCACGCCGCCGCAGTGAGTTGTGCGAGCCGCTGAGCCATGTGCGGATCAGCGCATCGGCCTGCGCGGTGTGCGGCGCGATCCGGCCGAGCGCGCGCGCACCCGGGATCCACACGGCGGCCTCGGGGTGGGTCGCCAGCGCCGCGAGCATGCGCACGGTCTGGCCCCGCCACGGGTGGGCGTCGGGCAGGTCCTCGGGAAAGCCATCCGCGGCCGCCGCGAGCAGCTCGGCCGCGAAGCTGCGGTAGCGCATGGCGGCGAGGGGCACGCTCGTCGCGAGCAGGCGAAAGGCCTCGCGGTCCGACCAGAGCCACGCACCCAACTCGGGCACGGACGCCCCGGATCTCGCCGCATGGTGAACGAGCAGCTCGAACCTGGCTCGGGACGGGCCCGGCGTCGCGACCTGCGCCGCGTACGGGCCTGCCCAACGCAGAGACGCGAGCGCCTCGGGCGCGGGACCGTGCTCGAACCTCGCCCAGGCCGCGCTCTCGGCGGCCGCGGAGGCCTCGGCGACCGCCCCGTCGAAGAGGGGCAGCAGGCTCAGCGCCGCGTCCCCCGCGGCGGCCCGCGCCCAGGTCAGGGCCAGCATCGCCTCGGAGGGTGACGCGCTCGCGACGAGCCTGCGAGCCCCGAGCGTCGTGCGGAGCTGTGTCCGCAACGCCGTCTCCACGGCGCCCGCGGCAGCGGCCACGCGCGGACCGAGCGAGGTGCCGAGCGGCTCCGTGTGCCGCGTCCGCCATGCCTCGGCGAGCAATTCGAGGCGGTCGCGCTCGAGCCCACCGCGATCGCGCAGCGCCGCGACCAGCGCGGACAGCGGAGTGGACGTGGCTTCAGCTTCCATGAATGTCTCCTTCTATCGGCCCGAGCGCGGCTCGGATCCTTCGGACCCGTCTTGTGCCGCGACGTGATCGGCGTACGCCGCGCGTGCGGCCACCTGGACGAAGCGATCGTGCGTGAGGTCGTAGAGCGTCAACCGCCCGCCGTAGCAGCAGCCGGTGTCGATCCCGATGCACCGCACGCCCGCGATCGGCTCGTCGATCCGTGGGCTCTCCAAGTTATTTGCCGCGTGTCCGTACACGACGGACTCCGGCCCGCGCCAAGCCTCGGTCCATCGCCGAGCCCCTTCGGGCGCCCTGTGATCGGGCCCGAGCGACACCATGGCGCCCCGCGCGTCGACGTACCGGCAGCGCATCTTGAGCGACGGCTTGATCTCATGCCGTGGACGATTGGTCGGGTAACCGGCGTGGACGAGCAGCCAGCCGTCGACCTCCAG
>Ga0172370_10002844_pt1 | contig 24531 bp, 23 predicted proteins | sample LakKiv5m_FD_114538 | JGI IMG/M metagenome (GOLD analysis project Ga0172370, IMG submission 114538) | Freshwater microbial communities from Kabuno Bay, South-Kivu, Congo - kab_022012_11.5m | ecosystem: Environmental > Aquatic > Freshwater > Lake | place: Democratic Republic of the Congo...
TATCGAAATCCCCTGCTCCTCGCACTCCCTCAAAAGAAAGCCCTTCACAAGCCGCATGCCGCCCTCTTCGCCCTCCCCTGCCGCATCTGTTTTCTGCGCGCGCTCGCGGATTTTCTGGGCAACAAAAAGCACGAGCTCCTCTTCCTCGCCTGAAAGCCTGCGGAGCCCGATTTTATGGTCGGCTCTCCAATCCCCAAGCTTCCAGCCAAGGCCTTCCATCTTCTCACCCCTTTTCCGGTTTCCTCCACCTAAGCACGTCCCCTTCCTCGATGCACAACCTGTCCGTCATCTCAGGCGGCAGCTCCAGAAGATATGCGGATTTCTTCCTGGGGGAAACAAGGGCCGTGCCTGGCGGTATTCTTCTGAAAATCTCAGTCACCCGCCCGCCCGATGCAATGTAAACCGCGTCGAATTCCGCCTTCACGAAGTAGGAGTGTATGGGGAAGCTTCCCTCGTAGCCGAACAGGAAAAGCATGGGCACAATTTCGTCGCGGAACATGAGGCCGCGCATTCGCCTGAAGTTGGTGTCGGCAATCTCAAGCGCCGCCCGCACCGCTTTTTTCCGGGTTGCGTTTTCAATCACATGCATGCAAACCGCCTACTTCCCGTACTTCCTTTTCCTGCGCGCGTATTCCGCAAGCGCCTTCCTGAAGTCCGCTGCGCCAAAGTCCGGCCAGAGCTTTTTCGAGAAATAATACTCGGAATACGCCGACTGCCATGGGAGGAAGCCGCTCGTCCTCATCTCGCCTGACGTGCGTATTATGAGGTCAGGCTCGTCCTCGCCGCCGGTGTAAAGAAGGCGCGAAAACGACTTCTCATCCACCCTGCGCAGATGGCGCGCAATCGCGGCGTTCACCGCATCCACTATCTCCTGCCTGCCGCCATAAGCAAGCATGAGGTTGAGCTCGTACTTGCCGTTCTTCGCGGTGTCCCTCTCCACCTTGCGCATTTTTTCCACAATGTCTGCCGGCAGCGAATCGAGCTTTCCGCGGAAATGCACGCACACGCCGTATTTCTTGTAGTCGCGCTTGAGGCCTTCAGAAAGCTTTTCGTTGAAAAGCGCGAACAGGTTTTTCACCTCGTCGCGGTCCCGCATGAAGTTCTCGGTGGAAAAGCCCCACATGGTGAGCTTGCGTATCCTGTGCTTCCTGCACCACTTCAGCACGTCGCCTATGTGCTCGATTCCCCTGTTGTAGGCGTAAGGTATGCCCTTGCCGTTCCTTTTTGCCCAGCGGCGGTTGCCGTCGGGTATGATGGCTATGTGCCTTGGCAGCATTCTCCCACTCCAAATCCAAAATCCTCAGGCAAGCTATTTAATCAGTAGGGAAAAGCCTTGACAGCTTTTTCCGAAGCACCGCATACCTTGTGTGGAATTTCACAAGCGGCGAGGAGCGGCTCCCGCCTATCCTGCGCCTTGCGCGCAAAAGCGCAGATGCGTCCAGCCGCGCGCCCATGGCAACATCAAACTCAACATGCGCCCTGCCCACCTCCGAGGGGTGGTGGGCGTCGCTCCCGGCAAGCACAGGCTTGCCGTGCGCAAGCGCGAACTTCATGGCGGACGCATTGTGCGCCGCAAGCGGCACGCGCGCGTTGAGCACTTCCACGCAGTCAATCTTGCGCAGCAGCGAAGGCGCAAGCTTCCCAAGCGCAATGCCATGGCGCGCAAAATCATACGGGTGCGCGGCGCAGCATACTGCCTCCTGTTTTTTCACTTCCGCAAGCACGCGCGCAAGAGGCCCGGGCGCAATCCTCTTTTTCACGAAATACGCAAGAAGGTCGCCCTCGTCCGTGGAAACTTCCTCGCCCGCAATCACCTGAAGCGGAAGCTTCCTTGCACTGGCAATCTTCTGCGCTTCCACTGCGCCTTCAACTGCATCATGGTCAGTGATTGCGATTGCGCCCATGCCGCGCTTCATTGCCGCGGCAAGCACATCCTCCACGCGCGACAGCGAATCCTTTGAGAAAATAGTGTGGGTATGCAAATCAGCCTTTATCATGCAATTGCCTCTTCCATATTTAGAATGAATATGTTTATATGGTTTTCCATATATAAATATTATCGTGGTTCCATGGGCAACATCTTCATCTCACTTGACGACGCAAATGAAGGCTTCCTGCGCAGGTTCGCCCTTGAGCGCTTCGGGGCCAAGAAAGGCGCGATAAGCAAAACGGTGACGGCTGCGCTCATCGCGCTTAAACAAAACGAGGGCAGGGAAAAGGCAGTGGCACGCCTGCTGTCTTCAATGGAAAAAGGCGTTGATTTGGGCTTGCGCGGCAGGAAGATATATTCCGAACGGGGCGAGCTTTATGACTAGCGTGTTTGTTGACACATGCATATTGGTCTATGCATATGAGAAAAGCGACATGGAAAAGCACGTGGCGGCAAAGGAGGTGATACGGCTCCTCCTGGAAGAAGGCAATGCCGCCGTCAGCGTGCAAAACCTTGCCGAATTTTCGCGCGTGCTTTCCGAAAAATCCAAAACACCGGTTTCATACGGCGAAGCCAGAAAGCACGTTTCTGAGATAGCCTCGGTGTTCAATGTCATATCCTACGGGGCGGCAACCGTGGATGCCGCCCTCTCAATCTGCTCCGGCGGAGGCACCCACTTCTTCGACGCCCTGCTTGCAGCGACTGCTGAGGAAAATGGCATTTACGAGATAATCACTGAGAATGTGAAGGACTTCAAGGGCATGCATTCCATCAAGGCATCAAGCCCCTTTGCGAAAAAATCGGATCCGCCGAAGCGCGCAAGGCCCTGATAGGAGGCAGCAAAGCCATATTGATTGAAGTTGGTTTGGATGGCAAGGGAAATCAAGACAATAATCTATCTCAATGCAAGGCAGACTGGCGAGTTTTTGGCTAGCCTGAGTAGCATCAAGAACGCAAAAAACAGGGCAAGGATGCTTGCATTGGCTCGAAAAACCAAGTTCAATGTTCCCTAATCTTCCAAACCCCAAATATCTGCAGCTCCGCGCATCATTCCCGCTTTCCCAGTGCATTGCCCTTCAATATATTTGCGTAAGCTGATAATGTTGACGGGCGGAGCATCCCGCTCCACCTGTCCATCTTGCCCCTTTCGGACAAAAGCTCGTCGAAGAAAAGCGCCTTTGCAGCAGACACCAGCGCTGCTGGCGGCTCTCCGCCCGTGAAATCCAGCGCAGTCCTAAGCTTCCTGTGGAGCGCGAGGTCCAGCCCATACTGCGCGCGCCAGGCGCGCTCGTACTTTTCAGGCTCCCCTATGTTTTTTCCAGCCAGCATGCCGCAGCTTGCCCCGAAGAAAACGCCCCCGCCTGTAGTGGCTTTCACTTGCCCTGCAGCATCCCCTGCCAAAAGCACGCTTTGTTTTCCCTGCTTCATTGCGGTTTTCGCGCGCACCGATGTCGGTATCACAGCGGCAAATTCATGGCTCGGTTTTCCTTTCACGCCAAGCGCAGCAAGGAAGCGCCTGTAATGGGCAAGCGGATGGCGGGGAAGCGTCACCCCCAGCCCGATTTTCGCCTCGCTTTCATTTTTCGGTATCACCCAGCCGAAAAAGCCAGGGAAGTCGCGCGAGGAAAGATACAGCACGGCGCAGTGCGCATCTTCGCACTTGTAGGCAAAATCGCCCTGCATGCTTGCAACATATGACTTGATTTTCGGGAACCCAAACCGCTCTGCAACAAGCGAAGCCGGGCCGTCCGCGCCAATGATGCAGTCTGCCTCAAAATTACCAGTCACTTTCTTCCCAAGCTCAAGTTTCCCCCCATCCTCCACGAATTTCTCAGCTGCAAGCGAGTCAAACTCCTTGCGTGAAATCAGCACCGCGGTCTCCTCTTTTGGTGAAATGGAAAAAGTCTGCTTCCCGCACACAATTTTCGCAGAGCTGATAGTGTTTATCCTTGCGCGCGAGTAGTCCACGCCCGCGCTTGCGCGAAGCGCCTCCAAGCCAGACTTGGAAATCAAGCCGGAGCATGCCTCGGGCTCTCCCACGCGCGCATGCTCCTCGCTTGCAAGCGCGCTTCTGCCTTCGCGCAGCGCTGAAATGCCGGCAAACAGGCCCGCAGGCCCTGCGCCAACTATGTGCACGTCTGTCATGACGCACATTCCCGAGGCGCATTTTTATAAGCGCTTGGGGTCTAATCAAGCCGTTCTTTGGGAGAGGACTTACGAGAGGTAACTTTCATGGTTTTGTTTGCGAACAAAATATCGCCAAAACCACGTATCCTCATCATTAGGAGGTTTTGACGATGGTAGCATTCACATTCGACGCATTATATTTTTCGCTTGTTGTATTCCTATCCGCAATAATCCCCGGCATTGCCATTGGCTGGCCCCTTCTTCATAAAACTAAACTGGACGCAATGGAAAAGCTCCTGATGTCGTTTTTCCTTGGGCTGTTTGCAGCTCCCACCCTTCTTTTCCTAGAGTCGCTTGCCGGGATAAAATTCTCGCTCACGCTGGTGTTTGCCAACCTGTTTGTCATTGTGGCGGCAGGCATCTTCTGGGGCGTAAAGAACGGAGCGTTCACAGCCAAACTTCCAGAGATGCCAAAGCCGGACAAGCACTTTTTCACAGCTGACCGCGCCATCGCATTTGCAGTCCCACTGCTTCTTCTCATTGCAATGCTTCTTGCCTTCTGGATAAGGATACAGCCGTTTTCTCCCATCTACTCGGAGCTTGACCCGTATTTCTACGTTTATGGGAGTGGCCAAATAATCCGTGATGGCATCCAGCCTCTTACTGAAGACACTTCTTGGTGGCCCGAGATAACAACTATTAATCACCGCGAAGTCCCTCTTAAGGAATACCTTGAGGCTGAATGGTACTCGCTTTACACCAACGGTGGCGAATACAACAACTACGTGCTTTTCACCACCTCTTCCTGGCTTCCGCCCCTCTCCGCGGCGTTTGTCTCGTTCGGGGCGTATCTTCTCATCTCCTCGCTCTATGGCAGGCGCTACGGGCTTTTTGCAGCCTTCCTGCTGGCATTTCTTCCAATCACAATCTACAAGATGTCTGCAGGCGTGAACGAGGCAGCGCCAGTCCTCAACATGGTGCTTTTCATGGCAATGGGCATCTTTGCCCTCTCGCTTGTCAGGAAAGAAACCCCGCTGCGCATTCTCTGCGCATTTGCATTCTTCATAGCAGTGACCTCTTCCAACGCCACTGCAGTGGTCGCCCTATCGCTCGCAGGGCTTGCTATACTGCAATCAATCGATTACTTCTGGCGAGGCAAGAAAAATGACGTGTTTGTATTGGCTCTTGCTTATGCAGTTGGAGGATTCTTGCTAGGGGTCATATTCAACGGAGCCTTTGCTGGTTCAGTTCTTAGCAGCATAATGTATGGACCCGTGCTCATGGTGCTGGGTGGCTTTGTCTTTGCCGTGGCCGTGCAGCACTTGATTGGCTTGGACTGGAATGACAAGAAACGGTATTCCGCCATTGGCGCAGCCGCCGTCATCTCCCTTCTCCTGGTTTTCCTCACCCCTGTGGGCGGATTCGTGAAAGGGACAGTTTCAGGCTACATCGGGGCAGCCGAATTCAAGACCGCGCTCGAGCGCACCATTGCAGAGCAGAATCTCGCAGGCGCATCTTTTGAAGGCGAAGCCGGCTTCATTGCGCTTGTGCCAAAGGGCCACATAGAGGCAAATGCATCCGGCTTCGGCATATTGACAAGCCTGTTCTACACCGCGCTATCCTTCATTGCCGCGCTGTTCACATTGCTGGGCAATTCGCTTTTCCGGCTCATCGACATTTCCTTCAACATGTTCATAGGCATGAAGCAGACCACGGGCACAAAGGAAGATTCCCTACTCTTCGTGTTCCTGGCAATATCCGTGATCGGCCTTGCGCTTCGGCACTTCTCGCGCAAGGGCGAGGAGCGCGAGATCCCATCAATTCCCCTTCTCATACTCTTGGTCACCTTGCCTGTGCTCTATGTGGGCATAAACAAGATCAAGTACACTGTCTTTGCAGGCATGATGATTGCCGTCCTGGCAGCGGCTGCAATGGCCGAGCTTGAGCGCTTCTTCCGCTGGCTTGCACACAAAATAAAAGCCCACAACGGGCCAAAATACGTCTCGATGGCGTTTGCAGCCCTCCTCGTGCTCCTGGTCTACCTCCAGGCAGCAGGCCCGGTGCCTTATGCATACATCTTCACCATAAAATCATTCGAGCCACGCTACCAGGACAACCCGGTGGCAATGGCGCCGGTTGTTTCCAAGCTCTGCGAGGACCTGCGCGCCAAGGGCGTGCCATACAATCAAATGCAGTCTCTTTGCGACGCAGGCGCGTATGCGAACTTTTCGGACAGCATAAACAACCAGTTTGACGCCAATGTCTGCTGGCTGTCGCAGATGAGGGTGGACGAGCTTTTCCCTGCTGCAAACGACACCGGCGCGCAGCAGCGCGCCTCAGAAGCAGTGGCCTCTGCCAAGTTCCGCTGCAACAGGATTGCAGACTACTGGATAGGCTCCATGGAATGGATAAACAAGAACCTTGACACTTCTGACAGGGTGACCTCATGGTGGGACTATGGCCACTGGACAAACTACTTTGGCGACAGGAACACGGTGCTTAGAAATGAGCATGCCTCGCGCGGCATGATCGGCCGCGTGGCGCACGATTACATCATCGGCAGCACGCAGGACTTGGCCGACAGCATGAACTACTTTGACAGCCGCTATGCTCTTTTCGACGTGGAATTGATTGGCGGAAGCACATTCGGAGGGAAATACGGCGCACTGAACTATCTTGGGTGCGTGCACGAAGGGGCAACCTCCCTGGAGGAGCAGCCTGGCACCTCGCAGTGCGAATATGACCACTCTCCTGAAAGAATAGCCATCCCGCGCGCGCAGACCACCACAAACATCTGCATCATATCCGAGAGCCAGCAGCGCACGGGCGTGTATGCCTACAGGCTTGGCAAGGAGGGGATAGACCAAGCAAAGCCAACCTACTGCGTTGGCGAGGCAACGCTTGCAACAGGCGAAAAAATCTCCGCAACATACTACGCTGACAGGAAGGATTCCAACGGCGACCTGGTGCTCTCCAAGGGGTTTATCCGCCCGATAGACGAGCAGAATGACGTGACTTATGCGGAAATGGTGTACAACACCCAAAAGGTATGGCCTGGCGCCAATGGAACGCTTGTGGACGGAATGGAGGACGCAAAGACGGACTTCTACCGCTCCAACCTCTACAAGGGCTACTACCTTGAGGAGCTTCCAGGCTTCGACCTTACATACAAGAGCCCGAACGGAGAGATAAAGATCTACAGAATGCAAAATTTCACAGGCAACAAGGCAGGCTGGGTGGATCCTGTGGAATCAAAGCGGCAGAACTAACGTCGGTCATTCATATGGCAAAGCGCGCCCTGATATATGGCATATCTGGCCAAGACGGCCAGTACCTATCATGGCTTTTGTCCAAAAAAGGCTATTCTGTTGCTGGCGTAGCGCGCAAGCAAGTTTCCTTTTCCCACGCAACGAAAATCTATGTTGCGGACTTTGCAGGCGAAGAGGAAAGCTTCCTGGCGCCACTTGAGGAGTTCTCCCCGGATGAAGTATACAACCTAGCAGGAATCAGCCGCCCTGTTGTTGCTGATGAAAAGCCAGACCTTGCTTTCAAGGTGAATTCGCAGGCAGTTTCCGCAATGCTTGGCAAAATGCTCGCCCAAAATCCTTCTGTGCGCTTTTTCCAGGCATCTTCCTGTTACATGTTCTCAGGCTCTGCAACTGTGGATGAAAACGCACAGCCCTTGCCCTCCGGGGCGTACGGCCTCTCCAAGCTGGAGGCGCATCTTGCAGTCCGGAGATTCAGGGAAAAAGGGGCATATGCATGCAGCGGCATCCTTTTCAACCACGAGTCGCCCCTGCGCACGCAGGACTTTGTCACGCGGAAAATCAGCTCGGCCGCAGCCTCGTTCTCCCTGGGCAAAAGGTCAGCGCCCCTGAAACTCGGCAACCTCGACGCAAGGCGCGACTGGGGCTTTGCTGGCGACTATGTCGAGGCGATGTGGCTCATGCTACAGCAGCAAAAGCCCGACGACTACGTGATAGCCACTGGCATCCAGCACAGCGTGAGGGATTTCTGCCAGGAGGCATTCTCGCACGTGGGGTTGGATTACAGGGTACATGTGCAGGTGGACCAAAGCCTGATAAGGGCTTCCGAGATTAACATTTCATCAAATATCAACAAGATAAGGAAAATCGGCTGGTCGCCAAAGACAAGCTTTAAGCAACTTGTCCACATGATGGTGGATGAAGACGTCAGGATTCTTAAGCAAGGGGGGATTCCATGAAGACAGCGCTGATAACTGGCATAACCGGGCAGGACGGATCGTACCTGGCCGAGCTCCTGATTGCAAAAGGCTACAGGGTGGTGGGCATTGTCCGCCGCACAAGCAGCGTGGAGAACCGCACCCGGCTCGACCATCTTGCGCCGGATGTGCGCAGGCAGATAATCCTGCAGTACGGCGACATGACCGACGCATCCTCCCTGGTCGGGGTTATCCGGAAGTTCGAGCCATTCGAAGTCTACAATCTGGCCGCGCAATCGCATGTCAAGATAAGCTTTGACCAGCCGATTTACACCGGCGAAGTGACTGGGATTGGCGCGCTCACGCTTCTTGAGGCAATAAGGATATCCGACCTCAATGTCCGCTTCTACCAAGCCTCTTCATCAGAGCAGTTTGGCAAGGTATCAGAGTCTCCGCAGGATGAGGAAACGCCGTTCCATCCCCGCAGCCCATACGGGGTGGCAAAGGTTTTTGCGCATTGGGCGACTGTGAACTACCGCGAGGCATACGGCATGCACAATTCCTGCGGCATCCTGTTCAACCACGAGTCGCCAAGGCGCGGCGAGAACTTCGTGACCAGGAAAATCAGCCTTGGAGTTGCGAAAATCAAGCTGGGGATTGAAAAGGACCTATTGCTCGGCAATCTCGACGCAAGGCGCGATTGGGGCTTTGCCGGCGACTATGTCGAGGCGATGTGGCTCATGCTGCAGCAGCAAAAGCCGGATGACTACGTGATAGCCACTGGCGAGCAGAAAAGCGTGAGGGACTTCTGCCAGGAGGCATTCTCGCACGCGGGCCTTGACTATAAAAACCATATCAAGACAGACCAAGCCTATCTGCGCCCGTCTGAAGTGGAAACCCTCTGCGGCAACGCAGGCAAGGCGCGCGAAAAGCTCGGCTGGAAGCCGAAAGTGGCATTTTCCCAGCTCGCGCGCATGATGGTGGACGCAGATCTGTTTGCTTACAGCGCAAATCGCAAGTAAAGCACTCTCTCGTTTTGCGAGTATCTTCTTACCAAACTGCACATTTCCCTAGTTTCTCCAATGCAACTTATTTTTAATAACCATTGCGAGTAATGATGCGAAAGTTATGGCAAGCAAGCAACGATCAATATGCGTATGCCATCCTAGGCTGGAAGGCATGGGTGGGGCGGAAAAGTGGGTGCTTAGGGTTGCCCAGCACTACGATGCAAAGATTTACTGCACTGCATATGAGCCGGAACAGACATTTCCTGAGTTCAAGTCCCTCAAGGTGTCAGTCCTAAAAAACCCAATTGCCCCTATGCTTTTTTTCCTGCCGAAAAAAATAAGGGAGAACATTGCATTCACCCTCTCTTTCGCCCTTTTCAAGAAAGACAAGGGAACGTGCGCTATCCTCTGCTGCACTTCTCCGGCAGAATTCACTTCTTTGCGGAACAGGCCCGTAATATGGTATAGCCAAAGCCCAAGTAGGCTGGCCTATGACACGTATGATGAAAAAGTTTCGCGACTGAGTACCGTTGAGAGAATGATTTATGCTACCACAATTTCAGTTTTTAGGGCTATAAATAGGGTGGTCGTGCGGAAACTCTCAAAAATATTCGCCAACAGCAAAAACGTCCGGGAACGGATCCGGAAATACCTGGGTTTGGATTCCGAGGTCCTATATCAGGGAATATCTGCCCAGGAATTTGGATTCTCAGGTTATTCACCCTTTTTCTTCTATCCGTCTCGGATAACTCCTGCCAAGCGGTTTGAATTTGCAATAGCCGCGTTCTTGCTCGCCAGAAAAAAACAGCCAACGAAAAAATATGGATTTGTGCTAGCAGGCTTTCTTAACAGGTCAAGCAAAGAGGATCTCGAGTACCTCGGCTCCCTGCGCAAGCGTTTGGGGGGTGCAGGCAAAATCATAATCAACCCGGATGCCAAGAAACTCAAGGAACTTTATGCAACTTGCTTCTGCACCCTTTATTCTCCCAAATCTGAGGACTTTGGTCTCATCCCACTTGAATCGGCGGCTTCCAGGAAAACCTGCATCGGTGTCAATGAAGGCGGCATCATGGAGACCATAATCAACGGGGAAACAGGATTCCTTGTCAATACACCTGGTGAAATGGCAGAAAGGATGGGGCTTTTAATGCAGCAGCCCAAACTTGCTGTCAAAATGGGTGGCAGGGCCCATATGTTGTGCAAAGAACGGTTCAGCTGGAAAAAATTCTTTTCCAGGATCGATTTTGAGCTTGACGGACTGATGAAGAAAAAGAGGTAAGTGCATGCATGCAATAACCATGGTGAAAAAGCTCACATTCTATAATCGGATGCCTTCTGGTATAAGGCACGGAATGCGCCAAGCACTGCTGGCTGCCCTTCTGGCTGCAAAAGGCATTCACATTTCCGTTTCCAACGGAAGCGTCACACTCTCCAAAGGGGAAAGGAAAGTGATAATGCCTTCTGATGATGAAACCGATGTCTTATTGGCTGTGAGAAATTTTGACAAGCTGTTTTACATAAGCTGCCTGGAACCTAAGAATGGCAAGGTAATCGATTTCATATCTGGGGTCAGAATCTTCGGGTATAATGTAACCACTAACACGGCATCTGCCCTTGAGCTAGACACAGCAATCATGGCATACAATTCCCACCAAGCGATAAAGCAGGGGGATATTGTTCTGGATTGCGGGTCGTGCCATGGCATGTATGCGCTTTGTGCTTCCCAAAAGGCTGGCAAATCTGGAAAAATCTTCTGCCTGGAGCCAGACTCAAAAAATTTCCGCATCATCCAGGAGAACATACGTCGGAATGGGATTTCCAACGTTTTCCCTGTCATGGTTGGCTTGTGGTCAAAATCAGGCAAGCTTGAGTTCACAGATGACGGCATGGGCGTGCGTGCATTGCCTACTGGCAAGGGTGGGAAAAGCTCATCGATTGATGTGGTCAGCCTTGAGGATTTTTTCAAAAGCCAAAATCTTTCCAAGATAGATTTCGTGAAGATGGATATAGAAGGCGCAGAGGTTGAGGTGCTCCAGTCGTCTCAGGAGTTTATCAAAAACGCCAAACCATCGTTTGCAATCGCAAGCTACCATGTCAAGAATGGTGAAAAAACATCGGTTTTCCTGGAAAAATATTTCGATTCCCTCGGGTATGGTTATGTGACTGAAAATCCAAGGCATCGGACTACCTATGCCTGGCCTAAAGCGAGCGAGTTGTAACGAATTTTCTGTAAATCTCCATCGCCTTTACTGTGTCGTCGGGCTTTATTGGAAAAATCACCTTCTTTGATTCCTTGTCCCATCCAAGAAGCATCACAATCGCCTGCAGCAATCGGTATGGGGATAGGGCAGTTGCTCTCAAGACTCCAATTGCAAAGGAACTTCGGCTGATGGTCAGCCTGACTCTATCAGTGTATATGTCGAACTCTCCGAACAGGGCGAGCCTTATTATGGATGCGGGAATGTAAAAAATGCGCGTGGCTGAAACATTCGAAAAATCGCCCTTTTCCCTTATTTTGCTTATTGTGAACCATTTGCTGCTTGGGTTGCCATGCTTTGGAATGATTCTGAAACGGCTGCAGCTGCCCAGCACCTCTTTCAAGCCGCTATCCAAGGTTACATCTGCAAAAAAGCTGTAAAAAACATGCCACAGGACAAACTTTGGCGCGGCCATTAAGTCATATTTTGAAACGAACAGGATTGACTTGAGCACTCCGCCAATATACGAGTAATATTTCGCACTTTCATGGAGCTTATGGTAGATCGAAAAGCCTACAAAAGGGTGCGTGTAACCGCCCAAACCATACACTTCGAGCGCAGAGCCGTGGTGCCTAAGTCGCTCCAAAAACTCATAGTCGTCCCCGCCCCTCCAAACATAAGGCGTGGAAAAGCCAACCTGTTCAAATACCTGCCTTGGATAAACGCACCAGTCATTGACATCATATGCAACCTGGTTGGTAGTGTTCTCTGGAAAAAAAGTGCGCGCCACAACTGCCTTTTTCTTCCGCTTTGCAATCTCAAGCATCGCATAAAGTGTTTTTTTGGAATCTAAAAGCGCGTCAAGGTCTGTAATGACTATGTAATCATAGCCCAGGCCATATGCGGCTGCCTGCCCAAGGAAGAAGCAGCCGGATGTGCCAAGGGGATGTTTTTCGTGCGCATGGACAGCTGACATCTTTGTTGGATGGAATTCCAGGTCAGGCCGGTAAAGGAAAAGGAAATCAATACCACTATCATTATTCAAGCCCAGCTTTTTCATATGCGCCAGAAATTCTTCCATCTGCCCCATATCCCCGACCGGGCTGAATATCACAACATTTGCATTCTTGTTATGCCTGCGGTCCTGCACGCCATGCATCAGGGTGCCGCAATCTCCAAACGTCAGTGCCATCTCATACCTCCTGCTCATCTGAACTGCCTAGCGCGAATGCCTGGCTGCCCCTAAACTACAAACCTTAAGGTCTGTGCCAGGACCTGGCGCATTCCCATTCATCCTATTTGCAGCCTGGAAACAGCGCTCGATTTCTTTCTTAATGCTCCGTCTGGTGCATTTCATATTTAAAAACGCCGCTGGTTTTCCGGCACCGGGAAGTCGTTCTTCGCACCCACGGACGTTCTATTGGATGGATCCGTTTGATTGCCGACCTACGGTAATTTTAAACTCTTACAAGTTTTATCCTATGGAAAAGGTGAGCTCTTGGAAGATGCAAATCGCGTTGGACTGGCAAGGAAACTGTCACACACTGTGGAAGCATCCTTCCACCTCGAGCAGATGAAAATGGGCCCCAAACCATCGGAATGGCTGGTTTGGCTCGCAAAAACCCCTGTTTACTTGTGCAAAACAGCGGTCAATTTCATGAAATACTCCTTGCTAGTGCCAAATTCGTTCGAATTCCTTGGGAAAAAATACAAATACTTCTACCACCCATATAACGTGACTTGGGATAATGAACGATGCATCGAGGTGCCCATTGCCCTGGATATGGTGACTTCTGCAAAAGGCAAGGCGGTGCTAGAGGTGGGGAACGTTCTTTCCCACTACTGCCGGACATCACATGAGATATTGGACAAGTACGAGGTGGGCAAGGGGGTAATCAACGAAGACATCGTGGGGTTTTCACCTGCTAAAAAATATGATGCAATCGTGAGCATCTCTACACTCGAGCATGTTGGCTATGATGAGGTGCCAAAAGAACCTAAAAAAATAATAGCGGCGTTCCACAGCCTGGAAGAGATCTGTTCGCGCAATGGCAAGATTTTGGTTACAATCCCGCTTGGCTACAATCCTGCTGCGGACTTGGCAGTGCTTGAAAACAGGCTGCCGATGTGGAAGTGGGCGTTCATCAAGAGAATCAATAGCCTGGACTGGGCCGAAGTAGGGGTGGATGAGGCTAAAAAATCAAAGTTTGGGGCGCCATTTCCTGCTGCAAACTGCATGGCAATCGGCATTAGGGTTATGGGCTGATGATGTGGAAAAAGGCATGCCGCCGGCCCGACTCGTATGGAAAATCTCGTCGTGCAAATTTCGGTGCGCGTTAGCTTTCTTAAGGCAAATGCAGGCTATTCTTAATGTGCCAGAAGATGTTCAGATGTGCTGTGCCCTTTTCAGGGGGCAGATTTTTATATAGATTGTTAATCTAATCTCAATCGATCAGATGAACATACTAATACCTGCAGCTGGTTCAAACCATTCAAGGATACTCCCGTTTTCAGAGAGTCTCCCCGATGCGTTAATCCCCCTCAACGGAAAGCCTGTGCTTGATTATATCCTTGAAGAGCTGGGCCGGCACGATCTTAAAAATATCTCCATAATTGTAAATCCAGGCGATGAAGCAAGATTTGGACGCATAAGGCGCAAATACGACAAGGCAGCGTCAATCAAAGTCATCCCAGTGCAAGGAGGTAGGCACCTGCTCGACACACTTGCCGCTGCTGAGGCGCACAGTTGCAAGGATGAAGGCATCTTCATCATCCTGAGCGATACAATCTTCAAAAGCCAACTGGATTTTTCCCGCTCAACGGTCTATTATAGGTTAACTGAGGACATATTCCGATGGTGCATTGTTGAGAGCTCTTCCGATGGCTCGGTTCTGCGGCTTATAGACAAGCCTGTTTCCTACGGTTCAAAGCCACGCGCCCTGGTGGGGCTATATTATTTTTCAGATTCAAAGCTGTTCTTCAAATGCCTTGAAGCTGCAAGGAAAGAGGGCAAGCACGAGATAAGTTCAGTTGTAGAAAAAATGATGCTGGCTGGCCACAAAATATACACCAAAGAGTGCGACGAATGGATAGACTGCGGTAGTGTTGACAACTATTATAGGGCAAAGCGCAGGCTTCTGCAAAGCAGGCACTTCAATACAGTGACGGTGGATGAGCTTTTCAACATAATCTCCAAATCAAGCAAAAATGCTGAAAAGCTAGAAGCGGAGTATGGGTGGTATTCCGGCTTGCCTCTACCAATCCAATCTTTCACACCTAGGGTTTTTTCATTCTCCAAGTCGCCCCGCCCAACGCTCCAGCTTGAGTATTATGGCCATCCCTCTCTCTCAGAATATTTTGTTTATACCTTCATACCAATTGACATTTGGAATAGCGTGTTTGACCATATATTTGGCATGCTCGGGGTTTTTAGGTCATATGCTGGTGAATTGGGGCCAGAGGATTTCTCCCGTGTATATCTGGAAAAAACGCTGGAACGGGTCAAAATGTTACGTTCCTCCTCCAAATACTGGCGCGACTGGCTCGATTGTGAACAGTTTACTATCAATGGCAAGATCTGCCCTGGTTGGCCAAAAATAATGAAACTTATCGAAAATACCGACTTCTACTCAAAAAAAGACGTTTCAATCATACATGGAGATCTTTGCTTTACTAACATACTTTACGACCTGAATGGGCACACTCTCAAAATCATCGATCCACGCGGAAGTTTTGGCAAGCGCGGAATTTATGGCGACACGAAATATGACCTTGCCAAGCTGCGCCATAGCACACACGGACGGTATGATTTTATAATCAACGACTTGTTCAATATCAGCGAGGATGGAAGCGTCTTCAATTATGAGATTTTTTCCAGTGACTGGGCGAATGGTGTCTCTAAAAGCCTAGATTCCCGGATAGAACAGATGGGCTATGACATAAAAACAATCCAGACAATCGAAGCGATCCTTTTTTTTACAATGATCCCGCTTCATTCTGACAAGCCATTGCGGCAGAAAATGATGGGTGTGCGGGCACTTGAGCTGTTTAGAGAGGTGTGCAATGAGAATAGTGATTGATCTAGACGGAACCATCTGCGAAATCCGCAAGCCAAATCAAGACTATGCAAATGTAAAGCCAAAAATGGCTGCTGTGCGGGCAATCCGCACTCTCAAGCGTGAAGGCCATTCAATCATCATATATACTGCGAGACATATGAAAACCTGTGATGGAAATGTCGGGGCTGTTATCGAGCGCGTAGGTTCCACTACCCTAAAATGGCTCAGACAACACGGGGTCCAATATGATGAAATACATTTTGGCAAGCCTTGGGGTGAGATTTATGTTGATGACCAGGCAATGCCTCCTATGTGGGGCGCCGTTCTTGCAAAGGCACGCAAAAAAGTGAAAATATGAAGCTGGTCATACCTATGGCTGGGCGCGGGCAGCGTTTCCTGGACGCAGGCATCACTACCCCCAAAATGCTCATCAATGTCCGCGGAAAGCTCATTGTCGAGTGGGCCCTTCAAGGCCTGTCATTCATCCCTAAAAGAGACACAATTTTTGTCATTCTCAAGGAACATGACGAGAATTTTGGAATCTCAGGAGTTCTTCGCGAAAAATTTGGAAACGATGTGAAGGTATGCACAATTCCTGCCGTGACTGGCGGCCAGGCATGCACGGTCGCCGAGGCTCGCCACCTGTATTTGCCTGATGAGCCGCTTGTGATTTTTAACTCAGATACTTATTTTCGGTCGCCATCTCTCGAAGCGTCCCTTGCCTGCCTCGGGGAATCATGCGATGGGGTGATAGGTGTGTTCCCATCAAAGTCTCCCGCATATAGTTATGTGCGGTTTTCCAAACCAGGCTCAGTGGCTGAAGTGGTGGAGAAGCGCGTCATATCTGATTGGGCGACTTCCGGCCTCTATTCATTTGCCCGCGCTTCGGATTTTCTTTCCGCTCTCAGCGAGTCAGTTCAGAAAAATGAAAAGTCATTTGGCGAGCATTATATCGGCCCTCTCTATAACACACTCATTTCGAATGGGGCAAAAATCAGGGCAGATTTCGCAGCCAATGTGTTTGATCTGGGCAATCCCAACAAAATCACGGAGTTTGACCTTGGGACCGACTGATTTCTGTCTTCTCTCTGCACTGGCGCACTTTCACATGGCATACATTTAATATGGTGTTTTTTCATTATCCGACCACGCGGGAGATCCAATGATTCTCTATTTTGACAGTTATATCACGGACGAGCAGCTCAACAAAGGGCTATACAAGGAAAAGAACAGGACTCGTACGGGCTGCGTCAACTACAAAATGCCTGATAAGTTGGCAATTGCCGAATATTCTCTTGCAAGTTACTCCTGCATTGATTGGTCGCACGTGGTAGTCAAGTACGACCTTCAGAACCCTTCCCGGGCGAATGAATTCGAGGCTTTTGTGAAGCAAATTTTCCCAAAGGCAATATTGATCCGCGGGCGCAGTGACAATCAGAAAAAATTCCAGGAAAGTGTCCGGCTGCTGGAAAGTTTTGGCGATGATTGGGTGTTCTGCTCAGATAATGTTGACCATCCATTTATTTCTTACGAAAAAGAGACGCTTTGCGCCGGCCTTAAGATGGCTGTTGAAGCTCGCAAAACCAACAAGTTCGTGGTACTGTTCGTTTCCCACTGTTTTGAAAATTTAAGCAAAGTTGACAAAAATTCCATCATTTTCCTTGATGAACACTCTCTTCTTTCCGAAGATGAGAAATTCTGCTATTTCGAGGCTAAGGACCAACGCCCATTCTCTCAGGGTATCATCAATATCGGTCTAATGCGCGAAGTGTTTTTTTCTAAAGATTTTGGCAACAAAAGAATCGTAAAACTGGATCTGGCGCCAATCCGCATTCCTCGGCAATATTGCATATTGCCTAAAAAAGAAATATGCGAGCATTTCGATGGCTATTCTCATCTTCCCAAGGTCGGTGCAAATATTGATGAGATCATACCCCCTCTTTTCATCCCGCCCGGATTTTTTACAAATGATATCAAAATAGCAGCATATTACCCTGATTATAGGGAAGGCTGGGTCAACATAAATCCATCTTCTGAAAAATATTCCTTTATTGACAATAAGCACGGAACTGATCTAAAGATACTCGTGGAACACATCCCAATTTTTTGGAAGAGCCGTATCTCTCAAGTGGATGTCAATCCCAATGCCGACGTAGACTTGATCCTAGCTGCATATCGTCAAGACAGGATCATCAGGAAAAATTTCATGAAAAGCAATTTTGCTGTACGTTTAATATCCAAGCTCAGGAACTTCAAGAACATGGTATCGTTTGCAGTATCAAATCCTGATGATGTTTATACGGAAAAAGGAAGTTTTTTTTCGAAGATTGCCAAAAGGACCCTTATCGGTCTGGTTAAAACCGGCCACAAGTTTAACGTGCTTTGCAATGCCAAGAAGTGAATCTCCTTCAAAGGCAATCTCAGCCACGGCACATCATCCAGTTATTAACCTGACGCCGGATGTTTTTCTGAGGCCTTGAACTGCTGAAGTCATTTCTGGAAGAGAGGGGGTTAGCGATATCTTTATTTATCCCCGCCCCCACGGTTTAAGTGGTTTGTCCGAATATGCAGTATCAAGCTCCTAAAGTGATTTTACCATGCGATTTGATTCTTTAGTCTCATATATCCGCCCCTTCGACTCTATAGATTCGGATTTGCTAATCATTATACCATGCTTTAATGCCTATAATGATCTAGTAAGGCATCTCGAATATCTGTCCAAACAGTCTTACCAATCTTTTAACATCCTTGTTGTCCTGGGCTATAAGTTTGATGATAAACTGCTGTTCGATTACCTTTCAAAAAACAAATTCAATTTTGGCATTTTTGTATGCCGGAGGAAGGAAGATAACGGTTCTGCCGGAGGTTTCTTCACTGGCCAAAAGTATGCATTGGAAATGAAATACAAGTATGTCATCTTGGCCGAGGATGATTGCCACCCTGTTGACAAGGACCTGGTCGAGATCCTGTACCGGAACAGGGAAAAGGACTACGTGAGCCCGATGATAGTCTATATCGCAGGGGATTACAAAAAGCGCGGGGTGGCGGGGCCGCACCACTACACTTTGTTCTCCCGGGAAATCTTCCAAAAGTTCGGGCTATATTTTCTGCCCCTGTATCACGGTTCGGAAGATGTTGAATACACTGAAAGGATATCTGCCCCCCGCCATATTGTGCAGGCCAACGCCCAGCACCCTTTCAAACTCGGAGGCACGGTGCTTTTTGGGATATTTGACCGCTCTTGGCTTTTTCTTCACCACGCAATCGTAATATCCAGGAACTTTCGTGCCACGGTTTCAAACCTTCTCCAATTTGCCATTCTCACTGCAATTTCCCTGTTCTTTTTTCCGCCGTATGGCAAGAATGTGTTTTTCATCACAAATGGGCTCCTGCTCTCCAACACGTATGGCAAGAAAGCTCAGGAGAGGATAAAGACGGGCTTTGAGGGGTTCATTTCCATCTCACCAGAGCTTGGCGGGTTTCTTGAGGTAAAAGAGCAAGATCCTGCCTACATCGACCTGCCTGGCAAAGCAAAGATAAGTTCCATCCTCTCTGAGGCTCTGTCCATGTGGCGCAAGAGCCTGAAAATCGAGCGCACCTATAGTGTGTTCAAGGTTTTCTTTTATGCGGTTTTTTCCAAAAAGGCATATGTCTGCATTGACAGGAAGGGCTATTTGCTGGTATGCGACAATTCGTTTTTGCCGCTTCACGTTGCAAAGCTTCTGGCTTTCTGCGTTTTCCTCCCAGTTTATATCCTCTTTGCCTTCGCGGTCTACCTGCCCCTGAAAGCGGTCAACCAGCCAAAGACTCTTGCATATGGGCTCGAATGATAATGCAATCCGGCAAATTCGGGTAATTTTCATGAATATTGTGGTTCCTATCGCTGGCAAGGACCGGAGCTTCGATGAAGCCGGGCAGTTCAAGCCATTTGTCGACATTTCCGGAAAAACCCTCATAGCTCGCTGCACTGATAGCCTCAAGGGCATTTTTGACGACAAGGCGAATAAAATAATTTTTATCGTCTTGGAAGAGCATGAGCGGAAATTTTCGGTAACCAAGCACCTCAAGGAGATTTACGGGGAGCGCGCTTCAACAGTTCTGCTTCCCTCGCCAACTGAAGGTGCAGCATGCAGCGTCCTTGCCGCCAAGGACAAAATAAATAACGATGTCGAGCTTTTGGTCTACCTTGCTGACATCCATTTCAGCGCAGACGTTCAAGGCGCAATCGAACGGTGCAAAAAAGAGGCTCTGGCTGGCTTCATACCGTGCTTTCCATCATCTGACAAAAAATACAGCTACGCTGTTTCTGGGGCTGACGGTTTTGTGAAGCGCGTGGCTGAAAAGGACGTCATCTCAACAGATGCGAGCGCTGGATTTTATTTTTTTTCAAAAGGGCAGGATTTCGTTTCCTCTGCTGAACAAATGGTTGGGGAAAATGCGCGTGTAAATGGCATGTTCTATGTATGCCCGATTTATAACTGGTTGATTGCTCGTGGTGGCAAAGTGCTTCTTCTGCCCGCAAGGTATGATTTTGGACTAGGCTATCTGGAAGAAATCAAATCATTTACGAGATTTTATTGCCGCTATTACGAGTCGATAAAGCACAGGATATTCTCGCATAGGGGCATTTTTGCATCCTCTCCTGAAAACTCGTTTGCTGCGCTTGCAGAGGCCGCTGTTTCAGGGTTCTCCATAGAGCTCGATGTCAGGATGACTAAGGACGGGGTTCTTGTCGTGGCTCATGATCCTGACATGTCGCGTCCCTTCGGTGTTACAGGAATCATCGAAGACAAAGACTACTGCGAGATCTCTTCATTGGACTATTTCAGCCGGGGCACAAGAATCACAAGGCTTGACGAATTCCTGCCTTTTTTTCGCTTGAATTCAAACCCCAAAAGCCAGCTGGCACTGCACGCAAAAAAATTCGATTCCCGCCTAGCGGACGGAGTTGCTCGCGAATTGCTCAGAAATAGCTTGGTGTCCCGCGCGTTTGTATTCGACATTTCCTGCGAAGATGCGATGCGCATGAAGGATTCTCATCCATATATGCGGGCCGGGGCCAGCATAGTGGATGATTCCGCAAAGGCAAAGAGCAAGTCCTACTATGTTTCCTCGGAGCTGGATGAGCTATCCATATTTGATGTTTTCTGGCTTGACGAGTGGTCCAATTTATATGGGGAAGAGTTCCTGGGCACCATCCGCGCTTCTGGGAAAGAGGCGATTGCCATTTCACCTGAGCTTCATCGCGCAGATGGCAACCGCAAGCGCCCTGCGGATGTATGGGAAAACTTAATTAATTGGGGCTGTGGAAACATATGCACTGATTATTCGGCAGACCTATATTCGTTCATGGTTGATAAGGATGATAAAAGCAATCATTTTTGATATGGATGGCGTGCTTGTTGATGCCAAGGACTGGCATTTCGAGGCGCTCAACAAGGCACTCAAGCTATTTGGCTATGAAATAAGCCGCTATGACCACCTGGTCACATACGATGGGCTGCCAACCAAGGTCAAGCTCGAGATGCTTTCTAAGGAAAAAGGGCTGCCGCCTGCGCTTCACGAGTTCATATCTGAGATGAAGCAGCGCTATACTCTTGAATATGCATTCAACCGCTGCAAGCCTCGCTTCGAGCACGAATACGCGCTGTCCAAGCTCAAAAGCAGTGGCTATCACCTGGCAGTGTGCTCCAACGCAGTGCGCGAATCAGTGCAGATAATGTTGGAAAAGAGCAACCTGTCTCACTATTTTGAGTTCGTTCTGAGCAACCAGGATGTCAGGAAGTCAAAGCCCGACCCTGAAATCTATTCAATTGCAATTGGGCGGCTGAAGCTCAAACCTGAAGAATGCCTCGTGATAGAAGACAATGAGAAAGGCGTGCGCGCCGCAAAGGAGGCTGGTGCGCATGTGATGGCCGTGAGTTCGACTGGCGAAGTCAATTACCAGAACATAATTGAAAAAATAAAAGGAATCGAGAAGAGGGCGGAAAAATGAACGTCATATTCCCAATTGCCGGTCCAAAGCTTGTTTTCACAGATTCTTTGGGCAACAGTTCCTGCAAACCGCTAATCGACATAATAGGCAAGCCGCTTATAGAAAGAATATTCATAAACGTCAGTACCTCCCTTCCGGGCAAAAACAATTACATTTTTGTTGTGAATGATTCCGACTGCACAAACTTTTCCTTGGATTCCGTGCTTTCACTGCTTTCACCGAATGCGCACATAGACCGGCTCAAAGGGCAGACTCAGGGCTCGCTCTGTAGTTGCCTTGTGGCCATGGGGCACATAAATCCCGACGAGGAGCTGCTCGTTGTGAATGGCGACCAGCACGTCGATTATTCACTCGAGAAAATAATATCTTATTTCCGCGAGAGGAAGGTTGATGGCGGCGTGGTGACGTTCGATTCCATTCACCCGAAATGGTCATATGTGCGCCTTAACGCGGACGGGGTAGTAGTGGAAACGAGCGAAAAGCGCCCATTAAGCCGAAATGCAAGCGTTGGCATTTACTATTTCCGCAAGGCATCTGACTTCATAGAGTCTGCCAAAGGCGTAATACGCAAGGATGCAAATGTCAATGGGGCATACTATGTTTCTTCGGTTTATAATGAAATGATACTTCGGAGCCTGCTTGTTCTGCCTTATAAAATACCGAACGCAAGTTTCTTCCCACTCGACACACCTGAGACAATTGATGCGTTTGTCAAATACATACAGAGGCAAAAAAATGACTAGCCTGACAAGTGGGTTGAACGTAGTCGTGCCAATGGCTGGTCTTGGCTCTCGATTTTCAAAGGCAGGCTATAGCGTTCCAAAGCCATTTTTGGATATCTTCGGCAAATCCATGATTCAATGTGTTGTGGAAAACTTAGAAGTTCCTGGGGGCAACTATATAATTTTGGCAAGGGGCGAACACCTATTTACATACAAAAGCCAGATCGAATCAGCAATGGGCAGTCGTTTACATTCCGTAGTGCCAATAGAACGCTTTACTGAGGGTGCAGCGTGCACGGTCCTACACGCGCGCGGTCTTATAGACAACGACACTCCTTTGCTCATAGCCAACAGCGACCAAATAGTGGATATAAACATGGGGGATTACGTGCATGACATGGTTGCACGGAAGCTTGACGGATCCATACTTGTCTTCAAAGATGAAAAGCTGGACCCAAAATGGAGCTTTGCCAAGCTGGGCTCAGACGGATTGGTCTCAGAAGTGCAGGAAAAGAAACCAATCAGTGATCTTGCAACGGTTGGCATATATCTTTTTTCAAAAGGCAGTTATTTTGTTGACGCTGCAATTGACATGATTGCCCGCAACGATCGCGTGAACAACGAATTTTATGTATGCCCAGTGTATAATTATCTCATACGCGCAGGCTTCAAGATCGGAGTCTATGAGATAAAGGAAAGCCAAATGCACGGAACCGGCACACCTGACGATTTCGAGAGATACAAGAAAATTGTTGCAAAAGCGCAGCGTAAGGGGTAATTGCTTGGGAAAAATCATCGTGACTGGCGGGGCAGGTTTTATCGCCTCTCATCTATCAGAATCGCTATGTCGGAAAAGCGATGTTGTGGTGGTTGACAAGGCAGCCCTGTCCTCTGACCTTTTCAGAGGCAACGTGCGATTTTTGAGAGAGGACATACGGCACGCACAGCCACACGTCTATGCCGGAGCCGACTCAATCTATCATTTTGCAGCTGACCCAAGTGTGCAGCATAGTTTTTCAAGCCCATCTAGCTGCTATTCTGACAATGTGGAAGGCACGTTTTGCGTGCTTGAGGCTGCAAGGAAAAATGATGTGAAGCATGTAATATTTGCCTCAACGTCTGCAGTCTACGGCAACGCAAAAATGCCAACTCTTGAATCTGCGCTTCCATCCCCTGTAAGTAATTATGCGGCATCCAAGCTTGCAGGCGAGGCATTCCTCCAATCCTACTCTTCCTGCTACGGAATAAAAGCCACCATAATTCGATATGCCAATATCTTTGGCGAGCGCTCGCGGCACGGCGTGATGTATGATTTTTTTATGAGGCTTAGAGCCAGTCCCTCGCGCCTTGCGATACTTGGAGATGGAAAGCAGGAAAAATCCTACCTTTACATAAGCGACGCAATCAACGCCACGTTGCTTGCAGCGGCAGCACAGACTCGGCCCTTTGATATATTCAATGTAGGCAGCGAGGAGTCTGCAACCGTGGCTGAAATTGCAAAAATGATTGCAAATGAGATGAGTGTACAACCCGCTTACTCATTTACTGGTGGCGAAGCCTGGAAAGGCGACGTCCCGCTGATGATGTTGGACATAACAAAAATCAAGGCGCTAGGTTTTTCACAAAAAATCAGCTTTGCTTCTGGCCTGAAAAAATACATATCCTGGCTAAAAGCGCTCTAGCCTACCACTCCTGATACATCTGAGCTATTCTTTTTGATCCATAATAAGCGATAAGACTTGCAGATGCGCTTCTCAGCATAACGTCTCCTTTGGCAACGCCCTCCATTATGTTCACAAGGTCTGCCTCATCCTTCCAGTAAATTCCTTCTCCTTGGAGTATCTCCCTGAATTTTTCAGTATCTGTTGCGATGATTGGAAGCCCAATACTTGCCGCCTCGAGCAAAAGCACCGGAAGGCCTTCATCGTCATTAGATGTGAAAATATACGCCTTCGACTTTGAAAGCTCTTGGAAAAAATCAGCGTCTCCAATCCCTATCCTGACAGAAAGCCTCTCGCCAATATCTTGTGCCAGCTTTGTTTGTCCATCATCAAGGTTATTTGTCATTAGAAGAGCCCGACATCCATTTGCCTTCTTCAAGCAGCGCAGGAACAACGCAAGCCTTTTGAAGCCAACGTTCCTGCCAGCCCAGACAAAGTCATATTCCTTTGCAGACGCTTTTTTTTCCGCATATTTTTCCAGCCGCTTCATCGGTATCGGGTTCGGTATCACAATCGAGTTTTTGAGCCCTTTCGCGTCAAGCGCCTTCCGGTTGGCTTCGGTGAGGCATATGACCTTGTCCACCATGGAA